>Ga0070658_10001865_pt1 | contig 17765 bp, 17 predicted proteins | sample KBSC13metaG_FD_64664 | JGI IMG/M metagenome (GOLD analysis project Ga0070658, IMG submission 64664) | Corn rhizosphere microbial communities from Kellogg Biological Station, Michigan, USA - KBS C1-3 metaG | ecosystem: Host-associated > Plants > Roots > Rhizosphere > Soil ...
AGAGCGTGGGCGTGCCGTGGGCTCGCAGCGTGGACAGGGCGTGCAGCGCGTCGTCCAGGGTCGCCACCTTGACCAGCTCAAGCCCGGGTACCGCGTTGGCCACCGCCTCGGCGCAGTTGTCGGCCGGAGCGAGGAACACGGTCGCGCCGTCCCGTTTGGCCCCGCGCATCTTCTGGGCGATGCCGCCGATCGCGCCGACCTTGCCGTCGTTGTCGATCGTGCCGGTTCCGGCGATGTCGATCCCGCCGGTCAGGTCGTCGGGGGTCAGCTTGTCCACGATTCCCAGCGAGAACATCAGGCCGGCACTGGGCCCGCCGACGTCGTCCAGGCTGAACGTGATGTTGTAGGGGCTGTTCGGCTTCTCGTCGACCGAGACGCCGATGCGCGGGGTGCCGTCCGGGGCTTTGGCGCTGGTGATGGACGTCGTGGCCGCCGCGCTACCCCGCGTGTACCCGATGGTCAGCGCGGTACCGGCCGGCTTGGCCTTGATCAGCGTGGTCAGCTGGTTGGTGGTGCTGACCTGCTGGCCGTCGACCGAGGTGATGAAGTCGCCGCTCTTGAGGTGCCCGTCGGCCGGCTGACCGGTGGTGACCCCCGTCACCACTACCTCTACCGGGTAGCCCAGCTCCCGCAGCGCGGCGATCTCGGCGGAGTTCTGCGACTGCTTGAAGTCCTGCTGGTTCTGCTGGTCGACCTGCTGCCGGGTCTGGTCGGGCGGGTAGATCACCTCACGCGGTACCACCGCGTCGGACGGGCTCAGCCAGCCCCGGATCGCCTGCCAGAGGCTGATCTCGTCCTCGACGCCGACGGTCACCATGCGCAGTTGGCCCTTGGACTCGCTGGTCTTCCCGGCCGGGGTGATCGCGATGAGCTGCTTGCCATGGTCGGTGCCCAGGGTGTTCCACGTGGGGCCCGGGCCCAGCTCAACATAGGGCACGTTGATGCCCACGAACGACCCGACCACAAGCACGATCAGCACGGCCGTACCGACGAGGAGGGTGACCCCACGGCGTCTCATGCGCGAAGCCTACTGGTCCCCCCGACCGCGCCGCCCGCCCGGCGCCCCGGCGGCTGTCGAGCGCCGCCCTACGCCGCTGCGACAAGCTACGCGGCGGCCTTCCCCCGTGAGCGAACAAAGCCGCACACCGCGCTCACAGCCGGCGCGCGTACCGTGGAAACGTGCCAGATACGCCTTTTGGTTTCGGACTGCCGGGTGGCGCGATGCCGGACCCCAACGACCCCGCGCAGATGCAACAGCTCATCGGCCAGCTGCAGCAGCTCTTCGGCGCGTCCGGCGGTGGCCCGGTCAACTGGGATCTCGCCCGCCAGGTGGCGACGGCGACGCTGACCGGCGGGCCGGACCCGAGAATGGGTTTCGGGCTGCCCACCGCCCCGCCCGAGGACGCGACGCCGCCGCCCGGTGACCCGCGGGTCACCGAGGCCGAGTACCAGGCCGTGGTCGACGCGCTGCGCCTGGCCGACCTGTGGCTGGAGCCGCACGCGGCGCTCCCCTCGGGCCTGCAGTCCCCGCAGGCGTGGAGCCGCGGCGAGTGGATCTCCCGTACCCTGCCGGTCTGGCGCAAGCTGTGCGACCCGGTCGCGGGCCGCATGGTCGCCTCCATGTCCGACCTGGTACCCGAGGAGCAGCGGGCCCAGCTCGGGCCGATGCAGTCCATGGTCTCCGCGCTGGGCGGCGCGCTGTTCGGTACCCAGCTCGGCCAGGCGCTGGGCTCGCTCGCCGTCGAGGTGCTCTCCGCCGGCGACATCGGGCTTCCGCTCGGACCGGCCGGCGCGGCCGCGCTCGTCCCGGCCAACATCCAGGGGTACGGCGACGGGCTGTCCATCGACGCCGACCAGGTACGGCTCTACGTCGCCCTGCGGGAAGCGGCGCACCAGAGGCTGTTCGGGCACGTTCCGTGGCTGCGCGGCCACGTACTGACCTCGGTCGAGGCGTACGCGGCCGGGATCCGGGTCAACCGGGACGCGATCGAGGACGCGATGGGCCGGTTCGATCCGGGCAACCCCGAGGGGCTGCAGGAGATGGCGCTGGAGGGCATCTTCACGCCGGACGACACACCCCAGCAGAAGGCCGCTCTGGCCCGGCTGGAGACGGTACTGGCCCTGATCGAGGGCTGGGTGCAGCACGTCGTGGACAGCGCGGCAACGGACCGGCTGCCGGACGTGGTCCGGCTGGCCGAGGCGTTCCGCCGGCGCAGGGCCGCCGGTGGCCCGGCCGAGCAGACCTTCGCCGCCCTGGTCGGCCTCGAGCTGCGCCCGCGCCGCCTGCGCGAGGCGGCGGTGCTATGGGCCGCGCTGACCGAACACCGGGGTACCAGCGGCCGGGACGCCCTCTGGGGCCACCCCGACCTGCTCCCGAGCGAGGAGGACTTCGCCGACCCCAACGGGTACGCGCAGTCCCAGCTCGACCTGAGCATGCTCGACTTCGACGACCTGGAGGGTCCGACCGAGGGCCCGTCCGACGGCCCGTCCGACGGCGACGGTCCCCTCACCCCCGGCCCGGGCGACGGAGAGCCCAAGTAGGTCCGCTCTCAGCCCTGCAACAGGGCGCGGGTGGCTTCCCAGCCTTCCAGCCCGGGGTCGAGCCTGGAGAGGCCGTCCGGGCCGTCCAGCCGGTGCCAGGCGGGCGAGATGGCGACCAGGCCGGGTCGGGGTGCGGCGGCACGCAGTACGCCCGGATCGACCGTCAGGTCCACGTCCGGCAGCCAGTCCGGCGCGGGCAGCGTGGCGGCCAGCCCGAGCAGGCCGCCGGTGACCGCCGGGGCCACCGCGAGCGGGCGGCTCGACAGCGGCCGCAGCAGCTTGCCGATCATCATGGCCGGCAGGTCGGGCGCGTCCGGTGCGATGATCGCCGCCTGCCGGTACCCGTCGGCCGCGGCCGCCGCGAAGATGGTGCCCGAGGTCAGCCGGGGCAGCGGGTACACCGGCATGCCCGGCCAGACGATGGCCTCGGCCAGCGCGTGGTCGACCGGGGCCACGGCCACCGCCGGGGTCACCTCGGCGAGCGTGGCCAGCAGGTCGACCGCGTCCTCGGCCAGCGCGAAGCGCCACGTGTGCGGGTCGACGCCGGGCGGGGACCAGGCCGGCGGCGCCAGGCACAACACGATCAGCCGGTCGCGTGCTGGCAGGTGGGTCGGGCTTGAAGGGCGGCGTTCGTCGACCACCGGTCAATCCTCGTGGATCGCCTGTCCGGAGGCCGCGCAGACCCCCTCCAGATAGCCGCGCGCCCGCTCCGCCTTCGGGTACCGGGCGACCAGCGCCCAGAAGGCCGGGCTGTGGCTCGGCACCACGAGGTGGGCCAGTTCGTGGAGCAGTACGTAGTCGATGACCCAGTCGGGCATGTCCATGATCCGGTCGGAGATCCGGATCGACTGGTCCGCCGGAGTGCAGGATCCCCACCGGCCGTTCTGGTTGCTGACCCACCGGACGCTCGCCGGCCGGGCCGCCGCGGGGTGGCCGGGCAGGTACCGCTGGGCCAGGCGGGCGGCGCGGGCGCCGAGCTCGGTGTCGGTGCGCCGGGTCCGCTGGTCGCGGGCTGCCAGGCGCTCCAGCATCCGGTCGACCCACTCGCGCTCCTCGGCGCGGGAGAACTGGTCCGGGATCAGGACCACGACCCGCTCGCCGTCGCGGTAGGCAGACACCGTCCGGCGGCGGCGCTCGCTGCGTCGCACCTCGACTACCGGCTTGCGGGCACTGGCCATGGGGGCGGCCTAGATCACCCGGAGGGGCCTACGAGCTTCGGTCACGTGGGCACGCTAACGGGCGGATGCCCATGCTAGGCAAGCCTCACCTCGAGGTCCGCCGCCGATTACACCCGAGTTACGGCCGATCGTCGGAAAGATTCCTTCAGCCAGGTGCCCGACAAGATGACATTAGTACCAAAAGCCCGGCGTGTTCCCGCCGATTACCAAGCGTACCGGCCAGGTCAGGGGCACACTCAGAGGTCGACTTCGGTACCGAAGTGGGTACCTGAGTGAAAACGCGCGACGAAGGAGGCGGTTGTGCCCGAAAAGACCGAGACCTACAACGGCTACTGCGTGAAGTGCAAAGAGAAGCGCGATTTCGAGGGGCAGGTGGCGGTGACCAAGACCGGCATGAGGATGGCCAAGGGACCGTGCCCGGTCTGCGGTACCACGGTCAACCGCATCCTCGGCAAGGCGTAGACCGCGACCGCCGGCGGTACAGTCGTCTTCCCGACACGATCAGTAATGTCGGCTCGATGACCCGCCGCCCCGATGCCTGTGGACAACCCGGCGTGTCGCTGTGGATGACGCGGTGGATGTCCGATTTCCCTGTGGACAACTGGAGGTACCCCGGGCGCCCACGGTGACACCGTGGCGTCATGAGCCGATTGACCTTGCTGCCCGGTCTCCGCCGACTCTGGCGCGACCAGCGCAGCCTGCAGGTCGGCACGGATCCTGGGCTGGCCGTGGTGCTGGATCTTGCCGACGCTCGGATGGCCCGGGTGCTGGACCTGCTCGACGGCACCCGGACCGAGCGTCTACTCCTGCGGGACGCGGCCCGCATCGGGGTGCCGGAGGAGGCCGCCCGGGCCGTCGTCGGCGTGCTCGGCGAGGCCGGGCTCGCCGTACCGGTGGACAGCCTCCTGCCGCCCGAGCTGATCGAGCCGGTCCGCCGCAGGTTGGCCGGCGAGGCGGCCGCGCTCGCACTGCGCGGTACCGGCGCCGCCTCCCCGGCCGAGGCGCTGCGCCGGCGCGGCAACGCCCACGTGCTCGTCAGCGGGTACGGGCGGCTGGCGGTACCGATCGCGGCCGCGTTGGCCGAGGCGGGCGTCGGGCATGTCGACCCGGCCCTGACCGGCCGCGCCGAGGTCTCCGACGCCGGCCTGGGCGGCCTGTCCCCCCGCGACGCCGGCACCTGGCGGTCCACGGCGGCAGGTGACGCTGTGATCCGCGTCGCACCGACGACCAACCTGCGCCCGTTGCGCGACGGTACGGCGACCTTCGTGGTCCAGGCGGGCACGCACCGGCCGGCCGAGCTGACCGCGTTGGCCTTCGCGCGGCGCGGGCTGCCGCACCTGTCGGTCGAGCTGCGCGACGGCCTGGCCGTGGTCGGGCCGCTGGTCACGCCGGCCGGCTCGCCCTGCCTCAACTGCCTCGACCTGCACCGCAGGGACCGCGACCCGGCATGGCCGGCGCTCGCCGCCCAGCTGTCCACGAGCCACGGGCCGGTGCAGCCGTGCGCCGCGACGACCGCCCTGATCGCCGTGGGCTACGCCGCCCACGAGGTACTGACGTTCATCGATGGCGGCGAGCCGCAGACGATCGGTACCACCATCGAGATCTCCGGCCCCGGCCGGGAGCGGCGCCGCAGCTGGAGCACCCATCCGCGATGTGGCTGCGGGCGGAGGCGGCGGTCGAGCCGTCAACCGGGCCGCCAGTTCTCAGCCGAATGAGGTTGAATGATCGGGTGACCGATATCCCCAGAAGAGCCGTGACCCGCACCGCCAGGCTCGCCTCGCTCCCGCTGGGGTTCGCTGGCCGGGCCGCGCTCGGGCTGGGCAAGAAGGTCACCGGGATGGCCTCGGAGGTGATCTCCGCCGAGGTGCAGCAGCGCACCGCTGAGCACATGTTCAGCGTGCTGGGGCAGCTCAAGGGCGGGGCCATGAAGTTCGGCCAGGCGCTGTCGATCTTCGAGGCGGCGCTGCCCGAGGAGCTGGCCGGGCCGTACCGGCAGGCCCTGACCAAGCTGCAGGAGGCGGCCCCGCCGCTGCCCACGGCCACCGTGCACCGGGTGCTCGCCGAGCAGCTGGGCCCGGAGTGGCGGTCGAAGTTCAAGGAGTTCGACGATTCCCCGGCGGCCGCGGCGAGCATCGGCCAGGTGCACCGGGCCGTCTGGAAGAAGGGCCGCGGCGGGGTGCCGGTCGCGGTCAAGGTGCAATATCCGGGGGCCGGCGACGCGCTGCTGGCCGACCTCACCCAGCTGTCCCGGCTGGCCGGGCTGTTCCGCGCGATCCAGCCCGGGCTCGACGTCAAGCCGCTCGTGACGGAGCTGCGCGCCCGGATCAGCGAGGAGCTGGACTACGAGCTGGAGGCGGCCTCACAGCGCGCCTTCGCCGCGGCCTACGCGGGCGACCCGGACATCCTGGTGCCGCCGGTGCTGGCCTCGTCGCCACGGGTACTGGTCACCCGCTGGGTGGAGGGCACGCCGCTGTCCAAGATCATTTCTGAGGGTACGACGGCCGAGCGCGACCGCGCCGGGCTGCTCATGGCGACGTTCCACTTCTCCGCCCCGGCCCGGGTCCGGCTGCTGCACGCCGATCCGCACCCCGGCAACTTCCGGCTGCTGGCCGACGGCCGGCTCGGGGTCATCGACTTCGGCGCCGTGAACCGGCTGCCCGACGGCCTGCCCGAGCCGATCGGCCGGCTGACCAAGCTGGCGCTGGCCGGCGAGGCCCAGGCCGTACTGGACGGGCTGCGCGCCGAGGGCTTCGTCAAGCCGGGCATCGAGGTCGACGCCGTCGAGCTGCTCGGGTACGTGCGGCCGATGCTGGAGCCCATGGCGGTACCGGAGTTCCAGTTCACCCGCGCCTGGCTGCGCTCGGAGGCGTCCCGGGTGGCCAACCCGAAGAGCCCCGCGTTCCAGCTCGGCAAGTACCTGAACCTGCCACCCTCGTACCTGCTGATCCATCGGGTGACCCTGGGCTCGATCGGCGTCCTGTGCCAACTCGAGGCCCGCGCCCCGTACCGCTCCGTCGTCGAACGCTGGGTCCCCGGCTTCGGCCCCGAGGTCATCGAAGCCTCCGCCGCTTAACAGAGCGCCCGCCCTCGGGGAGGAGGGCGGGCGCTCTACAGGAGGAAAGTTCTACTTCAGTTGGCCACGCTCGGCGCTAGCGGCCCAGAAGCCGGGTCTGCTCCCGGCGGGCGCGCATCGCAATCTGGCGGGCGGATCGGTAAGCCTCAGACGTGTGGTCCTGAGGCCGACGCATTCGGGCCCGGCTCAGGGCTTCGTACATGAGATGTAGCGACATCTTCTCGGTGCTCCTCTGTCGGTTCGTACCGGTCGGCTGAACAGTTGGCCGGGTCGGCTGCTGTCGCAGTCCTCGGCTGACGCTCGTACGCTGTCGGCTGGTCATGTCAGGCCGCCTCGGAGATCTCGGCCGCGAGCCGGTGGGCCATCTCGACCCGCAGGATCTCGTCCCGTGCGAGGTCCTCCTTGCGCGGCCGACCACGCGGCCGCTTGCGCGGCACCACGGCACCGCGCTCGAAGATCTCGCCACCCCAGACGCCCCAGGGCTCGGCCCGCTCCACCGCACCCGCCAGGCACTCCACCCGAACCGGGCAGTCGCCGCACAGCGACTTCGCCAGTTCGAGCTGCGCCGGCGCGTCGGAGAACCACAGGTCAGGGTCGAACCGCCGGCAGGGCATTTCCGCACCCAGCTCGACACCCCTCGTGTCGACTGGTGCCAACGCCAGACTCATCGCCCGGTCACCTCGCTTTCTTTCTCGCTTCCGCACTTCCTTGGGCTGGAAATAACTGAGGCCGCGGATCCCGGTTACGGGTTCCGCGGCCTCGAGGTGAGCCGGCTCGGTCTTGTTAGACCGGTCTCCCTCGAGGTGGAACACCGCTGGCGTCGGCGCCGGTAGTTACCGGCGAGACCGCCGTGCCGATGGCCTTGGCCTTGGACCCAGTGATCCCCTGCTTCTGACCCTGGTCGGCCGCATGAAGCTGGAGCCAGGCCCCATAGACGTGGACAGACTTCTCCTGCACGAACTGAACATGCGTGGGCGCAAGTCGACGTCGGTTAACCGGCGTGGCCGGAGCACCCAGCAAGCCCACGAGCTCTTCGTGGGCCGGAGCGCAGGCGGCGGCCATCGACATCCGCATGCCTTGAATCTGCAGGCTCATCGGGGGCCACCTCCTTCGCTCATCGTCGCGATGCCGAATCGCGGGCAGCAAGATTGCCGCGCTGCGTTCGACGTGTGTTTGCAGGCTATGCCTGGGCCCGAGGCGAAGGCAAACGAATTTACGGACTCGTTGTGGCGTTTTTTTGGCCGTCTTCTGGCACCGGGACGTCGTCGACCCTGGCGCCGCCCACGAGGGCCAACACGGCGGGTCCGTAGAGACCCAACTTGCGCGGCCCGATCCCGGCGATCTCGATCAGCTGGTCGGTACCGGACGGCTTGCGCTCGGCCAGCGCGGTCAGCGTCGCGTCGGTGAACACGACATAGGCCGGTACCTTCGAGGCGGTCGCCACCCGGATGCGCCACTCGCGCAGCCGCTCGAACAGCTCCTCGTCGATGTCCGACGGGCAGCCGTCGCACCGGCCGAGCTTGCGTTCGTGCCCGGACAGCAGGGCCGCCCCGCAGATGCGGCAGGACACGTTGACCGCGCGCCGGCGCGCGTCCCGGCCCGTACCGCGCTGGCTCGGCGGCTGGGCGGCCCCCGGCGACTGCGGCAGGAACCGGCTGGGCCGCCGCTGCCGCCCGCCCGGCGAGCGTGAGCCGGCGTGGGACAGCCACAGCCACTGCCGCGCCCGGGTGATCCCGACGTAGAGCAGCCGCCGCTCCTCCTCCAGCGCCTCGGGCGTCTTGGCGTACGTCGTGGGCAGCGTGCCCTCGGCGAGGCCGACCAGGAAGACGGCGTCCCACTCCAGGCCCTTGGCCGAGTGCAGCGAGGCGAGCGTGACGCCGTCGACCGTCGGCGCGTGCTGCATCGCGGCCCGGCGGGTCAGCTCGGCGCAGAACTCCTCGAGGCTCCCGCCGATCTCGTCGGCCAGACCGGACAGGGCCGCCAGAGCCTCCCACCGCTCCCGGGCGGCCCCGCCCGGCGGCGGCTCGTTCGGCCGCCAGCCGACCGCCTCCAGCGCCATCACGACCGCGTCGGCGAGCGGTACCTCCGGCGGCGTGGACTTCACCGCGCCGCGCAGGGCCACCATCGCCTGGCGTACCTCCGGCCTCTCGAAGAACCGCTCCGCACCCTGCACCGCGTAGGGCACGCCCGCCTCGGCCAGGGCCGCCTCGTACGCCTCGGACTGCGCGTTGGTGCGGAACAGCACGGCGATCTCCCGGGCCGGGGTACCGGCGCCGATCAGTTCGGCGCAGCGCCCGGCGACGGCGGCCGCCTCGGCCGGCTCGTCGGACAGCATCCGGATGTCCGGCTCCGGTCCGGGCGGCCGTTGCCCGACCAGTTCCAGCCGCAGCCGCGCCTCCGCGCCCCGGGCCTGCCGGATGATCGCGTTCGCCAGCCCGACGACCTGCGGGGTCGACCGGTAGTCGCGGACCAGCCGGATCACCGTGGCCCCGCGGTACCGGCGGGGGAAGTCCACCAGGTAGCTCGACGAGGCGCCGGTGAACGAGTAGATCGTCTGGCTCGCGTCGCCGACCACGGTCAGGTCGCTGCGAGCGCCCAGCCAGGCGTCGAGCAGCCGCTGCTGCAACGGGTTGACGTCCTGGTACTCGTCGACGACGAAGTGCCGGTACTGCGCGTGGATCTGGTCGGCGACGTCCGGGTGCTCCTCGACCGCCCACACCGCCGCGCGCAGCAGGTCCTCGAAGTCGATCACCCCGTTGGAGCGCTTCACCTGCTCGTAGGCCGCGAAGACCTGGCCGACCTTGGCCGCCTCGAACGGGGTGTCCCGGGAGTGCTTGGCGGCGGCCACCTCGTACTCGCCCGGTTCCACGAGTGACGACTTGGCCCACTCGATCTCGGCGGCCAGGTCGCGGGCGGTGGTCCGGTCGGCCCGCAGTCCGCTGCGCGCCGCCGCCAGGGTCACCAGCCGGGCCTTGCTCTCGACCAGCTCGGGCAGCTCGCGGCCGGACAGCAGCCGGGGCGCGAAATACCGCAGCTGGCGCAGTGCCGCGGCGTGGAAGGTGCGCGCCTGTACCCCGTCGACCCCGAGCCCGATCAGCCGGCCGCGCATCTGGGCCGCGGCGCGGGCGGTGAATGTGACGGCGAGCACATGCCGGGCCGGGATCTCCCCGGCCAGCACCCGGTAGGCGATCCGGTGTGTGATCGCGCGGGTCTTGCCGGTACCGGCGCCGGCCAGCAGGCAGACCGGCCCGGGCGGCGCGGTCACCGCCGCGCGCTGCTCCTCGTCGAGCCCGGCGAGCACCCGTTGGGCCGCCGCTTCAGTTGAGGTTCCCGCCACAGGTAGGCATCATCCCAGTCGGGTCTGACGTTGTCGCTCCTAACAGGTTCCCCGACTCACCCCGAGGACGAACGCCGTGCTGACGATGTACTCGACCACCTGGTGTGGCTACTGCTACCGACTGCGTACCCAGCTGGACCGCGAAGGCATCGACTACACGGTGGTCGACATCGAGCGTGATCCGGACGCGGCCGACTACGTGATGAGCGTGAACGGTGGCAACCAGACGGTGCCGACGGTCCGGTTCGACGACGGTACGGCGCTGACCAACCCGAGCATCGTGCAGGTCAAGGAGCGGCTGGCCGCCCAGGCCTGAGCCCGGGCCCGTCGCGCCGGAGCCGTTCCGTCGAAACTTTCGGAAGATTCTTTCGATCGTACGAACGGATGATTCGCGCTGGCCGCTGTTGCCTGAGCCGGCAGACCGGAGTGAGATAGCAAGTGCGATCTGCACTTTGCAGATTTGCGGGCTCCCGGAGCTGCCGATGCGTTTCATGATTGTCCGTACCGATATCCGCCACACCGCGCCCGACGAGGTGGTCGACGCGGTCAACCACGGGCACCGGCTGCGCGACGAGCGGATGAGCCCGGAGACCCGGCGCCAGACGATGACCGCCGAGGATCTCGGCGCCGCCCTGCACCTCGCCCGCGCGCTGGCCGCCTGCGGTCCGGTCCGGTCGGGCCGTCAACGAGTGAAAGTGATCAAGCTGGGGATGTGAGCCGCCGGCTCACCCGGTGACCCACTCGGCCACCAGGAACGCGGCGATCGAGGAGCCGAACGGCAGGCCGAAGTCCTCGCGCTCGCCGGCCAGGGCCGCGCGGATCTCGACCCGGGTGAACCAGCGAGCCGCCGCGATCTCCGTCTGGTCGACCTGTACCGGCTGGTCCGGGTCGGCCTCCGCGAAGAAGCCGAGCATCAACGAGCCCGGGTACGGCCAGGCCTGGCTCCCCATGTACCGCAGCCGGTTGACCCGTACCCCGACCTCCTCGGCCACCTCCCGCACCACGGCCGCCTCGGCCGACTCCCCGGCCTCCACGAAACCGGCCAGGCAGGAGTACCGCCGTACCCACGCCGGCCCCGTCCACGCCGCGTTGTGGCCGAGCAGGCAGCGGCCCTCGTCACCCGGTACCCCGTCGTGGACCAGCACGATGACGGCCGGGTCGGTACGCGGCCAGTGGGTGTCCCCGCCTTCGCCGGCCCGGGCCCAGCCGCCCTCGATCGGCGAGGTGGGCCGCCCGTCCAACGGCGAGTACCGGTGCCGGGCGTGCCAGTTGGACAGCGCGACCGCGGTCATCAGCAACCCGCCGTCCAGGTCGTCGAGCCGGTGGCCGATCTCCCGGATGGTGGAGCGCTCCGCACCCTCCACATCGGACAGTGGGGCGAACACCGCGAAGTAGGGTGTCTCGTCGGCGTCCTCGCCGAGGAACACCCGCTCCCCCTCCGGCGCCGTGGCCGGGTCGAGCAGCACCAGCCGGCCGTCCCGGACCAACGCGTGGACGCCCTCCACGACCAGTACCCTCGAACGGTCCCAGGCCGCGGCGAGCCAGTCGGCATCGGCGCGCCGGTGCGCCACCCTGCGCAGCGCGGAGCGGGACATCGGCGGTACCCGCGTTTCTCTTGCCCTCGTCTGGCCCGCGCCGGACCCGCCGTCGCCGATCGGCTCCGTCACTCGCCCGGCCCGGTGTCGTCGCCGGCCTCGGCGGGCAGCGCCTCGCGCCGCACCTCGGACAGCGCCGCGAGCGGGTCCGCCACGACCTCCGCGTCGCCGAGCACCACGGTCACCGCGTTGGCCGGCGCCAGGTACCGCGCCGCCGCGGCCGCGACGTCCTCGCGGGTCGCCGAGGCCAGCCGGGCGGAGTACCCGGTCAGGTAGTCCAGGCGCAGGCCGTAGCCGGCGTACGTGCTGGCGAGCCCGGCCAGGCCGGCCTGCGTCGACATGCCCAGCTTCAGGGTGCCCAGCGCGTACTGCCGGGCCTGCTCCAGCTCCTCCTGGCTCGGTGGCAGCAGGGCCAGCCGACCCAGCTCGTACCACGTCTCCAGCAGGGCCGGCGCGGTCACCGCGGTGGCCACGTCGGTGGACACGGTCAGCAGGCTGCCGGCGATCGAGTGCTCCACGGCCGAATGCGGGCCGTAGGTGTACCCCTTGTCCTCGCGGATGTTCTCCACCCAGCGCGAGGAGAAGTAGCCGCCGAAGACGAGGTTCGCAAGCTGCAGCGTGGCATGGTCGGGATGGGTACGGCCGACGGCCGGCAGCGCGAGGCGCAGCGAGGACTGCACCGAGCCGGGCCGGTCGACCAGGGTCACCGGGCCGGGTGACATCGCCGGTACCGGCGGGAGCTCCACCGCGCGGCCATCACCGTCCCATGTGGACAGAGCCGCTTCGACCGTGTCCAGCACCCGGTCCGGGTCGAAGTCGCCGACCAGCACGAGGATCGCGCCCGCCGGGTGGATCCGCGCGTCGTGCAGCGACCGCAACTGCTCGGGCACGATCTCCTTGACGTCGGCCGCCTCGGGCGTCTGCACCGCGTACGGGTGGCTGCCGTACACGCGCTTGAGCAGGGCGACCCGGGCCAGGTGCGACGGTTGGCTCTGGGCCACCTGGATCCGGTCGACCAACCGGTCCCGTTCGGTACCCACCTCGTCGGCCGGGTAGCTGGCCTCGTTGAGCACCTTCGCGAGGATCTCCAGCAGCCGGGGCAGGCCGTCGGACAGCGCGTTCCCGTTGACCATCAACCGGTCCGGGTCGACGCCGGCGCCCAGCGCGCCGCCCACCGTCTGCAACTCCGCCGCGATGTCCACAGTGGACATATCCGAGGTACCGGAGAGCAGCGTCTGGGTCAGCAGCGCGGAGCCGGCGAGGTCGGCCTCCGCGAACGGGATGCGCAGCCGCACCTCGACCAGCGGTACCGACGGGCGCGCGATGGCCAGCACGGTCAGGCCGCTGGCCAGGGTCCGCTCCTGGGACAGCGGCACATGGAGTTCGTGGGTCGGCCCGAGGGCGGGCACTGGCCTCGTCACTTGCTGGTACCTCCGGAAGGAACTTCAACCTCGACGGTGGCCCGGCGGGTCGGGCGCAGTAGTGCCGCGGCCGCGGTCACCTGCTCCTCGGTCACCTGACCGAGCAGGCTGGGCAGTTGGTTGATGAGGCCGGCGTCGCCGCGTTGCTGCTCCAGGACCGCCATGCGCAGCACCCGGCTGAGCACCGCGTCGCTGTCGCGCAGCAGGTGCGTGGCCATCCGCGCGACCGTGCGCTCCAACTCGCCGTCCTGCAGCCCGTCGGTCGCGATCCGCTCGAGCTCCTCGTCGGTCGTGCGCAGCACCTTGTCCACGTCGCCGGCCGGCGGCAGGTGGTACTGCAGGATGATCGCGGTGGGGTCGCGGGTCTCGAACGGCTCGCCCATCATGCCCAGGTACCCGCCGATGCTCGTGGCCGCCCGGTCGCGCTGCACCAGCCGCTGTACCAACCGGGACGCGTCCCCGTCGGTGAGCACCTCGGCCAGCACGACGTAGGGCAGGTACCCGGCGAAGTCGGTGACCGGGTTCGGTACCCGCCAGGCGCAGGCCACCGCGGGCAGCGGGGCCAGACGGTCCACATAGGACGAACGGCGCTCGCTGGTCAGGTCGGGCTCGTCGAAGTCCGGGCGCTGCGGCGCCGGGCGGGCCGGCACGTCGCCGAAGTGCGACTCGACCAGCCGGGTCGCCTCGGCCACGTCGAAGTCGCCGCCGACGGTCAGCACCGCGTTGCCCGCCGCGTAGTACCGCTCGAAGAAGCTCTGCGCGTCCTGTACGGTGGCCGACTCCAGGTCGACGAACGACCCGTACCCGTCGTGGGCGTTGGGGAACGTGTCGAACATGACCGGCGGCAGGCGCAGCCACGGGAAGCCGCCGTACGGCCGGTTGAGGACGTTGAGCCGGATCTCCTCCTTGACCACGTCGACCTGGTTGCGCAGGTTCTCCTCGTTCAACCGGGGACCGCGCATCCGGTCGGCCTCCAGGAACAGCGTGCGCTCCAGGGCGTTGGCCGGCAGGGTCTCGAAGTAGTCGGTGTAGTCCAGGTGGGTGGAGCCGTTGAAGGTGCCGCCGGAGCCCTGCACGTAGCGGAAGTGGGCCAGCTTCTCCAGATTCGCCGAACCCTGGAACATCAGGTGCTCGAAGAGATGCGCGAAGCCGGTGCGACCCTCCGGTTCGGAGCGGATGCCGACGTCGTAGACGACAGCGACCCCGATCACCGGCGCGGAACGGTCCGGTGCGAGCACCACTCGCAGCCCGTTCGGCAGGGTGAACCGCTCAACCGGATAGGAAGTGGCGGGAATGTCGACGGCTGCGCTGCGAGGAGACACGCCTGCGACCTTAACGCCTGGGCGTTACCACCACGACGGGCGGACCCTTGAGTTGACCCCTCAGGTGGGCCGGACAGAGTCCAGAACCTGATCCACCACCGGGTCGAACTGGCCGACCGTGTTCGGGATGGAGATGTAGATGATCGCCGCGTTGGGCCGGCCGACATCGATCAGCGCGAGGCCGACCAGTTCGCTGCTCGCCTTCAGGCCGTCCGCGTGGAAGTGCAGCCGGAACTTGGCCACCCAGGCCGGGCGGCCGCCCAGCGTGGTGACCTCGTCCCGCATGCTGTCCATGGTGTTGGGCCGCGGATAGTACGAGGCGCGGACGTCGGCGAGCACCTGGTGACCGGTGCACTTCAGGTCCAGCGTGAGCGCGTCGTTCTCCGCCGTCGGTACCGAGCCGGAGAGGATCGACGCGTGGTAGGCGCCGCCGGGGTAGATCTCGGTGATGAAGTGCTGACCCACGCCGTACCGGACGTGCAGGTCGCCCGCGTCCCAGGTCTCGTCCCACGGCTCCCAGGGCGAGCCCTCCCTGGCGTAGGAGATGCCGGCCGTCTTGTCGACGGTGCGCGGGCCGGGCGGCGGGGGTGGCGCGGGCGGCAGGTTCCCGGAGCTGACACTGGGTGGCGGGCACAACTTGGCCAGCGGCGGACCGTAGTCCGTCGGCCCGGAGGCGCGCCGCAGCGGGCTGTTGCCGGTCATCGCCAACCCGATCAGGACCACCACGCCGATGGTCAGGATCACCCCGGCCGCGCCGCCGAACCACCACAGCTGCCTGCGCCGCTGGGACTCGGGGTCGCGCCCGCGGCCGAACTCGATCACGTCGGGCTCGGGCTCCGGGGGCCGGTGCAACAGCGTGACAGCGCCGGACCTGGACCAACCCTCGCCGGTACCCGACGGGGACGGTCCCTCGTACCGCTCGACGGTCGGGCGTGCCGGCGGGTACAGCACATCGGCCGGCGGTGTTTGACCCGGCTCCGGCCTTGCCCACGGTGACTGCTGCTCGGACATCCCCCGCAAGTGTCCCCCACTCAGCCCGTGCCGGCGACACCGCCCGGTGCTTCGACGGTGACCACCGGCGTTCGGCCGGCCGGGGAGGTGGCGTGCCAGGGCGTCAGCGCGGCTACCGCCGCCAGCAAGAGGCCGGTCAGCGCCAACCCGACGACGACCAGCACTTCGCGAAATCCGACACCGTCTGTCACAGCCCCTCCCCCAGGCGCTCCGCGCCCGCTGCCCCCGGGCCATAGCATGGCCGCCCCGGGCGCCCGGCAACAGCCGGGAGTCGGAATTATGGCTGCCGATCCGCGCTGGGCAACCTGCCGAGCAACTCGGTCAGGCCGGCGAGGTCGAGCAGATCGGCCGGTCGGACGGTGACGCCCTCGGCCACATAGTGGAAGGCTGCCCGGACCCGGTCCACCGGTACCCCGGCCAGCTCCGCCCAGGCGACCCGGTACGCGGCCAGCTGCACGGCGACCGCGTCCGCCTCCCGACCCGGCGACGGGCGGCGACCGGTCTTCCAGTCGACCACGTCGTACCCGCCGTCGTCGTCCTGGTAGACCGCGTCCATCCGGCCCCGGATCACCACGCCGGCGATGGTCGTCGCGAACCCGACCTCGACCCGGACCGGTACCCGGTCGGCCCACTCGCTCTTCTCGAAACGTTCACGCAGCCGCGCCAGGGTCTCGTCCGGGGCGACGTCCTCGTCGGCGGCGCCCGGCAGCTCGTCCACGTCCAGCAGCTCGACCGCGCCGAACCGGTGCTCCAGCCAGGCGTGGAACGCGGTGCCCCGCCGCGCGTACGGGTTGGGCCGCCCCGGCAACGGCCGCCGGATGGCGCGGGCCAGCGCGTCCGGGTCGCGACGCAGGCCGACGAGCTGCGACACCGACAGGTGACCGGGCAGCTCCACGTCGACCGGGGCGTGCGGGTCGACGGTCAGCCGGGCCCGCTCGGCCAACAGCAGCTCGACCTCCCGGGCCCAGCCGTCCGCGCCTTCGGAGCCGGCCGCGACCGCTTGATCGGCGCGCGCCGCCTGGGCCTGCCGGACGAGCGCGGCGGCCGCCTCCAGCGCCTGGCGCCGGCCACCCAGCGGATCGGCCGGCCACGACCCGGTGACCGGAGAGGTGCCGGTCGGGTTGACCTCATCCGGCTGCGGAGGCGGCGTCCACACGTCCACGACCCCGGCACCCGCATCACAGGCGGCCCTGATCTCGGTGAGGAACGGCGAAGGTCCGCGCGGCCGCTTCGTGCCCTCACCCCACCAGTACCCGGAACAGAGCAGCAACCGGCGCGGGCGGGTGACCGACACGTAGGCCAGGCGGCGCTCCTCCCGCTCGTCGTGCTCCCGCCACTCGGTGCCGAACCGGGTCAGCGCGCCGGCCACCGCCTTCTGGTCCGTCGCGCCGTCCAGCCGCAGCACGGGCAGGCCCGCCTGGTCGCCGCGCAGCGGGAACGGCAGCACCCCGATGCCGCCCAGGTAGTGGTCGCTGGACTTGACGCCGCCCGGGAACACGCCGGTCGACAGTCCGGCCACGGCCACCACGTCCCACTCCAGGCCCTTGGCGGCGTGCCCGGTGAGCACCTGTACGGCGCCCTCCACCACCTCCACCTCGCCGGACGGCAGCCCGCGCTCCTCCGCCTCGGCCGCCTCGAGGAAGGCCAGGAACGCGGTCAGCGTGGCGCCCTCGGCCTCGCTGCTGAACCGCGCGGCCACCTCGCCCAGGGCGTCGAGGTGCGCCCGGGCGAGGCCGGCGTCCCCGGGGCGCGTAGCCACCTCGACGTCCAGCCCGGTGGTGCGCTCGATGTCCGCGATGAGGTCGGGCAGCGGCTGATCCAGCCGATGGCGCAGCCGGCGCAGCTCTGCGCCGTACGCGGAGAACCGGCGGTGGCCCTCCGTCGAGTACTGCGCGGGGTCGCCCAGGTTGTCCAGCGCCTCGACGAGCGTGGCCTCGTCGAGGCGGTCGGTGCGCAGGGCGTCGACGTCGCGGCCGCGGCTGCTCGCGATGACCCGCGCCCGGCCGTGCAGCGCGACCAGATCCCGCGCGCCGATCCGCCAGCGTGGACCGGTCAGCAGCCGCAGCAGCGCGGCTCCCTCGGCCGGATCGGCCAGTACCCGCATGGTGCTCACCACGTCGCGGACCTCCGGCGTGTCCAGCAGCCCGCCCAGACCGACCACGTCGACGGGTAGGCCGCGGGCGCGCAGCGCCGCCTCGATGGCCGGAATCTGCGCCCGTACCCGGATCAGCACGGCGCTGGTGGGGCGCAGCTCGACCGGGATGCGCACGGGCGGCGCGTCGAGGTG
>Ga0070658_10001866_pt1 | contig 17762 bp, 16 predicted proteins | sample KBSC13metaG_FD_64664 | JGI IMG/M metagenome (GOLD analysis project Ga0070658, IMG submission 64664) | Corn rhizosphere microbial communities from Kellogg Biological Station, Michigan, USA - KBS C1-3 metaG | ecosystem: Host-associated > Plants > Roots > Rhizosphere > Soil ...
ACAGATGCGTCACGTGGTTATCCAGGAATTCCCCGTCCCGGTGCGGACGTGGTTCGCATCCTTGGGGAGGCCGGTGTCGCACCCGAGTTCTCTTTGTTAGGGGACGAAGTTATACGTGATCACGCCGGAGATCTTGACGGGCTGGCCGCTGAGGAGGACTGGTGAGAACTCGGAATCGCAGGCGGCTGTTATGCTGGCGGCCCTGAGCAGCGGATGCCCGCTCACCACTGAGGCCTTATAGACCTTACCGTTCTCATCAACGATCACCTGGACGGTGACTGCTCCGCCGGCGTTTACCGCTCGGGCTGCGGGCGGATACATCGGCTTTGGAAGGGAGGTAGCCTTACCGTTGAGGACGCCGCCCGAGACCATCGTGTGTGTCGAGCTGGTCCCCTTCAGGATATGAACGCCTTCGCCCGAGGCTGCCGAGGCACCGGTGGAGCCCATGATCGTTGCAGTGCCGACCATCGGCCGACCGTCGAGAGGTCCGGCTGCCACTTCTCTTGTATGATCGGCGTCCGGGTTTGTGAACGTCACCCTCACCACGGAATGCCACGCCACGGGTTGGCCGCCCATCTGAGCGGGTGAGAAGGTGGCCTTTTCGGCTGCCTTCACCGCCTCTGCACGCATGGCATTCACGTCCGGACGCGAATAGCCCCGGCACACAGCATCCGGACCCGAAACCGAAGTGACCTTTACCACCTTGCCGGCCTCGTCCAGGTCCACCCCGACCGTAACGACACCCTCAAGCCCCGTACCCTTAGCCTCCGCCGGATAATTTACCTCTGGCACCGAAAACTGCTCAGGACTCACCTCCGGCACCTGCCCCGCACACCCAAAGGCAAACCCCAGAACAACAACGCCAAGCGCAACGAATCCAAGTAGGAGCTTCTTCATGGCCGAAGATCTTACCACAGGTTTTTCGACTGCGGACGCACCATGTCCCACGCGGCGTAGGGAGCTGGATCGAGGCCTACTCTTCAGTGATGACGACGCAGTGGCCGGTTTGCGGCGGTGTTGGCGGCGTTCATGGGCAGCGACGCAGGCATGTTGGAGATCGAGTCGATCTGTTTGCAGTCGATCTCCCACTGTTTTGCGTTGGTGTTCCAGTCGGCGTGTACCCATGCGGACGGTTCCAGCATGGACTGCAGCATACTGTCCTCGAGTGCCGGGCACGTCGGCCGCGGGGGATTCGGTGTCGACCAAACGGCAAAGATCGCCAGCAGCAACAAAGCGGTGAGGAGTGCGACAGAGTTTCTTGCCTTCATAGCCGGGAAGCATAGCGCAGGTATCGGAACGTGAAAACTGTTATCGCTGTTAGGTGATCGGTGGTAGGGGGCAGAAAGCAGCGAACTCATGCTATTTCAGAGCTACAGCACGACGGGCCGCGTCGGTCCCCGGATGAAACGGGATCGCGAACGCACGCGTAGTTCTAACGGCACAGGCTAGTGAAAGCGGCTTCCCGATCTACTGCACTTTACGGTTGTTCCAGAAGCTGGGGTTGCGATCTTTGTTAGGGTTGTTGCGGGCCCACTCGATCTGGTGGGCTCGCAACCGTAGTTCTTCCTCGCGCTGTTTGAGGCGTTCCTCGCCCACGATGGGCGGCTTGCCGCGCTCACCCCAGTAGTACTTGACCGTCACAAACACGAGCATCGCCGTGCCGATCACCGTCAGCAGCAGCACCAGCAGCAGGATCATTGCGAGGTTAGACATACACGCTCATCTACTGAGGTTACACAGAGATCGAGCGAACACCAACGCTCACCCCGAAAGGGGGGAATATTCATTACAAAGCCTCTGGTCCGATGAGAGCGAAGTCGATCCGCGTCACTGAACCGGATCATTCTCGACCGGGGCTGCGACCATGACACCCGTGCAGGTGCCGCCGCGCTTTTCGAAGCCGACATAAGCGGGATGGCCGTTTAGCACGAGGTGCCGGTAATTTGCGACCTCGCTCCCTTTCTCGTACGCGTAGTCGTCCGGTTTTACGCCGTGGATATCGACGCCGATCAGATCGCCGCACTGTTCGTACGAGAGCAGCTTGTAATTCTGCTTTTGGGCCTCGCTCGTGAGGTTTGGCTCAAAGATGAACTTCTCGACTTTAGTCTCCTGCTTCCAGACGGTGATGATGGTGAGTTCGCCGTCATGCAGTTCCCATGTAAGGGAGAGTTTCCCGTCGCCGCTCGTCGGTGGGCCGAGTGTCTGCTTCACCTCATCGACCGACCGTCCAAACAGCGACGGAATGTCCACTACCGGCGCCGCGCGCTGCTGCGGAGCGTTAAGTCTCCCACAGGAAACAAGACACGTCGGCACAAGGAGTATCAACGCGATCGCACCCAACTTGTTCATCAGATCCTCTACTCGCTCCGCACAAAGTCCTTGATGAGAATAACGTCGCTGCTCTGGAGCCCGCCGGCAAAGGCAAGCTGTTTGTCCTCGATGAATGGCAGGGAAGTATAGCCTAAGCCACCCTCCAGCTGACACAGAGCCACCGCAAAGAGCTGCGGCCCCTCTGGTCTGGAACCTAAGGGCCGCAGTTGTGGATCAAAAGGTCTATTACCTGGCAGTAAAGTCGACTCCGACCAGCGAGTCCTTGACGTTCACCGGCCGTGGATCAAAAACGAACCGCTTTGCCGTAACGCCGATAATGTATGTGTCGAGGGTGACATCCGAGAATGTGTAATATCCAAAAGCCGATGTGGTCACGGCTTGGATATTTCCATTATCATCCTGCATTGTCACTCTCGCATTCCTCAGACCGTTGCCGTCTGGAGTCAGTACACGTCCCGAAACGGTGACCTTTGCCGCCGTGGCGGAGCATACAGCAGACGCGATCCTTAGCTGGGTACCGTTGACGGGCGCCGTGCCGGCGCCGTTTTGATAGTAATCAGCGCCATGGGTGCCATCCGCGTTCTCGGCACCGACGGTGACGAGGCCCCCCTCCCCGGTACCGTTTTGAGGGCCGTAAACGTAAGTTACGTCTTCCGCCGGATTAGTATCTCCCGTGATGCCGATCCAGATCTCGAAGGTATGGGTATTCGCGACGTTTGAGCGTTCCGGGACGCCCGCCCAGTCTATGACGATCCAGGTGTTGCTGCCGTCGGTTAATGTGCCGATACGCATGGCGCCGCCTGCGGTCGGGTCAAGATCAGTCCAGTACGGAGCTAGAACATTATTCGGTGCGGCGGGGTTTGGAAAGATCTGATTAACAGGACTATTATCTGCAGCCGTTGTGCTCCCCAGGACCACGTAGCCGTTGCTGTCGACGCCGATCCGGTTGTAGCCTGCACCGCCGAACATGAATGCCGGCACGGTGAAGTTCGTGATCGTGTCATTACCCACACCCGCGATCGGGGCGATACCGAAGAGGGAAAGGCCCAAGTAGCCTCCTGCCGGCGAAGCACCGGGTGCAGCCGTTATACAAGTTGCTGTGCAAACGCCTGTAGAGACCCGCAACTGGGTTCCGTTAACAGGAATGGTGCCTGTTCCGTTGTAATAGTAGGTCGCACCGCGGCTGCCGTCAGCCCCCTCGGCGCCTACGGTGAGCAAGCCGCCCTGGCCTGTCCCCGTTTGCGCACCGTAGGCATAGGTCACGTCTTCGCCCGGGTGTGTGTCGGTATTGAGACCTATCCAGATCTCAAAGGTGTGCGTGTTTGCTGCGTTTCCGGCTTCAGGTACTCCCGCCCAATCTATGACGATCCAGGTATCCGCTCCGTCGGTCAACGTGCCGATGCGCACTGCCCCGGCCAGGGTCGGGTCGAGGTCGGTCCAGTACGGAGCTAAGACGTTATTTGGAGCAGCGGGATTAGGGAAGTACTGGTTTACAGCGGTGTTGTCTGCGGCAGCTCCGCCGCCGAGTACGATGTACCCGTTACTGTCGACCCCTAACTGTGTGTAGGCCACACCTCCAAAAGTGAATGACGGCACATTGAAATTGGTGATCGTGTCATTGCCGACACCAGCGATCGGCGCAATACCAAATCCAGACAGGGGCAGGTAGCCACCAGCAGGAGAGGTGCCGGGAGCTACCGTGATACATGTTGTCGAAGGCGCGGACGACGGTGCCGATGCCAGGCTGATCTTCTGACTTCGTGACGACCGAGCGACCCTACTTATCTGCGCGGCCGGCGCCTCGGCCCGAAATATCTGGCGGTAGTCTCGATCGACAGCAGTTTGGGGCGCGACCGAAAGACATCTTCCAAATGCGAAAAGCACAAAAAAAGCCTTAGCGACGGACGCTAAAGCCGTGGAGCTTTGATATTCCTGCATGATCCCTCCGTAATGTGTGAAATGTACGGACTGGCGGCGGCGTCCGAGGTGTCGCGCCTGGATCAAGCGAATAGCCTAGGTCCGTGAGCAACAGCATAGCGCAAAAGAGTTGCGGCCCTTAGGTCGGGAACCTAAGGGCCGCAGTTAACCAGATGAGATTCACTGAAGGCTTCGCGGAGATGAAGGCAAAAGGCGGATTGTTTTGGTTGGATCGGGCGGCGACGCGACTACTCCGCGTTTCGTCAATGACGCTAAGCCCTGCTAAAAAACTATCTCCGTGTATCCAGCTCGAGTCCGAGGCGGTGAGCTTCTCGCTCTATCCGGGTCGGGTCGGTCTTGATACTATGTATCTCCTCCTGGAGTTGGAGGTTTTCGTCCGTGAGGCTCTGGACGCGTGACTGTAATTGTGTGTTCTGAGAGGCCTCTTCCCTCATTTCTGTGAACGCACGGTAGTTGATGGAGATCAATAACATTCCGAAGATAGCGGTGAATATCACCGCCGACAGCCACCACGGCGTCGTTCTCCTCGGCTCAGCCTTGGCCGATCCCTTCGCAGCAGCCGGTACGCGGCGGCGTCGGGGTGCTGCCTTCGTCTTGCGTTGCGGGTTATCCCAGTAAATACTCGCGGCCATGCTCAATTAACTCGTCTACAGTTTGTTTAGAATCCGCCTCGGCGTAGATCCGGACCAGTGGCTCGGTACCCGAGGGCCTCATTAGCATCCAGGCGTCATTCCCGAATAGGAATTTCACACCGTCGATGCGGTTAACACTCTCGACTCGCCTCCCGCCGATCTCGGACGGGTCCTGTGCGAGTTTCTCTTTCAACTTTTGGGCGACCTCAGGCGTTAGTTTTACGCCTATCCGTCCCGACTCGAGCTTGCCGACCTTTGCGTAAAGGTCATTCAGCTGCTCTGTCAAACTGGTTCCCCGTGCGGCGACCGCTTCGGCTGCCAGGAGGCAGGCCAGGATGCCATCCTTCTCAGGATAGTGCCCTCTGATCGAGAGCCCGGCACTCTCCTCGCCGCCGAGGATGATCTTGTCTTCGTTTATCAATTCGCCGATGAATTTGAATCCGACCGGCGTTTCAAAAAGCTCTATTCCGCGATGCTTGGCGACCCGATCGACCATGTGCGTCGTTGCCACGCTGCGTGCGACGCCGAGCTGCCAGCCCCGCGATTCGCAAAGATAATCTGTCAAAAGCGTGATCAGCTCGTTAGCGGTAATGAACGCGCCGCCCTGATCGATCACCCCGAACCGGTCCGCATCGCCGTCAGTGGCGAGCCCGAGAGTGAAATTCTTTTCAATGACCAGCCTACGGAGCTCCTGTATGTGCTCCTCACCCGGCTCCGGAGCCTGCCCGCCGAACGTCACATCCCTCCAGTCGTGTATCGTCTCGACCGTAAGGCCATGGTCCCGCAGTGCCTTATTCAAATAGCCGCGTCCCGTTCCCCAGAGCGGATCGTATCCATACGTGCCGCCCGCCTTTTCAATAACGTCGAAGCGTATCTTGCTCTTGAGATCGTCAAGATAGGCGTCCCGCGGATCAAGATCCTCGACCGACCCGCCTTCGCTATCCTCCCCGGCCGTTCCGGTGGCGATATTCGCCTCGATCTGCTTCGTTACCTCCGGCAACGCCGGTGCACCATCCGCTGTCGAAAACTTGATCCCCTGATACTGTGGCGGATTGTGCGATGCAGTGAAGTTCAAGGCTCCCGCTGCTTTCTGCGACCTTATCGCGTGACTTATAGTCGGTGTCGGCGCCGGGTGCGAGCACTTTAGAACACGAAATCCGCGCTTCGCTGCGATCTCTGCCGCAACGTCCGCAAACGCCTCGCCCATGAACCGGGTGTCGTTCCCGACGATCAGCTTAGTTCCGGCTGACGCTCCTACGGTTGTCAAATATCGACAGATCGCCTCTGTTACCGATCTGACGTTCTGGAACGTAAATTCGTCTGCGATAACCGCACGCCAGCCCGATGTTCCAAAACGGATAGCCATTAAGTTCCTGCTTGTAGTTTGACCCTGCGGGGAGATGCATGAGCGTCCTTCGGCTGCCCATTACCCCTTCGAGTATTTGGAAGATAGCACAGGCTTAAGCACCGTGTAAAGAAAAAAAGTGAATAAAATAAATCGAATGATTTCCGCGTTTACAGCACCGAGATTCACGTGAAATCTGGGCCCGGCCGCAAAGGATAAGCACTTTAAGCGCATCGCAGGCGCGCCGATATCTTAAAGACTGCATAAGAAGCGACCTTATCGTCATCCGAACGGTCGTCTATTGACTTTCGACGGTTGGAGGTAGAGAATTGCCCATTCACAAAGGCGAGAGCCGCAGGGGAAGTCGGGTGTAATTCCCGCACGATCGCGTCACCGTTATAGTCGGGCCGCCTGTGCTTCGCTAGGCCGAGTAGAAGGCTCCGCGCAAGGGCTAACCGGCACAAAAAAGCAAGGTTCAACGCGAAGGCCCTGTTTTCCATTGGAGAACAGGGCCCTTTCATTTCTGTGAGAGAGAAAAGGATAGTTTTGGTGATCATGCTGTTTGCCCTGGCGGCGGGATGCAGGACCGCGCCTACCGGGACGCAGAAGGCGTTGCGGACCGTGACGGATGATCTGGGCCGTCATGTATCTGTACCCGTGAGGATAGACCGGATCGTGAGTCTTGCTCCGAGTGTCACGGAGAATGTGTTTGCGGTCGGGGCGGGTGACCGGCTGGTGGGAGTGACCACCTTTTGTAACTATCCCGAGCAGGCTCAGGCGATCGCAAAGGTCGGCGACACGATGAATCCGAACATGGAGACGATCGTCGCTCTCAAGCCCGACGTCGTGCTCGTGTCGACGGCCTCGCAGATCGAGGCCTTTACTAAGACTCTTGAGGCGAATGGGATCGCCCTGTTTGTTACCGATCCGGTTGGATTGCCCGGAGTTTACAAGAGCCTGGGCGATCTCGGTGACATCTTCGGAACGACTGAACAGGCGAACCGTGCGATCGCCCAGTTGAAGGCACGAGAGTCTTCTTTGCCGGTACGCTGCACCACGGGCGATGGTCTCTCGGACGATTCGCGAGCGCTGCCGCCAATTCGGGTATTCGTCCAGATATCTAGAGAGCCTCTGTTTACTATCGGCAAGCAGTCATTTTTGAATGGTGTTCTGAACGAGGCTTGCGGGAGATCAGTCACCGACGCAGTCGAAACCGCATTTCCGAAGCTGAGTAAGGAGACGGCTGCTGCGCTGAACCCGGAGGTCATCATCTTGTCCGACAGTGAGGACAACCGGGAGCCTAATGATTCGTTTAGGAGTTCGCCGGCGGTGAAGAATGGCCGGGTTTATAGGATCAACGCTGATATTATCTCGCGGCCCGGCCCACGGCTGGTGGACGCGTTGGAACAGATCGCGAAGGACCTGCATCCGGAAAGCTTCAAGGATAAGTGAAGAGGGACCAGGGAACAGTTAACACTGGCGGGAGTCGAGCCTTGCGGCTCGGGCTTGTGCTGCTTGTTCTGCTGATCGTTGTTCTGATCATTGCAGGCATGCTCGGGGCGGAGCGGCTGCCGCTCACGGGGTGGACGGAGCAGCAGCGGTCGATACTGCTTGACATACGGATCCCGCGGATCTTGTTAGGGGCGTGTGTCGGTGCGAGTCTTGCGGTGGCGGGTGCGGGGCTGCAGGCCCTTCTCCGCAATCCGTTGGCTGAGCCCTATCTGCTCGGCGTTTCAAATGGTGCTGCGCTGGGAACGATGGTCGGATTTGTGCTGTTTCAGAACGTTGAGGCGGCAAGACCTGTTTTGGCGTTTGCTGGTGCGGTAGCGGCGACTATCGTCGTTTACCGAATGGCAAAGAGCCGTGCCGGAATGAGCGCCGAGCGACTGGTGCTGTCAGGTGTGATAGTCACGACATTCCTGTCGTCGGTGATCGTGATGCTGACGACGCTGCTGGACGCGGCACGATTGAGAAGCTTTACGTTTTGGCTGCTGGGCGATCTGTCTCAGTCCTCCTCGACCGGCATATGGATCTCGGGTGTGACGGTTGCGATCGTGACGGTCGTTCTTACGTCGCAGGCTCGTTCCTTGAATCTGATGATGATCGGCGAGCGTGACGCTCTTGATTTTGGTGTCGAGGTCGGGCGTGTTCGATTGCTGGTGTTTGGCGGGGCAAGTCTTGTCGTTGGAGCAGCGGTCGCGGCAAGTGGTTCTGTTGGGTACGTAGGCTTGATCGTGCCGCATCTTGTGAGATTGAGTATCGGGAGTGATAACCGTCTTGTTGTTCCCTTCTCGGCGGTCGCGGGCGCGATCTTTGTTGTGTTAGCGGACACGATCGCTCGGACCGCGATCGCGCCGAGAGAACTGCCGGTTGGTGCCGTGACGGCATTGGTCGGCGCACCCTTATTTATTTACTTACTGAGGAGAAATTAACCGCGGATGAACGCAAATAAACGCGGATGTGAAGCTCGTTTTTATCTGCGTTCATCGGCGTCCATCTGCGGTTAATTTTATGCTGAGCGTTCGCGACATTTCGGTTACCTACGGTGAGCGGGCGGTGCTCGACGGCGTGAGCTTTGAGTTAAAGGACGGCAGTGTGCTCGCGCTGCTCGGTGCGAACGGCGCCGGTAAGACGACACTCGTGAGGTCATTGAATGGTACAGTGCCGCTCAGCGCGGGTGAGATCGTCTTGGATGGACGATCGCTCGGCGAGCTCTCACGTCGCGAGATCGCGAGCCGGGTTGCGGTTGTTGCGCAGGAGAATGAGACGCGGTTCCCGGTGACGGTGATGGAGTTTGTGTTGTCGGGAAGATTTGTGCACGGCGGAGCGTTTGGCTGGGAGACGGAGGCGGATGTCGGGGCGTCGACTCAGGCATTGGCCGATTGCGATCTCACTGAATACGCCTCGCGGCTGATGAATGAGCTTTCGGGCGGCGAGCGGCAGCGGGTGGTACTCGCGAGAGCCCTGGCCACGAATGCAAGCCTTCTCTTGCTCGATGAGCCAACCGCGAATCTCGATCTCGCACATCAGGCGATGATGTTTCGGCTGGTGCGCCAGCGATGCGATTCGTGCGGTGCATCGGCGGTTGTGATCACTCACGACCTGAATCTCGCCGCGGCATTCTCGGATGAGGTCCTAATGCTAGAGGACGGGTGTATCGCAGCGAAGGGTAAACCGGCCGAGGTTTTGACGGCGGAGAATGTCCGGAAGGTTTTTGATGTTGATGTCATGCTCGACGCTCATCCGGTAACGGGTGGCGTACGGGTGACATCGCTATTTTGAAAAGAGAAGAGCCCGCAAAATACACGAAAGGCACGAAACCTTTCTTCTATTTCGTGTCTTTCGTGTGTTTCGTGGGCAGTTTTTGGCAGGTGAGTGGAGGAAGTCCGGTGAGAGGCCGGCACTGCCCCCGCAACGGTGAATCGAATGCTGTGTGCAAAATGCACAATGCACAATCGATAAGTCCGGAACTCCGCTCATCTGTCGTGGCTTAGAACCATCCTGCGTGTGGGCAGGAGAGGACATCAATGAAAATCATCTTTGCTTTCTCGCTCTTGCTACTTTTCGCACTTCTGGCGCATGCCCAGATCTCCGGCATAACCATTACCGGAAAAGTTCAGATCGAAACCAAACCCGTTAGGGACATTGAGGTAACTTTGACGTCCAATAAAAACGGCGACGTACGACGTGCCAGAACTGACGCGAATGGCACGTTCACATTCCCAGATATACCACCGGGAGGATATGTCGTCAGGGCGACCAGTGATTTCGTTGCACAGCAGGTTATCGTGACCGATCGCGGGCCGCTAATCGTGGATTTCGTTCAGGGTCCCTCTCTACCTTCTCCTTCGGTGATAGAGTCCGTTTCGGTTGCTGCGGGTCACGAGCAACCTGTCGAACAAGTTTCCAAGACCGTCGACACCATCGACGCCCAGCAACTCCGCGACCGGGCTGATTTTTCACTGATCGAATCGCTCCAGACCATACCCGGATTCCGCGTGCAGCAGTCGGGTGGGTTTGGAAGAGTGGCGACGATCAAGACGCGCGGGTTGAGGAATCAGGATACGGCGTTGTTGATCGACGGTATCCGGTTCCGCGATCCGACGGCGATCACGGGTGATGCGTCGCCGTTCCTGAGTGACTTTACGAATACGGCGGTAGATCGTGTGGAGGTGCTGCGCGGGTCGGGGTCGTCGCTTTATGGGACGAACGCGATCGGCGGGGTTGTTGACTTTCGTACCCCGGTGGCGAAGAAGGGAACTCACGGACAGTTGGCCGGTGCAGTGGGCGGGCTCGGGCTCGGCCGGTTTCGGGGGCTCCTGTCGCACGGGGGCGACAAGTTTGGCGCGCTCGGGGCGGTGTCGAGGACGGTCTATACGAAAGGTATTGACGGCGACGACGACGCACACAATTCGAATGTACAGGCAAGGGTTGATGGACGTCCTGGTGACAAGACGAACATCTCGGGCCGCTTCTTCTTTTCCGACGCCGATGTGCGGCTCAATACGAGTCCGGATACTGCGGGAGTGCCGCCGGCGTCGAATCTCGGCATCATCGATGCGCGAGCGGGCGTGAACTTCACGCCTGACGCAGACGACCCGGATGCGATACAGCGTTCAAGGTTCTTCTCGGGACAGGCCGCCGCGGACCGGATCATTAACAGCCGCCTTGTCCTCAACGGGTACTATCAGGGCCTTAAGACCCGACGGCGGAATGACAACGGTCCCCTTGGGCCCGGGTTTCAGAGTGCGTCGACCAGCATCTTTGACGGGCAGATCCATACGGCAAACGCGCATCTTGTGTGGACACCGACGGGAAAGAACACTCTGACCAGCGGGTATGAATTCGAACTGGAGAAGTTTGGAAACGAGGGCCTGACGACCTCAGGAACGCAGAACTTTTTCATTAAAGAACAACAGTCGAGCCATACGTTTTACGTCCAGGATCTGGCGAGCCTGATGGACGGGCGGCTGCAGCTGGCCGGCGGGTTTAGGGCTCAGAGGTTTTCGCTTTACCGACCGACGTTCAGTCTCGCGAACGCACCTTACGCGAATGTCACCTTGTCGAACCCGCCGACGGCCTACACGTTTGACGGAGCGGCATCGTACTTCTTCCGGTCCTCTGGAACGAAGCTGCGGGCGCACGTTGGGAACGGCTATCGCGTGCCATCGCTGTATGAGAGATTTGGGACCTTTTACTCCAGCTTTGGCGGATCGAAGTTTGTGCCGCTGGGTGATCCGCTTCTGAAGCCGGAGAAGTCGATCGCATTTGACGCCGGCGTTGAGCAGAACGCGTTTGCGGACAAGCTGCATTTATCCGCGACGTACTTCTACACGCGACTGAGGGACGTGATAGCATTCGGGCCGCTGCCCCAGCCTGATCCATACGGCCGCCTAAACTCGGCGTCAGGTGGCGGGTACTTTAACACCTCCGGCGGCATTGCGCGCGGTGCTGAGGTTAGCTCTAAGGCCCGCTTGTCCACGTCGACGGACCTCTTTGCCTCATACACTTACACCAACAGCGATCAGCTGAGGCCGCAGGTGGCGGGAAGCGGGGTGTACCGCACATTCGGCGTTCCGGACCATCAGTTTACTTTGGTCGCAACGCAGCGGTTTGCGAAGGCGTGGATCAACTTCGACTTTCTAGGTACGTCCAGATACCTGGCGCCGCTCTTCAGCAACTTTAGCTTTCAGACGTACGTGTACCGTTTCGCTGGAAACCGGAAGGGGGACCTGACTGGCGGATACGCTTTCGCCCTTCGCAACGACAAGTCGCTGCGGGTGTACGCGACGGTCGAGAACGTCTTTAACCAAGAGTATTACGAGAACGGGTTTAGGACGGCCAAGGCTACCGCTAGGGTGGGGACGACCTTCGTTTTTTAGGAAGGGACTGCCTACAAGATGCACTAAAAAGCGTAGGAGTGGGGTTGGCTGGCTTTTGTTCGGTCGAGGAGTCGTACAAGCCTTTTTTGTGTCTTTCGTGTGTTTCGTGGACCATCCTAAAGTATCCGCGCCGACAGTGGGTGGTGGTATGATGCTCGTATCGAGGCAAGGAGGTAGAAGTATGGTACGCAGAGCGTTTTTTGTCGTGTGTCTAATTTCTTCTGGCGTCGGGGGAGCGTATGCCCAGGTCCGGCACAGTGTTACGAATATGGACCTCGAACGTTACCGCCAACAGCGGGTGAATGCTGAGCGAGAGTTGCGAGAGGATTATACAAAGCTTGGTTTTGCTTCGCCTGAGGAGTTGGCTCGGCGTAATGCTGAGTCACAGCAGCAGCTTATCGATCTCTCACGGCAACTCAAGTCAGACCGGCTTGAGCGTGAGCGTCTAGAACTCGAGCGGGAGAGGGTCATTCAGATGTCGCAGCCTATTGTGCAGCAGCTGCCGTACGGCTATGGCAATGGGGCAGTACAGCCTGGTGACCAGTTTTTGCCCACGGTTTGGGGAGACGGTTATGGTTACGGCTACGGCCGTTACCGCGGCAGGGGCTATCAGCAAGGCGGATATTTCGCGGGAGGACAGTTTTGGCCGCAGGGCAATCAAACACCATTGAGACCGTTATTTGTGACACCCGGTCCGATCGTGACCCCGCACCGGCGCTAGAAACTAAATGAAAGAAGGCTGGGAGGCCGTCATCGGCATGGAGATCCATGCCCAGCTGGCGACGGCTACAAAAATATTCTGCTCGTGCGCCATCGAGGTGGGAGGCGAGCCAAATGCCAATACGTGCCCGGTATGCTTAGGCCTACCGGGCGCTTTGCCCGTTTTGAACGGCCGGGTCGTAGAACTCGGAGCACGAGCGGCTTTAGCTTTGGGACTTGAGATACAGGAGACGAGTGTCTTCTCGCGGAAGAACTACTTCTACCCGGACCTGCCCAAGGGGTATCAGATCTCGCAATACGATCAGCCCTTCTCCGCAAACGGTAAGCTCACGATCATGACCGCTGAACGTGACGAGCACGGTCACGCAAAGGAATGGCGGCCGATGGCCATTCACATCGAGCGGATGCACCTCGAGGAGGACGCGGGGAAGAATGTCCACGAAGGGCTGCCGGACACCGACAAGTACTCGTATATCGACCTCAACCGGGCGGGGACGCCGCTTGGTGAGATCGTGACAGCACCCGACTTTCGTACAAGCTGGGAGGCTTACGACTACGTAAATCACATTCGCCGCGCCCTTCAATGGGTGGGCGCGAGCGACGCCGATATGGAGAAGGGGAATCTTCGCTGCGAGGCGAACGTCTCCGTCCGGCAGGTCGGTGAGACCGCTTTCCGGAACAAGGTAGAACTAAAAAACCTGAACTCGGTCCGCTTCATGCAAAAGGCGATCGAATTCGAAATTGAGCGGCAGATCGCGGCTCATGAGTCCGGCGAAGGCGTGAATCAGGAAACCCGCCTCTGGGATGAAAAGAACAATGTCACACGCGTGATGCGCTCTAAGGAGTCGGCTCACGACTACCGTTACTTTCCTGAGCCTGACCTGCAGCCGCTCAAGGTGACAGCGGAGTTTGTCTCTCGCATCAAGGCAGAGATGCCTGAGATGCCGGACGTTATGCGGGAGCGGTTTCAGGCGACATACGGCCTGAGCTACGCCGACGCAGCACAGCTGACGCACGAAAGCTCGTTGGCAGAGTACTTTGAAACGGCATCGCGGATCACGGCAAACCCGAAACTCTCGGCCAATTGGATCCTCGGTGAGCTGACCCGCGAGCTGAATAACTCGGGCAAGCGGGCATCGGATTCGCCCGTTACGGCAGAAGACCTCGCGGAGCTGCTCAATTCGCTGAGCGAGGGCAAGATCAACAACAACCAGGGCAAGGAAGTACTTGTCGAGATGTTCGCGAGCGGCAAGACGGCGCCGGAAGTGATCCGCGAAAAAGGTTTTGAGCAGATCTCGGACACGTCAGCGATCGAGGCCATCGTCGATCAGGTGATCGCCGCTAACCAGGTGAATGCCGACGCATATCGCGGCGGCAACGAAAAGCTATTTGGGTTCTTTGTCGGGCAGGTAATGAAAGCCTCTCAGGGCAAGGCTAACCCAAAGGTCGTAAACGACATTCTCAAACAAAAACTATGAACATCTCGGGAAAGACGGCGCTCGTCACAGGAGGCACAAAGGGCATCGGATACGCGATCGCGGAGGCGCTGGTAAAGGCGGGTGCGAATGTCTTTGTCTGCTCGAGGACGAGAGAGGAAGTGGAGGAGGCCGTCGGTAAACTCTCCGCGATAGGTAACGCTGCCGGTAAGCTGTGCGACGTTCGGGTGGAGGAGCAGGTGAAGGGCGCGACCGACTCATGCCAGCGGCGCTTTGGCGGGGTTGATGTTCTCATTAACAATGCAGGCATCGGGATCATCGGCAAGACCGTCGAGGAGATGTCGCCGGATGAGTTTAGGCAAACACTCGAGACGAATCTTTTTGGCGTGTACTACTTTTGCCATCACGCGATCCCGTTGATGCGGCAGGCAGGCGGGGGCTACATCATCAACATATCCAGCCTCGCGGGCCAGAATCCTCATCCGAAGATGGCTGCATACAACGCTTCGAAATACGCGCTCAATGGCTTTTCAGAGGCCATGATGCAGGAAGTTCGCCAAGACAACATCAAGGTCAGCTATGTCTGCCCCGGAAGCGTTAATACGTACTTCGGTGGTGATACGCCGACTGAGGACCAGTCGTGGCAGCTGCAGCCTGACGACATTGCACAGATAGTCGTCGATCTCCTCGAGATGAACGAGCGTGCTCTGCCGAGCAAGGTGGAAGTGCGGCCCAGCAAGCCGCCCGCGAAGTAACTTCACTTCAAACCAGGACCAACTTCACCGCAGCGAATAGCAGGACCACGGCGAGTACGCGGCGGAGCGTGAGCGAATCGAAGCGCCGGGCGCCGAGTGTCGAACCGAGGCTTCCGCCGGCCACAGCTGCGGCTATCCACAACCAGACATTCGAGGGCAAGTCTGAGAGCTGGGCGTAATTACCGAGGAGGCCCGATACAGAATTCACCAGGATAAAGAGAGCTGAGACGCCGGCCGCCGTCTTTGTTTCGCTCCAGTTGGCGAGCAGCAGGACAGGCGTCAGGAAGATACCCCCGCCGACACCCACGAGCCCAGACAACAGGCCGATCAGACCGCCGATCAGGAGGGCTGCCCACAATGGCGGCTCCTTAACATCGCTGACAGAATTCAGCTTCCACGCCAGGCGAAGAGCGGCGAGTGCGAGCACCACGCCAAGGACGACCTTGTACACGTTCGAGGGCAAGTGGATCATCCCGCCGACAAAGGCCATTGGAATGGAGGCGACGGCAAATGGCCAAAAGATCCGCCACGAGAACCAGCCTGACCGCCAGAATTGATAGGTCCCTATCGAGGCGACAAAGAGATTCAGTACGAGAGCTGTGGGACGCGTGATCTCGGGCATCACGCCGAGGAACGCCATCACTGCGAGATACCCGGAGGCACCACCGTGACCCACCGATGAGTACATCAGTGCGACCGCGAACACCGCGAGGATCACAAGCACGGCGGTAGATTCCATCCGAGGATTATAACGAATGACCGTGCCTAGGCAGGATCGTTCTGAATAACGGCTGCTATCAGGGATAGGTGGTCACCCGTGAGGGGCTTGACAATGTAGTTTGTCGCGCCGAGTTCCTCAGCCTTTGCACGGTGTTTGGGTGAGTTGAGCGAGGTCACGAGGATCACGGGAAGCTCGCTGAGGTGGTCGTCCGTCCTGATGTACTCAAGGAGCTGCCAACCGTCGATGTGCGGCATCTCGACATCGGAAATAATCAGGTCCGGAAGAATAGAGCCGTTGAGCAGGATCTCGAGTGCGTCGGCACCGTGCTCTGCGGTGATACAGCGCATTCCGGCGTTCTCGATGATGCGCTGGTTGTGACGCCGTATCGACGCGGAGTCGTCAACGACCATCACCAGTGGGGAACCAGATGCGACAGGAGCGTTAACGCGGGATGGCGGGGGGTTTGGCTCTGGCGGGGCGATCACGTTGACGGGAAGTATCAGCGTAAAGGTCGTCCCCATCTGCGGCGTGGATTCGACGTGCACGCTCCCGCCGCGAGACTCGATGGACTCTTTCACGATGCCCATCCCGATACCCCTGCCGGCATTCAGGTCGACCTTATCAGCGGTCGTGAGGCCCTTGTCGAAGAGCAGCCTTTGTGCTTCGCGCTCACTCATCGAGTCGGCAGCATCTCCCGTGAGTAGTCCTTTGCTGACAGCTTTTTGCTTGAGTTTAGACGTGGAGATCCCGGCCCCGTCATCTGAGACGGTGATAATGATCGCGTCACTGTCGGCATCGACCCTAATGCTGATCAGGCCAAACTCGTGCTTGCCGACAAGCCGCCTCATCTCAGGCACCTCGATGCCGTGGACGATCGCATTCTTGAGAAGGTGGATGAGCGGCTCGACGAGCGCGTCGACTATCAGTGTGTCGATCTCGACATCCGGCGTCTGGATCTCGAGGACCGCTCTCTTTCCCTCCTCCTGTGCTGTATTGGCGACCGCGCGGGCGAATCGCGTTTCGAGCGTTCCAAAGCGCACGAGGCGGATCCGCACCAGCTTGTCGTGGATGTCCTCGGCCAGTGCACGCTGCGTTGGGTCAGCTGTCCTCAATAGGTCCTGCGCGAGGCTGAGTATCTCATTCAGCCTATCGAGTGATACCCGGACCGTAGGCTTCTGCCCCGAGGCTTTTGGTTCGGCAGAGTTTGAGCTTGCAGCCTCGACCTTCGTCGCTGACGAGAGGGAGGCCGCAGCGCCCGAATATGCGAGCTCGAGACCGGCAGAATTCGCAGGTGCACCGTCGAGGACACCGCCGAGGCTGCGGACACAACCATGCAGAAATTCGGTGACCTCCCTGGAGGAAGGTGAATTTGACTCGACGAGCCGGTCGAGCAGGTCCTCCATCCGGTGAGCCAGGGACGCCGCCTCGTTGAGGCCGACTATTCCCGCGGCACCCTTAAAGGTATGGGCACACCGGCGAATGTCCCAGAGAGCGTTTTGATCTCCGGGCGATGCGGCAAGTACATCGATGCCAAGCGAGATCGCGGCGAGTAACTCCTCGCCTTCGCCCCGAAAGATCTCGAGGACCTCCTCGTCTATAGTGAAATCCGCCGACACCTCCGGTGAGGAGGTCTGATGGATGAGATCGTCAAAGGAGCCGTCGACGAGCTCCGTCAGGTCCTCGGCGAATTCGTCGACAACAGCCGCGTCCAGCAGTTCTGCCTCGACGCGGACGATCTTATCGAGAGCGTCGTATGCGCGCTCCGACGAATCGCCTACGGCGAGTATGGCGGCACTGCAGACCTTGGCGTTTTGAGCCACGGCCGAAAGCTGCATTTCACCTGCGACGAGAGCTATGTCATTTATCGTGGCGGCGACCGCCTGGAGATCGACCGTCGTGCCGCCCTGTGTAAGCAGCAAGAGAGTGCCGCGAGCCCGGGTGAGGGCGTCAGCGGCACTCTCTATGAATGAGCGGAGGGGAGCGCGGTCCATTTAGACCACTG
>Ga0070658_10001867_pt1 | contig 17746 bp, 21 predicted proteins | sample KBSC13metaG_FD_64664 | JGI IMG/M metagenome (GOLD analysis project Ga0070658, IMG submission 64664) | Corn rhizosphere microbial communities from Kellogg Biological Station, Michigan, USA - KBS C1-3 metaG | ecosystem: Host-associated > Plants > Roots > Rhizosphere > Soil ...
GCTACGGCGCCGGTCTTCAGCGATATGGGGAACGTAGCCATCGCCGCCCTTACAGACTCGCCACCACGTCATTTATCGGATGCAGATTGAGCATCGCCTCGCGCACTGCGTTCGCAATATCCGTGCTCCGGTCCATGAAGGACTGGCTGTCCATCGCGTTCACGTGAACGGTAATCTGAGGCGCAGCGCTCGTGATCTGCGACGCCGCGCTCATTGCCCCCGGCGCGGCGGAATCGCGTAATGTGTCGCTGATCTGAATACTCGGACGCGGTGTGTAGACCGGCAACGGATCCGGCTCACTCTTCGACCCGCCGGCGCCAAATAAACTCAGCAATCCCGAGACAGCCGGCGACAGCAAACCGAGTCCGCTAAACCCGCCACCGAAATGACTGGCTACGTCCTCAACCGCGGAACCTCCGCCCGCCGGCGAATTCCCGGTGATCGATTGCAGATTCGCCTGCAACAACGCGGTCTGTTGCCGGAACTGCGCCTCCAGCATCGCGATTTCCTGCGAGGCTTGCGGCCACGATGTTCCCGAATCCGCGCCGCCGCTCAACCCCACTACGATGGGAGCCGCCGCCGGAACTCCCTGCCAGCCCTGCGGCGCAATCGCCTGAAATTCTTCCTCAATGTTCCGTTGACGTGACATCTCTCTCCTCGCGCTCCATCTCCCCGCGCAGAATTACGAATGCATCTACCTTCCGCGCCGCCAACTCCAGCGTGTCCGCCATTCCCAATTGCCGGCGTATGAAGAATTCCTCCACGAACGCCAGGCTTTCGCCCGTCACCAGCGACTTTGGACACTCCTCTGCCTGCGCATGCTTCCGCGCCCACACCAGGCGAGGCGAACCGCGGTCCTCCGTCGGCAGAAACCCGCAGCGCCTCTTTTTCTCCAGGCCGGTCTTCCTGCATGCGTCGCAATTCCACCCGGCCCGGTTCGCAAACTGGAAGTGAAAGGCGACGATCAGTTTTTTATTTCGGTTTCGCTCAAACCGCACTCGGCGCGAATCGCCGCAAGCGCCTCCCGTACCAGCGGCTCCGGCCCGCGCTCCACCAGCGACTCGGGCGTTGCCGCCTCACCGTCAATCGAAAGGCCGAGCACGCCCTGCAGCCCCCACGCGAGGTACAGCCGATCCATCTGCGCGCCAAGCAGGCTCGCTTCCATGCGGTTCTTTCCGTCATTCGCGGCGTCGAAATATTCGAGTCGCGCCGCCAGTTCCCGCACGCGCGTCATCAGCTCCAGGCGCCGCGCGAAGCTCATGCGCGCAATCACGAGCTCGACGCCGGGCACGCTGTCGGATGCGACCGTCTTCCGGCTGTCCCACGCGGCCGCGCTATCCAAACGCCACCACCAGTTCGTCGTCGGTAATTCCCTGCGCCCGCGTGTCATTAAACTGCCACTTCAACCGGGTTTCGGAATCTTCGAACGTGGGCACATCCGGAATTACGCTGCGGAAGTAAACGCCCATGAGCTGGCCGGCGACCTGTCCCATCTGGAACATCACGCCCAGGGGCGATTGCTGCCGCGCGGCCTGGTACAGGGCGTTCGTTGCGAAATCATCCTGCGCGAAGAATTCGAGCGACATCAGCACTTCCCTGCCGCCCGGCGCAAGCGCGAGCGGAAGAATCGAGCCGAACTCCTTCTCGCGCAGCGCCAGATGATTGCGAACCTCCACGGATGCCCGCGTGACCGTGAACATCTGATTCGGAATTACGCCCATCCATACCTGCCCGAGATTCCCTGGAATCAGACCGTAGTCCACCGCCTCCGGCGCCGGCTCCTGCGGAAAAGCCGTCATCCCGCCCTGACCGCTCTGGAACGCCACACTGTCCACCACGTCCTGCGCCATTCCGCGAAAGATCATCTGGTGGAAATCGCCGTTCATCGAAATCGTCAAGCGGTCCACCCCGACGCCCGTAAGTACTCGCTGCACCGAATCGGCGGGATCGCGATAGTCGAACAGACTCACGCTGGGCAGTTGCGTCGAAAGCGTGTAGGTCGCCGTCGCGTTCAACGGCACACCGGCGGCCGGCGCTGTTGCGAATGGCGCATTCACGATCACGACCTGCGGCGTCAGCACCGCCGCCACGAAGCGAATCTCGCCGTTATAAACGATGGCCTGCCCGGCCGAGAGCCCATGTTCCGAGATGAAGTAAATCGTCGACTGGGTTGATCCTACGCTCGTTGTGGCGCCTGGCCACAGCGCTCCGGAGGCGCCCATCGCGGCTTCGATCATTGGGCCGTGCGGTGGCGGATTGAGCGTATCCGCCCAGTCCCGCATATACGAAATCGCTTCGAAGCTGGTATGCTGCCGAATCCCTACCGGCAGCCCTGCCCACGTCCGCGTGCCTGTTTTATCGCGCCGCACGCTGCGCTCTCGCTGATTCTGCACCTTCAGACTCACGGCCGGAATCCGGTTCGCCGCGGTGATTGCTCCCACCTGTCCATAGCCGGTCTCCTGCGCGCAGTACCAGCGGTTCGCGTTCGACAAAATATAAGACATAAGTTATTCGCTCAGTTCCACCACGAAGCTCACCTTCGCTCGCTGTAAGAAGTTTTTCCCGCCCATCGTCACCGGCTCATAATCCACCCGGTAACCGCCGGCATAAGACGCCCCATCGCCCCAATCGCCGCGCGCCTCGCCCAGCAGCGCGCAGACCGCGTCCACATACATTTCGGTGTTTGTCTCCACCTCCGCCAGCGTTTCCTGCGTCTGCCGGACTTCGACCGTCATCTGTACTCTTCCGGAAAACGCGCGGAATTTCTCGCGCAACAGATTCTCCACGCGGTCGCAGTAAACCAGCAGCGCCGGATACCGCGCCTGCCCGGACGCTTCCGCGATCTCATAGCTCACGTTCCTCGCCGTGATCGATCGAATCCCCGAGACTTTCAGCGTGGGATCGTTCGCCTGCATCGTCGTGATGCGGGCATTGACGCCTGTGGTTTCCGCGGTCAGCAGCGCCAGGACCTGCGTGGTCAGCGTTCCTGTGAATCCAGCCATCGTGTCTCTCCGGAGCTCAGCTGATCGTTGCCGGCAGCGGTTTAAAAAGGTCCGGAGCCTGGCCCGTACCCGGTGTCCTCGAACTGGAGGAGGCTCCCGGAACATAGGTGAAAGATGCCCCCGGTCCGACCGGCGACGTATTTTGCAGCGTCATCATCGCCAGCACCGCGCCCGCGTAGACGTTAAATCCGACGGCATTCGCCGGCGCATCCGTAGCCATCACGGTCATCAGATTGTCGGCCGGAACCGTGATCGAGCCTGGGGCGGAGGGCGCGCCCTCCTGCCCCGTCGCATTCACCCACGCCACACAGGCATAGAGGGTTCCACTGCTCTGCGACTCGCCCGAAATCGTCCCCAGCACCGGTAGCGCCGCTTTCGGCAACGGATCATTCACCAGGCCCACACCGTTCGCGACAAACCGATCCTTCGCCGCGCAACCCAGCTTCGCGAACATGTCCCACTTCGCCTTGTAGCGGTCGATGAGCTGCGTGTACGACGCATCCCGATAGACCATCGCCAGAGCCTGCATTTTTTCCCAGCGCGAAAGATCCGTCGTCACCACTACCTGCCCCACAGTGGGAGCCGGCTGCAGCCGCGCGAGCAGTGTGGTCAGTTCCGATTGCACGTCGCTCATCGCCAGCTTCAGCTTCGAGGTGACGTTGATTCCCACCGTCTGCGCGGTATCGAGCAGTCCGGAATCCTCATCCACCAGATCGTCGATTGTGCACGCCGGGCCATCGGTGAAAAGCGCCATGGCTAGTTCCGCTCCCTTGTTTTGTCTTCCGCCTGGGGCATCACCACAATCTGGACGCGCCGCGCCGCCTCTTCACGCTCATGCTTCTGCCGCGCCGCGCGCAGTCCTTCGCGGAACTCGGAAGCCTCGGCGTCCGTCGCCACGCGCGCACGGCCTTCCGCGATCAGCCGCGCAGCCACATTGCGCGGCGCTTCGGTGCGGACGCCCTCTTTCCCGCCCTCCGGCGTCGCCAGGCTCACCAGCACCACCTCGCTGGCCTGTAATGTTTCCTCTGTATCCTTGACCTTTTTGTAATAAGACCGAACGTCCATCACTCATCTCCTGGTTTTAAAAAGAGCCGTGGCAGACCGGAAAATCCGGTCTGCCACGTGGGGCGGGGCTTCGGCCCTGCCGGCGGGCTTCTGCCCGGCGCTAGCTGTTCACCTGCACAGCATGGTTGTTCCGCAGCGCGGCGCAGCCATACAGCACGTCCACCGTGAACTGCTGCGAAAGAGTATTCGGCTGGTAGCTCATCGTCACCCGCATTCCGAAGTTCCCCAGTTCCGCATACTCCGCAATCGCGCCCGTTCCCGGCAGCGGCTGCGGCAAACGCCGAACCACCAGACCGATCGCGTCGCGTTCGAACGCCAGGTTGTGCGTATTCACCGGCGAGCTTCCGGTCGTCGGCACGAATTGCGAACGGAACACATAGAAGTCTTTGATCTTTCCGATCGTTCCGTCGACCATCGTCCTCAGACCGGCATCGCCCGCCGTCTGAAATTCGCTGAAGCGCGGAATCTGCCGCATCTGCGAATAAGTGTTGCTGTCGACCACCAGATACTTCGGACGGTTGGCCGGCACTTTCGCCTGAAACAGCGCCGTTTCCGCCTGGTCGATCACCGCTTCCGTAATCGGCGTTCCCGCCGTGCCAAGCGGCGTGTTCGCCGTGAACCCCGCGTAGAGACCGAGCAAATCCGATTCGATCCTCTCCGCGATCGCCGCAACGGCGGGCTGCATGTAAACGCGCAGCAGATCCGGCACCGCCAGGACTTTCGTGACGTCCGGAATCTGGAACGTCGCTTCCACATGCGAGTTCAGAACGATCTGCGCGTTCGTGAGGTTCGGATTCTGCGCCTGCACGCTCCCGCCCTCTGCGATGTTATTCGCCACCAGCTGCGGCGCGATCGGCACATTCACCGTATCGCCCGCCTGCGCCAGGACGGGCTCGTAATCGCGATTCACCAGATTCCCCATCACCAGATTCCCGACGAGGGCTGGCAGCGCATCCGCCGCCACCAGCTTCACAATCGCGTTCGCTACATTTGCTGAAGTAATTGAAGCCATTCTTCTCCTTTTTTTCAAACAAAAAGGGATGGCCGAAGCCATCCCCTGTTCTCATCAGACTTGTTTTTTGCCTACCGCAGCGTTTGCGACGCGACCCGCAGAATCTCCTGCCGCGCCCGCTCCAGTTCCTCTTTACTCATCGACGGGCCAATCCTGTCAAAATCGACCGCCGCGGCGCCCGCCGGCGCGGTCTTCTGCGCTCCCGTCATCCCCGTCCCGCCGGCAATGCGCGCCGGCAGAAACTCCGGATTCTCTTCCACAAATCCCGCCAGATATTCCCCCATCGGCTGGTCACCGGCCATCATTCGGCCGTCCTCGCTTCGCGCAATTCCATCCTGCACGGCTCTGTAAGCAAGGTCGACCTTCACCACGCCCAGCCGCTGCAGTTCCGCACGAATCGCCGTAGCCCGCTGCGCCTCGTCCGCCGCCGCACGCGTCCGGGCATTCTCCTCGCTCATCTCATTGAGCCGCTTCTCCAGCTGCTCGCGACGCCGCCGTTCCTCCAGCAACTCAGTCTTGTAAGCGGGCTCCCGGCGAGCCGAGTCCTGCTTCATGTATTCCTCAATCGCCTGCTGCACAATCCCCTGCACATCCGGTTGATCCATACTTTCCTTTCTTATCTGTGTGCATCTGTGTTAATCCGTGGCCGATTCGATTTCCACCGCGATCCGGTCCTTGATTTCCTGCCGCGCATCGCACAGATACTTCAGCGCCACCCGCTTCTGCACCTGCTTTTTCAACGTGGCCGAAGGAATTCCCAGCGCCAGCAGTCCAGCCGCATCCGCCGTCTCGGTCGCGAAACTCGTGATATCGAATGAATCGAGACCGGTGACGTCGATCCGCGTCTCATCCAGCCGCGCCGCGGCCACGCTGTTCAGCACATTCCGCATCGCATCTTTTACGACGTCGCCATACGCGCTCAGCACTTCCTGCGTCACCGCGAAATCCCACTGCTTGCTCAGGCCGGATTGCATCGCGCCGCCGCTCTCTCCCGCCTGCTGCATCAGGAAGCACACACGATAGATCTCGTCCTTGAGCCGGTTCAGATTGTCGGCCGCGATCTGATAAACCTTGCCGTCCGGCTCCGTCCACCCGAAGCTGTCTTCCGGATCGAGCTGGATGTAATAGCTCTCCCCCACAATCTGGTTCCAATCGCGCCGCGAGTGGATCACCGGCATCGCGAACAGACCCATCGTCAGCGCCCATCCGAGCGCGTTCGACTTGTTGAAGTGCTCGAGCTGCAGCGTGGCCGTCTTGTTCGTCAGCCACAGCCCTTCACTCACCCGCACTTCAAAGAGAGGCACGCGTCCGATGCGGGCGAACCCGTGCCTTCCCTCCTCCACCAGCTCGATCTGTCCGTCGCGCTCGTAGATCCTGTAGTTTTCGCGGTCGTAATAAATCCACCGCGTCACTTTGTTCCAGCCGTGTGCGTTCGCATCGTCCTGCTTCAGCCAGGACGTCCGGACCACCGCCCACTCCATCGCTCCGCAGTTGTCGTAGCTCCAGTTGATGACCTCATCGGCCGCATATGCGACCAGATAGGCCCGGCTGAATCCCGCCTCATCTTCTTCCGCCCGCGACCGCACCTCGCCGCCCGGCCGGGGAAAATCCACCGCGACGTAGGACTTCCCACAAACCAGCGCCTCCGTCAATTGCTGCCGGAAGAACTGTGTGAGCGTCGTGCCGCGCCGGTCGCAGTTCTGCACGAATTCGGCGAAGAACTCCCTCGATCGAGCGCCCCCATCGGTCAGCTCGATCATCGGCTCCTCGCGCATCAGCGTCGCCGCGTACCAGTCGACAATCGATCCTACATAGTTTTCGTAGAACACCCGCGCCAACCGCTCCTGATAGACTTCCGGCGGCTCACGATGCCGGCGTACCAGATACTCCGCCGCATTCAGCCGGAACTGTTCGCCGCCCCCATAGAGATCGCGATAGCGTCGCCACATCCCCACGCTGCGCGCGTAATCCGGATGTTCCCGTGCGATGTGTTCGTTCATGCTCATATCAGCCTCTGCCCCCGCTCTCCCACCGTTCCGCTGTCGCGGCATTCCTGCCAGATCAGATACCCCAGCGCATCCGATGAATGGGTTCTCCGCCGGTCCTTTGTCTTATCGATCTGCGTCGAATCTTCTTCATACGAGACCTGCTCGAAATCGTCGATCAGCTCTTTGCATTTCGGCGACACGAACATCGACACCTCATCAGCCGCGTTCCGCAGTTTCCCGTTCACAGCCGCAACCCGATCCCGCACGCTCGGATTCGACTTCGGCACGCGGAATCGAACCCGCACACCGCGCGAGCGAAAAAAATCCCGAATCACGCCGTAGTCGGTCGAATCCGAGCTCGTGTGCATCGCCGACCCGCTGGCGTCGCCATACACATCCACACCACCCGGCGGATTTCCGAATCGCCGCGCGAACTCTTCGCACAACTGTTCCGTCGTTGCCCGGCGCAGCACGATTTCATCCAGCACCCGAACCTCATCCTTCAGCTTCTGCGCCACGAGCGAACACAGCGGGTCCACATTGAAATCGAGCGCCCACAACAGCGGCAGCCCGTGAACCGGCTCGAGTTCCTTCACATTCCGCTTTCGGTCAAACGACGAATACACCAGCCCGCCCCGCACATTCAGGTAATCGCCCATCACTTCCTGGCGAAAGAAATTCTCGTCATAGCTCGCGCGCAACCGGTCGTAAAAGTCCGGCACCTCGTCCAGCAGAAACCGGTTCTCATACGGCTTCGCCAGAATCGCTTCGTAACCCTCCACCGGATGCGCAATGAACTTCCGGTACACCCAATCGAATCCCTTCGGCGTCCACACCGCGAAACCGCAACGCCGCGTCGCTTTCGGATCGCGCAGGCGGCCCTCGAGCCGCAGCCACGCGCCCTCCTGCGTGTACGTCAATTCATCCAGCCCGAACCACGCCAGATTCGTACCGCGCAGCCGGTCGAAATCATCCACCGGCCTCAGCAGAATGCGTGACCCGCTGTCCTTCATCGTCAGAATGTTGTCGCCCTTGTTCCACTCGAACGGAATCTGGTTCCGTTCGAGAATTTCAGTGAGCGACGCCAGCGTCGAATCCCGCAGCATCGGAAACGTCGGCGCGCCCAGCAATCCCGCCCGGCCCGGATTCTGATACGACAGCCGAATCGCCTCCTGGCACAACGCCTGGCTCTTACCCGATCCGATCGGTCCCGAGAATCCCTTGAACCTCGCCGTCGAGTCGTGAAACCGCTGCTGGCTCGGCAGCGGCGTATGCCGCACTAATCGATTGATTCGGTGCATTCGTCCTCAACCCATCGCGCCGATACCGAGCGCGGTCGTTCTTCTTCCAGTTCGCGCCGCAGTTGCAGAAGCCGAATTAAATCCGTGATCGATCCCTTTTCCTCCGTCTTCGTATTGAGATGCTGGCTGATAGCGCCAATCGCGCGCTCCACTACATCCAGCAGCTGCGCGTTCTGCTCAGCTACGCTTCTCATGTCGAGAAATCTAGCAGCCGGGGCACAAGCAAAAATACACGCGTTTTTGCAAGCCCGTAAAAACAAAGCAAATATAGTTCGCACTTTGCTGAACACCGGTCGGCGGAAGGTTGTTTTTTACAGGCACACGTACTTCTGGCGGGCTACGAATCGCGGAAGCATGGCTGAGGCTCGGAAATTCGGCGAGACCGTCCCGGAACTCCGGTCAGCCGCCCGGCTTCAGCCGGATGCGGCGATCATCCATTACCACCTAGGCAACGCGCTGGAACAGATGCCGGGCCGTTCTTCCGAAGGGTTAACCGAGATCCGGACCCCAGTCACCCTCGATCGCGATTTTGTTGTGTAGGCGAGACAAGCCCTGACGGAACTCGAGTACGCCCAATAGATCTCTTCTCCAGCCCGGGTGAATAGCAGCCAGGCAAAACACGCCGGAGAGAGTGCTCTTTTGTTCGGAAATCCATGCCACCCCCTCTACACAGGCAGGATGCAGGGCGAACAGAAAACCTGCGAGCAACGATCCGTTTAGTTTTAGATATCGCGCGATGAATACGGCGAGGGCAGCCGCCGTGGCGTGCAGGATCAGGTTGATCAGATGATAACCGGAGACCGTATCACCCCAAATATGATGCTCCAGCCAGAAAGCGCTGTGCAGAATCGGGTACTATTGCTGCGTCGCGCCAACGTCAAACCAAATACGCCAGAGTCCGTGAATGGATTGAAGATCCGGTCTTGTAATGTGACCGGAATCATCCCACAATCGAGTGCCATGCAGTGCAGGAACATAGGTGATGAAAATTGCGGTAAACAGGGCCAGCCAGGTGATTGTAGCGTCAAACCACCGTTGGTTTTTGAGCGATACTTCGGGTACGGGTGGTTTTCGGGTAGCCGCAGTCGCACTGCGGGAACGCTTGCCCATTGCACGATGATAGCGTGCACTTGCGAAGACGGAAATTTGGATTGGACCGTAGGTGAATACGGATGCTCACAGATAACAAAAGAGTGGTGAACATTTTGTTGCTTCTGATCGCGGGGACGTTGTCGCTAAGGGCCCAGTTGGTTCAATCGCGATCGCCGATGCCTTCGTTCGAGGTTGTCTCGATTAAGCCCTGGAGCCGAGTTCCTCTCGTCGTCGGCGCAGATGGTCCTCAGAAGCCCGTGAAAGTAGCGCCGGCGGGCGCGGCTCCTGCGATCAGCGATCGGGTCCACTTCATAGGACAGATTGAGCTGCTGATCGAGGCGGCATACAATCTTCCTCTCGCGTCTGAAATCAGGATTCTGGGCGGCCCGGAGTGGATGCGGAGCGAGTCCGACCGCTATGAGGTAACCGGGAAGATCGAGACGGCGCGTTATGCGGCGATGCAGAAGATGAGTCTTGCGGAGCAGATGGAACAGGTTTCACTCATGGAGCAATCTCTGCTGGCAGACCGGTTCCAATTCAAAGCGCACATCGAGACCAGAGAGCTGCCGCAGTATGCTTTGGTGGTTGCGAAGAGCGGGAGCAGGATGGAACGGGCTCCGGATGATGCGCAGACCCGATTGGCCCTCGTGCGAAACGGCGGCGGGAATGAAATCCAGGCGACTGCGGTGTCCATGGACGAACTGGCGCGAGCCCCGTTTCTCCGGATGGATAAACGACCGATCGTAAACAAAACCGGTCTCCCGGGGAGATTCAATTTCACGCTGAAGTTCAGCGGAAGCGTTGATGACGCCCCTGCCTTGCCTACCGCGCTGCAGGAGCAGCTTGGTCTCCGGCTGGTGCCGGAGAATGGGCCCGCAGAGGTCGTCGTAATCGATCACATCGAGCGGCCGTCTGGGAATTGAGACACGTCAGAAAACTTCGAAGCAGAAGGCGTCGTTCGAGCCATCCGGGCTGAGAGAGTACTCGCCGGGCTCGAGGCTGTCGACGACGCGGATCTGGAAGAGGTTGCCGCGAACCTTCGAAACCTCGGTGTTGAGGGGCATCGCGCTTCCCTTCCCTTTTTTCTTAAACGTGATTTCGCGATGACCGTTCTTCACTTCGAGGCGGAAGAGCTGGAGCTTTGTCGCGTCGAGGCCGTCAGCGTCGATAACGAGCATCGGACTGGCAAGGGGAGTGCGCGCGGCGGACTTATCGCCGGGGATGGTGTAGATAGTGTCGTCCTTCTTCTTCTGCTCGGTGGCGTTGGCCGACTCGGTTTCGATCAAATTGTCGGCCTGGACGATGAAGGGGACGTTTTTCTTCGGCGGCGGTCCACCGGTGTACTTCTGCTGAGCGGCGGCGGGCAGTGTGATGAGCGCGGCGACGAGAGCGGCGATGGCGGACGAGTGGGCCATGGTCTTATTATTCACCTGCTTTCAGCCAGTTCTCGATGGCAGGATCGTTGAAATCGCGGGCGAGCAGGGAAACGCCGGGAAGGTCGGAGTAAGTAGTCGTGATGCCAATGACGCGCATCCCGGCGGCGATAGCGGCCGCGACGCCTCCATGGGAATCCTCAAAAACCACGCACTGCTGCGTCGGAATGCCGAGCAGGTCGGCGGCGCGGAGGTAGACATCGGGATGCGGCTTCGGGTTGGCGACCTGGTGCCCGTCGACGATCACCTGGAAAAAGCGCGCGAGCCCGGCTTCGCGGAGGACGAATTTGACGTTGGGGGGCTCGGCGTTGGTTGCGATGGCTTTCGGAAGATCGGCGTGGCGTTCGAGGAATGCCTGAAGGCCTGGCACGAGCGTTTTGAGAAGCCGCGGGGCAAGCATTTCGCGGTAGAGCGCTTCCTTGGCGGCGCCGTGGGCGAAGACTTCTTCGTCGGTGAGGCCGGCGCCGAGAAAGTCGCGGATGATCATGTCGTTGCGCTTGCCGTACATGCGCTGGTGCATTTCCTCAGTGGTTTCGATACCCTGCCGGCGGTTGTATTCGGCCCAGGATTCGCGGTGAAGGGGGTTGGAATCGACGATGACGCCGTCCATGTCGAAGATGAGGGCGCGGATTTTACTCACCAGCGGGGCCTCCCGCGACGGGCGCCAGTTCCCCATCGATCCAGGCGAGGTAACTGGGGGAGCCATCGAGCACCGGGAGAGCGAGAACTTCCGGGAGTTCATAAGAATGCGCGGCTTCGAGGACGGTGCGGAGAGGTTCGAAGCAATCGCGGGAAGTCTTGATGATGAGCATCCATTCGGCGGAGTCTTCGACCTTGCCGCGCCAGCGGTAAAAGCTGCGAATTTTGGGGATCAGATTGACGCAGGCGGCGAGATGAGCATCGATCAGTTTGTTAGCGATGCGAGCCGCTTCTTCTTCAGAGCCGCACGCGCTGATTACAACAATTTTTTCTGTCATGCGTAACGATTTAATGTTACTATCATGGTGCTGGACAGGTCTGTTTCCTGGATTCAACTTACATGAGAAACTCCGCACTGAAGACCGTATACGCGATCGTGGTTCTGTGCTGCGTCGCATACGCATTCGTCGAGTTGCAGGGGCCAAACGGCATCCCTGCCCTGCTCGCCAAGCGGCGGCAGGTGGCAGCATATGAGAAGGAAAATCAGGATATTCTGCGGGAAAACGCACAGAAGGAACAGAGGATCGACCGGCTCGAGAACAATACGGCCGAGCAGGAGATGGAGATCCGTCAGCGGCTCAAACTCGCCAAACCCGGCGAGAAAATTTATATCCTCGACGATAGTAACTCCGTTAATAAGAAGTAAGCTACGGGCCGTAACTCTACTTAGTCCGATTTCTGTAAAATTCAAGTGACAATTCAGATGGCGCGCGCGTGCGGGATACTGAAAGCATGCTGAAGTGGCCCGATGTTCTGACCCTGGCGAAAGACGGGAACCCCGCGCCGGCTCACAAGGTGGCGAAAACGGAAACGGAGTGGCGGGAGCAACTCGGTCCGGAAACGTTTCATGTGACGCGGGAGGCGGGGACGGAGCGGGCGTTCAGCTCGGCGATGTGCAGTCTGTTCGAGCCTGGGATCTATTCGTGCGTCTGCTGCGGGACTGTGCTGTTCGACGCGACGGAGAAGTTTGAGTCGGGAACGGGGTGGCCATCATTCACGCAGCCCGTGGATCCGGCGGTGATTGCGTATCACTTTGACGGACCGGCATTTTTCAAGCGGGTTGAGACGGTGTGCAACACATGCGATGCGCATCTGGGGCATGTGTTTCCGGATGGTCCACCGCCGAGCGGACTGCGGTACTGCATGAATGCGGTGGCGTTGAAGAAGACCGGCGAGCACGCGTAAGGCTTGCAATTGGCGGCGTGATATAAAGGTAGAGACGCCCACCGAAAAAAGCCACCCTAGCTCAGTTGGTAGAGCGGCTGATTCGTAATCAGCAGGTCGCCAGTTCAATCCTGGCGGGTGGCTCCAGTTCCCGGCTCTACGGGCTCCCACCATCTTCATTCCAATCGGCTGCGCGAAAATTTTTGCGCCCACGATTGAACAAATACACATACAGATCAGAGTGGCTCGGTGATTGCCTGCTCACTGAGTGGTGGCACGCGATTCTACGCCCCGGGTGGACAGAGTGGACGTTTCCGCTTTCACTGTTCCGACGGAGACGCCGGAAGCAGATGGCACGATCGAGTGGAACGAAACGACGCTCGTGCTGGTCAGTGTCCGCGGGGGCGGGCTCACTGGCATTGGGTATTCGTTCGCGGATACCGCGACGGCTACGGTCATTGACGCCCATCTGAAACGCCACCTCATCGGGAAGAATTGCTTCGATATCGCCGGGATCTGGTCCGCGATGGTGCGGGCGATCCGCAATCTGGGACGGCCGGGAATTTGCTCGATGGCGATCTCTGCCGTCGACAACGCCCTATGGGATCTCAAGGCGAAGCTTCTCCAGTTGAGTGTCGCTGACCTGCTCGGGCGGGCCCACCCGTCGATTGCCGCTTACGGGAGCGGAGGATTTACCTCCTATTCCGAAGATCAACTCCGCCGGCAACTGAGCGGCTGGGTCGAAGACGGCATCACGCGCGTGAAGATGAAAATCGGAGCCGAACCGGCCGCGGATGTAAATCGCGTGCGCCGCGCTCGCGAGGCCATCGGCGGCGACGCGGAATTGTTTGTCGACGCGAACGGCGCATACCGTCGCAAAGAGGCGCTCTCGAAAGCAGCGCTGTTCGGGGATTCTGGCGTGACCTGGTTCGAGGAGCCGGTTTCATCGGACGATCTCGATGGCCTCCGGCTCATCCGCGAGCACGCCCCGGCGGGCATGCGCATCACCGCCGGCGAATACGGCTACGACTCCTTTTATTTCCGCCGAATGCTCGAAGCCGGCGCGGTAGACGTTCTGCAGGCGGACGCGACCCGTTGCGCCGGAATCACCGGCTTTCTCACTGCCGGAAATCTGAGCGCGGCGTTTGCCACGCCATTTTCAGCGCATACCGCTCCCTCGCTGCACGCGCATGCGGCATGCGCAATCCCCTTCGCCATCAACGTTGAGTATTTTTTCGACCATTACCGTATCGAGCAAATGTTCTTCGATGGCGCGCTCAGGCCGGTCCGGGGAATGCTCTGTCCTGAGGCATCGCGCCCTGGTTTCGGACTGGAATGCAAATTGCCAGATATGGAAAAGTACCGCGCTTATGGCCACACTACTGCATGAGTCGGAAATCGGCTGGGCGCAGTCGCATGACGCGCACTATCCGAACGCAACCGCACGCGAACTAGCGGCGGAACTCGCAAAACGAATCGAAGGCGAAGTACGGTTCGACGATGGGAGCCGTGCCCTTTATGCGACGGACGCTTCCAATTATCGGCAGGTGCCGATCGGCGTCGTCGTCCCGAAAACGTTGGAAGACGTCGTCGCCACGGTGGAACAATGCCGCCGATTTGGAGCGCCGTTGCTGGCGCGCGGCGGCGGGACAAGCCTCGCCGGGCAGTGCTGCAACGTGGCAGTGGTGCTCGATTTCACGAAGCACCTGAACAAGATCATCGATCTCGACCCGCAGGCGAAGACCGCGCGTGTGCAACCGGGAATCGTTCTGGACCGCCTGCGCGAGGCGGCCGAACGCCACCACTTGACGTTCGGACCTGATCCGGCGACCCACAATCACAACACGCTCGGCGGGATGATCGGCAACAACTCATGCGGGACACATTCGGTAATGGCCGGCAAGACGGAAGACAACGTCATCGCGCTCGACATCCTCACTTACGACGGCCTGCGAATGAGCGTGGGCGAAACGCCGGAGGGCGAATATCAACGAATCGTCAATAACGGAGGACGGCGCGCTCAGATCTACACCGACCTGAAGCAGATCGCCGACAAATACGGCGACGAGATCCGCCGTCGATATCCGGACATCCCGCGGCGCGTTTCCGGCTATAACCTGCCGGACTTGCTTCCGGAGCACGGATTTCACGTTGCGCGGGCGCTGGTGGGAACGGAATGCACCTGCGCGGTCACGCTTGAGGCCACGGTGAAGCTGGTGTGGAGTCCGCCGGGCCGGACTCTTGTGGTGCTGGGATATCCCGACATTTATAAAGCCGGCGACCACGTCCCCGAGATTCTTCCGTTCAAACCGATCGCGTGCGAGGCAATTGACGCGCTGCTGGTCGAGAACATGAAGATCAAAGGTCTGCATCCACGCGATCTCAAGCTGCTGCCGGATGGACGCGGCTGGCTCCTGGTGGAGTTCGGCGGCGAGGATCGGAAAGATTCCGACGATCAGGCGCAGCGCTTCATGGATAGCCTGAAGAAGCACACTGATGCGCCTTCCATGAAGCTGTATGACGATGCCGGCGAGGAGCATCTGGTCTGGGAAATCCGCGAGTCGGGACTGGGCGCGACGGCGTGGGTGCCGGGCGAGCACGTGACGTGGGAAGGCTGGGAGGATTCCGCCGTTCCGCCCGACAAGCTCGGCGGGTATCTGCGAGAGCTCTGCTCTCTCTATGAGAAGCATGGCTATGAAGGCGCGCTCTACGGCCACTTCGGTCAGGGCTGCGTGCACACTCGCATTACGTTCGATCTGCTGACGGCGGAGGGCATTGCGAACTATCGGGCATTCATGGAAGACGCCACTTCGCTGGTGGTGAAGTATGGCGGGTCGCTTTCGGGCGAGCACGGTGACGGACAGTCGAAAGCGGAGTTTCTGCCGAAGATGTTCGGCGAGCGGATTTGCGAGGCCTTTCGGGAATTCAAATCCGTCTGGGATCCGGAAGGCAGGATGAATCCGGGAAAAATCGTGGATCCTTATCGCGTTAACGAGAACCTCCGTCTGGGCACTACGTTCGCGCCTGAGGAGCCTGCGACGCACTTCCATTTCATCAACGACAAGAACAGTTTCACGCATGCCGCGATGCGGTGCGTGGGGATTGGGGAGTGCCGGCGGCAGGAAAAGGGCACCATGTGTCCGAGCTATCGCGCCACGATGGAAGAGAAGCACTCCACGCGCGGGCGGGCGCATCTGCTGTTCGAGATGATGCACGGCGGTGTCATTCGGGATGGATGGAAGAGCGAGGCGATCTTCGATGCGCTCGACCTGTGCCTCTCGTGCAAAGGATGCAAGGGCGATTGTCCCGTGAACGTGGACATGGCGACCTATAAGGCTGAGTTCCTTTCTCATTATTACGAAAACAGGTTGCGGCCGCGCTACGCCTATGCGATGGGATGGATTCATCGCTGGGCGCGGCTGGCGTCGATCGCGCCCCGCCTGGCAAATGCGATGGCCAGCGTGCCGGGCGCAAAACTGCTCGGCGGTATCGCGCCTGCGCGCGACATCCCCCGCTTTGCGCCTGTGACGTTTCGGGATTGGTTCGGCAAGCGCGGTGTACGCAACCAGGGAAAGCCGGAAGTGATTCTCTGGGCCGATACATTTAACAACTATTTCCATCCGGAAGTGGCGGCGGCGGCAACGGAGGTTCTGGAGGGTGCGGGGTTCCGCGTCGTCGTGCCGCGCGCGTCACTGTGCTGCGGGCGGCCGCTTTATGACTACGGATTCCTCGATCAGGCGAACGAGCTTCTGGTGGACACGCTCCACTATCTGAAACCTTCGATCGAAGCAGGGACGCCAGTGGTGGGGCTGGAACCAAGCTGTCTCGCGGTGTTCCGCGATGAAATGCTCGATCTGCGCCCGCACGATGAAGACGCCAGGCGACTGCACGCGCAGGTGTTCACGCTGGCGGAATTCCTGACGCAGCACGATTACAAGGCGCCGCGGCTGGAGCAGACTTTCGTGGTCCACGGGCATTGTCATCAGAAAGCGATTATCGGGCTCGATGCCGAGAAAAAGCTATTCGATGCGATGGGCGCGAAAGCGGAAATTGCCGACGACGGTTGCTGCGGGATGGCGGGCAGCTTCGGGTTCGAGGAACACAAGTACGACGTTTCGATGCAGATCTACGAGCATCAGCTCGGGCCGCATCTGCGGAGCCTGCCTCCCGAGCGGCTCGTGCTGGCTGATGGGTTCAGTTGCAGAACGCAGATCGAGCAGGCGAGCGGACGCCGGCCATTGCACCTCGCGCAGTTATTGCGAGTGGCGGCGGGCGGCGACAAAACGAATATCGACGGCCTGATGCCGAAGAACCCCACATGGTTGCGAAATGGAGCAATGCTCGCAGGCGGAATCGCGCTTGGCTTTGGGGCGCTGTATACCGGGCGACGCCTGATGAAGTGACAAACACAGAGGAGACGAATGCAGGAAAAAAAGGCCGGCAGAGTAGTGGTGGTGACGGGCGGATCGGCCGGAGTGGGCCGCGCGACGGCACGGGCATTCGCGATGGAAGGTGCGCACGTGGCGGTGATTGCTCGCGACACCGAGGGACTCCACGCGGCCGCACGGGAAGTAGAGAAGCTCAGTGGGAAGGGCCTGGCCGTGGCGGCGGACGTTGCGAATCCCGATCAGGTGGATGCAGCCGCGGCGCGGATCGAGCAAGAGCTCGGGCCAATCGACGTCTGGGTGAACAACGCGATGACGACCGTCTTCGGACGCGTCAGCGATGTCACGCCGGAGGAGTTCAAACGCGCGACGGAAGTGACATACCTCGGGACGGTTTACGGCACCATGTCCGCGCTGCGCCGCATGCTGGGGCGCAATTCCGGAAAAATCATCCAGGTGGGATCGGCGCTCGCGTACCGGTCGATTCCGCTGCAGTCCGCCTATTGCGGGGCGAAGCACGCGATCGCGGGTTTCACCGATTCGCTGCGCACGGAGTTGATTCACGATCACCGGAATATCCATCTCACGATGGTGCAGTTGCCGGC
>Ga0070658_10001868_pt1 | contig 17746 bp, 19 predicted proteins | sample KBSC13metaG_FD_64664 | JGI IMG/M metagenome (GOLD analysis project Ga0070658, IMG submission 64664) | Corn rhizosphere microbial communities from Kellogg Biological Station, Michigan, USA - KBS C1-3 metaG | ecosystem: Host-associated > Plants > Roots > Rhizosphere > Soil ...
GGTCTCCTCCGGCGAGAGGGTGAGCTCGGCGGCTTCGAGGTTGTCGGCGAGCTGCTCGTCGGTACGGGCGCCGATGATCACCGAGGTGACCGCCGGACGGGCGATCAGCCATGCGAGCGCGACACGTGCGGGGGAGACCCCGCGCTCCGTGGCGATCTTGGTGAGTACCGCGATGGTGTCGAACAGCCGGTCGGGGAAGTCGATGGGCGGCTCGTTCCAGTCCGACAGCTGGCGGGAACCGGCCGGCCCGTCGAGCGTCCCGTCCTCGCCGCGGGAGAACTTGCCGGACATCAGGCCGCCGGCGAGCGGGCTCCACACCAGTACCCCGAGGCCCTGGTCCACCGCGGCGGGCAGTAGCTCGTTCTCCGCCTCGCGACCGGCCAGCGAGTAGTAGATCTGCTGGCTGGCGAACCTGGTCAGGTGCTCGCGCTCGGCGATGCCCAGCGCCTTGAGCAGTTGCCAGCCCGCGTAGTTGCTGACCCCGACGTAGCGCACCTTGCCCTGCCGTACCAACGTGTCCAGGGCGCCGAGGGTCTCCTCGAGACGGGTCTGCCCGTCCCACTCGTGCACCTGGTACAGGTCGATGTGGTCCGTGCGCAGGCGGCGCAGGCTGGCCTCGGCCGCCCGCATGAGGTGGTGCCGGGAGAGCCCGCCGTCATTGGGCCCGGGCCCCATCGCGAACCGCACTTTGGTGGCGACCAGCCAGTCGTCCCGGCGGCCCTCGAGCGCCTCGCCGACGATCTCCTCGGAGGCCCCGGCCGAGTAGACGTCCGCCGTGTCGACGAGGTTGACGCCGTGCTCACCGCACAGGTCGAGTTGCCGCTTCGCCGTCGACACGTCGGTGGTTCCGACGTTGGCGAACTTCCCCGTGCCGCCGAAGGTCATGGTTCCGAGGGTGAGGGTCGATACCCTCAGTCCGGACGTGCCCAGCTGCCGATACTGCATGCTCGCAGCCTATGCGACGGCCGAACGGCCCCGTCGCCGTAGGGTGGGACCGAAGGAGGTCGTCGCCATGCCCGCCTGGATCTGTGTCACCTGTGGTGTGCAGCAGTCCGATTCGGCGCAGCCGCCGGACGGCTGCCCCATCTGCCTCGACGAGCGGCAGTACGTCGGCTGGAACGGCCAGCAGTGGACCACGATGGCGGACATCGCCCGTGACCACGCCAACGAGCTGCGCGAGGAGGAGCCGGATCTGCTCGGCATCGGCATGACGCCGAGCTACGCGATCGGGCAGCGGGCCCTGCTGGTACGCACCCCGGAAGGCAACGTGCTGTGGGACTGCACGTCGCTCGTTGACGACGCGGCCCGCGAACAGGTGGCGCGGCTGGGCGGCATCGAGGCCGTCTGCATGTCGCACCCGCACTTCTACGGCGCCTGCGTCGAGTGGGCCGACGCGTTCGACGCGCGGATTCTGATCCCCTCGGCCGACCGGCAGTGGATCCAGCGCCCGTCGCCGCGCGTGGAACTGTGGGACGAGGAGGTCACCCCGGTACCAGGGCTGACCGTCGCGCGCATCGGCGGGCACTTCGACGGCGCCGCCGTCCTGCACTGGCCGGCCGGCGCGGGCGGGCGTGGCGCGCTGCTGACCGGCGACACCATCACCGTGGTACAGGACCGTGACTGGGTGAGCTTCATGTGGTCGTACCCGAACCTGATCCCGCTGGACGCCGCGACGGTGGAGCACATCGCGAGTCAGGTGGAGCGGTTCGCCTTCGACCGGGTGTACGGCGGCTGGTGGGGCCGGGTGGTCGTCGAGGACGGGCCCGCGGCGATCCGCCGCTCGGCTGACCGGTACATCGCCCGGCTGCGGGGCGTCTGAACGCTACGGATCAGACGTCGGTGCGCAGGATGCCGTACAGCACCGCGTCGTGCCATGCCCCCAACCGGTACCCGTAGCCGCGCATGACGCCCTCGCGCTGGAAGCCGGCCTTCTCCAACGCCCGCTGTTCGGCGAGGTTGTCGACGTCGGTACCCGCCTCGACGCGTTGCACCTGGGTGTGCGCGAACAGGTACCGCGCGATGAGCCGCTGCGCCTGGGTGCCGTACCCGCGACCGCGGTGCTCGGGTGCCAGCCCGATGCCGATGTTCCAACAGAACGAGCTCATCGAGGTGGGTACCTTGCGCCAGGAAACGAACCCCACCGGCTCGCCGGCGAGCGCCACCATCAACGTTCCGCCGTCGTCGGCGAGCAGTCCGTTCTCGGCCAGGCGTCGGCGGAAGCGGGTGGGATCCCGCCATCCGTACCACTGGAACTCGCCCGCGCCGTCCGGGTCGTTGAACAGCCGGTCGAACAGGGCCAGGTCTTCCTCGCGTACCGGTCGCAGCGCCACATCGTCAGTCACGACAAGCACGCTATCGTCCTGCGGGTGAAGGTCTCTGCCGAGGCGGCCCGTCGCTTTCTCGTCGCGCGGCACTTCCTCGCGCCCGCGCGGTCCGTACCGGGAGGCCTCGACGGCGTGCTCGAAGTCTTCCGGAAGTTCGGATCGATCCAGTTCGACCCGATCGCGGTCGCCGGCCGCAACCACGACCTCGTGCTGCACGCGCGCGTCGCCGGCTACGAGCCCTCCTGGTGCGACGTGCTGTACGAGCGCGGCGAGATCTTCGAGGCGACCAACAAGGCGCTGTCGTTCGTACCGACGGACGAGTTCCCGTGGTTCCGTCACGTGATGGGCCGCAAGGGACCCAGGTTCCACGCGGCCGCCCTCGCCGACAACGCCGCGGTCGCCGAACGGGTACTCGAACGCATCCGCGCGGAGGGACCGTTGTCGTCGCAGGACTTCGAACGCGAGACCGGTCCGACGAAGAACTGGTTCGGGATGCCGGAGAACGCGGTGCGCGCCGTGCTCGAGGCGTACACCGTCACGGGCGCGGTCGGCCTCGCGTGGCGCGCCGGCAACCGCCGGTACTACGACCTTCTCGAACGGCTGCTCCCGGCCGAGTTGCTCACCCGGCAGGTACCGGAGCGGGAACAGCTGCGGCACAAGATGCTGTCCCGGTACCGCGCCCACGGCCTGCTCGGTACCGGCGGCGCCGGCGGCACGTTCGACCGCATCGCCCCGCCGAGGTCCACGCCCGAGCGGGTCGGGCGCAACGAACTGCGCGAGGAGCTGGTCGAGTCGGGCGCGCTCGTACCCGTCGACGTCGAGCGCGTGCGCGGCAAGCGTCTCGTCCTGCGCGAGGAGCTACCGCTGCTGCAGGCACCGCCGGAGCCCACGCCCTCCGTCGCGTTCATCGCACCCTTCGACTCGCTGCTGTGGGACACCGGCCTCCTCGCGGGCCTGTTCGGTTTCGAGTACGTGTGGGAGGGCTTCTTCCCCGCGGCGAAGCGCCGGTGGGGCTACTACGTGCTGCCGATCGTCTTCGGCGACCGCCTCGTCGGCCGGATCGAACCGCGGATCGACCGGGACCGGGCCCGCGTGGAGGTGCTGAACGTCTGGTGGGAAGACGGGTTCGCGCCGAGCCGCGCGGCCGGGTTCGTCGACGCGATGGGCGACGCGCTGCGCGCCTACCTGCGCTTCGCCGGCGCTGACGGGCTCGACTGGGCGCCACACCTCGCGCCGGAGAAGCAACTCTTCGTCATCCGTCCGTGACGACGCGACCTACCGACGGGGCCCGCCGGCCCTATCCGCCCGCCGAGCGCCGCGCCCGGGCCGCCCGGTACTCGGCCACCACGAGGTCGTTGAGCTCCACGAGGGAGGTGTCCGCCGCCCGCTTGTCGAACGTGATCTCGCCGTGCTGCAGCAGGTTCACCCGGTCGCAGACCTCGAGCACCTGCCCGTAGTTGTGCGCGATGATGATGATCGACACTTCGCCGCGCGCCTTGATGTCGCGGACCAGGTCGAGGATCAACGCGCCCTCCTTGGCGCCCATGGCCGCCAACGGCTCGTCGAGAAGCAGCACCTTCGCGTCCGAGTACACCGAGCGGGCCACCGCGATCGCCTGCCGCTGGCCGCCGGAGAGCTTGGCCACCTCGACGCCGACGTCGGGGATGCCGACGCCCATGTCGGCGAGGTGCTCCTCGGCGAGCCTGCGCATCCGCCGGTTGTTCAGGAAGGGCCACCACACCTTTTCCCGGTTGAGGAACATGTTGTGGTACACGCTGAGCTCGTTGACCAGAGCCAGGTCCTGGTACACGGTGTCGATACCGACCGCCCGGGCGTGGTCGACCGAGCGCAGCGCGACCTCCTCGCCGTTCACGAAGATGCGGCCGGCGTCGGGCCGGTGGTACCCGCAAATGATCTTCATGAGGGTGGACTTGCCGGCGCCGTTGTCGCCGATCAGGCCGAGCACCTCGCCGCGGCCCAGGCGCAGGTTCACGTCGCTCAGCGCGGTGAGCGCGCCGAAGCGTTTCACGATGTGCTCCACCCGCAGCACCTCGTCGCTCGCCGCCTCCGCCGGCGCCGGCGCCTGGGTCGGGATGGGCGTCGAATCGGTTGCCATCACGTCCTCCCGGTACGGCGCAGGCGGGACAGGTACTGGTTGGCGACCATCGATACAAGGATGGCGCCCCCGAGGATCAGGAAGTACGGGTTGGCGCTGATGCCGATGAGGTTGAAGCCGTCCTGCAACTCGGCGAGGACCAGAGCGCCGACGAACGCGCCGGCGATCGTGCCCGAGCCGCCGGCCAGCGCCGTGCCGCCGATGACCGCCGCGGAGATGGCCAGGAAGGGGATCTGGGCGCCGCCGCCGAGGTTCGGGTCGATGGTGTGCACCCGGAACGCCTCCATGATGCCGGCGAACGCGGCGAGCACGCTGGCAATCATGAAGTTACCTATCTTGATGCGACGGGCGCGGATGCCGGCCTCGGTCGCGCCGACGATGTTCCCGCCCACCGATATCGTGTGCAGTCCCCAGCGGGTGCGGGTGAGTACGACGTGGAAGACCACGACGATGACCACGCACCAGCTGAGCTCGGCCCAGTCCGCCGCGCCGAGCCAGCCGCGGATGGCGCCCTCCATGCCCTTGGGGATCTCCGCCGGGTACGCGTGCGACGTGGTCAGCAGGAACCCCTGCAGCGCGTAGAACGTACCCAGCGTGGCGACGAACGACGGTACCCGCAGGACGATCGAGATGAACCCGTTGAACCACCCGATGCCCGCCGCCACGATCAGCGCCAGCAGGATCGCCGCGATGGCCGGCACGTGGTAGAAGTCCGCGAAGTAGTGCATGAGGAACGGGGCGAGCGCGAACGTCATGCCGACCGACAGGTCGATCTCCCCGCTCACCAGCAGCAGCACGATGCCGGTGGCGACGATCGCGTTGGGCGCGGTGGCCTGCGCGATGTTCCGGAGGTTGTCGTGGGTCAGGAAGATCGACTTGGTGAACTGGAAGTACGCCATCAGGGCCAGCGCGACGATCAGGACGCTCGCCTCGCGTCGACGCAGCAGGGCGTCGCGTAGCAGGCTCAGCGCGTTGCGACGGCCGGCCGGCCGGGGCGGCGGACCGGCCCGCTCCACGGGCTCGACGACGTGGACAGTCTCACTCACGCTTGCGGCCTTTCCTCGTGGCTTGTCTCTGTCTGGCTGGCGCGGCTGCGCCCGAGGGTGATTGTGGCGGCCCGTCGCGTCGTGCCGCCACAATCACCCGCGACACACGTCGTCAGGCGTGTGCGATGGGCCCGCTCCTGTTGATCAGCTTCGACGCGCTGTCCGAACCCTCGTACCGGCTCTTCGTGGACTGGTACTGGGCGACCGTGTCCTTGGTGACGAACAACAGGCCGGTGTTGGTCTGTACCGGGAAGATGAGGCCGCCGGAGAGCTTGTAGAAGTAGAGCGCGAGGACCGGCAGGAAGCCCTGCAGGTACGGCTGCTGGTCGATGGTGTAGTCGAGGTCGCCGGACTTGATGGAGGCCAGCGTCTCGGGTACGAGGTCGAATCCGCCCGCCACCTTCAGGCCCTTGTCGCGCATCTTGTACTTGGCCACGGTCGCGCCAACCGCCTGTGTGGAGCCGGCGTCCACGGCGAGCATGCCGGCCAGGTTGGCGTGGCCCTGCGCGTACGCGTCGATGATGGACAGGCCCTTGGTCACGTCGGCGTTCGTGGAGACCGCGGTGAACCGCACCGGCTTGCCGGAGTCCTTGAACGCCTGCTGCGCACCGTCGATGCGCGGCTGGATGTTCAACTGTCCGGGCGTGGCGATGAAGGCGGCCACGTCGCCGGAGTCGAGCTTCGTCAACGCCCGTTGGCCCAACGCGTACCCGGAGTCGTAGAGCCCCTGGCCGATGTAGGCCAGCCGGTTGCTGCCCGGGTCGTCGCGCGCGCCGTCGGCGTTGTACGACACTACCGGGATGCCCGCCTCGAGCGCGGCGTCGATCGGACTGCGGAACGCGTCCTTGTCGACCACGGCCACCGCGAGCCCGTCGGCCTTGCCGCTGACTCCCGTGTTCACCGCGTTGACCATCTCCGCGACGATCGCGTTCTGCGAGCCCGTCCACTGGTACGACGTGCCCAGCAGCTTGCTGGCGTCCGACGCGCCGTACTGCGTGGGCGTGAAGAACGGGTTGGTCGTCACGTGGCAGACGAAGACGAACTTCCAGTTCGGTGTCTTCGGGAAGTTGCCGACCGCTCCCGTGGCGGTCTCTGTCTTGCCGCACGCGTCCAGCAGCGCCACCGCGGCCAGCGACGCACTGGCAAGCCCGGTGCCGGCCAGCAGCCGTCGCCGGGTCACCGGATTGAGGTCAAGGGTTTCCACCGCTTCCTCGACCTTGGGATGGACCTTCTTCATCGTTACTCCTCACCGCGCGACCCGTGGCTGCCCCGCCGACGGGAGACCGCGCGAACTCCAGACGGTGTCGGCAGCGGCGTCACGGCGCATGAGTCGATCGGTGGACGGGCTGCGGCGCAGCACCGATCGCCGCTGTCGGGGCTTACCGCGGCTCGTACATGTCGCCGGCCCGCGGCTGGTGGACCGGAAGGTCAGGAGCGCCGCGGGTCGCGGATGTGTGGGGTGTGAAGGGTGAATCCGTCACCCTGTCGGTTCAGGTGCTCGTTGGCTCCCACCAGCGTCCCGTCGGAGACGTCGTTTGTGGAACCGGAACAGGACCGATTAGTGAAGATCGATAGTACCCGATCACCGCGCGGTTCCACCAGATCACGTGTGAGGGACATCGTCAAGCTGTCTTGACGACCTCGCGCCGTCAAGGTAGCTTGACGAAATGGCCTCCATAGACCTTGCCGCAAGCGCCGGAAGCACCGATCCGGCGGTCGGCCTCCGGGCGGTCGCGTCGCTGCGGCTGCTGGCCGAGCAGTTGGAGTCGCTGCACGTCGATCGGGCCCGGGACCTCGGGTGGTCGTGGGCACAGATCGCCGCCGAACTGGGCGTGACCAAACAGGCGGTGCACCAGAAGCACGGCGGCCGGGCCGCCGCGAAGCGGGAGGAGTAACCCCATGTTCGAAAGGTTCACCGAGGGCTCTCGCGCGGTCCTCGTCGAGGCCCGGGATCTCGCGCTGGAACTCGGCTCGCCCTCGATCGACGTCGGGCATCTGCTCTACGGCTGCGCCGAAGGCAGGGAGGAGACCGCCGGCCGGCCCCTGCACGACTGCGGCCTCACCGGCCTGCTCGTGCGCGGCCGCCTGCCGCGCGCCGGCACTCGCCCGTCGGCGGGGACCGTCGACCCCGAGGCGCTGCGAACCATCGGAATCGACTATGACGGCGTGCGCGCCGCGGTCGAGCAGACCTTCGGCACCGGGGCGATGGACGCCGCCCCCGACCGACGGACCTCGTCCCCGCGTGGCAGGCCACCGTTCACCGGGCAGGCCAAGCGCTCGCTCGAGCTCGCCCTGCGGGCCGCCATCGAGCTGCACCACACCCGGATGCTCCCGGGCCACCTGCTGCTCGGGCTGCTGCGGCTCGACGACGAGTTCGTCACCGGCGCGCTGCGCACGAGCGGCACGACCGTCGCCGGCCTCTCGGCCGCCGTCCTCTCGCGGCTGCCCGACACCGCATAGGTGGGTACACCGAAGGGGCGGCCGCGGTCCGCGGCCGCCCTCGACAGTTCGGGTTACCGGTTCTCGTCGTCCCGCAGACCCTCGGCCTCGATGCGTTCCTTGCGCACCTGGCCGCCGACCGACTGGTCCTCGGTGATGTCATCGGTGGCCAGCCGGACCCGTTCCATCGGGACCGTCTCCTTGTTCACCACCGGACGTTCCTCGTGACGCACCACCTCGAAGTCGGCGCCGGAGATGTCCGGACCGGACGTCGCCCGGCCGCGGTTGGCGTCGTTGATCGGCTCGCGCTCCAGGCGCACCTTCTCCTTGCGTACCGGCACAGTCTGCTGCTGGTCCTCGGTCACCACGTACTTGTGGAGGTGGACCTTGCCGGCGTCCACGCGCTCCTTACCGATGTGCATCTGCTCCTCCGACCGGGTCATCGCGTCGTCGGTGCGGGGCATCGTGGCCGCCGGCATCGACGGCTGCGCCAGACCGTAGAACTCGTACATCACGGCCTCGTCCTGCGCTGACAGGTGGTCGCCGCCGCCCGCGTCGATGTTGGGAGCGTTGGTAATCTGCTCCTTGCTGAACGGCACCGTGACCTCGCTGCCGCGCAACTCCGCCGTTTCGAGCGGGACGAAGGTCTCCCTCGAGCCGGCGTTGCCCGTCTGTACGGTCATCCACTCGGGCTGTCCGGTGCGGTCGTCCAGGTAGACGTGTCCGACCTTGCCGATCTTGTTGTGTGAACCGTCGAAAGCCGTGTTGCCGAGCAGGTTCGGGATGGCTTCTTTGGCGATCATGGCTGCCCCCTTCGACACCTCTCGCGATCGCGTACCCGTCCTGGATCGCGTACCCGTCGCGGCCGCACCTACGCGGAGTGAGCCCGCCGTACCGAAGGGGTTTCCCGCTTCGTCTACCGGAGATAACCGCCGTGACCGCGAAACTCTCACGGGAGGTGTGTCATGTCGGGCGCAGTGAACAGGCCGGCCTCGGCCGTACCAAGTAGTGCCGGTTCCAGTCCATTCGGCGTCGCGTCACTCGTCCTGGGCATTGTCGGTATCTTCTTCGCGCAGATCATTCTCGGACCGTTGGCCATCATCTTCGGCGCGATCGGCCTCAACCGGGCCAGCCACGAGGGTCGCAGCCGGGGCACCTCGATCGCGGGCATCGTGCTGGGCATCATCGCCCTGGCGATCTTCGCCGGCCTGATCGCCACGGCCGCCCGCCGAAACTTCGTCTGGCACATCTGACCCGGGCGCAACATGGCCCCCAGGCGCCGAGGGCGCTTGGGGGCCGGGGTGGTCCGGAAGCGCTATCCGAGCGGGTCCGCCGGGAGGTGGGTCATGACTTCGTCGACGGTGTCGGCGACCACGAACGCCTCGTGCAGCCCGCTCATCTCCAGGATCCGCCGCACGATGGGCCGCGCACCCGCGATGCCCAGCCGGTGGCCGGCCGAGGACAACTGGTTGCCGATACGCACGAACGCGGCCAGGCCGCTCGAGTCGCAGAAGTCGACGCCGCTCGCATCGATGACGAGGTGCCGGGGCGCCTGCTCGGTGGTGGCGATGGCCGCGCTCACGAGCTGTGGCGCGGTCACCATGTCCAGGTCGCCGGCGACGACCAGGACCACACCGCGTGGCCGCTCAAGCTGGTCGATGCTCAACGCCACTCGTCTCTCCTTCCCTACCGGTACCGGCTGACGGTACCCCGAACAAGGCGTTTCGGCCGGGGCACAAACGGCTGCCGAGTGGACTACCAGCAGTTGAGGTACTGTCGCCGCAGCAAATCACGCCAGGGGAGCGGAGTAGACATATGGATGCGAAGGTAGCGCAACGGCTGGCGGAGGTCCTTACCGCCCGGCGCGAGGCCATCCTCCAGGGGTGGATGTCTACGGTGCGCGAGACTCTCCGTGGCCGGCTCTCCGACGCAGAGCTACGGCGGCAGATCGACGAAATCTATGTTGCCCTGGTCGCGACGCTCGAGAGCGGCGCCACCACGGTCAGCGCCTCCTCCGCCAGTGACCTGACGGGGGTCCTGGCAGATCTGACTCGCAGTCGCGCGCAGCACGGTTTCTCCGCCACCGAGACCGCGATCAGCGTGTTCGCGCTGAAGGAGCCGGTGCGCGAGGTCATCGGCGAGGACACGGCGGCGCTGTCCGACCACGCGGCCTTCTCCGGCTTCATCGACCAGCTCGGGCTGTACACCTTCGAGACCTACGTCGCCGCGCGCGACGCGCTCATCAACGAGCAGGCCGAGCAGTTGCTGGAACTGTCCACCCCGGTGGTGAAGCTGTGGGAAGGGATCGTCGCGGTGCCGCTCGTCGGTACGCTCGACTCCGCCCGTTCCCAGGTGGTCATGGAGCGGTTGCTGCAGGCGCTGGTGGACAGCGGCTCGCCGTTCGCGATCCTCGACATCACCGGGGTACCGGCGATCGACACGCAGGTCGCCCAGCACATCATGAAGACGATCGTGGCCGCCCAGCTCATGGGCGCGCAGTGCGTGATCTCCGGCATCCGGCCTCAGATCGCGCAGACGATCGTGTCGCTCGGCATCGAGTTCGGTGAGATCGTGACCAAGGCCAACCTGGCCGACGCGCTGCAGTACGCGCTGCGCCAGCAGGACGTCGAGATCGTCCGGCGCAACGGCCGATCGGCGGTCTGAGCGTGGACCGCATCCCGGTACTGACGCTCGCCGACGTCCTGCTCGTCTCGATCCAGGTGGACCTCGAGGACCAGCTCGCCCTGCGCCTGCAGGACGATCTGGCCGAACGGATCGTCGCCACCGGCGCGCGCGGGGTCATCATCGACATCACCGCGCTGGACATCGTCGACTCGTTCGTCGGCCGGACCCTCGCGACCATCGCCTCGGTGTCGAAGGTCCTCGACGCCGAGACCATCGTCGTGGGCATGCGCCCGGCGGTCGCCATCACCCTCGTCGAGCTCGGGCTCCAGCTGCCCGGGGTGCGCACCGCGCTCAACATCGAGTTGGGCCTGGCCATGCTGGCGGCGAGCCGGTTCGTCGAGTCCCGCGCGGGGGACGTGGCCGACGCCGCGCCGGCCTCGTCGTGACCACCCCGGTCGCCAACACCTCAGCGTCGATCGGCGCCGTCGAGGTCCAGGAGATCGCGGGTGACGACGATGTGGTACGGGTCCGCCAGCTGGTGCGGGCCCAGGCAGTCGCCGCCACCAGGCTCAGCCTCGTCGACCAGACGAAGCTGGTCACCGCCGCGAGCGAGCTGGCCCGCAACACCCTGCTGCACGGCGGGGGCGGGCGGGCCGAGGTGCAGATCGTGACGAACGGCCGGCGCAAGGGCGTGCGGATCGTCTTCACCGACTCCGGCCCCGGCATCCCCGACCTCGACCTCGCCTTCACCGACGGGTACACCACGAAGGGCGGGCTGGGGCTCGGGTTGTCGGGCGCGCGCCGGCTGATGGACGAGTTCGATCTGCAGACCGCGCCCGGCCAGGGAACGACCGTCACCGCGGTGAAGTGGGAGCGGTGAACAGCGTCACGACCACCGACGACCAGCCCTGGGTACCCGTCAGCGATCCAGCAACGGCCGGGGCGATGCGCCGGACCGCCGTCATGCTCGGTACCGCGGTGGGCATGAACGAGGCCGCGGTCGGCCAGCTCGCGATCATCGCGTCGGAGATCGCCACGAACCTGGCCCGGCACGCCGACCGCGGCCGGATGCACCTGGGGTTGCGCCACGAAAGCGGTGCGGTGGGCGTGCGGATCGTGGCGACGGACCACGGACCCGGCATGTCGGATGTGGCGGCGTCCAGCCGCGACGGCCACTCCACGGCCGGCACGCTCGGCATCGGACTGGGTGCCATCCAGCGCCTCGCCGACGAGTTCGACATCTACTCGCTGCCCGACCGCGGCACGGTGCTGGTCGCCACGATGTGGCAGGCGCCGCCCGGCGCCGGTACCGGCTGGGTCGCCGGCGTCACGCGCGCCATCGCCGGCGAGGCGGTCTGTGGCGACGCGTACGCCGGACGTGACACCGGTACCCGACGGCAGGTGGTGCTGTGCGACGGGCTCGGCCACGGCGTGCTCGCCGCGCGGGCGGCGTCCGCCGCGATCGACGCGTTTCTCAGCGCACCGGACAGCGGACCGCGCGACGTGCTGAGCCACGTGAGCCGGAGCATCAGGCACACCCGCGGCGCGGTGGCGGCCGTCGCCGAGCTCACCGACGACCGGATCCGCTTCGCCGGCGTGGGCAACGTCTTCGCCGCGGTCGTCCGGGACACGGTCCGGCAGATCATGGTGTCCTCGCCCGGCATCGTCGGCCACCAGCACCGCGACATCCGGGAGTTCGACTACGCGGCCACGCCGGGCGCCATGGTGGTGCTGCACTCCGACGGGGTGAGCGACCGGTGGCGGTTGGAGGACTATCCCGGCCTGCTCACCCGCCCCCCGGTCGTGGTGGCGGCCACCCTGCTGCGCGACGCCGGGCACCGGCATGACGACGCGGCCGTACTCGTGGCGCGTGCGTCATGAGCCGGGTGACCGTACTGTCGACCACGATCGCGACCGAGCAGGACGTGTTCGCGGTACGCCGGCAGGCCCGCCAGCTCGCCGCCGCCCTGGGGTTCGAGGGGCAGGACCAGGTCCGGGTCGCCGCCGCCGTCTCCGAGGTCACCCGTCAGATGCTCGTCGCGTACGGGTCGGTGACCGTGGACTTCCAGCTCGGCAACCCGGAGGATTCGCCGGCGTCCACTGTGGGTACCCGGCCAGCGCTGCTGTGGATCACCGCCCGCTCCGGCGGGGCGGCCGATGACACGGTGGTCGAGGCGGTGCGGGTTACCAGAGGGCTGATGGACGAGTGGGACGTGATGCGGGACGGCGCGGGCATGTCCGTGTTGCTCGGTCGCCGGCTGCCTGACCGTGCCTGGCTGCCGACACCGGATGCCATCGAGACGATGCGGACCGAGCTGCGGCAGCTGCGGCCCGGTACCCCCCTGGAGGAGCTCGCCGAGCACAACCGCCAGCTGCTCGCGGCGCTGCAGGACGTGCAGCGCCAACGTGACGAGCTGCTGCTGCGGGGCGAGGAGCTGGCCGAGACGAACAAGGGCGTCGTCGCGCTGTACTCCGAGCTGTCCGAGGAGCTGGAGGCGACCAACCGCGGAGTGGTGGCGCTCTACGCCGAGCTGGACCAGCGCACCACGCAGCTGCGCGAGGCCAGCGAGGCGAAGTCGCGGTTCCTCGCGAACGTCAGCCACGAGCTGCGCGCCCCGGTCACGTCGATCGTGGGCCTGGTCCGGTTGCTGCGCGACCCGTACTCCGACCCGCTGACCGAGGACCAGACCCACCAGCTCGGTCTCATCGACGGGTCCGCCAACAACCTGCTCACCCTCATCAATGAACTGCTCGACCTGGCCAAGGCGGAGTCCGGCCGGCTGGTACCGCAGCGCGAGGAGGTGGACCTGGGGCAGCTGTTCGGTACCCTGCGGGGCACGCTGCGTGCCGTACCCCGGTCCGAGGACACTGAACTGTCCATTGTGGACCCCGGTACCGGACCGGTGCACACCGACCCGGTCATGCTCTCCCAGGTGCTGCGCAACCTGCTGACCAACGCCATCAAGTTCACCCCGTCCGGTACGGTCAGCCTCACCGGGCGGCTGGAGGACGGCGGGGACCTCTCCCTGATCGTCGAGGACACCGGCATCGGCATCCCCGAGGATGAGCATCAGCGGGTGTTCGAGGAGTTCCACCAGGTACGCAACCCGTTGCAGGCGAACTCGCCCGGTACCGGACTGGGCCTGCCCTACGCGCGCCGGCTGGTACACCTGCTCGGCGGCTCGATCGCGCTGGACAGCGAGCCCGGCCGGGGCAGCACCTTCACCGTGCGGTTGCCGGTGGACGTCGCCGGCGAGGTCGGGCCCCGGCCGACCCGCGTGCTGGTCATCGACGACGACGGCGGGTTCCGGACGGCGGCCGCGGGCGTGCTGCGGGCCGGCGGGTACACGGTCGTGGAGGCGCCGGACGCGCGCACCGGGCTGGCCGCCGCCGAGGCCCACCCGCCGGACCTCATCCTGCTCGACCTGCGCCTGGCCGAGCAGCACGGCGCCGCCGTGCTCGACGTTCTGGCGGCCAGTTCCGGGCTCGTCGACGTACCGGTCATCGTGTGCAGCGCCTACCCGGAGGACCTCGACGACCATACGACGGCGCGGCACGTCACCGCCGTGCTGGACAAGTCCCGCAGCACGCTGGACGACCTCTGCGAGGTGGTCCGCAGCACGATACCGCCGGTGGACGCCCGATGACCGCGGCGGAGCCGGGATCACCGTCGAACACCGTGCTCGTCGTCGACGACACCACCTCCAAGCGGTACCTGCTCGCGAACTGGCTGCGACGCGGCGGTTTCACGGTGCTCGAGGCGGCGACCGGGGCGGAGGCGTTGAGCAGGGTGGCCGCCGGCGGCATCGACCTCGTCGTGCTGGACGTGCGGCTGCCCGACATGACCGGCTTCGAGGTGTGCCGGCAGGTCAAGAACCGCAACGGGCACGACGCGATTCCGGTGGTACACGTGTCGGCGGCCGCCGTGGACGCGGTCGACCGTACCCAGGGGCTGCAGGGCGGTGCGGACGCCTACCTCGTCGAGCCGATCGATCCGGACGAGTTGCTCGCGACCGCCGCTTCGATCCTGCGCTACTACCAGGCCCGCAGCCATGCCGAGCGGCTCGCCGGACAGTTGACCGGGCTGACCCGGCTCGGCCTCAAGCTGGCCGCCACGACGACCCAGCGCGCCGTCCTGATCGAGGCCGCGACGGGCGGCGCGGCCGTCCTCCAGTCCCCGATCGCGATCGTCGCGACCGGGGACGACGGCGCCCGGCTCGTGGCCACCTGCGACGAACCCGGCAAACTCGGGGTGGTGCGGGTGTCGACGGCCCCGGTGAACGACGAGCCGGTCGGCCTCACGATCCGCGAGGAGCCCGCGACGCTCTGGCGGCGCGCCGGCTGGCGGGACGGCACCCCGCTGCGGGTGCTCGTGCTGCGCCCGCGCGTCGACCGGCCACCCCTGTACGTCGCCGTCGCCGCCGCCGCCGCGCTGCCGGGCAACCCGGTGCTCATGCTGTTCGGGCAGCAGTTGATGTCGGCGCTGGACACCGCACGCATGTACGCCCAGGAACACCACCTGGCGCTGACCCTGCAACGCAGCCTGCTGCCGCAGAAGCTGCCGGCGGTTCCCGGGTACGACCTGGCGGTGCGGTACCTGCCGGCGAGCCAGACCGCCGAGATCGGCGGCGACTTCTACGAGGCGGTCCAGCTCGACGGCGCGCTGATGGTCGCGGTCGGCGACGTGGGCGGCCACTCCCTGCACGCGGCCACGATCATGGCCGAGGTGCGCCACGCCACCCGCGCGTACCTCGCCGAGGGGCATTCGCCGGCCGGGGTACTGGACCGGCTCAACTCGTTGATGTGCCGCCTGATGCCGGGCGAGACGGCCACCATGTGCCTGGTCGCGATCGACCTCGCCGACGGGCGCGCCCAGCTCGCCAATGCCGGCCACCCGCCGCCGGTGCTGCGTACCCGGGACGGCGTGCGCCTGGTACCCGGAGCGTCGCCCCTGCTCGGCATCAAGACCCGGCCGCCCACCGAGACGGCGCTGACCCTCGACCCGGACGACCTGCTCGTGCTCTACACCGACGGCCTGGTCGAGACCCGCACCGAGTCGATCGACGTGAACCTGGCCCGCCTGGTCGACGCCGTCACCCGGGCCGAGCCGGACCTCGAGGCGTTCGCCAGCCGGCTGCTGCACGACGTCGGGCCGCAGACCGCCAGCGACGACATCGCCATGGTGGCGCTGCGGCGCACCTTGCCCGCAACGGAGGGGTCGCGACCGTGTCCGAGCTGAGACCGGCGGCCTTCTCCGGTTCCGCCGTCGAGTGCACCGTCGACATCGGTTCGCTCGCCGCCGCGAGACAGGCGGTGGAGCGCTTCGCGCTGGCGCACGGGCTGGCCGGCGACGGGCTCAACGACCTCGTCCTCGCCGCGAACGAGCTGGCCATCAACGCGGTACGCCACGGTGGCGGGCGGGGCACCATGCGCGTCTGGTACGACGGCGAGACCGTCTGGTGCCAGGTACGCGACGAGGGGCCGGGGATCCCCGACGCGATCGCGTCCCGGGGCCGTACACCGCAACCGCCGCCGGACACCGCGCTGGAGGGCCGCGGGCTGTGGCTGGTGCACCGGATGACCGCGAAGACCATCATCGAGACCGGACCGGACGGCACCACGGTGAGCATCGCCGCCAAGCATTGATCGGCCTTGCGGTGATCAGCTCGGCGGGATCACCCGGACGTTGGTCACCTGGGTGAGGCCGCTGATGGTGAGCAGCGACTCGTTCAGCGGCGAGATGTGGATGTCGATGTGGTCGGCCTGGCCGAACAGGGCGGCCAGCGCGGCGCTGTCGAGATAGTCCACCCGGGTCAGGTCGACCAGCAGCCGTTGGTCCGGGCTGACGGCGTCGGCCAGCGCCCGCCTGAGTTCGTCGGCGTTGCCGAGGTCGATCTCGCCGATGGCGGTCAACTGTGGCCTGCCGTCCGGTGCGCGACCCGTGGTGATCTGCAGCATGGCGGTCATTGTGTGATCCTCGTGGACATCTCGACGGTGGTGCCATTGACATCTGTGTTCAGCTTGACCTGATTCATCAGGGCGCGCATGAGGTTGAGGCCATGGCCGCGGTAGGGATCCGGGTCCGCCGCTTCGGGCCGCCACCGGCCGGTGTCGGTGACGGTGATGTGTACGAGTTCTCCCACCACCCGCCCGATCAGCCGGACCTGGCCACGAGTATCGCGGTGACCGTGTTCGATCGCGTTGGCGCAGGCCTCGCCGGCCGCGACGAGGACGCTGCGCACCATCGGCATGCCCGCGCCGGTACGCGCGAGCCAGGCGCGCAGGGCGGCCCGGGCCGGGGCGAGCTCGCCGGGTTCGGCGGCGAACGACATGTCCAAGGGTGCCGGGTGGCGGTACAGCAGCAGTGCGACATCGTCGGAACCGCCGCCGCTGCCGGTCATCTCGTGCATGATGCGGTCGGCGAGTTGGTCGACGGGCAGCTCGTACCCGTCCTGCGCGATGTCGGCGACCCGCCGGATGCCCTCGTCGAGCGGGTGGCGACGGCGTTCGATGAGCCCGTCGGTGTAGAGCAGGAGCACGGCGCGGGGCGCGACCACGGCGGTGGCCTGCGTCCGGGGCGCCGGCAGCCGCACGCCGAGGGACGGCCCCCGCCCCTCGGTGAGCAGAACGGTCTGCCCGTCGGGCAGGGCGAGCACCGCCGGTGGATGGCCGGCGCCGCTGTAGACCAGGTTTCCGTCGGGGTCGAGGATGGCGCACAGCGCCGTCGTATAGGTCGCGCCGGGCAGGAGCGCGGTGAACTGGTCGAGCGCGGTGAGCACCTCGGCCGGGCCGGTGGCCCGCAGGAGCAGCGCGCGACCCGCGCTGCGCAACTGGCCCATGATGGTGGCGGCGGGCAGTCCCCGACCGACACAGTCGCCGACCATGATGCCGATGCGACCGTCGGGCAGTTCCACCGCGTCGTACCAGTCGCCGCCGACCTCCAACGGGCGGCTGGCTGGCTGGTACCGCGCGGCGAACCCGGGCGGCAGGACCACCGGGCCGAGGATCGACCGTTGCAGCGTGACGGCGACCTCGCGCTGTTGGTCGAAGGCGTACGCGCGGTGCAGCGCCTGGGCCATGGCCCCGCACAGCATCGACAGCAGCGTCTTGTCCTCGGCCCCGAAACTGCCCAGGTCCCGCAGGGTCGCCATCCGCCGCTCGCCGATGACCCGGTCGGTGTCCTCGCTGACGACGCA
>Ga0070658_10001869_pt1 | contig 17742 bp, 12 predicted proteins | sample KBSC13metaG_FD_64664 | JGI IMG/M metagenome (GOLD analysis project Ga0070658, IMG submission 64664) | Corn rhizosphere microbial communities from Kellogg Biological Station, Michigan, USA - KBS C1-3 metaG | ecosystem: Host-associated > Plants > Roots > Rhizosphere > Soil ...
GACATCCTTGAAGTCGCACAGAAGCGGGCCACGACCGAAATCCAGAAGATCGGCGGTAGCGAAGCCCTCGACGCGCCCTATTTCGACGTCAGTTTCTGGGACATGGTCAAGAAGCGCGGCGGCTGGCTGGCGATCCTGTTCGTCGGCGAAATGCTGACCGCCACCGCGATGGGCTATTTCGAAAGCGAAATTGAAAAGGCCGCTGTCGTTGCGCTGTTCGTTCCGCTGATCATCAGCAGCGGCGGTAACAGCGGTAGCCAGGGGACGTCGCTGCTGATCCGCTCGCTGGCACTCGGCGAAGTCAAGCTGCGCGACTGGTGGCGCGTGCTCATGCGCGAACTGCGCACTGGCCTGGCGCTGGGCCTGTTCCTTGGCATTATCGGCCTGCTGCGGATCGGCGCTTGGCAGGGCATGAGCCACGTGCCACACGTAGGCGAGTTCTTCCGAACGCAGGCCGGTGCCCTCCCCGAAGGCGCGGCGGAAGGATCCGCCCTGCTGGAGCGCGACGTGGTGCTCTCCGCCCCCGCGCAACTGCCGGCCGGCACGGTGGTCAGCAAAGGCACCGCGATCCCGCCGCGCGCGGACGTGCCCGCAGAGCTGGCGGGCGTCCGTCCGGAAACGACCGCGTACGGCCGCTACTGGTTTCGCATCGGCCTGACGGTGCTGTTCGCCTTGGTCGGTGTGATCACCTGGGGCAGTATCGCCGGATCAATGCTGCCGTTCATCCTCCGCAGTCTCGGTTTCGATCCGGCCACCTCGTCGGCGCCGTTCGTCGCAACGCTTGTCGACGTGACCGGCTTGATCATCTACTTCACAACGGCGGAAATCATTTTGCGAGGGACGCTGCTGTGATTCCCTCTCCCATGTGCTCATGGGAGAGGGACGGTTCACCATCACTCCGTTCACACCGTGAAGTCGGCATCCAGGTTCGTATCGCCCCGCGTAACCGCCAGCGGCGATGAAGTCTGGGTCTGGCCATTTCGCAGCAGCAGGATCACCTTGTACGTCCCGGTCTCACTGACGCCCGAAGCCTCATCCGCGTTCGTGGACGGGCCGCTCTGCTCTGTGAACAAATAGTTTCCACGCGAATCCGTGCGCGTCGTTGCGACGATGTTTCCTTCACCGTCCATCAGTCGCACCGTAGCACCTGACAACACCGGATTCGGAGAGCGGAAGCCGGCCCGTCCTCTGTTCGACACCGTGCCACCGATTGACGCGTGGAAGACAAAGGCGTTCGCTTGCAGGTTGGTCAGGGGCGTATTGTCCTTGATCACCTCAGTCAGCGTGTTGCCGCTCTGGATAAGGCTCGTTTCTTCGCGGTTGAAACTCTCGTTGAGGTAGAAGTACCGATCCCCATCGCGAAGGCGCGAGAACTGATCCGACAGGATGCGCTGGAACAGTGGCCCGAAGTCTGATCCGCTCACGTGATCTTCGGCCAGGCCGCCTTCGAAGGCGTCAATGGTGTTCACGCCACCCGGGTATGCGGCGGCCAGGGCTTTTTGTACGGCGACGTCGCGGGTGATCTGCGCGAAGTTGAAGACCTTTGGCAACCCGACGGCAGCCCGCAACGTGTTGTAATCGGGAATGCCGTTGTCGCGGTCACGTTGGATGTCGCGGGCCATCAAATCCTGGCCGCCGGCGCCGTTGCCGAACAGCAGATTGCGCACGTCGCTGATGGCCTTGAGGTCATTGGCGTTCGCGACTTCACTGGCCAGCGACTTCAAGATCGGCCCGATATCGGAAGAGGTATGGCCAGTGAGGGGATCGGTCGCGCCGGTGGTGTTGACCAGGTTCGGATCAAAAAACGCCTGCACGAGCGCCAATTCCGATCCGTCCGGACTCACATCGGCAATTGGTGTCGAGTCGTCGTTCTGCCGGTCGACCGATCCGGAGAGCAGGCTGTGGCCGAAGCGGAAGGCGACTGTCGCGAATTCGTTGGAGATCGTCGCGTCCACGCGGGGGTTGTAGCCGCGATAGGACCGCAGCGCGTCATTGCCCATGAGTGCCGGCAGATAGCCGTTGTAAACGATGTTCTGGTAGCTGGCGATGTTCAGCTTGCGCGCCTCCTGGAATAGTTGCTCGTCCGACCAAGAGGGATGCGACTTATGCAACGCGGTGGCGATGCGATTGTGGTTCCGCAGGAACAGAGTCTGAATCGCCGTCAACTCGATGTTCTCATTCGCACGCCGGTCGCCGGCCGCAAACAGCTGGCTGTTGTCGACGATGTGCGAATCGTTGGCCATGCTTAACGCCGAAATCTGGGCGGAGGTAAAATAGGTCGCGTTGTTGTACGGCAGCATATTTCCCGGACTGGTCTTGAGCAGGCCGTCACGGAGCGTCCGCAAGGCGTCGGAGACGACCTTGGAGGAACCGTAGACCTGCGACAAATCCAGATAGGAGGTGTTGATGTTGAACTGCTGGGCGGGATTATCGACCCCGGTACCTGTATTTGGATCCGTCTGCGAACGAGTGAACGGCAGATCGCCGGGCCCGATCGGGTCGCCGGGCGCGACCGGGATGGGAAAGGAAGCGCCGCCGTCGGGAGTCAGGTCCATGTCGTGGTCCATGAACTGCCCGAACAGATAACCGTAGTCGGAAAGGCTCCGCTTATCGACGGTCGCCAGGTCGAGGCCGGGGTTGTTGGGGTCGGCCTGGTCGTTCAAGAGATTGCTGATCGCCCGGGCGCTCTGGTCGTTCGGTAGCGCCGGTGAGTCAACACCGTTGGCATAAGCGGCCGGTGCCAGGCGGGTGAAGTCACTACCGGCACTTCCCCAATCGGAATTGGCGCGATTGTTGCCAGTGCCCTCGATCGAACGAAAGACGGTCGCTGACAAATATCCGCGTTTCTCAAGCTGTTCGAAAATAGAACGACAGCGTGGGTCCTTGAAAAAAATAGAATGGAGGGGATGAGAAAGGAACGTGCGCGCGCACGGGCGCGAATGAAAGGCCGGCCGAAGCATGGTGAAACTCCAAGGTGGGTGCCGATCTTCTCTGGGGCGTGTCGGGCATCAGACAAGGGTAATGTGTCACACCGCGGCGCTACTACGGTCGGCCACGGTCGCGGAGTTCGGCAAAAAACTTTTATAATCCGCTTAAGAGCGTGCTTCCCCGACTGACCGAATTGTCGATCAGCGCTTTTGCGATAATTGAAGTATTATTGAATCTTTCTCCGTGCGACAAAGCTCTTGGACAGTCTTGGACGAGACGGATTTGCCCTCAAAGCAACGCGCTGGGAGTCAGATCAATAACGCCGGGCGGCGGAGTAGCGCGGACGCCGGGATGGCCGAACGATTTCTTCAGTCCTGTGCCGGACCGGCCGCGACTTTGTTCGCCGATTCGACGTCGTCACGATATTTGGTCAGCAGACGATCAGCGATGCTCGGCAGCAACGTAGCCAAGCTCAGTCCCACGCCTGTTATGCGGCTTGGCCATACTTCCGCTCGCGGTCGTTCGATGGATGCGACCATTCTTCGGGCCACGTGCTCCACCGTTTGCGTCATCGCATCGTTGCCACGCGGCAACTTGATCCGACCTCGCGCCTCGGCAGCTTCGCCGAACTCGGTTTTCGTCATGATCGGGTGAACGCTGGTCACGGCCATTCGCTGCGGGCGCAACTCAACACGCATCGCCTCGGCCACCGACAATTGTGCGGCCTTTGTCGCGCTGTAGACGCCCAGGTACGGCACGCCGCGCCGGGCTGCTGCGCTGCTGACGATCATCACCTTGCCGCGCCATCGGTCGCGGACCGGCTGTTGCAGCATGCGCGGGACGGCGGCGTAGATGCAGTCGGTCGTGCCGAAGACATTCGTCGCAAACAGCTCGCGCACCTCGGCCGGCGTAGTCTCGTGCACCGGCGGATACAGCCCGATGCCGGCGTTGCAGACGAGCGTATCGATCCGCCCAAGGGCGGCGAACGATTCGTCGACCAGACGCTGGCAATCCTCCTGTCGGCTGACGTCGGCAACGATTACTACGTGCCGACCACCGAGTTGAGCGTTGAGCGCATCGAGCCGATCACGTCGCCGCGCCGTCAACGCCAGCCGCGCGCCTTTTGCTGATAGCTGGCGCGCCAATTCGGCGCCGATACCGGCGCTGGCCCCGGTGATGACAACGGTCATGTCCTTCAACGTTCGCATCGCCCCACCTTACGCTATGCTGGGCCGAATGTTCACGGGAATCATCGAGCGCACCTTGCAGTTGGCCGGCGTGAGCGACGACGCCGGCATCCGCCATCTGGACATTCTGAACGTCTGGCCCGACGTGGTTCTCGGCGAATCGATCGCGATCAACGGCGTCTGCCTCACCGTCGCCTCGCTCGAGCACGGCCGCATTCGCTTCGACGTCATCCGCGAGACGCTGGCCCGCACCAACCTCGGCGGGCTGTCGCCCGGCGATCTGGTGAACGTCGAACGATCGCTGCGCGTCGGCTCGCGTCTCGACGGCCATTTCGTTCAGGGTCACGTCGATGGGACGGCCGTGCTGCTGGAGAAATCGGACGGCAAAACCGAATGGCGGTACCGCGTCGAAGCTCCCGAAGCCCTCGCGAAATACCTGGCTCCGAAAGGCTCGGTCTGCATCGACGGCGTGAGCCTTACGATCGCCGGCCTGAGCGGGCGGGTTTTCGAAGTCGCGCTGATCCCGACCACGCTTGCCCTCACCACCCTCGCCGATCGGCCGATCGGGTGGGCGTTCAACCTTGAATGCGACATGATCGCTAAGCAGATCGTGTCGTTCATGGAATTGCGCGGTAGCTAGGGCGACGTATCTCTTATCTGGAGGGCGGCAGTCCCTGCCGCTTCTTTCTGGCACCTTCGGTGCCAGCGGCGTCACGAGGTGACGCCCTCCACAGAGACGCAACGCATTCTAGACCGCCTGCGGATTGCGGTCGGCGAAATTCATCTGCTGGTGCCAGTACGGGTACGGCAGCTGGCGGGCGCTCACCTTGTCGAGCTTGGCGACGTGCTCCGGCGACAGCGTCCAGCCGACGGCGGCGAGGTTCTGCTTCAGTTGCTCTTCGTTGCGCGCCCCGATAATCAGCGTGCTGACCGTCGGCCGGCCGAGAAGCCAATTGAGGGCGATCTGCGGGACCGTTTTGCCGGTTTCCTTCGCCACTTCGTCGAGCACATCGACCACGTCGTACAGGTAATCTTCCGGAATGGGCGGCGCGGCGTCGCCTGCCTTGGTGGCCATGCGGCTGCCCTGCGGCGCGGGTTGGCCGCGGCGGATCTTGCCGGTCAGCCTACCCCAGCCGAGCGGGCTCCAGACGACAGCGCCGACACCCTGATCGGCACCGAGTTTCATCAGCTCCCACTCGTAATCGCGACCGATGAGCGAGTAATAGGTTTGGTTGGCGACGTACCGGCTCCAACCGTACCGATCGCTCACGGCCAGCGACTTCATCAACTCCCAGCCGCTGAAATTGGACACGCCGATGTAGCGGATCTTGCCCGCCTTCACCGCGTCGTTGAGCGTCGACAGCGTTTCTTCCGGCGGCGTCTTGGCGTCGTAGTTGTGCAGCTGATACAGGTCGATGTAATCGGTGCCGAGCCGCTTCAGGCTTGCATCGATCGCGTTGATCAGGTGCCAGCGACTTGTTCCGAGGTCATTGGGCCCCGGCCCGGTGCGGAAGGTGCCCTTGGTGCTGATCAGCACCTTGTCGCGCCGTCCCCTGATGGCGGCGCCAAGAATTTCCTCGGCCGCCCCACCGCTGTAGACGTCGGCGGTATCGAACATGGTCAGGCCGTTGTCGAGGCAGATGTCGATCAGCTTGCTGGCGTGCTCGACATCGCTGTTGCCCCAGCCGGCGAAGAATTCACCCTTCCCGCCGAACGTGCCGGTGCCGAGGGTGAGAACGGGAACGCTGAAGCCGCTGCGGCCGAGGAGTCGGTATTCCATACCGGATGGTATGCAACAGTCGGCGCCGGAAGGCAAACGCGGCAATCGGCGACCGGGAATCAGAAAGGCAGTGGCTTGCCGAGCAGGTGGAACCGCAGCATCGTCATCGCCATCTTCGTGCTGCGGTCGCGGATCATGTCGCGGTCGCCAAACATGTTGAAGGTGCGGACCTGGCAGCCTCCTTCATAGGCGAGGCCGAAACAGACGGTGCCGACCGGCTTTTCCGTCGTCCCGCCGTCGGGGCCGGCGATGCCGGTGATGGAAAGAGCGAAATCAGTCTTGGCGCGCACGCGCGCGCCGATCGCCATCTCGCGGGCTGTCGGCTCGCTCACCGCGCCGTGGGCAGCGAGCGTCGCAGGCGAAACGCCGAGTTGGCTGACCTTGCTGTCGTTCGTGTACGTCACCCAACCTTGATAAAAATTCGCGCTGCTGCCGGGCAGATCGGTCAGGAATTTCGCCAGCCATCCGCCGGTGCAGCTTTCGGCCGTCGCGACCGTCTTCTTCTCCTCGGCCAGCAGACGCATGACCACCTGCGGCAGCGTGTCGAGGTCTTCGCCGAAGATCAGATCGCCCAGCGCCGCCCGGCAAGCGTCGCTCGTCTGCCCCATCTTCGTCCTTGCATCATCGAGTGTCGGGAAGCGGGCGTTCACGCGAAGTGAAACAAGGCCGTTGGCGACCGTCGTGCCGACGCTAGGATTGCAGCCGCGCTTCATTAGGTCGCCGATCCGCTCGGCCAGTGCGCTTTCGCCGAGGCCGAAGGTGTGGAGCGTTTTCTGCAGGATCACCGCCCCGCCCACGTGCTGGCGGATGTACGGCAGCACCTCGCGCTCGAACATCGCCTTCATCTCTTTCGGCACGCCGGGGGTGGAGAAGACGCGCGTCCTGCCGATGGTCGTCGCGACACCCGCGGCGGTACCGGCGTGGTTCCAGATCATCTGGGCCCCACGCGGAATCAGCGCCTGCACGCGGTTCCGATCCGGCATGACCCGGCCCCGCGAGGCGAAGTACGACTGGATGTGGGCCAGCCAATCGGCGTTCTCTTCCAGCGGAACGCCCATGACGGCAGCGATCGCCTGGCGCGTCAGGTCGTCCTCGGTCGGCCCGATCCCGCCGCTGATGATCAACACGTCGGCCTGCTCGCAGGCGTTGCGGATGGCACGTTCGGTGGCGGCCTGATCATCACCCACTGTCAGATGTCCGGCGATATCGCAGCCGACGGCGCTCAGCTGCGCGGCGATCCAGGCGCTGTTGGTATCCAGCGTCTGCCCGAGAACCAGTTCGTCGCCAATACTGAGGATGAAAGCGTGCATGGACGGGAGTTTACGCCTTCGCCGGCCCGAGCGCTGCATCGAGGCGCTCGACGACGCGTTCCAGTCGCCGCTGCTGTGGCGGCTGCAGATCGGCGCCGCCGTAGCGGACGCGGTAGAAGACGCGCGTCAGACGCTGCACGACCTGGAAAATCTCGCCCGGCAAAAATTCGATCGAGCGGCTGAATTCCAGCGGCGTGAGATGCGCCGCGCGAACGATCTTTCGCCGCTCCAGTGCCCGAACCATCGCATCGTAAAACGCCAGCTGCCGGGCGAGGCGGCGAAGATCGGTGCCCGGCAAATCGCCCAGCCCGATACGCCTGGCCCGGCGGCGCAGGCGAATGCGTTCCAGCAGGAAGTAAAGTACCGACGCGACGATGATCAGCGTCATGCCGCAGACAAGCATGGTCAGCAGGCCGCTGCTGACGAGGAAGAAGTTCTGCAGATCAAGTTGATCGCGCAGCCACGAAAACCAATCGGTGGAGTGGATGGCCGTGTTAGTCAGCGTGGTATCGACGTTCTGGATCAGGTTCGTGCGGCTTTCGCTGTCGTAGTTGACGACCTTGTTGCCCCAGGTGTATTCGAGGTAACTAAGCACGTTCCGAAACTGCTTCCACAGGCTCTGCGCCTTCGCGCCGCCGCCGGCTTCGTTGCTGGTGGTGGGATCGAACTGCTCCCACCCTGCCGGTGTCAGGACTTCGGTCCAGGCGTGGGCGTGGCTCTGCTTGACCAGGAAGTAGCTGCCGAGGGTGTTGAACTCGTCGCACTTGAAGCCGACAACCACCCGAGCCTTCATGCCGATCGACTGGCACATCAAGGCCATCGCTCCGGCGAAATATTCGCAGTGGCCCTTCTTGAAATCGGTGAGGAACTGGACGAGCGGATCCTTATCCTTCACCAGGTTCACGTCGGTCAGGTCGAGCGTGTACTTGTAGTTGGTCTGAAGATAGTGCTCGAAATTCTTTGCGATCGCTTCATCGAGCGGGCTGATCTGGTTGAGCTTCAGCCGCTGCTGGGCGAGGTTGCCCCTGGCGTCCGTGCCGCAGACGTCATCGCGCACGGCGAAAGCCTTGATCTCGGCGGGCACGGGGTAGGTGCGGGGCGTGTCGTTACGCGATGGCGTGGCCATGCGGATCGTGCGGTCGGCGAGCGATTCCCTGCTGGGGCGGTCGGTCGGGATGGTCGCCGCGTTGGTGGAAACGACCGTGTAATTCAGTTCGTTATTGACCGGTTCCTGGACCTGCAGCACATCATCGGCCAGACCGCGGCTGAGGCGCATGTCGCGACTTGGACGGAACGATACCAACCCCGGCATGGCGAAAATCGTGTTCGAGCCGATCGGCAGCAGACGGATATTCTGCGTATACCGGTCAGAATCATCCGGCGGCGTGGAGAGGGGATAATCCTGCCCGCCGGAGATGGTCGGAATCACGTCCGACTGCTGCGCAGTGGCCGTGGTGCGAATCCACTTCCACCGGTCGGCATCGTTCGGGTCGCTGACGTAGGTGTCGGGCGCACTGCCGCGCAGGTAAAGCGTCTGCCCCGCGCCCCACGGCCGGCCGTTCTTGGTCACGGTGACGTAGGCCACCTCGGCCTCGTTCTGCGTGATACGGGCCACGTCCTGGAAGCTGACCGAATCGCTGAAACCGGTCATTGCCTGCTGCGGACGGAAGGCCAGATTGCCAATCACCCCCGCACCCGTGCCGCGCGGGAAGAACAGGAACACCAGCATCGCCATGATGACGGCGAACGTACTGACCAGGCCCGTCAGACGGCGCATGGAACGGGTCAGGAACCGCTGATCCTGTCGCAGCGTCGTCGGGTTGATCTTCGATTCATCGACGCCCAGGGCCGCCTTGGCGTGGTCGGTCTCAGTCTTCAAGTGGAACAGCAGGCAGCAATACAGCGACAGGAACAGGTACGCCACGAACATCAGCCCGAACAATAGACTGGCCGTGCTGATGGCGGCGGCGACCATCAGCAGCAGGCTGAGGATCAACAGCTGTGCCAGGTCGCGGTTGCCACGCTGTTCGAACAGTTTGACCAGTTGCAGGAAAACAAGGAATTCACCGATCGCCAGGATAGGCGGCCCGGCGACGGCGCGCACCCGCAGTACCAGCCAAAGGGCGAAAAGCAGCGTAATCCCGTTGGCCACGTACCGCGGCAGCGGGCGAAAGCGGTTATTGCGGTAAAGCCAGATGTTCAGCAACACGCCCGCCACCGAGATCAGCCAGATGCCCGGCGTTTCGGCGGCGACGGCAAACCCGGTGAACCCGAGCAGCAGCAGCGCCATCAGCGTTGGGCGGAACTGGTTGATGTCGTACATGCGGCACCTATCTTACGTTCGCGGCTGCCCGGGCGGATGAGCTCAATCGCCCGTCCACCCCAGGGAAAAGTCGATTGCCGGGTCGAACTGGAAATTGCGGCCAATTTCATCGTGCCCGAGCACGATAAACCCGCCGCGGCCCGTCGGGATATCCGCCGTCCGTCCGCCCGCGGTACCGACGATGACGGCGGTCGTGTCGTGCTTGATCAGGGAGCGCGATTTGTCGATCAGGGCCGACCGGTCGTGCCGGCGGTTCGATGGCAGCTTGCCGAGGCTGGCCAGCAGGTCCACGCGGTGCCGCTTGCCACGGCCCGGCTCGACATTGATCCACCCGTCGCTCCAGACGGCCATGCCGACCGGCAACTCGTGTGCCAGGCAGGTGTCGATGACCGTGGCCGCGGCCGCGATCGCTTTTTCGACCGCGGCGTACGCTTCGACCGTTTTCTCTGTCCGGTAGGTGTCGACCAGCACCAGCACCTTCGGCGGCGCGACCTTGGTCATGTCCTTCACCACCAGCGGCCCGGCACCGGCGGAGCGCTTCCAGTAGATACGGCGCGGGTTTTCGCCATTTCGATACTCGCGGACGCCAAAGAACTCATCGTCGCCGCCGCTGCGTGGCCGGACGTTCATGCCGCTGGACTGGGCACTTTTGAACCGACGGATCAGCTCGCGGCTCATCGTACCGATCGCCGGCAGGACCAGGATCGCGTCGCGCTTTTTGCTGTCGATGGCCCGCTTGATGAAGCCGAACGGGAAGCTGGTCGACAGCTGATAGCGGTTAAACTCGAACAGCCCCCGCCGCAGCGGGAAAATCTCGGCCGGCACGCTGGCGGTGTTGCGGTTGGCGGCGTGCAGCACGTACGCCTGCGGTGCGCGGGCGAACGCGTCGAGCTCATCCACCTCCGCCACCGTCACCGAAAGGCTCGGCCAGAACCGCTTTTCGTTTGTAATGTTGTAGTGGAACACCGACGGCCGGCCGACGATCGCGTGGTCGGGCAGCACACGCTCGATCCGCAGCTTCCGGATCACCAAGCCACTGATTAGGAAGCTGACGATTAGAATGCCGATCATCAGCCCGAACACGCCGAACAGCAGGTTCGCCTGCGTGTTCACCGCGGCCAGCCCGATGAACATCATCATCGTGCTGTAAATCAGGCCGGTGACGGAAAAATCGATCGAAGGCTTTCGACGGTTCTGCGGCCTGGGCTTACGGGGCCGGCGGGCGATCGTCTTGCGTTTGGCCATGGCATCAAAGCCGCTCGCGGCTTAGCTACAGGAACCGAATCATTTCGGCGCCGGCACGCGGTCGAGGATCGATTGTAGGATCCGCCCGGCGGCGTCGGCGTCGCCATTGCCCAGGTACGACTTGCTGATCACCCGATGCGCACAGCACGGCAGGAACAGGTCTTTCACGTCATCGGGCAGCACATATTCGCGACTGTGCAGCACGGCCGACGCCTGGACCGCCGCCGTCAGGGCCAGGGCGCCACGCGTGCTGATGCCCAGGTGCAGTTGTTCGTGTTTACGCGTCGCATCGACCAGGTCGAGGATGTAATCGACGATGGCCGGATCGGTGCGGACCTTCGGCACGTTGTCCTGGAGGGCGACAATTTCGTCCGCCGTCATCACCGGCTGCAGCTGCTCCAAAGGCTCGCGGCCGGGCAGCGTGGTCAAAATCCGATGTTCACTGGCCCGTGGTGGATAGCCGACGGCTACCTTGATCACGAACCGGTCGAGCTGGTTTTCGGGCAGGTGGTAGGTGCCTTCGAATTCGAATGGGTTCTGCGTCGCCACCACCATGAACGGCCGCTTGAGGTGGTAGGTATGATTCTCGACCGACACCTGCTCCTCGGCCATCGCTTCGAGCAGAGCCGACTGCGTCCGCGGCGTCGTGCGGTTAATTTCGTCGGCCAGCACGATATTGGCGAAAATCGGGCCCTGCTTGAACTGAAATTCGTTCGCGTCGCGGTTGTAAACGCTCACGCCGAGCACGTCGCCGGGCAGCAGGTCGGGGGTGAGCTGGATACGGGAAAAAACGCAATTGATTGACTTCGCCAGCGAACGGGCGAGCACCGTCTTACCGACGCCCGGCACGTCCTCGATCAGCACGTGCCCGCGGGCCAGCAGCCCGATGAGGAGTTGATCGACGGCCTTGGGATTGCCAAGGAAAATCGACTGAATGTTCGCCCGGAGCCGTTCGATCGAACTGTTTGGCAACGTCACACCCTTCGCTTGTCCCTCTCAGCCGAGGTAAGTGTAGCGTGGGCAAGGGAAAACTACGAATCCTGGGGCCGGATTTTAGCGTCAGTCACAGGTGATTCGGGTGCCGGTTGCCCGGTTGTGCGGAATGGGCAGTGCCGGCATCCCGAACCGCAGCAACTTCCGCGTCGCAAATGGTAATCCGCGGTGAACACGTAGCGGCCGGCTTCGATGTAAAAATCGCCGGGGCGAAGCGTGAGCGGCTTCGGGTTTCTGTCCGCTGGCGGCTTCATTGCAGGTCGTACAACTCGTTGTCAGCCGAGAGGAAACCGGTGCCCTTGGCCAGCTCGCCGTGCGGCTTGTTGAAGACGTCATACCGCAGCGATTCGGCATGGCCGTCGCAGAAACCGACGTTGGTCAGCCCCCCGCCGCTCAGCCCGCCGTGGCGAAAGCCTTGCGCGCCGGCCGCGTTGCCGTTGGAGTTAAACGCGTACGTCCATGGGTCTTCACCGGGCGATGGCTTGGGCGAGCGCATGTACTTGTTCGCGCCCAATCGCCACTGCCCGTCGCCGAACAGCGCGGTTGCCGTCGGGTTTCGCACGGCCGTCACCTTCGCAGGCGCTGAAATGACTTCGCCGTAGCCATGGCCGATGTAGCTGGTGTTGTAGTTGTACCCGGTATATGGATCGCCGGGCGCGTTGCTCTTGCCATCGAACGACGGGCATTGCTGGATCGCCATCGACGTGTGCCCCCGCCACAGCAGTCCGGGAACGATCACGCCGTTTTCGCTGGCAAAATCCCATTCCAGCTTGCCGTGATCGTCCCACTGCGCCGGCGGGTAGTAGCCGTGGAATTCGTTGACGTACGCCTGCGCCGCGGTCGCCATCTGGCGCAGGTTGCTGAGGCAGCGAACCGTCTTCCCCGCCTCGCGCGCCCGGGCCAGCGTCGGCAGCAGGATGCCGATCAGCACGGTGATAATGCCGAGGCAGACGAGCAGTTCGATGAGCGTGAAAGCGCGACGCATGATCGACCCCCGATCAGCACCCTGCGGGGCGGGATCCATCCCGCCCCGGCAGGATGCAAACACGTCAGTTGCAACGACGACGACGCAGAACGGTCGCGGCCAGCCCGATCAGGCCGAGCACCGCCGGTTCCGGCACGGCCGAGACGGCATCGATCACCACGCGCGAGCCTTCGGGCGCGTCGAACTTCACGTACTGCACGCTCGCCGTCGGCACGGTGCTCAAATCGAGCCACGTCCCGCCAGCGGAGCCGTTCAGCAGGTGCAGGATGTCGTTACCCGACGAATCGCTGTACGGCAGGCCCGAGAGGTCGTTCACTGTCACGGCCGTGGGTTTCAGGTAGTCGCTGGCGATCGTGCCGATCGAGCCTTGGCCGAGGTTGATGGTGTTGTCGGCGTAGGCGTTGGTGATCGAACTGAGCGTGACCGATTCCGGCGTCGCCAGGGTCGATAGCGTCCAGCCGCTGGCCGTTTTGGTGTACCAGGTCGAGCCGTCGTTGCTGACGCTGACGTACCCCGCCCCGCCCCCGAACGCGAACGGCGGCGAGCCCGCCAGGCCCGTGCCGCCGCTGGTGTAGTTGAAGTTTTCGTCGAACGTCGCCGGGCTTTCGTCGGCAACGCCGGTGTTGTCGAACACGCCCAGCTTCGCCGATCCGCTGATCGCAACGGGCGAGCCGAGTTTGAGCGTCAGCGATCCACCGCTGCCGAGCGTCACGATGTCGCTGTTATCGAAGGCCGGGTTGAACGGTGTGACCGCGCCGTAGGCGTTGCTGAGTGCGGGCGCGCCCAGCGCGGCCGAGGCGTCGGTGCGGCTGCTGCCGGCGCCGGCGTTGAAGTTGATGACCTGCGTGGCCGTGGTGCCGGCGAAGGCGACGCCGGTGCTGAGAAGTACGATGGGGAGGACGAACGAACGCATGCGACTCGCTTCCCCCGCCGATTCGCGCGGCGGGTACAAAGGCTTTCGTCACGCGATAAAGCAGCAGGGGTCGACGGCGCCTGGCCAGCAGCAAAAAAGCGGCAGAGTCAGCGGATCGAGCCCGGCCGTCCGTTTCGCGAGGACGATTCCGAACAATCCGCCGAAACACTCGGCGGCCATCGCAGGCCGGTCTTCTGGCTCAGGACAACCTTCGGCGGCGTCTTCCCATCTCGTTGCCGAGACAGTGACAGAGGATGCCGAACGTTTTGTAACGTCCCTTACAGCGGCGCGTCCGCGCAGGAATCTCACCTGCTTCCCAAACGCCTGCGATGTCTGGGCAGCACGGTAGCAGAGACTTCGAAGTTTTCAAACGAGGTGAAACCCGGTGACAGGCTTTCTTGCCCCTCCCCCTCCGGGGGAGGCTGGGTGGGGGCGGCGAGCGTCTAGCAACAATCGATGTCGTCTTCACGCTCCCCGCCCCCACCTAACCTCCCCCGGAGGGGGAGGGATAAGAAGCATCTCGCCTTTTGAACTTGATTAGTGAATCACAGCATCGACAGCGGATCGACATCGATGGCGACGCGGTCGTTCGAGACGAGCTTGTGCTTCGTCCGCAGTCGCGCCAGCACCCGCTGTAGCGCTGCAGCGCTCGGCGCGGTGAGGACAATCTGCTGCCTATGAAATCCAGCGATCCGCTCGATCGGGCACGGCATCGGCCCGCGGACGTCGATCGGGGCGCCGGCGTTCGGCACGGCATCCGCGACCATCACGGCCAGTTCTTCGCCGCGTTCGACAAGCGCCTGCTGCGAATCGTCCCGCAGCACGATCCGCACCATCCGCTGGAACGGCGGCAGCTTCGCCTCGCGGCGCTGCGCCAGTTCGTGCTCGGCGAAGCCTTCAAAATCCTGCCGGATCGCCGCCTGCAGCGAGGCGTCTTCGGGCATGAAACTCTGCAGCACCACCCGCCCCGGCTTATCGCCCCGCCCGGCCCGGCCTGCCACCTGGGTGATGAGCTGAAATGTACGTTCGCCGGCGCGGAAATCGGGGAGCGAGAGCGCCGTGTCGCCGCTGATCACGCCGACGAGGGTGACGTTCGGATAATCGAGGCCCTTGGCGATCATCTGCGTGCCGAGCAGGATCTGGATCTCGCCCTTGCCGAAGCTTTCGAGCAGTTTTTCGTAGTCGGTGCGCGACCGCATCGCGTCGCTGTCGGCCCGGGCGAAATTCACGCCGGGGAATTTGCGCTCGAGTTCTTCTTCCACGCGCTGCGTGCCAAGGCCGAATAGAGCCAGCTTCTTCCCGCAGGTCGGGCAGGTCTGCGGCAGCGGGTTGACGGCCAGGCAATAATGGCAGTGCATTTGCCCGGTGTGCAGGCCGGCCTCGGTGGAGGCGCTGCGCGGGTTCATGCTGGCCACGCGGTGGTAGGTCATCGTGGTGTCGCAGTATTTGCAGTTGATCGGCTCGTTGCAGTGCGCGCAGTAGATGAAGTTCGCGTAGCCGCGGCGGTTGAGCATCAGGATCGCCTGCTCGCCGGCGTTGAGGGTGCTTTTCAGCAGCGATTCGAGGCGCGGACTGATGAGGTGGATGCCCTTGCGGAGTTTTTGGGCTTGTTTGAGATCGACGACTTCGACGCGCGGCAGCTGCAGGCCGCGGACGCGCGAGGGCAGGCGGACGAGGTGGTAGGCCTTCTTTTTTGTAGCTGCGACGCCTGCGTCGCCCGGGTGGGCAGGTTGCTCTGAAGAGGCGACGCAGGCGTCGCAGCTACGGACCCACGTCTCCAACGACGGCGTGGCGCTGCCGAGCACCACCGGCACGTTCTCGATCTGCGCCCGTTTGATCGCGACATCGCGGCCGTGGTAGCGCGGGGCCTGGTCCTGCTTGTAGCTCGGCTCGTGCTCTTCATCGACAACGATCAGTCCGAGGTTCTGCGCCGGGGCGAAGATGGCGCTGCGGGCGCCGACGATCACGCGCGCAGCACCGGTGCTGATGCGCTGCCAGGATTTGTGCCGCTCCGTCTGAGAAAGCGCTGAGTGCAGCACGGCCACGTCGCCGAAGCGGTCGGCGAAACGGCGGACCGTTTGCGGCGTGAGCGCGATCTCGGGGACGAGCACGATCGCCTGCTTGCCCTGTTCGACCGTGCGCTGGATCGTGCGGAGGTAAACTTCGGTTTTCCCGCTGCCGGTGACGCCGAAGAGCAGGTTGACGCTGAACCCCGCACCGAGCCGGCCGTTGATGTCGTCGACGGCCTTCTGCTGGTCGCCGTTCAGGGCCACGTGCGACGGCTGTACGACCAACTCAGCCGGCGGCGTGCCGATTTTGCCGAGATCCGGCACCTCGGTGATCTTCATCCAGCCGGCCTTGGCCAGCTTGCGGATCGTGACCACCGACGCGTCACTTTCGAACGCCAGCGTCGGCAACTCGATTGTCTCTTCAGGCTGAAGCTGCAGCAGGCGCGACAGCACGACGCGGCGCTTGCCGCCGCCCTTCGCTTCGATCGCCGTCTGCATTTCCTCGGCGGTCTTCAGCGGCGTGACGATGTGGCGATACCCGATCCCGATCCGGCTTTTGACGGCCGAGGGGATGATCGTCTCCAGCACGATGCCCAGCGGCGCGACGTAGTACCGGCTGATCCACCGGGCCAGCTCCATCAGCCCGGCCGGCACGAGCACGCGGTCGTCGGCGATGGCCGACATCGGTTTGACTTTGCCGTAATCGCTCGTCTCGCTAATGCCGACCACGTAGCCATAGGTGAGGCGGTTTTTCGTCCCCAGCGGCACGCGGACGCGCTGGCCGACCTTCAGATCGCCGACGAGGCCCTTCGGCACGCTGTAATCGAGCACGCGATCGACGGCCCGCTCGATCGCGACGGCCGCGAACGGGCCGGCCGGCCTGGGGGCGGGCGGCGGCGGGGTCGGGGTGTCGTCGCCGAAGAGGCCGGGGGTCTGGGACATCGGTTGAGAGGTCGGAGGGGTGACGGGTTGCGTTGGCGTCATTAAAACTCGAAGCTAGGGACGAATCTAGGAGAAGGTTCGCGCATCTGGTTAGCCGCTTCGCTTGCGAAGCTTTTCGGAGAGGCTTCGCAAGCGAAGCCGCTAACGTCGTTGACGCTGACCGCGAACGAGGATTCGAGACAAACCATGGACATCGCCGCACCTCAACCCGCCGAGCTGAACCCGCCGTTGCTCGCCAATGCCCCGTTGACGACGGCCGACAAGGTCATCCTCGCCGCCGTCGCCGTCGGGTGCTACGGCGTCTGGTATTATATCTTTAAAACCTGCGGATTACCTAACATTCCCCAAATTTCGTCGCTTTTGCTGCACCAGGGGCTGGTGGGCGTGGTGATGACGGCGATCCTGATGCCGGTGCTGGCGGTGGCCTGCACCGCGGGCCTCGGGCGGATTCGGCCGGAGGCGGGCGTGTTCTGTGCCACGCTCGGCCTGCTCGCCCTGCCGACGCACGGCGGGGACATCCGCAACACCCTGCTCGATGCCGGCTCGTTCAACGTCTTCCTGACGATGGCGATCGAGCAGATCCTGCTCTGGGTGATCGTCGGCGGGTCGCTCGTGGCGGCCGAATCGCTGGGGCACCGGCTCCACGCCAAGTTCACCGAAACCGAGGAAGGCGAAACCCTCTCCGACCGCCTGACCGTGGTCGCCAGCCAAGGGGCGGCCGTGCTGATCCTGATGGCCTTTATCGGCCAAAGTCCCGCCAAAGGGCAGGCGATGGTCGGCCTGGGCGTGGCGGCGATGGCGGCGGCGATCCTGATCCACCAGTCGTACAAATTGGCCGGGGCCTTCTGGTACGTCACCGGGACGATGCTGGCGGGCTTGGTGGCGTACCTGTGGGGGAAATTCACCCAAGGCGGGCCCGACATCGGCGATCTCAGCGGCTGGCTCGCGGGGCCGGCGCGGTCATTGCCCCTGCATTACGCGTCGATCGGAGTTGCGGGCACGATTTACGGGTATTGGATCAGCATGACGTGGGAAGAGACGAAGCAACTTCCCGCCGAAATTGCAGTTGTCGGAGAGGCAACGCTGTCACGGTAAGACGCAATCTGTTCAACTTCTCGCAGATACGG
>Ga0070658_10001871_pt1 | contig 17736 bp, 12 predicted proteins | sample KBSC13metaG_FD_64664 | JGI IMG/M metagenome (GOLD analysis project Ga0070658, IMG submission 64664) | Corn rhizosphere microbial communities from Kellogg Biological Station, Michigan, USA - KBS C1-3 metaG | ecosystem: Host-associated > Plants > Roots > Rhizosphere > Soil ...
TCAACGCCGCGTCTCGCACCGCTTCCAGGACACGCGGGTCAAGTCGTGGGAGAACGAGGGCGGCAGCCTCGCGGCCGCCACCCGCTAGCCCCTCGCGTTATTTGTCCTTCGCCAGGCCGCTTGCGACATCGCCGGCGGTCTTTTCCATCTTGCCGGCGATCTCCTTCGCGATGCCCTTGGCTTCCGTCGCCGGGTTCCCGACGGCGCGTCCGACGATCTTCTCCACCGTGCCGGCGACCTGCTTCGCGCGTCCCCTGAATTGCTATCGATTCACTGGATTCCTTTGAGTTGACCAACGCTCGATGTTGAGCGGGAAGGGCGAGCGCGTCTGTACGCTCGCGCACACGCGCGATAATCGGGAATGTCCCCCGCGCCCCCGTCAGGTCCCGACACCGGCCCGCGCACGATGTCCGAGCGTATCGGTGCGCTGAAGAACCTTCCGCCGTTCCTCAAGCTCGTCTGGCAGACGAGTCCCGCGATCGTCGTCGCCACCGGCATCCTGCGCCTCATGCGCGCGCTCCTGCCGGTCGCGACGCTCTACGTGGGCGCGCTCATCATCGACGCCGTCGTGCAGGTGGCGAAAGCGCCGCTCGTCGGCGCGCCGCTGGAGGCGTGGCTGGACAGCGGCAGGCTCGATCCGGTGATCCACCTCCTGCTGCTCGAGTTCGCGCTCGCCGTGTTGTCGGACCTGCTGGGACGTGCGGTGTCGCTGCTGGATTCGCTCCTCTCCGAGCGCTTCAGCATCGCGACCAGCGTGCGCCTGATGGAGCACGCGGCGACGCTCGACCTCGAGGACTTCGAGGACAGCGAGCTGCAGGATCGCCTCGAGCGCGCGCGCCGCCAGGCCGCGGGGCGCATGGGCTTGATGGGGCAGATGTTCGGGCAGGCGCAGGACATCGTGACCATCGTGAGCTTCGGCGCGGGGCTCTTCTGGTACGCGCCGTGGCTGCTGGTGCTGATGGCCGTGGCACTCATCCCGGCGTTCATCGGCGAGGCGCACTTCAACGCGCAGAGCTACTGGCTCAACTACATGCGCGCCCCGGAGCGGCGCGAGCTCGACTACGTGCGCCAGACCGCGGCGAGCGTGGAGAGCGCGAAGGAGGTGAAGATCTTCGGCTTGAGCCGCTTCCTGGTGGAGCGCTACAAGCAGCTCGCCACCGACTTCTTCAATGCCAATCGCAAGCTCGCCCTGCGACGCGCCGGCTGGGGCAGCGTGCTCACCTCGATCGGCACCAGCGCCTACTACGTGGCCTATGCCTACATCGTGTGGCGCACCGTGCACGGCGAGTTCTCGATCGGCGATCTCACGTTCCTCGCCGGATCGTTCCGCCGCCTGCGCACGCTGCTGGAGAACCTGCTGTCGGGATTTTCCTCGCTCGCCGGACAGGCCATGTATCTCGACGACCTGTTCTCGTTCTTCGAGATCGAGCCCGAGATCGTTTCGCCGCCGAATGCGCGGGCCTTTCCAAACCCCATTCGCGTCGGCTTCGTCTTCGAGGACGTGGGCTTCCGCTATCCGGGCGCCGAGCACTGGGCGGTGCGCAACCTCTCGTTCACGCTGCATGCCGGCGAGGTGCTGGCGCTCGTGGGCGAGAACGGCGCGGGCAAGACCACGCTCGTCAAGCTGCTCGCGCGGTTGTACGACCCGGACGAAGGCCGCGTGCTCCTCGACGGCCACGACCTGCGCGAGTACGACCTCTTCGAGCTGCGCGCCAACGTGGGCGTGATCTTCCAGGACTTCGTGCGCTATCACATGACCGCGGCCGAGAACATCGCCGTCGGGCGCATCGACCAGCGCGAGGATCGCGCACGCATCGAGGCCGCGGCCGAGCGCAGCCTCGCCAACGAGGTGATCGAGAAGCTGCCTTCGCGCTACGACCAGGTGATCGGCAAGCGCTTCAAGACGGGGCTGGACCTCTCGGGTGGCGAGTGGCAGAAGATCGCCATCGCGCGTGCGTACATGCGGGATGCGCAGGTGCTCATCCTCGACGAGCCCACCGCCGCGCTCGATGCGCGCGCGGAGTTCGAGGTGTTCCAGCGCTTCAAGGAGCTCTCGCGCGGCAAGTCGGCCGTGCTGATCTCGCACCGCTTCTCGAGCGTGCGCATGGCCGATCGCATCGTGGTGCTGAGCGACGGCCGCGTGGATGCGATCGGCACCCACGAGGAGCTGCTCACGCGCGGCGGGCTTTATGCGGAGCTCTTCGAGCTGCAGGCCGCGGGTTATCGCTGAGCGGAAATGGAATGAAAAAAGCCCGCTTCGCAGCGGGCTTTTCTTTGCAGCGGGACGGCTTAGATGGCGCGGATGCGGCCGGCGGCGGGACCCTTGGGGCCCTGCTGCACGTCGAATTCGACCTTCTGGCCTTCTTTCAGCGTCTTGAAACCGTCCATCTGCACGTTCGAGTGGTGAGCGAAGAGGTCCTTGCCGCCGTCATCCGGCGTGATGAAACCAAAACCTTTTGCGTCGTTGAACCACTTAACGGTACCGGTAGCCATGTGTACTTCCTTCGTAATCGATATTCCGGGAATGAATACCCGACCCGGAAACGGGGTCGCATGATCACGGAAGGGGAATTGACTGCCACTTCTGGGCCGCCGGGGAGGCGGGACGGGAGGGACTTCAACTTCACTGCAATGATCCTACAAACCCAGTGTACCACATAGAGGGACGGGCCGCCATGGCGACAGCCCGCCCCCGCGCAGGTCATTGGTTATGTGGGACGGTGCAGCTGGCGACCGCGCTGGTCGCGTTGCCCGCGTTGTCCACGGCGCTGGCGGTGATCGTGTAGACGCGATCGGTGCCCGTGCCCAGCCGCTCCGCCCTCAGGGCCACCGTTCGCGGTCCGATGCCGGCGCCCGCGATGGCGATGGCGCTCGGATCCGCCGCCTCGCTGCTCGTGGCGGTGACCTCGAAGGCCGCGAGGCCCGAGCCGCCGTCCGAAGCGCTGACCGTCGCGACCGTCACCATCTTGTGATTCGCCGGCCAGAGGTTGCATGAGGCTCCCGGCAGGCCCGCGATGACGGGGACGCTCTTGTCGATCGAGACGCGCAGCGTGTGCGTGGGCTCGACATTGCCGGCGCGGTCGGTGGCGAAGTAATCGAGCGTGGTGACGCCTTCGGCCGTGATCGCGATCGAGCCCCGGGATCCGAACGTGCCTGCGCCCGTTTGCGCCCCGGTCAACGTGTACGAGATCGAATCGAGCAGGGAGCCACCCTCATCCGTCGCGCCCAGCGTGACGCTCACATCCTCGCGATTCCACCCGGCGGCGTTTGGCGGCGTCGATACGCTCGCGGTGCTGACCGGCGCGGTGGTGTCACCCAGCACGACCTTCTGGGCCACGCGCTGCAGCTTCACGGCGGCATCCGGCGAGATGCCGAGATCGGCCGCGGCCTGCTCGCCCGGTCCGAGCGTGAGCGGGTTGATGCCCGTGATGGTCTGGAAGTGCACCAGCGCGCTGAGGTACGAGCCGTACTTGCTCGGATGGAAGAAGTCCGTATGCCAGAGATTGATCTTCCCCGGCTCGGGCACGTACGGGTCTCGCATCGCGACGCCATCGGTCACCGCGCGCAGGAACGCATCCCCCACGGGGGCCACGTCCTCGATGTGGCCATTCGCGACGGCACGCGAGAAGTAGGCGTTGTGCAGGTCCAGCGTCATCGCCTCCAGGCCCTCGGCGGCGGTGTAGAACTGACCATCCGCATTCGTGCCGTTGGGGCCGATCATGTCCGGCCGCGCCCACGTGGCGTAGAGATAAACCTCGGCTTGCGCTCGCGCATTCGGGTTGGCCGGCACGTTCGGAGGATCGGCCGATCCGTCGTGCATCCAGTGCTCGATCTTGTCCACGTACGTGTTGAAGTTGGGCAGGTTCGCGTTCGAGCCCCGTCCCTCCGGCAGCGGCTCGTCGCTCAGGTCCTGCAGCATCACCACGTCGAAGCGTTGCGACGACATGTTGCTGCGCAGGTCCCAGCCCGCGGGATTGGTGTTGAGGTAATGGCCGCGCAGCGTGGCCGCATTGCGCGCGGAGATGGTGACGTCGTACTCGAGGCCCGCCTGGTCGGTGAGCTTCTTGAAGACGCCCGGGATGCCGCCCCACGGGTGCGGCTCGTCCGCGTTCGTGCCGGGGTCGTTCATGTTCACATTCAGGTCGGTCACGTTCGCGGTGTTGTAGCTCATCACCGGATCGACGCGCCCGAACGTATAGCTGTTGCCGACGAAGAGCACGAGCTTCTGCGCGAACACGATGTCCACGGTGCAGTCGCCGGTGGCGGGCTTCGTGGTGTACGTGTTGCCCGACCAGGTTCCACCGCACGTGCCGCGCACAGCGGTGTTGTAGCCGGGTTGCGGATTCACGGTGAACGATGCGCTTTGCCCCTGGACGATGGTCTGCGGCGTGGCCGGCGCGATCGACCCGGGGCCCCGTTGCGTGGGCGTGACCGCATAGCGCGGCAGCGCCGGGAACGACGCGACGACGGTGCAATCCGCGGTGACCGGGTTGGTGGTGTAGTGCGTGCCGATGCGCGTGCCGCCGCAAGTGCCGCCCACGCTCATGTCGAATCCGAATTCGGGAGCGAGGTCGAACGACGCGATGGTGTTCAACGGAATGGTCTGCGGCGTTGCCGGCGTGATGGTGCCGTTGGCGCCGGCGCTCGGTGTCACGGTGAAGGTGATCAGCGTGAACGTCGCCGTCACGGTGCAATCGGCGGTGATGGGCGCCGTGGTGAAGACGTTGCTGTCCGCGGCGAGGGAGCCGCCGCACGTGCCGCCCACCGTGAATGCGTATCCCGGCGACGGTGCGATCGTGAAGGACGTGGTGGCGCCTTGCAGCACCGTGCGCGGCGTGCCCGGCGCGATCGTTCCGTTGGGGCCCGCGATCGGTGTGGCGACGAACGTCGGGATGGCCACGAAGGCCGCATCGACCGTGCAATTTTTCGAGAGCGTGCTCGTCGTGTAGACGTTGCCCGTGAAGCCGCCGCCGCAGGAAGTCGGTGTGTTCGATACCGTGGGCGAGAAACCCGCCTCCGGCGTGAACGTGAACGATTGCGTCGTGCCGCCGCCCGCGATCTGGGGCGTGTCCGGGCTGATGCTCCCGTGCGCGATGGTGCCCGCGGTGGGCGTGACGGTGATCTGTGGCGCCATGGCGAGGCCGCGGAACGTCTTGTTCGGGCCGGCGGTGACGATCACGCTCGGCGTCGAGCCCAGAGTGCTGCTCAACGCGTTTGCATCGACGATCGAGCGGATCTCGCTGTTGCGGCGGACGGCATAAAGCGTGACCGTGCTTCCATTCACGACGCCGGTGAGGCCGCGATAGTTGTCGGCCGTCGTGGAGTTGCCGTTCGTGGGAGCGGTGCCGACGACGCCGATGCTTCCGCGCGCGACCCACGCGCTGCCGTTGAACGAGAACTTGAGGATTCCGGAGGTTTCATCCGCGATGTACAGCGTGTCGGGCGGGCCGGCGCCGGGCGCGAGGCGCGCGATGAAGAACTGCCACGGCTGTGCGTTGTTCGGGCCGATCGCATCGGGCAATCCCGGCAAGCGCGTGAAGGCCTGTCCGCCGGTGGTTGGCTTCCCGCTGCCGATCGTCGCGACCGTGCGAATCGCGGTGACCGAGGTATCGCCATAGAGCTGGCCGCCTTGCGCGAGGACCGCGCGGCCGGTCGAGGGCAGCGTTCCGGTGATCGCCGTGGAGCTCGACGCTCCCACCAGGACGTAACGAAATGAACCGTTCGATTGTGCCGTTTGGCCGCTCACCCAGAAACTCGTGCAGTCGGCGCTGGTGGCGCCGCGGAAATTGTTGGCTTCGAAGCCGCCATCCGTCATCGCCGTGCTGGAATCGACAGCGCCGAGGGCGTCTACGCGTGCGACGACCCTGGGCACGTTCGTGGCGTTCACCACGGGGATGGTGCTCGGCAGGTCCATGCCGTATCCCGGCACCGCAAGGCAGTTTCCGTCTTCCGATCGCGAGAGGTTTCCGTCCGTGGTGGTGCCGCCGCTCGCGATGAGCGCTTTCTGCGCGCCGGACGATACGGTGGGCATCGGGATCGACTGCACCAAGGCGCCTGACGGGGAGTATTCGTCGAGGAAGACCGCGTTGCCGTTGATGGTCAATCCCGCGACGCCGTCGCCGATGCGATACACCACCAGATTGCCCGGCGTGAACGGCGCGGCTTCAGCGACTCCGCCAAGGAAGGCGAACGAACAACAAAAGGCGGCCTGCAGCCGCCATGCGCGCTTACCCATTATTTTTCTCCCTCGTCGCACTGCGCGGCGTGGAAGTCAGGGTACGCCTGAATCTCCAAAGGCGCTCAAGATTGCCGCAGCGCGTACTCCGACAGCACGATCGCGAACGGCGCAGCGACAGCCACGCCCACCACGCACCGATCCGCGGACGCCTTCGCCCGCGCGATGAGCTTCAATGCGAGCATTGAAGCCAAGCCGACGATGAGTGGGTTGAGATCCTTGCCTTCGACGATGTCGTGGAAATCCTGCGGCTGGCTCGGCGTTTCGTTCATGGGGGCCTCCTTGTTGGTGACGCGCCCATTCTTGGCACCCCGCTGGCTCACCACGTGAGCCTGCAAAACCGGGACGGACCCGGTTTTCTGCCTGGCGGGAAATTGGGTCCGTCCCGGTTTTGACGATGTGTAACCGGGTTATCCACAATTCGCGCGGCCTATGGACAAGCGGTTTTCGCAGGTCCATGGTGGGCGCCCAACCGATTCGCGAAGGAGCGAGCCATGTCCAGGGTCCAGCCGATTCCCCAGGGGTTCACCGCCGTCACGCCGTACCTCGTGATCGAAGGCGCGGGCGATGCGCTCGAGTTCTACAAGAGGGCCTTCGGCGCCGAGGAGATCAGCCGCATGCCCGGGCCGGATGGCGCCGTGATGCATGCGGAGATCCGCATCGGCGGCGCGGCGCTCATGTTGGGCGAGGCGTGCCCCGAGCGCGGCCATCTCGGCCCGAAAGCGCTGAAAGGCTCCGCGGTCTCGATCATGTTGTACGTGCCGGACGTGGACGCGATGGCCGAGCGTGCGCAGAAGGCCGGCGCGAAGATCACGCAGCCGGTCGCGGACATGTTCTGGGGCGATCGCTATGGCACGCTCGAGGATCCGTTCGGGCACAAGTGGGGCGTGGCCACCCACATGCGTGACGTGACCGAGGCCGAGATGGCCGAGGCGATGCGCAAGATGGGCGAGACGCAACCGGCCTGATGCGACAAGCGGCGCGCGATTGACAGGCGCGCGCCGCAGGCCGCACCCTGTGCGCCCACCAGAAGAAACGAGGGGCACCATGGGAGCGATTCGCAACGTCCTGCGTCCGGCCCTGGCGGCGGCGGCGCTCACCGCCGGCCACGCGCTCGCGGTGGATTATTCGGTCAACGTCATTCGCTACATCGATCCGGCGACGGGCACGCCGGCCGCCTTCACGCAGCTGTGGGGCAACAACAACAACGGCAAGGTGGCCGGCATCGCGAGCATGTCGGGCGACCTGGAGGCCGATGGCTTCTCCTTCGTCTACGACCCGGCCATCGGGGCTTTTTCGCGGCTCCCCACACCGACGATCGGCGCGGTGACGGATTACACCATCACGAGCATCAACGATGCCGACGCGATCGCGGGCACCTACTTCGACGGGCTGAGCGAGCGCGGCTTCCTCGAGCGCGCCGGCACTTACAGTTTGTTTGCCTATCCCGGATATCCGAATACCGAAGGCGGACGTACCATCTCGAGCCCGACCGCGGTACACCCCCACGGCCTCGTGGTCGGCTTCGCATTCGACGATTCGCTGGCGGATCCGCTCGCACGGTATCGCGGCTTCGTCTACGACCCCTCGAGTGCGGCTTTCTTCACGCTTCCGACCCCGCCCTCGACCTTCACGATCGCGCAGGGCCTGAACATCGCGGGGCAGATCGTCGGCAACGTCCAGGATCCGGCCGTCACGGGATCGTCCGCTCTCCAGGGCTTCCTCTATACCCCCACGACGCCGGGCGAGCCGATGTTCGGCGGAACCGTCACTACGTTCCAGATCGGGGGCTTCGGCACGCGAGCGCGCGGCATCAACGATCATGGCGTGCTTGCCGCCGCGGTGAACGATGTGCCCGGCACTGCGACGACACACGCGTATGTCGGCACCGCGGTCGGTCCCACACCCGGATATCAACGCATCGAGATGCCCGGCGTGACTGGAGGCCCGTGCCCCGACGGCAGCTGGCCGGAAGCATTCCCGGAGGGTCTGAACAACGCGGGGCAGGTGACCGGGATCTACGTCGATTCCACGTGCGCCACCGCGGGGTTCATCGCCACGCCGGCGTACGTGCCCAACGGGACCACGCCCGCCGGTGCCTACACGTTCAGTGTCGACGTGGTCCCGAACGTGCCCGTGTTCCTCGATCCCGCGGTCGCGATCGCTTACGACTACGAGCTCGGCAAGAAGGATCCGCGCTTCGCCTCCGTGCGACTGCCGCTCGGCATCGGCAACAACAAGTTCGTGCTGGTGGTCGGAGGCAAGGCATACGACCTGCCCGCGGGACAGCTCTTCACGTTCGCCGACCACGGATACAAGAAGGGCGTGAAGGCCTTCCGCGTCGCGTGCATCGATCCGGCCGCGCTGCTCGATCCGGTCAACTCGCTCGCGTTCCCGACGGAGGTCACCTTCGCCGACGCGGGACGCTTCACCGGCACGCAGATGCCGCTCACCCGCCTGCGCGATCACGGCGGCATCGACCTGTCGATGACGCAGGCGCAATGCCGCGAGCGCCTGCTCAAGGCCGAGCGCGTCAACGGGCCGCCAGCCGAGTAGCGCACTGGCTCCCGGCAAAGTCGCGGTCCTCACGGCGGTCGCGATGGCCGCCTTCGCGGGCAACTCGTTGCTGTGCCGGGTCGCCCTGCGCGAGACGTCCATCGACGCCGCGACATTCACCGCGGTGCGAATCGGCTCGGGCGCCGTCGTGCTATGGCTCATCGTGCGGGCCCGCGGCGGCGCGCGGGTGGGCAGCTGGATATCCGCGTTCTGGCTGTTCGCCTACGCCGCCGGATTCTCCTTCGCATATCTCTCGCTCACGGCGGGCACCGGCGCGCTGCTTCTTTTCGGGGCGGTGCAGGCGACGATGATCGGGCATGCGCTGCACGGCGGCGATCGTCTTGGCGCGGTGGCGATGGTGGGGCTCGCGATTGCGTTCGCGGGGCTCGCGGCGTTGCTTGCACCGGGGCTGAGCGCACCGCCGCTCGCGGGTGCCGCGCTGATGCTGTTCGCCGGGTTCTCGTGGGGAATGTACTCGCTGCGTGGACGCGGCGCGAGCGATCCGACCGCGATCACGTCCGGCAACTTCATGCGTGCAGCGCCGATGGCGTTGGCGCTCGCGATCGGCATGCTTCCGTGGGCTTCGATCGATGCTCGCGGCGCGATGCTCGCGATCGCCTCAGGCGCGGTCGCCTCCGGTCTCGGCTACGCGATCTGGTACACCGCGTTGCGCGGCCTGCGTCCGACCAGCGCGGCGAGCGTGCAGCTGAGCGTGCCGGCGATCGCGGCGATCGGCGGTGTGGTCCTGCTCGGTGAGCCGATCACCGCGCGCCTTGTGATCGCGTCCGTCGCGATACTCGGCGGCGTGGCGCTCGCGCTGCGGCGATAAATTAATTGGGGTCGTACCCCCATTAATCAGCGCGAAGCGGTTTCCGCATAGCGAGGCGTCTCGGGGTGCGCGTGAGTGCGCGCGTACTGACGCTTGCGGGCCGCGGCTTGCTGGCGATCCTTCTCGCGCTTCTCGGCGTCGATCTTGTTCACGCGCTGCTTGTTGGCGTAAATCCCCACGCCGCAGCCGAGCGCGCCGCCGATGAGGGTTCCCTTGCTGTTGCCGCCGATGAGGTTGCCGGCGAGCGCGCCACCCGCGCCACCCACAAGGCAGCCTTTCTCGTTCGTGCCGAGCGCGTATGCGCCGGCAGGGACGGCAGCGATCGCGGCGGCCGTGACGATCGTCATCATTCGCTTGATCATGGCTCGAGTCTCCATGCTCACGAGGATGCCGCGGGTGCCGGGGCGACGCTATCGGAGCGCTTCGCGGCGGCACGTCGGACAAAGGAGATCGTCGGAATAGGCCTACAGAAAAGCCCGGGGGCGGCGCGGATCATCTGCGGATGACTTTCACCACGCTTCCGTCCCCCGCCGCAGCTCCCGCGACCGACCGCTGGCTCGAAGGCGGAGGCGAGCTGGGCGAGCGGATCCGACGGTTCGATTGGACCCGCACGCCGCTCGGCCCGCCGCGCACGTGGCCGCAGAGCCTGAAGACCGCCGTGCGCATCATGCTCACGTCGCGGCAGGCCATCTGGATCGGCTGGGGTCCGGAGCTCACCTACCTCTACAACGACCCGTACAAGTCGATCATCGGCGGCAAGCATCCGGCGGCCCTCGGGCAGCCGTTCGCCCAGGTGTGGTCGGAGATCTATGACGTCGTGGGCCCGATGGCCTCGCAGGTCATGACGGCCAACGAAGGCACCTACGTCGAAGCGCAACTCCTCATCATGGAGCGGCACGGTTACCAGGAAGAGACCTACTACACCTTCTCGTACAGCCCGATCCCCGATGACGACGGCGAGCCGGGCGGCCTCATCTGCTACAACACCGACGACACGCGGCGCGTGATCGGCGAGCGCGAGCTCGCCTTGCTGCGCGAGCTCGCATCGCGCACGGCCAGCGCCAAGAGCTGGACCGAAGCCTGCACGCTTGCCGCCGCCGCATTGAGCACCAGCCGTCGCGACCTGCCGTTCGCGAGCATCCACACGATCGACCCCGTGAGCGGCGCCACGAGCGTCGCGGGCGCCGCCGGCATCGACGAGGCCACGATCGCGCGCCTTCCGCTCGATCGCTGGCTGCGCGCGAAGAGCCTCGAGATCCACGCGATCGACCCCGCGCTCCAGGGGCTGCCCACGGGCGACTGGCCACGCCAGCCCACGCATGTCGCGGTCATTCCCATCGATGCATCGGGCAAGGCGGGACGCGCGTTCGCGCTCGTCCTCGGCCTCAATCCCTTCCGGCAGCCGGACGGCGCATTCCGCGGATTCATCGAGCTCCTCGCGGGGCAGGTCGATTCCGCGATCGCCAACGCGCAGGCCTACGAGGAAGAGCGCAAGCGCGCGGAGGCGCTCGCCGAGCTCGATCGCGCGAAGACGGCATTCTTCAGCAACGTGAGCCACGAGTTCCGCACGCCGCTCACGCTGATGCTGGGTCCCGTCGAGGACACGCTGCGCGACATGAGCGAGCCGGTGTCGCCCGCGCACCGCGAGCGCCTCGAGCTCGTGCGCCGCAACGGCATGCGCATGCAGAAGCTCGTGAACGCGCTGCTCGATTTCTCGCGCATCGAGGCCGGGCGCGCGCACGCCCTCTATTACGCGACCGATCTTTCCGCGCTGACCGCCGACCTCGCGAGCAGCTTCCGCTCGGCGATGGAGAAGGCGGGCCTTGAGCTGCGTGTGGATTGCCCGCCGCTCGACGAGCCCGCGTATGTCGATCCGGACATGTGGGAGAAGATCGTGCTGAACCTCCTCTCGAACGCGTTCAAGTTCACGTTCGAGGGCAGCGTCACGGTGTCGTTGCGTCGCAATGCACAGAGCTTCGAGCTTCGGGTCACCGACACCGGCACCGGCATTCCGCAGGCGGCGTTGGGGCAGGTGTTCGAGCGCTTCCAGCGTGTCGAAGGGGCACGCAGCCGCACCCACGAAGGCACGGGCATCGGCCTGGCGCTCGTGCAGGAGCTGGCCAGGCTCCACGGCGGCAGCGTCCGTGCGCAGAGCGTGGAAGGGCGGGGAAGCACTTTCTTCGTGACCATTCCGCGCGGCAAGGCCCACCTTCCCGAGGCCTGGCAGAGGGAGGCTCCGCAAAGACGGCCAGGCTCCATCGTCGAGACGTACGTCTCGGAGGCGCTGCGTTGGCTGCCGGACGGTGAGTCGGCCAGCGAGGCGGGCGCGGCCGACGAGGCCAACGCGACGCGCGCCGAGCCGGGAGCGGATCGCCCGCGCATCGTGTGGGCGGACGATAACGGAGACATGCGCGAATACGTGCGCCGCCTCCTGGGCACGCGCTACGAGGTCGAGGCGGTGGCGGACGGCGCGGCCGCGCTCGAGGCGGTCCGCCGCGAGGTTCCGGCGCTGGTGCTCTCGGACGTGATGATGCCCAAGGTCGACGGCATCTCGCTGGTGAAGACGCTGCGCGCCGACCCGCACACCCGCTCCGTCCCGATCGTCCTGCTGTCGGCACGCGCCGGCGAGGAAGCGCGCATCGAGGGTTTCGACATCGGTGCGGACGACTACCTCTACAAGCCATTCAGCGCCGGCGAGCTCATGGCACGCGTAGGCGCGCGAGTGGAGATGGGCAAGCTGCAGGCTCGCATCGAGCAGGAGCGCCTGGCGCTCGTACGCCTCTTCGCGCAGACGCCCGTCGCCACGGCGGTGCTCACCGGGCCGGACCTCGTCTTCGAGATGGCCAATCCGGGATACCGCGAGCTGGTCAACGGCCGCGACGTGGTCGGCAAGCCGCTGCTGGAGGCGCTGCCGGAGCTGGACGGGCAGGGCTTCGACACGTTGCTGCGCAACGTCATGCGTACCGGCCAGGCGCATGTGGGCCGCGATGTTCCGGTGCGCCTCGAGCGGAACGGCCGCACCGAGCAGATCTTCGTCACGTTCCTGTACGGTGCGATGCGCGGCTCCTCGGGAGAGATCGAGAGCGTGATCGTGATCGCCATCGACGTCACGCACCAGGTGCGCGCGCGCAAGGAGATGGAGGCCCTCACCGAGGCGCTGCGCGAATCCGATCGCCGCAAGGACGAGTTCATCGCGACCCTGTCGCACGAGCTGCGCAACCCGCTGGCACCGCTGCGCAACTCACTGCACGTTTTGCGCATCGCGGGCACATCGACGGATCGCGCCGCGGCCATCCTCGACGTGATGGAGCGCCAGGTCACTCACCTGGTGCGGCTGGTGGACGACCTGCTGGAGATGTCGCGCATCAGCCGCGGGACTTTCGAGCTGCGCCGCGAGCGCGTGGAGCTCGCCGCCATCGTGCGCCATGCGGTCGACACCGCGCGTCCGCTCATCGAGGCGGCGCGGCACGAGCTCTCGGTCGAGCTGCCGCGCGATGCCATGTGGATCGACGGAGACCCGGTGCGCGTCTCGCAGATCCTCGCCAACCTGCTCAACAACGCGGCGAAATACACGCCGCCGGGCGGACGCATCGCCGTGCGCGCCGAACGCGGCAAGGACCAGGTCGAGATCCATATCATCGACAACGGCAGCGGCATCTCGGCCGAGGCGCTGCCGCGGCTCTTCGAGATGTTCAGCCGTGGCGAACGCGCCCGTCGCGCGGACGAAGGCGGCCTCGGCATCGGCCTCGCGCTCGCACGCAGGCTCGCCGAGATGCACGGCGGCAGCGTCGGGGCGAAGAGCGAGGGCCACAACAAGGGTAGCGAGTTCACCGTTCGCCTGCCGCTCGCGCGCGACCAATCCCCGGGGAATGTGTCGGGCCAATCGGCGCCAGGCGCGATGGCGCCGCGTCGCGTGCTGGTCGTGGACGACAACCGCGATGCCGCGGAGACCCTCGCCATGGTGCTGGAGCAGCTGGGTGTGCACACCCGCCTTGCCGCGAGCGGCGCCCAGGCCCTCGAGATCTACGCGGACTACGACTGCGACGCGATCCTCCTGGACATCGGCATGCCCGGCATGGACGGCTACGAAGTCGCGCGCCGCCTCCGCAAGCAATACCCGCAGCGCCGTCCCATGCTCGTGGCGATCACGGGCTGGGGCCAGGAAGAGGATCGGCGCCGCGCACGGGCGGTGGGGTTCGACCACCACCTCGTGAAGCCGGCGGACCTCGCCGCGCTGCAGGAGCTTCTCGCGACGATCCAGCCGAAGCAGCCTGCCTGACCTACCGGAGGGAGCATGGCACATGACGATGGCGCGCTGCCCAGCGCAGCGCGCCGCCACTTCATTCTCGGGACGAGCGCGGTCGGGCTCGGTATCGCGGCCGTCGATGCGCTCGCGGCGACGGCCCCCACGCAGGCCGCCCCGGCTGCTTCGCACACCCACCGCGTGCGCTTCACGCTGAATGGTGAGCGCCGCGAGATCGCGCTGGACACGCGCACCACGCTGCTCGACGTGCTGCGCCAGAACCTCGGGATGCCCGGCACGAAAAAAGGCTGCGACCGCGGGCAGTGCGGCGCGTGCACGGTGCTGGTGGACGGCCGTCGCGTGAACTCGTGCCTCATGCTGGCGGTCACGCTCGAAGGCGCGGAGGTCACCACGATCGAGGGTCTTTCGAAGAGCGGCCCGCATCCCGCGCAGGTGGCGTTCCTCGAGCGCGACGCGTTCCAGTGCGGCTACTGCACCCCGGGCCAGATCATGTCCTGCGTGGCGCTCGTGGACGAATACCGCAAGGGCATGCCGAGCCATGTGACGCCGGACGTGGGCGCCCGGTCGATCGCGCTCACCGACGACGAGATTCGCGAGCGCATGAGCGGCAACATCTGCCGCTGCGGCGCGTACGTGAACATCGTGCAAGCGGTGCGCGACGTGGCCGGAAGGCAGGAGGCATAACCATGCGCGCATTCGATTACACGGAAGCGCGGAGCGTCGACGAGGCGCTCGCGGCGATCGGGCCCGATGCGAAATTCCTCGCCGGCGGCACCAACCTCGTGGACCTCATGAAGGGCGACGTCGAGCAGCCGATGAAGCTCATCGGCATCAACTCGCTGAAGCTCACGGATATCGCGCCCACCGCCTCGGGCGGCGTGCGCATCGGGGCGATGGTGCGCAACAGCGATTGCGCCGCCCACCCGCTCATCCGCGAGCGCTATCCGCTCCTCTCGCAGGCGTTGCTCGCGGGCGCCTCGCCGCAGCTGCGCAACATGGCCTCGATGGGCGGCAACCTGCTGCAGCGCACGCGATGCTATTACTTCTACGACGCGGCCTTCGACCGCTGCAACAAGCGCAAGCCGGGTTCCGGGTGTGCCGCGCGCGAGGGCTTCAACCGCATCCACGCGATCCTCGGTGCGAGCGAGCAATGCGTCGCGACCCACCCATCCGACATGGCGGTGGCGATGGCGGCGCTGGACGCGGTCGTGGAAGTGCGGGGCCGCGATGGAGAGCGGCGCATTCCCATGGCCGAGTTCCATCGGCTCCCGGGAGACACGCCGCAGCGCGACACCACGCTCGAGCCCGGCGAGCTCATCGTGGCGATCGAGCTGCCCGCGGCGAGCGGCCTGGCGCAGCGCTCGCAATACCTGAAGGTCCGGGATCGTGCGAGCTATGCGTTCGCGCTCGTGTCCGTGGCCTGCGCGCTGGAGATGGACGGCGGGGCCGTGAAAGACGCGCGTCTCGCGCTGGGCGGCGTGGCGCACAAGCCGTGGCGCGCGCTGGACGCGGAACGCGGCCTCGTCGGCTCGAAGCTCGACGCGGCAGCGATCGACCGCGCGGCGCAAGCGTGCGTCGCGGGGGCGCAGCCACTGCAGGACAACGCATTCAAGGTCGAGCTCGCGAAGCGCACCGTCGCCCGCGCGCTGCGAACCGTGGGAGGTGTGGCATGAACGATCGCATCGGGGATCCGCTCACGCGCGTCGATGGCCCGGCCAAGGTCACCGGTCGCGCGCCCTACGCTGCCGAGTTCGAGGTGCCGAACCTTTGCCACGCAGTGATGGTGCGCAGCACCGTGCCCGCGGGCGCCATCGCGTCCATCGACAGCGCGGCCGTGAAGCGCATGCCGGGCGTGCTGCTGGTGATGACGCACGAGAACGCGCCGAAGCTTCCCAAGGAAGGGCGTGGCGCCGTGAATCCGCCGGCGGGACGCGAAGTCTCGCTGCTGCAGGAGGCGACCGTGCGCTACAACGGCGAGCCCATCGCCGTGGTGGTGGCCGAGACGCTCGAGCAGGCAACCGAGGCGGCCGCGGCGCTCCTCGTGAGTTATGGTCCGGCCGATGCGGTGCTCGACTTCGAGAAATCGAAGCAGAAGCTCGAGCCCGCGAAGATGACCCGCGGCGAGCCGCAGAAGAAGTGGGGCGATGCCCAGGCGGCCCTGGCGAGCGCCGCCGTGAAGATCGATCGCGTGTATCGCACACCCTTCGAGTTCCACAATCCGATGGAGCCGCACGGCACCATCGCGCACTGGAAGGGGGACGAGCTCACGCTATACGATGCGACGCAGTACGTGGATGGCGTGCGCAATACCGTGTCCAAGACGCTCGGCATCGCGCCCGAAAAGGTGCGGGTCGTGTGCCAGTACACGGGCGGCGGATTCGGCTGCAAGGGCTCCACGTGGTCGCACGTGATGCTGTGCGCGATGGCGGCGAAGAAGGCCGGGCGGCCGGTGAAGCTCATCCTGCAGCGCCCGCAGATGTTCGGCCCGGTCGGCGCGCGGCCGATCACCGAGCAGCACCTGGTGCTCGGCGCACGACGCGACGGCAAGCTGGTGGCGGTGCGCGACGAGATCGTCACGCCGACCTCGATTTTCGAGAACTGGGCGGAGCCGGCGGGACAGCCGGTGCACTCCCTGTATGCGTATCCCAATGGCGCGACCGACCAGAAGGTCTCACGCATGAACATCGGCACGCCGACCTTCATGCGCGCACCCGGCGAATGTACCGGCACCTTCGCGCTGGAGAGCGCGATGGACGAGCTCGCGTACGCGCTCGACATGGACCCGCTGCAGCTGCGGCTCATCAACCACGCGGACGTCGATCCGTCGAACGGGAAGCCGTGGTCGAGCAAGAAGCTGCGCGAATGCTACGAGGACGCCGCGCGGCGCTTCGGGTGGTCGAAGCGCAACCCGAAGCCCGGCTCGATGCGCGAAGGAAACTGGCTGGTGGGCTGGGGCATGGCGACCGCGACCTATCCCGCGCATCGCATGGAAGCGAAGGCGAGCGCCACGCTGAACGCGGACGGCACCTACCTCATTCGCTCGGGCACGCAGGACCTGGGCACCGGCACGTACACGATCTGCTCGCAGGTCGCTGCCGAGACGCTCGGCGTGGATGTGCGCAAGATCCGCTTCGAGCTGGGCGATACGCGCTATCCGAAGGCGCCGGTGTCCGGGGGCTCCATGACGGCCGCGAGCGTCGGGCCCGCGGTGAGGGCCGCGTGCCTCGCGCTGAAGGACAAGATGGCGAAGGGAGGCAAAGCGCCGCTCACCGCCGAGGGGAAGGCGGAAGGTCCGCCGCAGGACGAGGCCCAGCAGAAATACGCGGAGCGTTCCTTCGGTGCGCTCTTCGGCGAGGTGCGCATCGACGCGGACCTCGGGATGATCCGCGTGCCGCGCGTCGTGGCGACCTACAGCGTGGGCCGCGTGCTGAATGCGAAGACCGGCAAGAGCCAGTTCGAGGGCGGCATCGTGTGGGGCATCGGCCAGGCCCTGATGGAGGAGGGCGTGCTCGACAAGCGCACGGGCCGCGTCGTGAACGGCAATCTCGCGGAGTACCACGTCCCGGTAAACGCGGATGTGGGATCCATCGAGGTCGCGTGGGTCGAGGAGAACGACACCGAGTTCAACGACCTCGGAGCGCGCGGCATCGGCGAGATCGGCATCACCGGTGTGGCGGCGATGATCGCGAACGCCGTGTATCACGCGACGGGCAAGCGCATTCGCGACTTGCCGATCACGCTGGACAAATTGCTATGACGCCAGGAAACCGGCTGGCGGTAATCATTAAAGGGGTCAGACCCCAATTCGCAGTCCCGTGATTCGGACAGAAACGCGAATTGGGGTCCGACCCC
>Ga0070658_10001872_pt1 | contig 17734 bp, 16 predicted proteins | sample KBSC13metaG_FD_64664 | JGI IMG/M metagenome (GOLD analysis project Ga0070658, IMG submission 64664) | Corn rhizosphere microbial communities from Kellogg Biological Station, Michigan, USA - KBS C1-3 metaG | ecosystem: Host-associated > Plants > Roots > Rhizosphere > Soil ...
GGATTTCCTTCGGCTGCACCAGGCCGGGATGATGCGAGACGACGGCGGCACCGACGATTTCACCCATGCTTTTCCTCCTCACAGGAGCGCCACTCACGGCGGAGTAGTCCTCCGCCTCGGTGGCGCGCTCCTCCGAACCTACTTCGCCTTTGCCTGTTCGATGGCCCGCCACACGTTCTGCGCCGTAGCCGGCATCGGCACGTCCTTGACGCCGAGCGGCGCCAGGGCATCGATCACCGCGTTCATCACCACCGGCATCGCCCCCACGGTCCCCGCTTCGCCGGCACCCTTGGCGCCCAGCGGGTTGTACTTGGTCGGCACCGGATTGCTCTTCACTTCCATGTTCGGAATCATCGTGGCGTGCGGCATGGCGTAATCGAGGAAGCTCGCGGTCAGGAGCTGCCCGCTCTGTCGATCCCAGATCACTTGCTCGCACAGGATCTGGCCGATGCCCTGCGCCACGCCGCCATGAATTTGGCCCTTCAGGCCGGTCGGGTTCATCACCGTGCCGACATCGTCGACCACGGCGTAGCGGTCGACCGTGACGTCGCCGGTGTCGGGGTCGATCTCGAGTTCGCAGATGTGGCAACCGTTGGGATAGGTGTCCTTTTCGCCGAGGTACGTCGCGTGCTCGTACAGGCCGCCTTCGAAGCCCTTGGGCCACTTGGCCGGAGCGAAGGCGGCCATCGCGACCTGCTTCAGCGTGACCGTCCTGTCGGTGCCTGCGACCTTGAAGATGCCGCCGGCAAACTCGATGTCCTGCTCGCCCGCCTCCAGCATGTGGCCGGCGAGAATCCTGCCTTTCGCGATCACCTTGCCGGCAGCCATGAACAGCGCCGAGCCGCCCAGCACGGTCGAGCGCGAACCGTTGGTGCCCATGCCGAAGGCGACACGATCGGTATCGCCGTCGATGAACTGCACGTCGCCCGGATCGATGCCCAGGCGCTCGTTCAATATCTGCTTGAACATGGTCTCGTGGCCCTGGCCCTGGTTCTTCGTGCCCATGAGCAACGCGGCCGTGCCCCCGGGATTGAAGCGGATCTCGGCATATTCCGGTTGCGCGGTGCCGGCGGCCTGCTCGATGGCGTTGATGATGCCGAGCCCCCGCAGCCGCCCGCGCTTCCTGGACTCGGCTTTGCGCGCCTCGTAGCCCGCCACGTCGGCCAGCTTCAGCGCCATGTCGAGGTTCTTCTCGAACTGGCCGCAGTCGTAGAACGGCCCGACCGGGCTCTGGTAGGGCAACGCCGATTCGGACAGCATGTTCCTGCGGCGCAGCTCGACCCGATCGACGCCGAGCTCGCGCGCCGCATCGTCGATCAGCCGCTCGATCAGGTAGATCGCCTCCGGTCGGCCGGCGCCGCGATAGGGTGCGGTCGGATTGGTGTTGGAGAGCACGCCGATCACATTGATGTAGGCCGTCGGGATGGCATAGACGCCGACCACCGTGCCGATCATGCCGAATGGCGACAGCAGGTTACGGTCCGAACCGACGTAGGCGCCGATGTTGGCCAGCATGTTGAGCCGCAGCGCCACGAACCTGTTGTCCTTGTCCAACGCCAGCTCGATCTCGCCGACATTGTCGCGGCCATGCTCGTCGGCCATCACCGCCTCGCTTCGCTCGCAGGTCCACTTCACCGGCCGCAGCAGCTTGCGCGCCGCCCACAGGGTCAGGCGATGCTCGACATACTGCCAGCCCTTGGTGCCGAAGCCGCCGCCGACGTCGCCCGCGATCACCCGCATCTTGCTCTCGGGCACCTTGAAGACGTTCTGCGCCAGCATGTTGCGCACGCGATGGGGATACTGGACGTCGGCGTAGAGCGTCATGCGATCCTCGCCGGGATCGTACACGCCGAGCGTGCCGCGCGGCTCCATGTATTGGGCGTGCACGCGCGTGATCACGTAGCGCCGCTTGATCACCCTGGCCGCGCCCTTGAACGCCGCCTCCGTCGCGGCCTTGTTGCCGCGTTCGGTGAAGTTGGAGATGTTGTCGGGGCAGTCGTCCCACACTGCCGGGGCGCCAGGCTTCACCGTGTCCTCGGTCAGGGTTACCGACGGAATTGCCTCGTAGTCGACATCGACCAGCTCGGCGGCGTCCTTGGCTTCGGCCAGTGTGTCGGCGATCACCATCGCCACGGGATCGCCGACATAGCGCACGCGGTCGATGATCAGCGGCGGACGCTGCGGCGCATACATGGGCTTACCGTCGGGTCGCTTGCGCGGCATGTTGGCCTTGGGCATCCCCAGCCCGTCGGCCGCCACGTCGTGGCCGGTGTAGACCGCCAGCACGCCCGGCGCCTTCCGGGCGGCCTCGACGTCGATCGACCGGATGTTGGCGTGGGCATGCGGCGAGCGCACGAAGACGGCGTAGGCCTGGCCCGGCAGGTTCACGTCGCCGATGTAGCGGCCCTGCCCGCGCAACAGCCGCGGATCCTCGAAACGCAGGACTGGCTGTCCGATACCGTACTTGCTCATGACGCTCTCACTCCCCGCAATTCGAATGCACTCTTCCGCTCCAGGAGTCCTAACCCAAAGGCCCCATGAAGGCCGGATCGGCGTAGCTGTCGGACATCGGCTCGAGGCTCTCGGGCCACTCCTTGCCGACGCGCCGACGGTCGGCGGCCGGGCGCGGCTTGCCGTCCCAACCCACCCGCTCCATGTAGTAATAGAGCATCAGCGCATGGCCGGCAGGGTCGAGGATGTGCGCGGCGTAGTCCACGCCGGGATAGAGATCGGCCGGGATCGCCTCGGTGAAGCGCACGCCCTTCTTCTTCAGGAAGGCGATCGCATCCTTCAGCTGGCGGTAACTGCCGACCTGCATGCCCATCGAGGCGACCGACGTGTCCGGGTTGAGCCCGAGCGCGCCGCGAAGCGCCTTGGGCATCAGCGAGAGGCTATGGTGCTCGCCGCCGTTGCGCAGATAGACGCAGCGATGGCCCTTGTAGGTGACGGTCTCGGTGCGCACGAAACCCATTGTCTGCGTATAGAAGGCCTCCGAGGCCGCGACGTCCGCCACGAACAGGCTCATCGGCCCGATGTTGGTGATCTTGAACGGCCGCGGCAAGCGCACGCCCGCCACGACGTATTCTTCGCTGCTGCGGTCGCGGATGGTGTTGCCTGAATTGATGTCGACGCCCTTGGCGACGGCGTCGCGGACCTCCTGCTCCTCGGAGATCTGCGGCAGCTCCGGGCGCTCGCGGAAGGCCCGATAGTACATCGACTCGGGCTTGCTGCGCCCATCCCAGCCGATCTGCTCCATACCGTAGTAGAGCTCGACGGTATGGCCGTCGGGATCACGGATGTAGGTGTGCCAGTTGCTGCCCGGCATGTCGCGGCCGACCCGGCGGATCTCGACTTGCTTGTCGCGGAAATAGTCGGCGGCGGCGAACACCTCGTCCATGGTGCCGACCTGCCAGGTAATCTGGTTCACGGTGATGTCCTGGGACGTCGCGTCATCGCCGAAGATGGCGCCCAGCGTCTTGTGCGCCAGCAGGAAGGCGTGATGATCGGAATTGTGGCTCATGAAGACAATGCGCGGATCGGTCAGGCGCTTGGCCATCTCCTCCCGTCCGGGGACCTTGGAGAAGTCGCGCGTGTCGGTGATGCGAAAGCCCAGCAGCTTCGAATAGAAATCGATGCCGCCCTGCACGTCGGCGACGTTGAAGCCGAAATGGCCGAGCCGGCGGATCTTGAACGGCTGCGGATAGCTGAGGCCGCCGATGTCGTAGCTGATGGCCTTCTGAAGGGCGTCCATGGCTTCCTCCTATGCTTTCTTGCGCTTGGGCATGGTCATCGTGAGGCCGGGCACTTCCGACGCAGCCTGCTCGACCGTGGTGCGGATGTGCTTCTCGATCAGTTCGCAGGCGAGACGGGCGTCGCGCGCCAGCACCGCGTCGCGAAGATCGAGGTGCTCGTTGCGGCGACGCGAGCGGGCGTGGATCATCGTCAGCCAGTGATAGCGCCGGGCCTGATCGAACAGCTCGCTGCGGAAATGCAGCGACCACGGCGAGGTGCAGGTCGCCACCAGAGAATCATGGAAGCGCTTGTGCCGCTTGCCCCACTCGCGCTTGACGCTGACCGGGTCGTCCTGGCGCGGCGCGTTGAGCTTGGCCAACAGGAAATGGGAAGCGACGATCTCGGCTTCCCAGGCGTCCGTGCCGTGGCCAATGGCGTCGGCCAAGGTGCGGGTCTCGAGATGGACCCGCAGCTCGGACAGATCGAGGAAGTCGGCGAGCGAGATGGGCGCCACGGAAAAGCCGCGCCCGGCCTCGGTGCGCGCCAGCCCCTCGGACACCAGGTGCGACAGCGCCTCGCGCAGGGTACCGACCGACGTGCCGTAGCGATCACGCAGCTCGCCGAAGCGCAGGCGCTGGTCGGGCTTCAGCACGCAGCACAGGATGTCCTCGCGCATCTGGCGCAGCACATCGAAGGTTGCGGCGTCCTCGCGGCTGACGTCCTGCGGCGCCGTCGTGGTGATTGGCATCTTCAGGATCTTGGCCATGGTCCGGTCCTCACACGCCCCTTCTTCAAACGCCGAGATAGGCTTCGCGAATATGCGGCTGCTTCAGGAGCTCGGCGGGCAGCCCCTGCGCCACGATACGCCCTTGCTCCAGCACATAGGCACGGTCGGCGACTTCGAGCGCCTTCAGCACGTTTTGCTCCACCAGCAGGACTGCGGCGCCGTCTTCCCGCACTCTAGCGATGATATCAAACATGTCGTCGACGATCGTGGGCGCCAGGCCAAGCGACGGCTCGTCGAACAGCACGATGCGCGGCCGCGCCATCAGGGCCCGCCCGATCGCCACCATCTGCTGCTGGCCGCCCGACAGTTCGCCGGCCGGCTGGCCGCGCTTGTCGCGCAGGATCGGGAACAGGCCGTAGACCTTGTCGAGCGACTGCGCCCGACGGGCCCGCGCCGACGTCAGGTAGCAGCCGAGTTCGAGGTTCTCCTCGACCGACATCTTGACGAACAGGCGGCGGCCCTCCGGGACCAGGGCGATGCCGTGGCCGCAATAGTCGTGTGCCTTGACGCCGCTCATGTCGCACCCGTCGAACCTGAAGTCGCCGCTGCGCCAGCGCAGCAGGCCGGCGATGGCATTGATCAGCGTCGTCTTGCCCGCACCGTTGGGTCCGATCACCGATACGATCTCGCCGGCATCGACATCGAGCGAGACGTCCCACACGGCGGAAGCATCGCCGTAGCCGACATGGAGGTTGCGCGCCTCAAGCAGCATAGGCTTTGCCGAGATAGATGCTGACGACGCGCGGATCGCGCATCACCTCACGCGGCGCGCCCAGCGCAAACAACCTGCCTTCGTTCAGCACCGCGATCCGGTCGGAAAGCTCGACCACCGCACGCATCAGATGCTCGACGAAGACGATGGTGGCGCCCTGTGCGCGGATGGCGCGCACCAGGCGGATGGCGTTGTCGACCTCGGCCGGATTGAGCCCCGACAGCACCTCGTCGAGCAGCAGCAGCTTGGGCCGGGCAGCGAGCGCGCGCGCCAGCTCGAGGAACTTGCGCTCGTGCAGGTTCAGCCCGGCCGGCAGCACGTCTGTCTTGTCGGCGAGCCCGGTGAAGTCGAGCCAGTGCAGCGCCACCTCGCGGACTTCCTTGGCACTGGATGGCGGCCCGCCGAAGGTCGCGGCAAGCGCCACGTTCTCCAGCACCGTCATGTTCGCGAAGGGACGCGGGATCTGATAGGTGCGCGCCACGCCGCGGCGGGCGATCTCGTGCGCCGGCACGTGGCCGATCTCCGCGCCGTCGACCGTGATCGTGCCGCCGCTCAGCGGATAGAAACCGGAGATGACGTTGATCAGCGTCGTCTTGCCCGAACCGTTGGGACCGACGAGGCCCAGAATCTCGCCTTCACGCACGTCGAGATCGACACCCGCCAATGCCTGCAGGCCGCCGAAGCGCTTGGCCGCACCGCGTATCTGCAGAAGCACGCGGTCACCCACCGGCTTGGCGGCCGGCACGACCGGCATCACATCAGCCAGCGGCGGCCCCGCCGCGACAAGGCTCGGCGGCTTCGCCGCGGCAGGGCGGCGCCGGCCGAGCCACTTCTTCACCGCCGGCACCAGGCCGTCCGGCAGCCAGAGGATGGCCAGGATCAGGATGAAGCCGACAAGCGCGCGGCCCACCATTGCCTCGCCGCCGCTGATGAAGGCATAGAGCAAGGTGGTGATGAAGGCGGCACCGATCGCGGGACCATACCAGCTGCGCGAGCCGCCGATCACGCTCATCAGCACGACATAGAGCGGCACGGTGAGTTCGAACGTGCCGGAGACGGTGAGGAAGCCGACATACAGCGCATGCACGCCGCCCACCGCACCGGCGATGCCGGCCGACAGCGCGAAGGCCGAGAGCTTGTAGCGAAAGGTCGGCACGCCCTTGGCCTCGGCCACGTCCTCGTCGTCGTGGATGGCGAAAAGCCCCAGGCCGAACCGCGAATGGACGACCTTCCAGGCGATCGCCAGCGTGGCGACGCAGAGCACGAAGCCCAGCGCGTAGATCGATCCGGTCGGCGTCGACATGATCGCCGGCAACGGTACTGCGCTCATGAAGATGCCGCCGCCGCCATCGATCGGCGTGTTGAGGATGACGGTGGCGATCACGAAAGTGACGGCGAGCGTCAGCAGCGCGAACAACTCGCCACGCAGGCGACGCAGGCGGAACACGACGGCGCCAATGCCAACGGCGAGCAGCGCCGGGATCGCCGCCGCCACCGGAAGCGTCAACAGGAACGGCATGCCGAACTTCGTCGTCAATACCGCCGTGGTGTACATGCCCACGCCGAAGAAGGCGGCATGGCCCAGGCTGAAATATCCGGCAAAGCCGCTCAGCAATGCCCAGCTCGTCGACAGCGAGACCCAGAAGAAGACGAGATAGAGGAAGGAATCGTAGAAGGCCGGCAGCTTCGCCATCGGCAGCACGGCAAGGACGCCGATGCCGATCACGGCGGCGAGCCTCGACAGATCGCGGGCGGCGTTCACAGCCATTCCGGATCCCACAGCAGGATCACGATCAGGATCGAGAACGACACGACCGGCGACCAGGCCGGGCTCAGCACCGCCTGGGCGAGCGACTCGCTGGCCCCGACCAGCATGCCGGCCAGCAGCGCGCCCAACGGGTTGCCGAGGCGGCCGATGATGACCACGGCGAAGACGACGCCGAGGTAGGACCAGATCTGCGCCGGCGCCAGGGTCGCGATCAGCGCGATGAAGGTACCGGCGATGCCGGCATAGGCCGCACCGACTCCCGACAGGAGATAGGCCAGCTTCTTGTGGTCGACGCCGTACGCGGCGGCAATGGCGGGGTCCTCGGCGGCGGCGCGCAGGCCCTTGCCGACGTAGGTCCGGCGCAGCCATAGCCAGGTGCCCCAGGCCAGCACGCCGGCCACGATGCACAGCGTCAGCTCCAGGACCGGGATGTAGAACGGCCCGGCCTTGATCGAGCGCGTGGAGTATTCCGTCTCGTAGCGACGAAAGTCGGCGGTCCAGCAGAGCTGGATCACGACCTCGAGGATCATCGCGAAGGCGAAGGTCATCAAGAGCGAGCCAAGCTCGTTCACCTTGAACCTGTCGAACAGCCAGTGCTGGGCAGCCCCTATGGCGAACATGGCCGGCACCACCATCGCCGCCGACCACCACGGCTCGACGTGATAGTTGGTGCCGAGCTCGTAGACGATATAGGCGGACAGGAAGGCCAAGGCGAAATGGCTGAGGTTGACCAGTCGCAGCAGGCCCCAGCTCAGGCTGAGGCCCATGGCGAGCAGGCCATACAGACCGCCCGCCAGGACGCCCGAAATCAGCGCCTGGCCGAGAAGCGTCGCGCTTGGCATTTCCGGCTTACGAGGCGATCAACTTGACGCCGGGGGCGACGAACTCCTTCGGCCAGACGATCTTCCATTCCTTGGCCTGCACCTGTTTGATGAACTGGGCGGCATCGCCGTGATTGTAAGGCCCGTCGAAACGCATGCTGCCATAGACCGTGGTCACGCGGTTTTTCCTGAGCCAGGCCGCGATCTTCTCGTCGTCGAGACTGCCCGCGCCGTTCACCGCGGCCTCGAGGATCTGCCATTCCGAGATCATGCCGCAGCCCTGCGCATCGATCGTGCTGTAGGGCAGGTTGGCCTTGGTCGCCCTCACCTTGAATTCCTCGGCGAGGTGCTTGAAGCCGGGCCGGCTCATGAACGGCTCGGCGGGCTCGATGAAAGTCGAGCACAGCGCCTTGTCGCCGTCCGGCGACAGCGCCAGCGGCCCCGGCGCCGGGTAGAGATGGAAGTGGTTCTTCGGCGCATAGTCGAGCTTGCGCAGCGACTCGAGCAGGAGATTGCTCTCCAGCCCGAGCGAGCCTACCCACAGGAAGTCCGGATTGGCTTCCTTCACGCGCGCAGCGATCGCGCCGAAGTCGCGATTGCCCGATTCGTACTCGAGATAGAGCAGGACTTTGACGCCCCTCTTCTCGGCCTGCTCCTTCATGCCCTGCGCCATGAATTGCGCCGACGGGAACTTCGACGTCAGCACCACCATGGTCTTGGGCGGTGTCGGAAAGCTCGCCATCGCGTCGAGAATGACGTTGGGATAGGTGACGTTCGGCTCGGGACCGAACGGCGTCGCCGGAAAGGCGCGGTCGTAGGTCTGCATCTTGGGAATGCCCATGCTGCTCTGGATCATCACCTTGCCGTAGCGCTGCGCCACGCCCATCGCGGCCAGGATCGGCGCCGTGGCATAGGGCCCCTGGATCAGGTCGACCTTGTCGACGGTGATCAGCTTCTCATAGAGGCTTCGCGCCGTTTCGGGCTTGGACTGATCATCCAGCAGCACGTATTCCACCGGCCGGCCCAGGAGGCCGTTCCGGCCGTTGATCTCCTCGACCATCATCTCCGATGCGATCTTGTGGACGACCGCGGTCTGCGCGAGAAAGCCCGTCAGCGACAGGGTCGCCCCCACCCTCACCGGCTTGCCCGAGGGCGCCGCGCGCACGATCGACGGCGCGACCAAGGCGGCGGCGCCTCCCATCATTCCAGCCAAGACATGACGACGACGCCACGCGCCCACACGATCGATCATTGTTTCCTCCGTTCGGCGTGCTTTCTTGACGGCCGCCGTTATCCGGATGTTGGGATAACGGTCGCGGCCTGTAAACGACTTTTCGAAAGTTTCGAAACTTTTCGAAGATATTGCCGCAGCGCGATGCGGCGTGGTTACCGTCCGGTGACACCCAGGAAGCGCTCGAGCGGCGTGCCGTCGGCCATCAGGGCCGCACTCGGCGCTTCGAGCACCAGCCGCCCCCGGTCGAGCACGATCGCGCGGTCGGTGATCGGCAGGATCTTGTGCGCATGCTGCTCGACGATGATGCCCGCCATCCGCTCCTCGCGGAAGAGCCGGCGGAGCGCCCGCAGCAATTCCTCGACGATGATGGGCGCCAGCCCCTCGGTCGGCTCGTCGAGCAGCAGCAGCTTCGGATTGGTCGCCAGCGCCCGGCCGATCGCCAGCATCTGCTGCTCGCCGCCCGACAAAGCGCTTCCGGAGTTGCCACGCCGTTCCCTGAGCCGCGGAAACAGCCCGAACACCCGCTCCGTCGTCCACGGTCCAGGCCGCGCCACCGCGGTCAGGTTCTCCTCGACCGTCAGCGACCGGAAGATGTTGCGCTCCTGCGGCACCCAGCCGATGCCCAGCCCGGCGCGTGTCTCGGGCGCCAGGCCCGCGATCGGGCGGCCGCCCAGCGTGAGCGATCCGGCGAAGCGGCGCGTCACGCCCACGATGCTGTCGATCAGGGTGGTCTTGCCGGTGCCATTGCGGCCCAGCACGGCCAGCGCCTCGCCTTCACCCAGCGTGAACCCGATGTCCGACAGCACGACGGCGCGGCCGTAGCCGGCGGACAAGCCCTCGACAGCGAGCAACTCAGCCATGGCTGGCCTCGGGCTCACCCTGGCCGAGATAGACCGCGCGCACCCTCGGATCGGCAGCGATGGCCGACGGCTCGCCCTCGACCAGCAGGCCGCCGTCGACCAGCACGGAGATGCGGCGGGCGAAGCTGAACACCAGGTCCATGTCGTGCTCGATCAGCAGCACCGAGACGTCGGCCGGCAGCGCCGCGATCGCGTCGAGGATGTCGCGCCGCTCGGCCTCAGGCACGCCGGCCGCCGGCTCGTCGAGCAGCAGGACTCGCGGCGCGCAGGCGAAGGCGACGGCGATCTCGAGCAGGCGCTGCTTGCCGTAGGGCAAGGTGTCGGTGCGCAGGTCGAGCACGTCGCCGAGCCCGAAGCGCTCGGCCACCTCGTCGACCTCGCGTGCGACTGGCCCGGCAACGCCCAGCCGCCGCCACCAGTCACGCCCCTGCCCGTGCCGCTCTCCGATCGCAAGTGCGAGCGTCTCGAGCGGCGTCAGGTCGGCGAACAGCTGGTTGATCTGGAACGTGCGCACCAGGCCGCGTCGCACCCGCGCCTCGGGCCGCAGGCCGGTAATGTCCTGGCCCGCCAGCAGCACCTGCCCCGCCGACGGCGGCAGCACGCCGGTCAGCAGGTTGATGAATGTGGTCTTGCCCGCACCGTTGGGCCCGATCAGCGCGTGGCGCGCGCCGGTCTCCAACTGAAAGGTGACGTCGCGGGTCGCCACCAGGCCGCCGAAGCGCTTGGACAGGCCGCGGGTTTCGAGCGCGATTGTATTTTGGCGGGCTGTCATCGAAATGCCTTGGGCAGCAGCCCGCGCACGCCGCCGATCAGCCGTTCGCGCCCGGCCAGCGCCAGCACGACCAGGAACAGGCCCATCCAGAACAGCCAGAATTGCGGCGCGCCCGACGACAGCACGTCCTGCAGCACCTTGAACACCAGCGCGCCGGCGATGCCGCCGTAGAGCCAGCCCGCGCCACCGATGATCAGCGCCAGCAGCACGTCGGCCGAGCGGTTGAACTCCAGCACCTCGAGCGAGACATAGGCCGTCGTCTGGGCGAGCAGCGCGCCGGCGGCGCCGGCAAAGGCGGCGGCCAGCCCGTAGACCGCGATCATGCGGCGGTTGACCGGCACGCCGATCGCCGAGGCGCGCAAGGGATTGCGCCGGATCGCCATCAGCGACGCGCCGAACGGCGAACGCACGATCCTGCGCGCCAGCAGGAAGAGCAGGAAGAGGATCGAGACGCTGTAGGCGTAGGCCGTGCGGCCATAGAGATCGAAGTCGAAATGCCCGAGCAGCGGGCCGACCGCCATGCCCTGCAGGCCGTCGGCGCCACCGGTCCACTGCGACAGCGCGTTGGCCAGCTCGTGCAGCACCAGCGCCACGCCCAGGGTCACCATGAGGCGCGTGAGGTCGCTGCCGCGCAGCACCAGCAGGCTGGTCAGCAATCCGGTCAAGCCCGAGACCACGACCGCGACCGCGAGCCCCAGCAGCGGATCGGGCGCCACGTGCTTGCAGAACAGGCCGGCGGCGTAGGCACCGAGGCCAAAGAACGCGGCGTGCCCCAGCGAGATGATGCCGGCATAGCCCAGGATCAGGTCGAGCGAGAGCGCGAACAGGGCCAGGATGGCGATCTCGTTCAGGATGAGATGCTTGCCCGCGGGCATGGCGATGGCGGCGAAGGCCATCAGCCAGAACACGATCTCCGGCCAGTGCCAGCGGGCGCGACGGGCGAGGCTGGAAGAAGCGCTCATCTGGGCGTTCATTTGGCGCGCGCGAACAGGCCCTGCGGCCTGACGACCAGCACGACGATCAGCACGACATAGATCACGAAGCCGCCCAGCGCCGAGGAGAGATAGTACTTGCCGGCCACGTCGGCGACGCCCAGCAGCAGCGAGGCCACGAACGGACCCATGATCCCCGAGGTGCCGCCCACCGTGACCACGATCAGGAAGTAGATCATGAACTTCAGCGGGAAATACGGGTCGATGCCCAGCAGCTCGGTGCCCAGCGCCCCGCCCAGCCCGGCGAGGCCCGAGCCGACGGCGAAGGTCACCGCGAACACCATGCCGACCGGGATGCCGAGGCCGCGCGCCACGCGGGCATCGTCGACGGCGGCACGCAGGCGGCTGCCGAAGCGCGTACGCATCAGCCCGAGCTGCAGGCCGAGTGCCAGCGCGCCGCACACCGCGATGATGAAGGAGCGATAGAGGCCGACGCTGACGCCCAGGATCTCCCGCCTGCCCTGCAGCCAGAGCGGCAGGTGGATGTTGCGCTGGCTCGATCCCAGGAAATAGTCGGTCGCCGCCACCGCCATGAAGACCAGGCCGATCGAGAACAGCACCTGGTCGAGCGGGCTGCGGCCGTACATGTGGCGATAGAGCGTGCGCTCGAGCAGGAGACCCAGCGTCGCCGACACGACGAACGCCGCCGGCAGGCAGGCCAGGAACGGCACCTGCCAGCGGTCCATCAGGATCACGGTCGTGTAGCCGCCGGCCATCGCGAAGGCGCCGTGCGCGAGGTTGACGAAGTTCATCAGCCCCAGGGTCACGGCCAGCCCGCAGGCCAGCACGAACAGCAGCATGCCGTAGGCCACCCCGTCGAAGAGGATCGTGGCCACTAGCTGCGCACCCTTCTCCTCCCCCGTCTCGGGGGAGGTGGCGCGGTAATCCGCGACGGAGGGGGTGCCCCAGTCGCGCCGTTTGCAGAAGTCAGATCATGATCCGAAATCGGAGAGAGCGGCCGTGTAGCCCCCCCTCCGTCGGCGATGACGCCGCCACCTCCCCCGAGACGGGGGAGAGATATGAGTGCGCGAGTCACGCGCACAGAATTATTTCTTGGCCGCCTTCACCGGGTCCTTGACGTTGGGAATGGTGGCGAACTCGACGTTGTAGAGCTCGCCGTCGACCTTCTGGACCTTGCGGATGTAGATGTTCTGCACGATGTCGCGCGTTGCCGGATCGATCGAGATCGGACCGCGCGGACTCTCCCAGGCCATGCCCTTGATCGCGGCCATCAGCTTGTCGCCGTTGGCGTCGCCGCCGGTCTTCTTCAGCGCCTCGTAGATCAGGTGCATGCCGTCGTAGCCGCCGACGGCCATGAAGTTGGGACGCATCCCCGCGTTGGCCTTCTTGAAGTCGGCGACGAAGGTCTTGTTGAGCGCGCTGTCGTGGTTGGCCGAATAGTTGTGCGCGTTGATCACGCCCACCACCGCGTCGCCCATGCCGTTGAGCTGGTCGTCGTCGGTCACGTCGCCGGTGGCGATCAGCTTGATGCCCGACTTGTCGAGGCCGCGCTCGACGAACTGCTTGACGAACTGAGCGCCCGCGCCCGACGGCACGAAGACGAACAGCGCGTCGGGCTTGACGTCAGCCACCTTCTGCAGCACCGGCGCGAAGTCGGGCGCGCGCATGGGAATGCGCAGATTCTCGACGATCGTGCCGCCATCGGCCTTGAATTTCTCGGTGAACGACTTCTCCGCGTCGATGCCGGGGCCGTAGTCGCTGACCAGGGTCACGACCTTCTTGATGCCGTTCTTGAACGCCCACTCCGCCATCGGCACCGACGACTGCGCCAGGGTGAAGCTGGTGCGCGCGATATAGGGCGAGGCCTCGGTGATCGACGACGTGCCGGCCGCCATGACGATCTCCGGCACCTTGGCCTGGGTGGCGATCGGCGCCGTGGCCATCGCCGACGGGGTGATGCCGAAGCCCGCCAGGACCGCGACCTTGTCGTTGACCACCAGTTCCTGCGCCAGCCGCTTGGTGACGTCGGGCACGGAGGTGTCGTCCTTGAGGATGATCTCGATCTTCTTGCCGGCGACCGTGGTGCCGTGCTGGGCCACGTAGAGCTTCACCGCGGCGTCGATCTGCTTGCCTGTCGAGGCCTGCTGGCCCGTCATCGGCAGCACCAGCCCGATCTTCACGGTCTCCTGCGCGGCCGCACCCGACGAGACAAACGCCAGCGCCGCCATGGCCACCATTCCACGTCTCAGCATCGCATCCTCCCGGTATTTTCTTCGACGATTTCCTTGCCCGAACTAGTAGCACAAACCGCCCTCGGATGCTCTATGCTCGGGCGCACAGCACGAAGGGAGTGGGCCCGATGAAAAGCTACAAGGTCGTCGAATTCGGCAAGCCGCTGGAGAAAGTGGAGGCGCCCAATCCCGCCCCCAAGGGTACGGAGGTGCTGGTGCGTGTAACGGCCGCAGGCGTCTGCCACAGCGACGTCCACCTGTGGGAAGGCTACTTCGACATGGGCGGCGGCAACAAATACTCGACCGCCAAGACCATGAACCCGCCAAGGACAATGGGGCACGAGATCGTGGGCGAGGTCGTGGCCGCGGGGCCGGACTCCAAGGGTGCCAAGGTCGGCGACAAGGCGGTGGTCTATCCGTGGATCGGCTGCGGCAAGTGCTGGTACTGCGACAACGGCACCGAGAACCTCTGCCCGACCCCGCATGCGCTGGGCGTGAACGAGGACGGCGGCTACGCCGACCACGTGCTCGTGCCGCACGCCAGGTATCTCTATCCCTACGGCAACCTGCCGGTCGAGCTCGCCTGCCTCTACGCCTGCTCGGGCATCACCGCCTTCGGCGCCGTGAAGAAGGCCGTGGGCCATGATGCCGCCAAGCCGATCCTGGTGATCGGCGCGGGCGGCGTCGGCCTGATGGGCGTGCGCTTCGCCAAGGCGGTCCTTGGCCGCGAGCCGATCGTGGCCGACATCGACGAGAACAAGCGCCAGCTCGCGCTCAAGAACGGCGCCTGCGCCGTCGTCGATCCACGCGACAAGGAAGCGCGCAAGAAGATCCTCGAGCTGACCGGCGGCACCGGCGTCGCCGCCGCGCTCGACTTCGTGGGCAACGAGGCCTCGGCGCAGTTCGGCTGGCGCGCGCTCGGCCGCGGCGGCCGGCTGGTCGTGGTCGGCCTGTTCGGCGGCACGTTCTCGACGCCGATGCCGATGTTCGCCTTCACCGGCAACACGATCATGGGCTCCGTCACCGGCACGCCCGCCGAGATGAAGGAAATGATGGACATCGTGACCGCCGGCAAGGCCGAGCCGGTGCCTGTCATCAAGCGCAAGCTGGACGATGCCGACGATGCGCTGCAGCAACTGCGCAAGGGTCTGGTCATGGGCCGCGCCGTCCTGATGCCGTGAGCCAGGCCGGCCGCGCCCTCGCCCACGTCTTCGAAACCGGAGCGCTCGCTGAACAGCGGGCGTTCTTTTTGCGGGCCGAGGACCTGCCCCTGAAGGATGTCGTGGCCGAGCAATCGTACCGGCCGGAGTTCCTGCGCCTGCAGCGCAAGGGCTGGGAGGTCTCGCCGCGCCTGCAGGAGGGCGGCTTCGCGCAGGGCCTGTTGCTGCTGACCAAGCACAAGGAGGAGAACTTCGCCAACATCGCCCGCGGCTGGGCGCTGCTGGCAGAGGGCGGCACGCTGGTGTGCGCGGGCGCCAACGACGACGGCGCCGCCAGCCTGGAGAAACACGCGGCCGCGGCGCTGGGCATCGACGACACCGTGTCGAAGTTCCATTGTCGCGTGTTCTGGCTCACCCGGGGCGAGACCCAGCCGCCGTCCTACTGGCGCGGGCTCGCGGGGCTGCAGCCGGTGGGCGACGGCACGTGGCGGAGCCGCCCCGGCCTGTTCAGCTGGGACAGGATCGACGACGGCTCGGAATTGCTCGCGCGCTATCTGCCGGACGATCTCACCGGGCACGTCGCCGACTTCGGCTGTGGCTGGGGCTATCTCAGCCGCGAGATCCTGGCCCGTTCGCCAGGCGTCCAGCAGCTCGACCTGATCGATGCCGAGAACCTGGCGCTCGAAGCGGCGCGCGCCAACATCGACGCCTCCTATGTCGAAAGCGGGCGCGCGTCGTTCCACTGGCTCGACCTCACGGCGGAGCCCGCCCCGCACACCTGCGACGCCATCGTCTGCAATCCGCCCTTCCACACCGGCCGCGCCGCGACGCCGGCGCTGGGCCAGCAGGTGATCGAGGCTGCCGCCCGCGCGCTCCGGCCCGGCGGTCGCTTCTACATGGTAGCCAACCGCGGCCTGCCCTACGAGCCGATGCTGAAGGCGAACTTCGCCTCGTTCGAGACGCTCGCCGACAACAACAAGTTCCGCGTCAGCCGCGCTATTCGCTGACCTGGTCGCTGAAGGCGCCGGCGATCAGGAACTCCCTGTTGCCCTCCGCACCGGTGATCGGGCTTTCGGTAACGCCGAGCACGCGCCATCCGGGTTGCTCGCCCAGCCACGCCGAGATCGTGTCGCAGACTTCCCGATGCAATTCGGGCTCGCGCACGATGCCGCCCTTGCCGACCCTGCCCTTGCCGACCTCGAACTGCGGCTTGATCAGCGCGGCGAGATGCGCGCCCGGTGCCGCCAGCGCCAGCGCCGCCGGCAGCACCGTCGCCAGCCCGATGAACGATGCGTCGCAGACGATCAGCCCGATCGGCTCGGCGATCATGGCGCGCGTGACGGCGCGCATGTTGGTCTTCTCCATCGACACCACCCTCGGATCGGAGCGCAGCTTCCAGGCGAGCTGGTTGGTGCCGACGTCGACGGCATAGACCTTGGCGACCCCACGTTGCAGCAGGCAGTCGGTGAAGCCGCCGGTCGACGCGCCGACGTCGAGCGCAACGCGGCCTGCGACCGGGATCGCGAAGTGGTCGAGCGCGCGCTCGAGCTTCAATCCGCCGCGCGACACATAGGGATGGGGCTGGCCGCGCACTTCCAGCGCCGTGTCCGCGCCGATGCCCTGCCCCGCTTTCTCCAGCCGTTTCTCCCCGGAGAAGACCAGCCCGGCCATGACGAGCCGCTGTGCGGCGGCACGCGTCTCGGCCAGGCCGCGTTCCACCAGCGCCACGTCGAGTCGCGTTTTGGTCGCCATCGCTCACCTGCTAGCATGGCGGCCATGAACACGAAACTCCTGGAGGGCGAGCGCGCCCTCGTTACCGGCTGTGCCGGCGGCATCGGTCGCGGCATCGCCAAGGCCCTGCTTGCCGAGGGCGCCAAAGTCGTCGGCAGCGATATCGTCACGCCGCCTGCCGCGGACGGCATCGACTTCCTGCCGTCCGACCTCTCGCGTCGCGACGGATGGAAGAGCCTGCTCGACGGCGCCATCGGCCGGCTGGGCTCGATCTCGCTGCTGGTCCATGCCGCCAGTCCACGGCGGCACGAAGAAGACACGCCGCTCACCGTGAGCGAAGAGACGTGGGACGCGATGACCGACATCAACTTGCGCTCGGGCTTCTTCCTGGCGCGCGCCGCCGGCCTCCACATGCGCGAGCACAAGATCAAGGGGCGCATCCTGCTGATCACCTCGCAGCACCGCCAGACGCCGCGCAACCTGCCGCACTACTCCGCCTCGAAGGCAGGCATGACCATGGTGATGAAGGAGCTGGCGCGCGCGCTGGCGCCCGACGGCATCCGGGTCAACGCCATCGCGCCGGGCTCGATCCCGGGCGGCGGCGCCTCGCGCGACCCGAAGGACATGCTGCCGAACATCCCGCTCGGCCGCACGGGCACGCCCGACGACGTGGCCCAGGTCGCAGTGGCCGTGCTGTCGGAAAGATTTGGCCGTTACCTGGTGGGTACGACAGTAGAAGTCGATGGCGGATTGGGCCTTTTGACGTGGATTCCTTCCAAGGCTTGACGCCCCCGCCGGGATGCCTAGATGTACGCACTGAAGGTTGTTCGCCACAGATCTTTGCCAACGAGGGGGATTGCACCATGACGCTCCGTATCAATTCGATCGCGCCGGACTTCAAGGCCGAGACGACGCAGGGACCGATCGAGTTCCACAAGTGGATCGGCGACGGCTGGGCCATCCTGTTCTCGCA
>Ga0070658_10001874_pt1 | contig 17722 bp, 14 predicted proteins | sample KBSC13metaG_FD_64664 | JGI IMG/M metagenome (GOLD analysis project Ga0070658, IMG submission 64664) | Corn rhizosphere microbial communities from Kellogg Biological Station, Michigan, USA - KBS C1-3 metaG | ecosystem: Host-associated > Plants > Roots > Rhizosphere > Soil ...
TTGTCCATGACGTCGGGGTACTTCTTCGTGTCTGGCATTCTCTCGGGCGGTGAGGTCTCTCGGTTGTTCGTCGAATCCTTCGGAACCGGCAGAACTGCCATAAACTGCCATACTGCATGCGGCAGAGCTGCAATGCCACATCCGGCAGAACTGCCATCAGGCATTCACTACTGCCCTGCCATGAGGCGTGCGGCAGGGACAGGAGTCATGAAGACACGAGACAGGCAGCTCGCTCGTCTCTCATCTCTCGATCGGAGCCTCTCTCGTCGCTCATCGCAGTGTCATAGCCAGTACCGCCACGCTGAGCTCCGCTCATCGCAGTGTCATAGCCAGTCCGGCGACTATCAACTCTCCGTGCCCGCGGCCATTCTCGATGAACGTCTTGTTCGCGTCGAAGCCCGAGGCGAGGACGCCGGCGATGAAGACGCCAGGGATCGTTGTCTCCATCGTCGATGGGTCGTGCGCCGGGATGCCGGTGGTCGGGTCCAGCGGAACCCCGAGCTGCTCGAGCAGCCCGGTCTCCGGCATGTAGCCGATCATCGTGTAGACACGCTCGGCGGGGATGCGCTTCTCGCCGAAGGGGCCACTCACGATCACGTCGTGCGGTTCGATCGCCTTCACGCGCGCGTTCCAGACCGCCCCGATGCTTCCCTCGGCGACTCGTGCTGTCACGTCCGGCAGCACCCACGGCTTGATGTTGCGGTCGAACGTCGGGCCGAAGTGCACCATCGTCACCCGCGCGCCGGCGCGATAGAGCTCCATCGTCGCTTCGACCGCGGAGTTGCCGCCGCCGACCACGACGACGTCGCGGTCGAAGTCGTCGTGTCCCTCGCGAAAGCGATGCGTGACGTGCGGCAGCTCCTCACCGGGCACGCCGAGCCGGTTCGGACGGCCGAAGTAGCCCGTCGCGATCACGACCGCGTGCGCCTGGCTCGTTCGCGCCTCTCCGGCCTGCGTGCGCGAATGGACGATGAACCGTCCCTTGCCGCGGTCGGCGCGATCGACACGGACCACCGGCTCGTACTGCCTGACGTCGAGGTCGAAGTGCGTCACCAGCGCGCGGTAATAGGCGAGCGCGTCGCGCCGCGTCGGCTTGTCGGTTGCGACAACGAATGGGACGTTCCCGATCGACAGGCGCTCGGCGGTCGAGAAGAACGTCATGTAGGTCGGATAGCCGGCGATCCCGCTGACCACGCACGAGCGGTCGAAGATGACCGCCGACAGCCCGGACCGCGCCGCGGCGATGCCGGCGGCGAGCCCGCACGGGCCCGCCCCGACGATGGCGAGATCGATCGTGTCCGGCATGCGGCGCTCAGACGTGCTCGTGCAGGCCGATGATCTGGTCGCGACGGGTCCCGACGCTGACGTAGGTGATCGGCGTCTCGCAGAGCTCCTCGATCCGGTCGAGGTAGGCCCGCGCTTCCGGCGGCAGCGCGCCTAACGTTCGCGCCTCGCGCGTCGGCGTCTTCCACCCCGGCATCCACTCGTAGCGCGGGACCAGCTTCTCGAGCGCGGCGATGTCGCCCGGAAACTCGGTGTGCAGGTCGCCGTCGACGTCGTAGCCGGTGCAGATCGCCAGCTCGTCGAGCGTGTCGAGCACGTCGAGCTTGGTCACCGCCAGCCCGGTCAGCCCGTTCACTCGCGCCGCGTAGCGGACCACCACCGCGTCGAACCAGCCGCAGCGCCGCGGGCGGCCGGTGGTCGCGCCGAACTCGTTGCCGAGCCGGCGGACTTCCTCGCCTAACGCTCCTTCCATCTCAGTCGGGAGCGGCCCGTTGCCGACGCGCGTCGTGTAGGCCTTGACGACACCGAGCACCGCGTCGATCGACATCGGCGCGATGCCGACACCCACCGCCGCGCCGCCGGAGGTCGTGTTGCTCGAGGTGACGAACGGATACGTCCCATGATCGACGTCGAGCAGCGAGCCCTGGGCGCCCTCGAGCAGGATCGCCGCGCCCTGCTTCTGCGCGCGGTAGACCATAAGCCCGACGTCCTCGGAGAGACCGAGCAGCCGCGGCGCGAGCCGGCCGAGGAGGTCGAGCGTCTCGTCGACGTCGACGCGCTTCGCGCTGCCGGCGTGCGAGAGCCGGGCATTGGCGTGTTCGACGCCGCGCTCGACGAGCTGGCGAAGGCGGTCCGGATGGCGCAGGTCGAGCACGCGGACGCCGCGGCGCGCCGCCTTGTCCTCATAGGCGGGGCCGATGCCGCGGCCGGTGGTGCCGATCGCCTTGCTCGCCGAGCTCTCGCCGTCGACCAGCTTGTGGTAGGGAAGGACGAGGTGCGCGCGGTCGCTCACATAGAGCCGGCCTTCGACGTCGATCCCATCCTCGACCAGCTCGTCGATCTCGATCGCGAGCGTGTCGGGGTCGAGCACCACGCCGTTGCCGATCGCGCAGCGGACGCCGGGATGGAGCATCCCACTCGGGATCTGGTGGAGGACGAAGCTCTTCTCGCCGATGTGGACCGTGTGGCCGGCGTTGGCGCCGCCCTGGTAGCGCACGACCCAGTCGGCGCGCTCCGCCATCACGTCGACGAGCTTTCCCTTCCCTTCGTCGCCCCACTGCGCGCCGACGACGACGACGGTGCGGTTGTCGCTATCGAACATTGTTCTCCAGAGCCGCGCGCCGCTGGAATGCGGTGCAGGGCCGATGTGCATCGGTGATCGGGAGCCGGAAAAAACAAACGCCCCGGTGTGGCGGGGCGTTGTTGAAATGTAGAGGGCGGGAGGGGGAAGTCAACCGATGGACGCAGCCCCTGGCCCCACGGCGCATCCGGCGTGCGGCCGGCGCGCCGTTAGGCAGCGCTCACGGGTTGAGGACCTTGTCCGGGATCAGCACGACGCCGGGGTTGGCGTTGGCAGTGGTGCGAGCCGGAGAACCGGCGGTGGTTGCGGGAAAGAGCACGGCCGTCATCACCGAGCCCGGGATCTGTACCCCGGGCTGCGGACCGTACGTCGCGCCGGCCGGTGGCAGCGTGCCACGCTGCGTGGAGGTCGTGCGGAACGACAGCGTCCCCGACCCGGCCGGAAAGACCTGGAACTGGTAGAGGCTGTCCTTCGGCGACGCGGTCGCCAGCGCCGGGATGTTGACGTAGTCGCTGTACGACAGATACGGCGTGTTCGCGATCATCGTCGCGAGCGGCGCGTAGACGTTCCTCGGCTGCGGAATCGTGTCGGCGCCGACCTTCGTCGGCTTGATCGTGTCGGTCGGCGCGAACCGCACGTCGGCCGCACCGAGCGTACCGTTGAGGTTCAGTGCGCGAATCGCGATCTGCCCGGCCGGGGGCGTCGGGAAGGTGAAGGGATCCGTCAGCACCGTCAGGCGGTCGGCGTTGCCGCGTGCCGCACCCGCGTACACGAGGGTGTATCGTGTGTCCGCGACGAGCGTGATCGTCGTATCGATCAGCCGCTTCTGTGCTTCCGTCGCGTTGGTCGAGTTCACGAAGATCCGGACCGGCCGCGTTCCGGGCGCGACGCGCTGATAGCCGCCGCTCGTGCCGCGTACCGCGACGCCGAGGAACGTCGGCAGGTTCTCGACCTTGTCGATGAAGCGGAAATCCACCGTCCCGGTATCGACGCCGGCATTGATGAACCGGATCAACGCCGCCGGCGGGATGTCCCGCGGGTTCGTCACGCCGTTGTCGTTCTTGCACGCGATCAGCCCGACCGACGTCAGGGCGAGCGCACCGATCACTTTGAATCGCATGAATACAGCTCCGGAAAGTTCGAGAAGTTCAGAAGAATGCGAGTCGGCCATTGCCGGCGTGCACCCGACATCGGGTGCCGTCACTGCGGCTGTGGTCCACCGCCCGTTGGTTTCGTGTTCGGATCCGGTCCAGCCGTCCCCTTGATCACGACCGCCGTCGCGACGGCGAGCGCCGCACCGGCGATCCCCGCGGCCAGCCAGCTTCTCGACTTCGAGAGCTGGCGCTCGGCGACTCCGCTGATGTCCTGCCTCGACACGTCGACTGCCTCACCGTTCCACTTCGCGACGCGATCGCCGTCGATGTACGTCACCCGCGTCACGCTGACGACGTATGCCGAATCGGTCGCGCTGGTGAGGAGTCCGGTGACGGTTCGCGCGCCGGGTCCCAGGCGATCGGAAAGCGTGACACGCCCACGATCCGTCAGCCCGAAGGTGATCACGCTTCCCGGCGCGGGCTCGCCCGTCCAGATCGGACGGTACGTGTAGCAGCCAGTGAGCGTCGGGAAGAGGAGCGCGCCGGCGAGCGCGGCACGAAGCTGCCGTGCACGCACCCGCCGCGTCGCGCCGCGATCGCCAGTCTGCATCAGCACCTCGAATCGCCTCGATCAGAGGTTCTTGCCGTTGATGGTGCTGCCGAACCCGTACGTGCTCACCCCCGCGCCACCCGGATTGCCGACGCCGCCGAGGTCGTAGATCGGCTTGACGCGCGCGTCGAGCTCCTGGTACGGCACCGGCCATTCGGTCGGCGTACCCTCGGGGAGATCGCCCCAGCCGCGCGAATCGAAGTACCACGCGCCGTAGGTCGTGTAGGCGGTTTCCATCCGCTTCTCCCACTTCATCGCTTCCATGATCGTCCCGCAGGTCGTGCTGGTGAAGTTCGGGGCGGCGGGGACGCGCGGGACACACGCCGAGCCGCCGGGCACGGGTTGCGTGGCCGTGGTGACCGTCCCGGTCAGCGCCGGAAGGCCGTTAGGCACGCGGGTCTTGTCGATCAGCGCCGCCGCCGCCGGGATGTTGCCGGTGCGGATGTAGCCCTCGGCGGCGAGCATGTCGTTCGCGGCCACCGGGAAGAACGGGAGGTCCGCGCCGCCGGTCGCCTTGGTGTCGGCGAAGCTGCGGAAGCGATAGTGGTCGTAGAACGACGCTCTCCACCCGACCGCCGCCTGATCCTGCCCCGGCGGACGGTTGCGGATGTACTGGCCCGCGCGCTTGAGCGGGGCGTTGGTCGAGTCGGCGCCGATCTGGGCGACCCGCGTCCCGCCCTGCGGGAAGCGCAGGTCGCGGGTGAGGATCAGGAACGGCGTCCGATCGTCGCGATTCGTGGCGAGCCACGCGTCGTATGCCCCCGACGAATCAGCCATTCCGATGATGTAGTAGGGAAGCTGATGCCAGTTGGCGTCGCGGAAATGGAGCCCGGTGTCGAGCCAGTCGTAGTTCCATCCCTGCGACGGATTCATGCGCACCACGAGGTCGGAGGTGATGCCGGCCGTCGCGTCGGCGGTCACCTTCGCCCAGTCGACCGCGGCGCGCTCGACCGGCGTGCGCGCGATCTCGGCGCGGATCAGCGCCTTGTACGAGTGGATGACCTGTCCGAAGCGCGCGGCCGTGACGGTGGCCCCGCCGGGGCCGGTCAGCCAGTTGGCGGGGAGCGACGACGTGCCTGTCATCGCGGCGTAGGCCTGCGCCGAATCGAGCTCGGTCAGCGCATAGGTTGCCGCCGACTGGTACGTCTCCAGCGGCTGGACCTGCGTCGTCACGTCCTCGGGGCGTGGCACGCCGACCGAATCGTAGGTCATCGCCATGTAACCGATGGCGACGCCATGGACGAAGTGCGCGAACGCCCGCAGCCGCTGCTCGTCGCCGGCGGTGGTGCCTAACGTGAAGCCGGTCGCCTTCGCCCGCACCAGAACGTCGGATTCGGCGCGAGCCGCGAACGAGAGGATCTGGTAGGTGTTGAAGTTCTCGGCCGCGTACGCGTTGCCGCGGCCGTTGCCGATCGACCCGCGCGTGATCGCGCTGCGCGGCCCGAGCCCGTTGTTGGCCAGCGCCGACGCATTCTCGAACGACGCCGTCAGCATCCCGGTGTTGACGCGCGCGATGTTGCCGATCGTCGCGCTGATCACCTGCTGGAACTGGCTGGCCCCGACCGCCTCGACGTCCGACGGCCGGTTGAGCGTTCGCGATCGGTCTGGGTTGTTCTGGTTGTCGATGGCGACGATGTCCTTGCAGCCGGCCAGTCCCCCGGCCAGCAGCCCCGTCGCGATGAATACCTTGAATCGCATCATTTATCCTCGCTCCCGAACCGGACGTCGCCGTCAGGCACCGCCGGTCCGGAAGTCATCAAGAGAGGGTCAGAAGCCGGCGGTCACGACGAACGACACGGTCCGCAGCTGCGGGAAGGTGAAGGCATCCACCGCGTTGATCAGCCCCGAGCCGGACTGGCTGTTGGTGACCCCCGCGCCGACCTCGGGATCGAAGCCGGTGTAGCGCGTCCACGTCTTCAGGTTGCGGCCGATCACGCTCAACGTGATGTCGCCCGGCCCGAATACGCCGACGTGGTACGACCCGGACACTTCGCGCAGCTTCGCGTAGCTCGTGCTCTCGACGAACCGGTTGTTCGGTCCGAGGATGTCGTAGAAGCCGCCGATCCCCGCCCCGTTATCCGACGGACCGACGCGATAGTAGTAGCCGAGCGGCTTCGCCCGCTGCACGCTCTTCCCCGCCTGGTCGACGTCGTGCGAGAGGAAGTCGAGGTACGACCAGTGCCGGCCCTGGTTGTAGGCGCTGCTTCCGAACGCGCCGTCGATCAGCCCGTACAGCGAGAGCTTCTTCCAGGTGACGGTGTGGGACATCCCGAGCCGGTAGTCCGGAAGCGCGTGGCCTAACGGTCGGATCGACGGCGGGCAGACGCCGCTCGTGCACGCATCGCGGATCAGCATCGGCATTCCCCACGACAGCTGCGCGTTCCACGGCGCGTTCGCCGCCGGGAGTACGGCGTTCCACAGGTTGTCGGTGACGCCCATCCCCGGATTGTTCCCCTGGCCCACCCAGACGATGTAGCCCTCGTCGTTCTTCTGGAACGCGCTCCCCTGCCCGCCGCACTGCGACTGGAAGTTCGCCGGCAGCTGGGCGCAGCTGGTCGCGAACTCGCGGCCATAGAAGGTGCCGTACCGCTGTCCCTCCTGGATCCGGAAGAGCGTGCTCGTGCCCTGCAGGTCGGTGCCGATGAAGAACGGCACCACATCGAGCTTCGTGACGACCGCACGGTTGCTCGAGTAGTTGAAGCGCGACGTCCACCCCCAGTCGCCGTTGCCGCTGATGATCGGCACCGTCAACGCCGCTTCCCACGTCTTGTTCTGGAGCGTGCCCGCGTTCTGCCACGCGGTCGGGAAACCGGTCACCACCGATCGCGGGACCGGAAGGATCTGGTTCCGCGTGTCCGACTTCGCGTACGTCAGCGTCAGCCCGTAGCGGCTGAACAGCTCGATGTCGCTTCCCAGCTCGACTTCGGTCGCGACTTCCGGCTTGAGGTTCGGATTGCCCTGCGTCACCGGCGACAGCGTTCCGCCGGCGCCGATCGAGTACGTCTCGTACTGCGCGACATACGGCGGCACGTTCCCCGCCGAGCCGACCGACGCGCGCAGCGTGAACTCGCTCACCTGCGACAGCGGCCACCACGGCTCGCGTGCGGCAAGCCACGCCGCCGATCCGCGGCCGTATGTCTGGAAGCGCTGGTCCCTCCCGAAACGGGAGTTGCCGTCTTCACGCACCAGCAGGTCGACGGTGTAGCGATCGTACATGTCGAAGAACGTGTTCCCCGAGATGCTGACCTGGCGCGTCGTCTGGATCCCCGAGGTGATCGACTGGATGTTCGTCGCGTTCGCGGCCGCGGTCACGCCGCCGACGCGCAGCTGATTCCCCTGGAGCGACCGGCTGTCGATGTCGCTTCCCTCGAACGAGGCGCGAATGTTCAACCGGCTGTTGATCTTTTCCGTCAGCTGCCGGCGTGCCGTCAGCGAGGTGCTCGCGTTGATCGATTGGGTGTTCGCGACACCGTTGAAGATCAATCCGTTGTTCGTCGCCGGCGACGAGTTGGTCGTCCGGAAGTTCTTGTTCTGGAACTGCGAGAAATTGAGGTTGAGGCGATCGATGCTGAAGTTCCCGTCCGCATCGAGCCAGTCGAGCGGCGAATACTTGAGCGTCGCGCCACCGAGGAAGCGGTAGCGGATGTCCGAGCGCTGGATGTTCTCGAACGAGTAGAGCGGATTCTCGTTCTGAACGCCGGCGGAACCGAGGTTCGTGCGGATGAAGAGGCGCCCGAATGCATCACGCTGCGTGATGTCGACGATTGCGGGGGTGCGCGTCAGGCGGAAGAAGCCGGTGCCACCTTCCTCCTGATTGCTCCCGTCCTGATCGCTCCGGGCGTAATAGCTGTTCACCGCCAGCGACCACTGGTCGCTGATGCGGTGGTCGAGGTTGACCCGCCCGTTGATCCTGTTGTATCCCTTCAGCCCCTGGATCGCGCCGCCCTGCTCGGTGTAGCCAACGCTCGAGCGGAACGAGGTCTGGCCGTAGCGGCCGGAGACCGACAGGTCGTTGATCGAGACAGGCTTCGGCACGACCAGCTGCTTCACCGCGTCGTACGTCGTCCCCGGATAGTAGCCGGACACGAACGCGCGGCGGAGGATGTCGCCGCTCGTCACCGCACCGGGGTCGACCGGGAACGACGGCGGGCCTAACGCGAAGTCGCCCGGCGTGCCGTTGATGCGCTTCTGCTCGGCGAGATAGTCGATCGTGCGCGAGCAGACCTGGTTGGTTCCGTACGAGTCGAGGACGCAGAAGCGCGTTCCCGTTTCATCGAGCAGGAACGGCATGTTGCGCGCGATGCCGAAGTTCCCTTCGATGTCGTTCAACCCGTACTCGGCGCGCGCGGTCGTGCTGATGCCGTCGCTCCCCGACCGTCCCTTCTTGGTGGTGATCTGGATGACGCCGGCGGCGGCACGCGATCCGTACAGCGACGACGCGGCCGCGCCCTTCACCACCTCGACGCTCTCGATGTCGGACGGGTTGATGTCGGCAATGCTCGAGCCGAGGATCACCCCGTCAACGATGTAGAGCGGCTCCTGACTGCGTCCGTTGGCGTTGATCGACGTCGGACCGCGGAGGATCACGCTCGGGGCGACGCCGGGGCGGCCGCTCGTCGCGGCGATGTTCGCGCCCGGCACCTTCCCCTGCAGCTGGCTGAGCGCGTTGACAGCCTGCACCGGCATGTCCGCCGAGTCGACGCGGGCGACGGTGAAGGGCACCTTCTGCCGCTCGGTCTCTCCCGTCACGCCGGTGACGACGACTTCGGACAGCCGCGTCGGATCGACGGCGAGCGAGAAGTCCTGCGTCTGCGGGCCCGCCCGCAACGTGATCGTCCGGGATTGCGGCTGGTAACCGATGAACCGTGCGCGCAGCGTGACGGTCTGCCCGTTCACGCGGGCAGCCGGAATGAGGAGCGTGTACCGGCCGGCGTCGTTCACCTGCACGCCGGCGTTGAGCTCATTGATCGCGACGGTGGCGCCGGCCAGCGGGCGCCCCGCCTCGGCCGTCACCTGTCCGGTGATCACCGCCGTTCCTGTTTGCGCCCGGGCAGGTCGCGCCCCGGCCGCTGCGACCGTGCACAAGGCCGCGAACATCGTGACCCACGTGTGCTTCGACATCGTGTTCCCCCACGCTCGTGTGGTTGTCGTGCTTCGTTCGATCCGAGGCCAGCAGCGCGGCGGCGCGCCTGATGCGCGCACGCTGGTCAGGTGGACAATCGCTGGATCATTCGGCTCCCCCTGTCTGTCGTTGAGTGACCGCCGGGCGCGCATCGCGGCGCGCTCGTCTTCATTGCAGGACCTCGCGTGCGACGAGGTGCGGCCGACCGCACCATCCGCACGAACACCAGGCGAGCGTGGCTCGCGGGAATTGCGGTAGCGTCGCGGTGCGAGCCGCGACTTTCAGCGGTCTGCTTCGGGGTGGGGAGCTAGCGGGGCCGCGTTGGCGAACTCGAGCGCGCTGCCCGACGGCGATCGGGAATTCGCCGCCGAGAATATCGGCTCACTGTTGGATTGTCAAGAACGGGTAAGGGATCTGTAACCAGCAGTTCCTACCGTTCTCCGCCCGGCGGCGCGAACCGGAAGCGCATCTGAAGGAGCTGACGGACCGGCCGATCCGACCGTCGGGCCGGCACGAACACCGCCGCCCGCACCGCGTCGAACACGGCGTGCGAGAAGACGGGGTGCGGCGACGTGACAATGCCGAAGCTCTCCGGCTCGACCCGCCCGGCGGTGTCGACCACGAACTCGGCGACGACGACTCCACCGATTCGAGCCGCGAGGAGGTCGGGCGGATATACGATCGACCAGGACGTCGATTCGACGGGGTGCGCGCCAGAATCGACCTCGGCGGCCGTGAACACTCCGGCTGCGGCGCGCAGCTGTTCGCCGTTCGAGGTCGCCGCGCTGACGGGCGCGCGCCGCTCTTCCGTACCGCCGCCCCGCGACCAGAGGAGAACTGTCCCGCACTTCGATTCGTCGCCCGTCCCCTGATAGCGTCCGGGTGCCCCTGACGCCGTCATGTAGATCTCGATCCCTTCGAGCGACGATGGGGCGAACGTGTTGAGCTCCACCTCCCCCGCCGGCATCGACACCCCGTCGATCCAGACCAGTGGTGCACAATTCCGTCCCCGCAGTCGAACGCGGCTACCGCGGACGATCTCCACCCCGGGGGCCCGGCGCAGCACGTCGGTGAGCTGGCGCGGGTTTCCGCGATCGATGTCGTCGCGGGTGATGAAATAGCCCTGCGTGCGCGCGGCGAGCCGCTCGTAGTATCCGGCCAGGCGGCCGGTGAACCGCCGCCCGACGGTGACCGCTACGGTCTCGAGCATCGCCGGCGCGGTCCGGAGAGTGAACGCGATCGGTTCGCCGTTCGTCACGACCAGGACCGCCAGCGTCTCGGGGCGGAAGCCGAGCCGCCGCGCCACGATCGACGCCGGGCCAGCCACGATCCCGTCGATCCGGAACGCCCCCGACGCACCGGTTCGCACCCGGACCGCGCTGCCTAACGCTTCGACCTCGGCGCCGGCGATCGGGATTCCCGACGAATCGGTCACCACCCCGCTCACCCAGACGGCGGACTGCGCCGACTGGGCGTGCGACGCCCGCGACGCGAGCGCCGCGAGAGCGAGGAGTACCGGAGCGAGGCGCCGCATGTCGGTGCTACGATGGCGCGTTTCGGGCCGGGGCGCCATGCCGCGACGCGCGATGTCGCGAGCGGCGCGTCGCCTCGGCGCGGGCGAATCAGGCGATTGCCGCCCCGATCACCCACGCCGCCATCACGAACCCGATCCCGACCTTCATCGCGGCTGCCATCACTCGTCCGAGCAGCGCGCCGGTCGCGACTCGAGTGGCCGGACCGGCGCGAGTGCCGCCGGCAAGCTCGAACAGCAGCGCGCCGGCGAACGCGCCGATGAACGCGCCGATCATCGGCCCGACAATCGGCACGGGAATGCCGACGAACGCACCGACCATCCCGCCGATGATCGCGCCCCATCCCGCGCGCTTCGAGCCGCCGTACTTTCGCGCGTAGCGGCCGGCGAGCATGAACTCGAGAACTTCGCCGATGATCGCGAGGATCCCGATCAGGACGATGTTGATCCAGCCGATCCCCTCGTTCGTCAGTGCCGCGTAGCCTACCGCGACACCAAGGATCAGCCACGTCCCGGGAAGCCCGAGCGGGATGATCATGATGCAGCAGAAGAGCAGGAACGCGAGCAGCAGTATCGTCATCGGATCGCCGGTGGTGGTGTCATCGGGAGTCTACGCACCATGCGGGCCGGAGTTGCATCTCGTCAGCTCATCCCGCTTCAGGCGATCTCGCGTGCCGCGCTCGCGACCAGCCGGGCGACGTCGTGCATCCCGCTGCCGCGCAGCCGGACGGCGACGTCCGAAGCGCGATGAATCCGCCACAGCGTCCCGAGCCCGCCGCGGCTGATCGTCACCGCGCTCCAGCCGGCGTCGGCGAGGGCGATGCCGTCGGTCAGCAGTCCGGGTATCGTCGGACGCTCGGTGACGCGCATCCCGATTGCCCGCGCCGCGCGCGCGACCCCGACGCGGACGCGGGCGGCGCGCCCGTGATACATGCAGAGTGTCGCGCCACGGTCGTCGACCCCGTCGACGTTGATCGCCATCGCCGGCGGTCGTCCGGCCACGAACGCACGCGCACCGGCCATCCCGAGCTCCTCCGCGCTGGTGAGCAGGACGCCTAACGGCATGCCCGGCGGCAGCGACTCGGCCGCGAGCAGGACGGTCACGACGCCGCTCCCGTTGTCGAGCGCGCCGGGCGAGCGGGCGCCGACCGTGCTGGCGATGATGGGGAGCGACGTCACGACGCCCACTATCGCCGTCAGCTGCCACGCCCGAGGCGGGATGTCGGCGCCGGCCATCGCCCGCAGCGCGAGCGCGATCAGGACGACGACCACCGCCGCCGTCGCGATGATCCCGGCGATGCGCACGAGCATCGGGATCGGCTGCGACTTGCTGTCGAGGTGGGCCACCAGCCAGACGCGCGGAGCTCCGCGCGTCGCGACGAGGTTCGTCGCCGAAGCCCGGCTCCACGTCAGCGCCGTCACGCGCCGCGCCACCGCGCGTCCGCCGATCGCCAGCGCCAGCACGACGGCGAAGATCAGCGCGGCAGCGAGCTCCGGATCACCGCGCGAACCCAGCAGCGCGGCGACGGCGATCGTCAGGCAGCCTAACGCTCCGGCGGTCGGCGTCGCCCAGCGCCCGGGAAACCGCGAGTAGTCGAATGGCTCCTCGGCCGTCGAGAAGCCGGCCGCCGTCAGGCGGTCGCGGCAGAGCGCCCGAACCTGCGCTTCCGCGGCGCTCCCGGCGGGCCGGGGTTCGGCCGCGATGCGCTCGAGCAGGGCGCGGGCGATGGCGTCGGCGCGGAGCTCGGGAGAAGGATCGTGGCGGATCGGCGCACTCCGGCGCGGGGCCGTCAGGCGGTGAGGTTCGGGTCGGCGCGGCGCAGCAGCTCGCCGACGCGCGCCGCGTCGGATGCCGACAGGGGAAGCAAGGGCGATCGCACCGGCCCGCCCCGGCGCCCGACCTGGTCGAGCGCGGCCTTGATCCCCGCGACGCCGAGGCCATTCACGATCTGCGCGGCCAGCGGGGTGATGAGGTCCTGCGCCCGCCGCGCGGTCGCGCCGTCGGCGCGCCCGGTGCCGACCGAGCACTCGTAGATCCGCGTCGCGATCTGACCCGCGAACAGCGCGACGCCGAGAATTCCGCCGCGCGCGCCGCGCTGCAGGGCGGGATGGAAGGTCGTCCCGCTTCCGGTGAGGACGGTGAAGCTCTCCGACTGCGCCAGGTCGACGTACTTGCCGAGCAGCTCGAGGTCGCCCGAGCTGTCCTTCAGGCCGATGATGTTCTCGTGCTTTCCGAGCTCGGCCACCAGCGCTGGCTCGAGCGTCAGGTGCGCGTACTTGGGGATGTTGTAGAGCAGCACCGGCAGCGGACTGTCGTCGGCCACTCGGGTGAAGTGCGCCAGCAGCGCGTCGCGCGTCATCGCCGTCAGGTAGTAGTGCGGCGAGACGACGAGGATCGCGTCGGCGCCGCGGCGCGATGCCTCACGCGCGCGCTTCACCACGATCCGCGTCGATTCACCGCCGCATCCGGCGACCAGCCACCGCTCGGGCGGGACGACGTCGCGGGCCCAGCCGACGAGGTCTCCACGCTCGTCCTCGTCGAGCAACGCTGCCTCGCCTGACGATCCCGCGACGACGATTCCGTGCACGCCGTCGGACAGGTGTGCGCGGACGTTGGCGAGGAACGCGTCGCGGTCGATCGCCTCGTCGCTCGTGAACGGCGTCACGACCGGACAGAGGACGCCGCCTAACGTTCGCCGCTGGTGTTCGCTCATGGATTGAGGAAATCGAGGCCGCTGCCGAAGCCGCTGTCCGCCGGCGCCGTCTCCGGCGCCGGCTCGGTCGCACGCCGCGCACCTGCCTGTCCGCTGCCGCCCGCCTTCGCCGACATCCCGCCGAAGGTCCGCATCTGGAGCTCGAAGTCGCTCGGCTTTGACGCGTTCGCATGCGCGACCTCGTACGACACGTCGCCGGCGAGCACCAGCTCCGTCAGGTGCTGATCGAAGGTCTGCATCCCGTACTGCTCCTTGCCCTCGGCCATGTAGTCCCTGATCTCGGGCAGGTTTCCCCCATCGACGATCAGGTCGCGGATCGTCGGCGTGACGACGAGGATTTCGGCAGCGGCGACGCGCCCCTTGCCGTCGGCGCGTGGAAGCAGCCGCTGTGAGATCACCGCGTGCAGCGATTCGGCCAGGCGGATCCGCACTACCGCCTGCTCCTGCGGGGGAAACATCGCCATGATCCGCATGATCGTCGAGATCGCATCCGGAGTGTGCAGCGTCGAGATGAGGAGATGCCCGGTCTCCGCGGCCTTGATCGCGGTGTCGATCGTCTCGGCGTCGCGCATTTCGCCGATCATGATCACGTCGGGATCCTGCCGGAGCGCGGCGCGCAGTCCCATCTTGAAGCTCTCGGTGTCGGCGCCGATCTCGCGCTGCGTGAGCGACGACTTCACGTCGCGGTGCAGGAACTCGATCGGGTTCTCGAGCGTGATGATGTGCCGGTTCTCGGTGGTGTTGATGTAGTTCACCAGCGCCGCCATCGTCGTGCTCTTCCCCGACCCAGTGACGCCGGTGACGAGCACCATTCCGCGCTCGGCCTGCGCGATCCTGGTCAGCGCCGACGGCAGCTTGAGCTGCTCGACGGTCGGGACGTCGAACGGGATCACCCGCATGACGATCGCGAAGCTCCCGCGCTGGCGAAGGATGTTGACGCGGAAGCGCCCGATCCCCTGCGCTCCCCACCCGCAGTCGTAATCGGTGATCGAGTCGATGCGCTTGCGGTCCTCCTCGTTCCGGATCAGGTCGAGCGCGATGGCCCGCGTCTGCTCCGGAGTGAGTGCCTGACGCGTGAGCGGCACCAGCTCACCGTTGATGCGGGCACGAAAGACATCCCCCGCCTTGATGTGGACGTCCGACGCACCGCGATCGACCGCCGCCTTGATGATTCGCTGCATCTATGCTTCGAGCTCCGTTGATTTCCGCATTGGTCGGCACTTCCGCCTGCTATTCGATAGTCTCTGGTCGCACTGTCGCAAGCCGATTCAATAACCCGATCTCTTGTCGACGATGTTCCGCATCGGCCGGCCCGCGTCGTAGCGCGACCAGTTGTCGAGGAACAGGTCGAGCTGGCGCGGCCAGTACCAGTTCGGCGACACCCCCGACACGTGCGGCGTGATGAGCACGTTCTCGAGCGCCCAGAGCGGGCTCGATTCCGGCAGCGGCTCGGTGCCGAAGACATCGAGGACCGCGCCGCGCAACTTTCCCGCCTCGAGTGCGCCGATCAACGCGTCCTCGTCGATCAGCGAACCTCGGCCGACGTTCACCACGATTGCGTCGCCCTTCAACCGCGCGATCCGGCGCGCATCGAGCAGGGCGCGCGTCTCGGGAGTCGCCGGCGCCGACAGCACGACGACGTCCGCCGACGCGAGCTCGGCGTCGATCGAGTCGGGACCGACAGTCCGTTCGAAACCGTCAGGCAGCGGACGGTCGGGGTGCTTGCGTACCCCCACGCAGCACGCGCCGAAGTGCGCCATCGCTTCGGCGATCGCCGAACCGAGTCCCCCCGCGCCGATGACGAGCACCGTGCAGTCAGCGAGCTCGCGGACCTGCGATGCGTCGCCGACGAAGGGCTGCTTGTCCCACTTTGCCTCACGCTGCAGCGTGCCGGCGATGTCGAACGACCGGAGGAAGTACAGCACACCGCCGAGCACATGCTGCGCGATCGGCTTCCCGTAGATGCCGGCGGCGTTGGTCAGGATCACGTCGCTGGCGACCATCTCGGGAAAGAGCGCGGCACCGACGCCGGCCGCCGCCGAATGGACCCACTTCAGCTTCGTTCCCGCTTCGAAGACCGCCTTCGACAGGCCGAAGCCGAAGTACGCTTCGGCGTCAGGCACGACCGACAGCACTTCGTCGCTGGTCGCGTGACCGCCATCGCCGTCGGACACCGTGGGCGCGCTGACGAAATGCACCCGCCAGCCGCGCGGCGTGGACGCGACGATCCGTTGGCGCGCGTCGCTGGTCAGCGACCAGTTGCGCGAGGTCGCCGCGAGATCGGCGACGAGCAGCCGGGCCCCAGATTGGCCGTTAGGCACGGACCGCCTCGCGCGTCAGTCGAACTGCGCGCTGAGCACGTCACTCCGCCGCATCAGGGCGGCCGAGATGATGTCGTATTGCCGAGCGGGGCCCATCAGCTTCAGCTCGTAGGTCCGGTCGTCGCTATGCTCGTAAACGGTTTTCTGGAGCACCTGGATCCCTGCCGAATTGAAGATCTGTTCGAGCTCGTCGAACGGCGTTCGCGGAAGCACCCGCAGCGTTCCGCCGATCACGCGTCTCGTCTGCAGCAAACGCTTCTCCACCCGGCCGAGGCCATAGAGCACGCTCGCGACAAGGAGCGTCGCTCCGGCCGCCTCGATGAAGCTTCCGGCACCGATGGTCAGCCCGATCGCAGCGACCACCCAGATCGTTGCCGCCGTCGTCAACCCGACGACGGTCCCGCGCGCCTGCAGGATCGTCCCGGCGCCGAGGAACCCGATCCCCGAGATGACCTGCGCCGCGAGACGCGCCGGATCGCCAATTCGCACCCCGGTCTCGCTGATACCGATGCGCACCGACAGGTCCATCAGCATCGCCGATCCGACGCAGATGAGGATGTTCGTACGCAGCCCGGCCGGCTTGCCCGACAGCTCGCGCTCGAGACCGACCGCGCCCCCGAGGAGCACGGCCAGCGCGAGCTTGGCGAGCAGGTCGAGCCGGAGGACGGTGACGAACTGTCCGGCCGAAGGGATATCTGGTGCGGCGAGCGATGCGATCACGGTGCGCCTGGCTGAGCGATGCGACTGGCCCGAGGCGTCCGCGGGAACGTCGCTGGCGCGAAAGCGTCAGCGACGGCCGTCAGCGGCTGCCGTCAGCGGTTGCCCAGGTCCTGAACGTCGTCGGGGGTGGTGTCCGGCGACGAATCGCCGTAGGCCATGCTCCGGGTCTGTTCCTCGAGCTGGGCGATCGTCGCCTCGTCGGGGTGGGTCGGGGTGGCGAACTGGCGGAAGACGGAGCTTCCGCACTTGCTGCATGTGATAGACGACGGAACGCTCTGATCGAAAAACTGCTCCGCGCCGCAGGTGATGCAGACCATCGTCACCAGGCCGCGGGGTTCGGATCTAGCCATGTCTCCTCCGGATGGGGTCTACCCCGGACTAGGCAAGACCCATGCGCTCCTTGACCTCCACTATCGTCTCGCGCGCGATCGTCCGGCAGTGCGCGGCCCCGGTCGCGAGGGCATCGTCGACCATCGTCGGGTTGGCCGCGATCTCGGCGGCCCGCCGCCGGATGGGCGTCAGCGCGGTCTCCATCGACTGGTGAAGCACCTTCTTGCAGTCGATGCACCCCCACCCGGCGGTGCGGCAGTTGACGGCGACCTGTTCGACCGTCGCCGCGTCGCTGAAGGCGCGGTGGAGGTGATAGATGTTGCATACCTCCGGCGTCCCCGGATCGGTGCGCCTTTGCCGCGCCGGATCGGTCGCCGCCGGGCGAAGCTTCGCCCAGATCTCGTCGCTCGTTTCCAGCAGCCCGATGTAGTTGTTCAGCGACTTCGACATCTTCGCCTGCCCGTCGAGCCCCATGATGCGGCGGGTCGGCGTGAGGAGCGGCTTCGGCTCGGGGAAGTATTCTTCTCCTCCGCCGAACTGCGCGTTCCACCGCCGCGCGATCACTCGCGTCAGCTCGAGGTGCTGCACCTGGTCCTCGCCGACCGGCACGAGGTCGGCGCGATAGAGGAGAATGTCCGCCGCCTGCAGGACCGGATAGGTGAGCAGCCCCGCGACGACGCTCTCCTGCCGCTGTGA
>Ga0070658_10001875_pt1 | contig 17717 bp, 11 predicted proteins | sample KBSC13metaG_FD_64664 | JGI IMG/M metagenome (GOLD analysis project Ga0070658, IMG submission 64664) | Corn rhizosphere microbial communities from Kellogg Biological Station, Michigan, USA - KBS C1-3 metaG | ecosystem: Host-associated > Plants > Roots > Rhizosphere > Soil ...
TACAATGTGGTCACAACGATCGATGAGGAACTCCAGCGGCTCTGCGAGCAGACGCTGGAAAAGAGCGTGAAGCGCGGCGCCATCGTCATCCTCGATCCGAATAACGGAGACATTCTCGCCATGGCCTCGTGGCCGACGATCAACCCGAACTGGTTCATCCCCAACATCTCCGCGGAAGCGTTCAAGGCCTTGAACGATGATCCCCAGATTCCCCTTCTCCCGCGCGCTTTCCGTTCGGCGTATCCGCCCGGCTCCACGTTCAAGGTGCCCGTGGGCATCGCCGCCATGCAGGAACACGTCATCGAGACGGATACCGAATTCAGCTGTCCGCCTTCCATGGAAATCGGGAAGATCGTTTTCCGGAACTGGAAGAAAACGGACGCAGGCTCGCTGAATTTCGCGGATGCGCTCACGCAGTCGTGCGACACGTGGTTCTATCAAGTCGGCATCAAGACTGGCAGCCGCAAGATGGCGGACTGGGCGCTCAAGCTCGGGTTTGGGGCCCGCACCGGCATTCCGCTCGCCGCTGAAGCGGAGGGCCGCGTTCCCGATGATAACTACATGGAAAGGGCGCACAGCCGGAAAATGCTCAGCGGTGACCTTGCAAACTATTCCATCGGTCAGGGCGACGTCCTGGCCACTCCGCTGCAATTGGCCCAAGCCATGGGGATCGTGGGAAATGGCGGCACCTTTTACCAGACGCGCCTGGTCAAACAGGTGCAGAGCATCGACGGAAAGATCGTCACCGCCTATGGCGTGCGAGCCCGGGCGACGATGGATTTCGAGCCGAAGATTCTAAAGGAAGTGAAGCGCGGCTTGGTGCAGGTGGTTTCCGGGTCGATGGGAACAGCCGGCAAAGCCTCCGTGCCCAACGTAAAGGTCGCGGGCAAGACTGGCACCGCCCAATGGGGCCCGAAGAACAAGGAACGCACCGCGGCGTGGTTTGCGGGTTTCGCCCCGGCGGATAAACCGAAGTATGCCTTCGCCGCGCTCTACGAGAGCGATTTCAACAACAGCGATGACGTGCACGGCGGCACCGTCGCCGCGCCGCTGATTGGCAAGGTGTTGCGCGAGGTCTTCAAGGACGAGGCCAATCCCAAGAAGCCGAAGAAGAAGGGTGAGAAAGAGGAGATGGAAGTCCGGCGCGCCGAGCCGGTGGAGCCCACGGAGCCGAAGCAGGAACCGGCGAAGGACTGAGGAAGCTGGTTGATAGTGGATGGTAGATAGTTGATAGCCCTCTGCGAGACTTCGACTGTTGCACGTTTGAGCAGGAAAAGCCAAATGCGCCTGCACGCACGTCATGATGAGGTGCGTTCCGGAAGCGTAAATACGATTCCGGGTGACCAGGCGATGGCGCAGGTGCGCGAGTCCTTGGCGGCGCGCCGCAAGGCATGACGTATCGTTTTCACCCGGAGGCATTACAGGAACTCAAGGAGGCGGCGCACTACTTACCCCCCCGCGGTGGCAATTCAAAGGCGCAGCGCCGACGTCCGCTATAGCTTGCTCAACAACCGATCCACTTCCACGTACCGGTCCACCAGCGATTGGATCTTGTCGATCTTCTCCACATCCCCTGGGAGGGTCTTCACCGTCATCGAATGGATGCTGCTGGCCACCGTGTAACTGTCCAGCGGCGAGGCGATGGTGGGGACCTCGGAGTTTTGCAGCAGTTCCATGATGGGCGCCGTGGGAACGAGGTCTCCGGAGAGCACGAGCCCGGCGATGGAGTGACCATCGTTTTCGCTCAGCGTGCTGGAGGAAAGCGCGGCGAGGATTACGTCTTCGCGGTCACCTGGGGTAATGATCAGTGTCCCCGGTTTGAAATACTCCATGGCGTGGCCGGAGTTCATGGCGCCGATCACCACTTTCTGCACCCTCCGGCGCGACTTGGTTTTTCCGTTGATGAATGTGCCGCGGGTCGACTTGCAGATTTGGCCCAGGGTGGCGTTGGCGAGGATGGGCTCTTCCGGGATGGCGCCGAGAAGATCGATGCCAAGCCGGGCCAGGCCTCGCCGGGCAAACTCGGAGACGTAGTCAAACTTCGACGGCATGATCTTGTTGAGGATGACGCCGACCAGTTCGACGCCCTCCTTGTCGAAAAGCGCCTTGTTCAGGGCGACCTCGTCGATCGGCTTGCCGATTCCCCCGCCGGCGATGAGCAGCACCTTGCTGTTCAGGAGATGGGCCACTCGTGCATTGGACAAATCGAAGACGGAGCCGACGCCGGCGTGGCCGGTGCCCTCGATGATGACGAAGTCTTTCTCCCACGCGGCGCGGTCGAACGAATTCTGGATGCGCCGGACGAGGAACTCGTTATTCGAGTTTTCGATATAGCGCCGGGTAAAATCCGGTTCGACGGCGATGGGACTCATCGCTTCCAGCGGTGTCTGGACGCCAAAAGTCTGGTCGATCAGCACGGAATCCTCATCGATGCGCTTGCCCTCCACCTCCACGAAACGCTGGCCGACCGGCTTGATAAAGCCGATGCGCCCGCGGCGCTTTTGCAGCGCGGAGAAGAGGCCGAGCGAGGTGGTGGTCTTGCCGTCGTTCTGCTCGGTGGCGGCAATAAAGAGACGCGGAGTGCTGGTATTCATCGCCCGTCGCGGAATCGCGCCTTCGTTAAACTTCGTTGGGGTAGAGCTTGCGGTACTCGATGGCCTGCAGCCCGAGGATCGCCGCGACGCCCAGGATGTCGTCCTCGCTCGCACCGCGCGACAGGTCGGCACACGGCTTGGAGAGCCCGAGCAGGATCTGGCCGTAAGTCTCCGCTCCGGCGAGGTATTGCACCAGCTTGGCGCCAATGTTGCCGCTGTTCAGGTCGGGGAAGACCATGACATTGGCCTTGCCCGCCACGAGGCTGGTCGGCGCCTTGCGCGCCGCGAGATCGGCCAGCAGCGCCGTATCGGCCTGAAGCTCGCCGTCGATCTCCATCTCCAGATGCTGGTCCTCCGCCTTCTGGCGCGCCAGCGCCGTCGCGGCGGCAACCTTTTGCGGGGAGGCTAGATTGGCGCTGCCCTTCGTGGAAAAGCTGAGCAAGGCAATGCGCGGTTTGTTGCCCGTCAACTGCCGGCAGATCGTACCGGTTTGCACCGCGATATCGGCCAGCTGCTCGACGGTTGGCTCGGGGATGACCGCGCAATCCGCGAAGAGCATTACGCCGCGCTCGCCGTAGCGCTTGTTCGACAGGTCCAGCATCATGCAGCTCGAAATGCTGGTCGTCGTGGGCATGGGCTTGATGAGCTGAATGAGGGGACGCAGCGCGCTGCTTGCGGTTTCGCTGGCGCCGGTCACGAGACCGTCCACCTGTCCGTACTGGACCATCATCGCGCCGAAGTAGTTGGGATTGGAAAGGATTTCCGCAGCCTGTTTCGACCCGAGATCCCGGTAGCGCTTGAGCTTTTCCAACCGGCTGACGAAGGCCGGCAATTCGGAGGAAGTCGTGGGATCGATGACCCCGATGTGGTCGAGGCTGATGTTCCCCTCGAGGGCCACTTTCTCGATTTCCTCCTTGCGCCCGAGCACCACCGGGGCGCCGAGCTGGAGCTTCACGAAGCGTGCAGCGGCCCGCAACACCCGCGGCTCAGTGCCTTCGGGGAAGACGATGCGCTTCGGGTGCCGCTTCAATTTTTGAAAGACGGTCTCGATGAATCTCATGGGGTGCCAAGGGTGGAGGCGGTCGGGGAGCGGGGCAAGCGGAGAGTTCGCGCGTGCTTCGCCGCGATTTCTGCCGCAAAATGCGGGGCTCCATGTTTTCCGCGCTCTCCGATTACCATGTTCACACGCCTCTTTGCCTTCATGCCAAAGGCTGGCCGGTGGAGTTTGCCGCCCGCGCCGTTGAGCTGGGACTGGGAGAGTTGGGCATTAGCGACCACAACCCCATGCCCGAATATTTCGATAACTGGCGGATGTTACGAGAGGATCTCCCGCGCTATTTCGAGGAAGTGGAGAAAGCGCGCGCGGCCTTTCCCCAGCTCCGGATCCGGCTGGGGCTGGAATGCGATTACCTTGCCGGGCGGGAAGCGTGGATCGAAGAGCTGGCCGGCATGGCGCAGTGGGATTTCTTCATCGGCTCGGTGCATTACGTCTCCGACGGCTGGGCGATCGATGATCCGCAGCATCTCAAGCGGCACACGGGCAACGCGGAGGAAATATGGACAGATTATTGGCGATGTTACGAAGCGGCAATTCGCAGTGGGCTGTTTGATTTTGTGGCCCATCCCGATCTGCCGAAAAAATTCGGCTATCGTCCCCCTGGAGATTTGCGCCGCTTCTACGAACCCGCGGTGGCCGCACTTGCGGAATGCGGGGTGGCCTATGAAATCAACACCACCGGTCTGCGCAAGGAGTGCCGGGAGTTGTATCCGGCTTCGGAATTTGTCGCCCTCGCCCACGCCGCGGGCGTGCCCGTGCTCATCAATTCCGATTCCCATGCAGTCGAGGAACTCGGCGCCGGCTTTGCCGAGGCAGTAGCATTGGCAAAAGAGGCGGGATACACGGACACGGCTCGCTTCGCCGGACGCAAGCGATCACTGGTTCCGCTCCCGTGAAGCTGTTGTCGCGCGGAGCCACTTGCGAATTTCCCGGACCGCCGCTGGTCATGGGCATCGTCAATCTCGTGGCCGATTCGTTCAGCGGTGACGGCCTGACGGAGATCGACGCCGCGCTCGATCGCGCCCGGCAGCAACTGGCCGAGGGCGCACGGATCATCGACATCGGCGCCGAGAGTGCCCGGACCAATCGCTCGGCGATTCCCGAGGCTGAGGAGATTGCCCAGTTGTTGCGCTTCGTGGAGCGGTGGCCGGCGTTGTGCGACGCCTGCCCGGAGGGCACACCGCGCCCGCTGCTCTCCATCAACACCTGGCGCCCAGGCGTGGTGCGCGGCGTATTGCCTCACGGTGGCGAAATCCTGAACGATATCGGCGGCCTGCCGGACGATGAAAACGCCCGCATCTGCGCGGACACCGGTGCGGCGCTGCTCATCATGCATAGTATTGGCCAGCCCAAGGTGCCCCACACGCACGTCGGCTACGACGACATTATGGCGCGCCTCGATGAGTTTTTTGAGGAGAAGATCGCGATCGCCGAGCGGGCCGGAGTTTCACGCGACGCGCTGATCCTTGACCCCGGCATCGATTTCGCCAAGCAGCGCGCGGATAACCTGCGCATCTATCGCGAACTCGACCGGGTGAGGCGATTCCACCGGCCAATTCTCCTCCCGGTCTCGCGCAAGACGGTGATCGGCGATACGCTGGGCATCGCAAATCCGGCGGAGCGCGATGCGGGCACCGTGGCTTGCATCGTCCAGGGGATGTTGCGCGGCGCTGCAATCTTTCGGGTACACAACGTCCGGGCCGCCGTGCAGACAGTGCGCATGATTCACGCGCTGGAAAGGGGGCAGTAGGACAGTTTCCAACCCGGAGGGTTGCGAAGAAATTAGCCGGTGGTGGAGCGAGGAACGAGCGCAACCACCGGTCCCACGCCCCCGATCGGATGCGCCCCGAAGGTGGCGCGAGAAGTTCTCCCGCCCCGCTGGGGCGAATCCGTTATGGGGGCGGGTTCCGGTGGTTGCGCTCGTGCCTCGCTTCACCACCGGCTAATCTCTTTCATCCCTCCGGGATGCAACAACAGCACAGCGTTACTTCCAAACGCGCGATCCCGCGCACCGACTCGGCGAAGATACCGAGTTTGAGTCGCTCAGTGATTCCCAAGCTAAGTTGAAGATACGGGTTCCACCTGCTCCTTGAGCCGTACCGGCACACCGTGCTGCGCGAGATACTGCTTCACATCGCCCACGGTATATTCCCCGAAATGGAAAATGCTGGCCGCCAGGACGGCGTCGGCCTTCCCCTCCGCGAGGACGTCCACCATGTGCCCGAGCTGCCCTGCGCCACCACTGGCCACGACCGGCACGCCCACGGCCTCGCTGATCCGCCGGGTGATCACGAGATCATACCCGGCCTTGGTGCCATCCGCGTCGATGGAATTGAGGACGATTTCGCCGGCTCCGCGTTGCACCGCTTCCGTGGCCCACGCCACGGCATCCAGGCCCGTCGGCTTGCGCCCGCCTTGCACGAAGACTTCCCAGCGGTCGGGCGAGATCTTCTTGGCATCGATGCTCACGACGATGCACTGGCTCCCGAATCGCTCCGCGCCGGCACTGATCAGATCGGGTGTCGCGATGGCGCTTGAGTTGATGCTGATTTTGTCCGCGCCGGCGTGGAGCAGCGCGTGCATATCGTCGGTCTTGCGGATGCCGCCGCCGACGGTCAGCGGCATGAAACAGTGCGCGGCCGTGCGTTCGATGACATCAATCATCGTCGATCGGCCGTGCGCGCTCGCGGTAATGTCGAAGAAGACCATCTCATCGGCGCCTTGGTCGTTGTAACGGATGGCCAGGTCGACCGGGTCGCCGACATTGCGGAGGCCGCCTTCCTCCGCGCGGCCAAATTGGACGCCACGCGTGACCTTTCCATCGTGGACATCAAGACAGGGAATGACGCGTTTGGTCAGCATTAGTATGTATTCTACAAAATAGCGGCGATTTTCGGCAGATTTCCGTCCGAAAATTGTAAAATCCGGGTGACGATGGCAAAAATTGTGTTGACGGAAGTTATGTGGTTCACTTAAAAGGCGATCCCGTCCGAGACGTAGCACCGCCGAATCCTGAAACTGCAATCCACTATGCCCGAAAGCAATCCTGATCCAACTACTGCCAGTTCGACGGCTCCCGGGAAAAAAGCCGGCGCCTTCCAAATCTCACCGGAGCCTATTGTAGCTCCCGAGGACCAAAACGAGGCACACAAGTTCGAGATCGGTTCGGTGTCGCAGCCTCCGGCTGATTCGGCGCCGGTGTATGAGGACTTGGGGGAACTGCCGGAAAGCTACTTTGAAGACACGCTTTTCCTCGTCGCCCGCGATCCGCGCTGGCTCTTCAGCTATTGGGATTTCAATTGGGCGCGTTTTTCGCCCGGCGCCTTCCGCGGCGGCGTGAAGCAGTTCTTTCTGAAGATTTCCACAGCGGCCGGCGCCGATGCCGGGCTGATCGAGATCAATCCCGAGGCCCGCAATTGGTACATCCCGGTGGGCAGCCCCGACACGGCGTACTTCGCGGAGATCGGCTATTTCGACAAAGCGGGTGGCTGGCAGAAGATCGTGCAGTCGGGCGTCGCGGCGACCCCGGCGGATGCGCTGGCCGAGGACTCGGTGGCGGACTTTGCGACCGTGCCGGCACACCTCACTTTCGAGCGCCTGCTCGATCTGGTGAAGGAGAAGATGATGGAGGGCGAGAGCCTGATCAGCGCCCTGGCCCGCATCGCAGGCGAGGGCCGCATCGAATTCCGGCCTGGCCAGGCGCCGACGTGGACCGACGAGCAGAAGCGTCTGCTCGCGGCGCTCCTGGGCGACACGCTTATCGACCGGCTGGGTCTCGGGTCCGAGGAGATCGATCAGCTCCTGCGCAAGCAGCTTCAGCAGAAATTGCACAGCGAGAGCGCGAGCGGCCTTTCCGGCGTGCTTCTCGAGACGCTCGCTCCCGGCCCGACCAGCCTCTTCAGCGGCATCGGTGCGAGCTGGAGCGCGCAGCCGTTCAGCGTCAAGCGCGAGCGCGGCTTCTACATGCACGTCAACGCCGAGATCATTTTCTACGGCGGCACCGATCCCGACGCGACGGTGTGGGTGGACGGGCAGGAGATCAAACTCGCTCCTGACGGCACCTTCCGCTATCACTTCAAGTTGCCCGACGGCGACTTCGCGATCCCGATCGTGGCGCAATCGCCCGACAAGGTGGAGCGCCGCTCGGCCACGCTATCCTTCGTGCGCGGCACTTCGCGCGTGGGGGATGTGGGCGCCACGGCCCAGCCTGCCGAGCTCTCGCCGCTCATCGGCAAGAAATAAATAGTCGGTCGATCCGCGGCGGTGGAACTGGCGTCCTGGATTCGCCTCGCGTAAAGTCGGGGCGTTTTGAAACGCCCCGACCGTGACCGCCTTGCCGACGATTTCTTCCGTTTCCTCGAGGTCGAGCGCAACGCTTCGCCGCGGACGATCACGAACTATCGCCACGCCGTCGCGCAGTTTCGGGCAACGCCGAATCTGCCCGCGTGGAAGGAACTCACCGCGGATCATTTTCGCCGCTATCTGTTCGATTGTGGCAAGCGAGGCATGGCTCGCCCCACGATCCGGCTGCACTTCGCCGCCCTGCGCACCTTTTTTAGATTTCTCACGGAACGCCATGGCTTGAACGTCAACCCGCTCAAGGAGGTGCTTCTACCCAAGCTGGAAAAGAAGCTCCCCTTCGTTTTGAACGGGAAACAGATCGACGAGCTGCTCGGCGCGCCATTGCGGGTGGAAAAATCGAACAAGGCTCCTGTGTGGATGCCGGCACGCGACGCGGCGATTCTCGAGCTTTTCTACAGCAGCGGCCTGCGTCTCGCCGAACTCGTGGCGCTCGACGTGGCGAGTGTCGATGTCTACGCGGAAAATGTCCGCGTCCTCGGCAAAGGAAGAAAGGAACGGATCGTGCCGGTCGGCGCGCCCGCCCTCACGGCGATTCAAAAGTACCGGCAGGAAGCCAACGTACACACGGGTCCGCTTTTCATCAGCAAGCTGCGGCGAAGATTGAGCCGGGAGAATGTCTGGCTCGTGCTCAAGCGGTATCTCCCGCATACGAGCATTCCTGCGAATGTAAGCCCTCACAAGCTGCGGCACAGCTTCGCCACGCACCTGCTCGATGCCGGGGCGGATCTGCGCAGTGTGCAATCGCTCCTCGGCCACGCCAGCCTATCCACCACGCAGATCTACACTCACGTGACGATCGAGCGGATGAAGACGGCCTACGATGGGGCACATCCGCGGGCGTGATGGGGACGAAACGCAGAGGCGCAGAGACGCAAAGGGGAAAGTGCTTTGAGAAGGAAGAAGTGCGGCGATTGGATGGAGCCTGTCCGATAGCGCCAGCGTTTTGGAGTGGGTGCGATCTATCGCCGCTTTGGCTTGCGGCGGAGCCGCGCCGGCCCCCTTCGGGCAAGCCACTGGACATGCGGCGGCACTGCACATCGTCCGGCGGCGTTCCGCGCCAATCCAAAGCGGCGATGAATCGCACGCACTCCATAACGCTGGCGCTATCGGCGGAGATCCCTGCGACATCCGCCTCTCCCTCTGCATCTCCGCGCTTCTGCGTTTAGTCTTTCTCCGCCAGCCTGCGCTGCAAGTTGAGGTGAAAATTCCCCAGCGGGAACTCGTCTTCGTGCACCATCCCGATCCAGCGCTTGAGGTCCCGCTCGTCGTTGATCACCCGTTCGCCCGCCTTCCATTGCGAGGCCACATTCGGGCGGATGTAGCGGGAGACGAGTTCATGGCCCGCCAGCCAGAAGGCCAGCTTCGACCAGTCTGCGGCCTGCTTGTAGAGCGCCGTCAGTTCTTCCCTCAGACCATGAATGCCGCCGGCCAGCGCGTCCCATCGGATGGTGAGCCGGTTGTCCCGCCAGAGCAGGACGTCATGCTGGTGCAGATAGGCGAAGAGCAACTGGCCGCCGAGGGCATCGTAGTTGCGCACGCGAGGCCCGGTGATGGGGAAGCGGAGGACACGGTCTAGCACGATCGCCCACGTGACGTAGCGGGCGAAGGGGAAACCTTCGCGCGCGATACGGTCCGCTTCCTCGAAGCTGCGCAAGTCCACGCGGAGTTCTTCCAGGCCGTACATCCAAAACGGGGCGCGCTGCCGGATCATGAACGGATCGAACGGCAGTTCGCCGACGCTGTGCGAAGCGTCGTGAATCAGATCCCACAGCGCCGTGGTGTCTTCGATCAGCGGGACGGAGCCGAGCCAGAACTCCAGTTCAGGAAAGAGATCGAGCCCGATGGCCGCCGCGCCGCGCTGCGTCGAACGCTGCAAGCGTCGTGCTTCCCGGTCGCAGAAGATGGTGGCGAAATGGTTCGACGCGCGGCCCGCGACCGACACGGTTTCCGGAAAAAGCACGGCGCACTCGCTGGCATATCCATCGGTGAAATCGACGAGATGGCCGGGCGCGAATTTTTTGTTGTGGAACTGGGAGCGTTCGAGCGCGTCGAGCCAGGCCGGCCAGGGCGAGCGCATCCGCAGCGCCTCGAAGCGCGTATCGCTCGAGGCATTTGGCGTGTAGAGCGGGAAGAGAACGATGTGCTCCCGCCCGTCGTGCCGGTCGCGCTGCGGCTGGAAGGCCGCGAGCGAGGCCGCGAAATCCGGACGGCTGAAGCCGGTCGCCTCCCAGGCGGCGAAGTCCCGGCGCAGTGCCGCGAAGTAATCCTCCTGGTGCGGGAACTGCGGCCCGAGCCCCTCCAGTGCTGCCAGGGCGATCCGCGCCAAACGGCTCACCTCCCCATGGTCCTCCGCGACCACGGAACCGTCGCCACGTTGCCGACGGCGCAACGCATTGATGGCGGCCTTGAGCGAAAGCCAGTAATCCGACACGCCGGATTCCGGGCCTGCCTCCCGGGCAAAGCCGCGGGAGGCCGACGGTGCGGCCAGCCAATAGAGGAGATTCAGCCAAAGCTGGAGGTGATCGAATTCGCCGATCCGCTCATCGCCGAAGAGGACCGAATCGGTGACGACCGCCACGCGCCCTTCGCCAAACGAACCAGCGCCGATCAATCCGGCCTCGGGCGGGCACGCTTGCGAGGAGGTTATCCAGGCGAGCGTGTTCTCACCTTCGGCGGAGCACCAGCCGGCGCGATAAAAGCAGGCGCGCTCTACGCCGTGGGCGAGCGGTGTCCTGCCCGTTGGTTTGCCCATGAGCCACTCGGGATTGCCCGGGATGCATGCCGAGTGGTCGAACGCCGTGCCGTTTTCCAGGTGCAGGCCCATGGGAGACACAAGTTCGTTGAGATTGTCGCCGTACTTGTCGTGTTCGTATTCCGAGATCACGAGCAACCCGCCGCCCCGGCGGACAAACGCCTGCACGGCCTCGATCTCCTCTGCGCTGAGAGCCGGGGAGCCGCCGGAGGTGGTGCGTTCCCAGCGGGAATCGCAGGGATGTGGGAGGACCAGCACGTCCGCGTCCGCAAGCGACTCCGCGGACAGGGGCTGCGCCACGTTGCGCGCCACCTCGAAATCCCGGGCGGTGAGTGCGTTCGCAGCCGTGGCGTAGGAGGAATTGGCGACGCGTCCCGGCTCCATCTCGCGGGCGCGCTCCGCCGAAATCGACCAGCTCTCACTGTGGAACTCGTCGAAGAGAATGCGGGCAATTTTGCGCTGCGCGGGATTCATACTCGGCTCCGCGCTTAGTCTAACAGCACCCGGTCACTTCGCCAAATCGGCGCAGTCGGCGAGGAGGGAAGCGACGTCCTCCGCCGTCGTGTCCCACGAGCACATGAGCCGCGCCGCGCCGTCCGGTCCCACGTCGGTATAGAACTGCCAGCCGCGCTTCCGCAGGCCGTCGACGATGGGCGCGGGAATATGGGCGAAGACCGCATTGGCCTGGCGTGGGTAAGGGAGCGTGACCCCGCGCAAGGTGAGCAACCCCTTTTCCAATTGGGACGCCATGGCATTGGCGTGGGCGCCATGCCGCAGCCATGCCCCGTCGCGCAACATGCCCACCCACGGCGCGGCGATGAACCGCATCTTGGAAGAGAGCTGGCCGCTCTGCTTGCGGCGGAAGGCAAAATCGCGCGCGAGATGCTTGTCGAAGAAGACCAGCGCTTCGCCGCAGGCCATCCCGTTCTTGGTGCCGCCGAGGGTGAGAATGTCCACGCCCGCCTCCCAGGTCGCCGCACGGGGAGGGACGCCGAGTGCGGCGATCGCATTGGCAAAACGCGCGCCGTCCATGTGCAGGCGCAACCACAGTTCATCGACGGTCGCGCCGATCGCAGCGATTTCGTCCACGGAATACACCGTGCCGAGTTCCGTCGATTGCGTGAGGCTGACCAGGCGTGGCTTGGGATGGTGCACGTCGGTCCGGCGTTTCGCGGCGCGTTCCACGTCGGAAAAACTGAACTTGCCGTTCTTCCCGTGCAGCGGCACCAGGGAGACGCCGTGCGTGAAGAAGCCGGGCGCGCCGCACTCATCCGTGCCCACATGGGCGTGCTCATGGCAGAGCACGCTTTCGAATGGCGCGCAGGTCGCCGCGATCGCCAGGGAATTGGCGGAGGTGCCGTTGAAGACGAAGAATACTTCGCAATCGATCTCGAAGAGCTCCCGGATGAGCCGCGTCGCTTCCGCTGTCCATGGGTCCGCGCCATAGGCGGGCGCATGTCCCGCATTGGCCTCCTGCATCGCTGCCCATGCCTCGGGACAAATGCCGGCAAAGTTGTCGCTGGCGAATTGCCGGCGGGGCGGATCAGCGTTCAGGCTCATGGTTCCAGCGTAGCAGTGGATACGAAAGTAGGAATCCTGTTCTCCGCAATGCTCCTGGGAAGCGCTTGCCGGGAACGCCCCCTTTGCATTCCGTCGATCCGAGGAGGGCGAGGAAACGGCCCGAAAAGAAACCCCGAAATTCTTTGGTCCGATGGAAACCTGGTGTAGGCTCCATTTCATGTCGGTCGCGGTGTGTCGCACAAATGATTCCAGCGAAATTAGAGTTGGACGAAGCGCAGAGGCTGGAAACTCTGCGGCAGTATGCCGTACTGGACACTCCGCCGGAAGAAGCGCTGGATGATCTGACAGCCCTCGTGGCGACAATCTGCGAGATGCCGATCGCCTTGATCACGCTCGTGGATGAGCAACGGGAGTGGTTCAAATCCAAAGTCGGCCTGACGGCCGCCGAGGCGCCGCGCGCGACTTCTTTCTGCGCGCACGCGTTGGGAGTTCCGGAGTTGTTCATCGTGCCGGACGCCATGCAGGACCCACGTTTTGCCGACAACCCGTTGGTCACGGGGGATCCAGGGATCCGCTTCTACGCGGGGGCGCCGCTGGTCAGCCCGGAAGGCGCGGTCCTGGGCGCCCTGTGCGTCATGGATTGCGTGCCGCGTACGCTCATCCCGGTCCAGGAATTGGCGCTGCGCGTCCTCAGCCGGCAGGTGATGACGCACCTCAAACTCGGCAGGCAGTGGCGGGAACTCCAGGCGAGCGAAGGCAAACTGCGCGCGATCTTCGAGGCCGAGCCTGAATGCGTCAAATTGCTCGGCGCGGATGCCACGTTTCACGAGATGAATGCGGCGGGGCTGCAACTGTTCGAGGCGGACAGCCTCGAAAACGTGGCGGGTCGGAATTTCCTCCCGCTGGTTGTTCCCGAGGATCGCGATGCGGTCAGCGCCATGCTTGCCGCTGTCGCGAGCGGTGAAAAGCGCACCGTGGAATACCGCATTGTGGGGCTCAAGGGGACCTCGCGGTGGGTGGAGATGAATGGCGCGCCATTTCGCGAAGCTGCGACGGGGCTGAACCTCGTGCTGGGGGTATCGCACGACATCACGGTGCGCAAACGCGCCGAAGCCCGGCTCAAGCTGCTGGAAACCTGCGTGGAGCGGCTCAACGACCTCATCCTCATCACCGAGGCCGAACCACAGGAGGAACCCGGGCCACGCATCCTCTTTGTAAACGACGCCTTCGTACGGCGCACCGGCTATACCCGGGAGGAAGTGCTCGGGCGCTCGCCCCGTTTCTTGCACGGTCCGAAAACCAATCACGCCGAGGTGGAACGCATCGCTGCCGCGCAGCGCCAATGGAAACACGTCCACGCCGAACTGATCAATTACACGAAGAGCGGCGAGGAGTTCTGGGTCGAAGTGGATTTCGTCCCGGTGGCGGACGCCACGGGCTCGTTCACCCACTGGGTGTGCGTCAAGCGCGACATCACCGAGCGCAAACGCACTGGGAATCGTTTCAGCCGGCTGGTCGATTCCAATGCCCAAGGGGTGATGTTTTGGAATACCAAAGGTGAGGTCACCGGGGCAAACGACGCATTCCTGCACCTCGTCGGATACAGCCGGGATGACCTGGAGGCGGGGCTGATCGATTGGATAAAGATCACGCCTCCGGAATTCGCGGACCTGGATCGCAAGAGCATGCAAGAGATCGCCCTCAAAGGAGTTTGCGCGCCGTACGAGAAAGAATTCGTTCGCAAGAACGGTTCGCGGGTGCCTTTGCTCATTGGCGCCGCGTCTTTCGAGGACAACCCGGAGGAAGGGGTCTGTTTCGCCGTCGATCTCACCGAGCGCAAGAAACTCGAGCAGCAGTTCCTCCGCACCCAGCGCATGGAGAGCATTGGCACCCTGGCGGGCGGCATCGCGCACGATCTCAACAATACGCTCGGGCCGATCATCATGTCCCTCGACCTGCTGAAAATGAAGTTTGCCGATGCAGGCAGCCAGGAATTGATCGCGATCATTAGTTCCAGCGCGCAACGCGGGGCCGACATGGTGAGCCAGGTCCTGTCCTTCGCCCGTGGTGTCGAGGGCCGGCGCATGGAGGTGCAGGTCAAACATCTCATCCGCGAGATCGAGAAAATCGTCAATGACACCTTCCTGAAGAACATCCAGGTGCGGACGATCGCCCCGCATGAACTTTGGACCGTGCGCGGCGATCCGACACAGCTTCACCAGGTCCTCCTCAACCTTTGTCTGAACGCACGTGACGCGATGCCGATGGGCGGCACGCTGACCATCTCCGCCGAGAATTTGTCCCTCGATGCCCAATACGCCGGACAAAGCCTGAACCTCGGAGCCAAGGCGGGACCTTACGTCTTTCTCCAGGTGAAAGACACCGGCGCGGGTATTCCGCCAGAGGTGGTCGAGAAGATTTTCGACCCGTTCTTCACGACGAAGGAACTGGGCAAAGGCACCGGTCTCGGCCTCTCCACCTCGCTGGCCATCCTGAAAAGCCATGGCGGCTTCATTCACGTCTACAGCGAGGTCGGCAAGGGGACGACGTTCAAAATCTACCTCCCCGCGCAAACCGAGTCTTCCCCGGAGGTGGTGGCAGCGCAGGCGGCGGAACTGCCTCACGGAAATCAGGAACTCATCCTCGTCGTGGATGATGAAGCGCCCTTCCGCCAAATCACCCAGCAGACCCTCGAGGCCTTTGGCTACCGCGTCGTCCTGGCCGCCGATGGCGCCGAAGCCGTCGCTGTGTTCGCGCGGCGGGGCGCGGAAATCGCCGTGGTTTTGACCGACATGATGATGCCAATCATGGATGGCCCGGCAACCATCCAGGTCCTGCGCCGAATGAATCCCAAGGTGCGCATCATTGGATCGGGCGGGCTCACGCCTCATGGCCACGTCGCCCATGCTCTCAGTCTTGGGCTGGAGCATTTCCTGCCCAAGCCCTACACGGCGGAAACCCTACTGAAGGCGATCAAGCAGGTGTTGCTGAGCCAAAAGTGAAGGCCCGCGGAATGGGTAATTCGTTCCTCACATCGTCAGGACGGCGCGGAAGCGTGCTTTCCCGCTGTGCATCTGTTCGTAGGCCTCGACCACCTGGCTGAGCGGAAATTTCTCGATCATGGGGTGGACGCCGCTCATGGCGCTGAATTCCAGGGTGTCCTGTGAATCCCGCGCCGTGCCGGAGTACCAACCGGACACCGACCTCCGTCCCATGATCAACGGGAACACGCTGACCGACAGCGGGTCCCCGGGAGCGGCCGGGATCAGGAGATTTCCGTTCACGGCCAATCCATCCACGAGCTTGGAAATGGCCTGGGCGTTCGGCGCCGTCGCCAGGATCACGCGCGCGCCACCGAGCTTTTGCAGTTCGGCCACCGCATCGTCCCCGCCGGAGTCGATGTAATGGTGCGCGCCCAGTTTTCTGGCCAGCGCTTCCTTGTCCCGGCCACGGCCGACCGCGACGGTCACGAAGCCCATCTGCCGGGCATACTGGACTCCGAGATGTCCCAATCCGCCGATGCCGTGCACGGCCACCACGTCGCCGCCGCGCGCGCCCGAATTGCGCAGGGCATTGAACACGGTCACGCCCGCGCACATGAACGGTCCGGCTTCCTCCGCCGGGAGATCATCGGGGATCGCCGCGAGGGCGTTTGCCGGGACGACGATGTATTCGGCATACCCGCCGTCGAAATCGATGCCGGTGATCTTGCGGTTGATGCACATCGCGAAATCGCCCCGCCGGCACTGTTCGCAATGAAAGCAATGGCCGCCATGCCAGCCCACGCCGACGCGCTGGCCGGCTTTCCATCCTTGCACGCCACTCCCGAGTGCATCGATGCGTCCGGCGACCTCGTGGCCGGGAACGCGAGGATATTGGAGCCCCGGCCAGATGCCGTCTTTGACGAGGTCATCGCTGTGGCAGATGCCGCAGGCCTCGACCTTCACGAGGACCTGTCCAGTTCCGGGTTCCGGGATCTCGCGTTCGACCAGTTCCCAATCTCCGCCAGGTTTGCTGATTTGCGCCGATTTCATTGTGCTCATAATCGTAATTTGGTTTTTCGTTTTTCCCCAATACGCCGGACGCCTCAAAAATAGACGCGGTGAAATTCCTGCTGTCGATCAGAATAAGGCTGCGCTGCGGGATTGCTTCGGTGGAAAGCGTGAAAGGAATCGAGAAGCTCCCGCGTCTCCGCCTCTTCGCAGGGGCTCGTTTATTGAATACCTTCGACATATTCAGAACCGTTCGGTCAGAGTTCATGCCCGTCCCAGCCCGGCCCAATGAACGCCCTCCCCCGCTTCCTTCGCATTCGACAAAATTTTCCCCGGACCGCAGCGCTCGACATCCGGACGACGCTTTCCGCCGAATTGAAGCCGCTGCTGGCGCGGGTCCAGCCCGGCGCGCGAGTCGCGGTTGGCGTGGGCAGTCGTGGCATCACGAATTTGCCCGCGATTGTCGCGGGCGTTCTTGATCAGCTTCGGTCCGTCGGCGCCAGTCCCTTCATCATCCCGGCGATGGGCAGCCATGGTGGCGCAACTCCCGAGGGGCAGCGCGAGGTTCTCGAAAGCTACGGAATCACGGAAGAGACGATGGGAGTGCCGATCCGGGCCTCGCTGGAAGTGCGGCAACTCGGAGAGTCTGAGGATGGAATCCCGGTCTTTTGCAGTGTCGAGGCGTTGTCGGCCGATGGAATCGTCCTCATCAATCGGATCAAGCCGCACACCGATTTTAGCGGCGCACTGGGCAGTGGGTTGCTCAAGATGTCAGTCATCGGGTTGGGCAAGCGTGCCGGCGCGGCGGCGATGCACATCGCCGCGAGCCGCATTGGTCATGAGCGGGCGATTCGCGGCATGGCGCGGGTGCTTCTTCGCGAGGCTCCGATTCTCGGCGGGGTGGCCATCGTGGAGAATCAATTTCACGACACCGCCCGGCTCGCTGTGCTGGAGCGCGAAGCCATGGAAAAGGGCGAGGATGTCCTGCAGTCCGAAGCTCGGACACTGATGCCGTCCCTGCCTTTCGAAGAGATCGATCTCCTGATTGTCGATCGGATTGGCAAAAATATCAGCGGATCCGGCATGGACCCGAATGTGATTGGGCGGGGGGTGCAGGGTTACTCCGGTTCGCTGATGCGGGAGGGACGCCCGGCGCCTTTCATTCGCCGCATCCTGGTCCGCGATCTCACACCCGACACGCATGGCAACGCTGTTGGAATCGGTTTGGCTGACATCACGACGACCCGCCTCGTTCGGGCGATGGATGAACGAGTGACGTTCATCAATGCGCTGACGGCGATGGCCCCGCAGTCGGCGAAGGCGCCCATCCATTTCGAGACGGATCGTGAGGCGATCGATATGGCCCTGGGGTCGTTGGCGATCCCGGACACCAGCGCCGCGCTCGTGGTGCGGATTGCGGACACGCTGAGTCTGGCGGA
>Ga0070658_10001877_pt1 | contig 17712 bp, 15 predicted proteins | sample KBSC13metaG_FD_64664 | JGI IMG/M metagenome (GOLD analysis project Ga0070658, IMG submission 64664) | Corn rhizosphere microbial communities from Kellogg Biological Station, Michigan, USA - KBS C1-3 metaG | ecosystem: Host-associated > Plants > Roots > Rhizosphere > Soil ...
GACTACGCCCGCTTCACGCTCAACCACGCCGCCCTTTCCGAACGGCTCAAAAACTTGCGGCACGATTTCCGCACCGCCACTGAACAGCTCCAGCGCCGCGCCCTCCCCGCGCGCGACACGCCCGGCGACGTCGGCACCGTTATTACAACACAAACCGAGCGAACGCGCGAATCCTCCGCCGCCGTCATCACCGCCGCGGCGAAGCGACTCGGCGAAGCGCTGCGGACGATCGAGGAGTACACCAAAACGCTCGATGGCGCAATCGCCGAGCAACTGCAAGCGCTACGCTATCGGGCGTACGACCTCGAGCGCGACATCCTACTCACTCTCTCCCCCGGGCGCGAGCGAATGGCCGGCGTCACGCTGTGCGTGCTCGTCACCGAATCACTCTGCCGTCTCCCGTGGCTCGAAACGGCCCGGCTGGCGCTCGAAGGCGGGGCCGATTGCCTGCAGCTCCGCGAAAAGCACCTCGAAGGCACCGAACTCCTTTCCCGGGCCGAGCAACTCGCCGCGCTTTGTCGAAAACACAACGCCATTTCGATCATCAACGACCGCCCCGACATCGCCCTGCTTGGCGGCGCCGACGGCGTGCACGTCGGGCAAGGCGATCTGCCCGCCCGCCGCGTGCGGCAGCTCGTCGGGCCGGACTTGATCGTCGGCGTCAGCACCCACGCGATCGAGCAGGCGCAGCAGGCGATCCTCGACGGCGCCGATTACATTGGGGCCGGGCCGGTGTTCACGAGCACCACCAAGCCGAAGCCGGACTTGCTCGGAATCGCGTACGCCGCGGCGGCATCGCAGGGATTATCGGTCCCGGCCCTTGCGATCAGCGGCATCACGGCGGCCAACGCGAGCCAGCTCGCGGCGGCCGGCGTGCATCGCGCCGCGGTGTCGTCGGCCGTGCTCTGCGCCGACGATCCGGCCAGCGCCGCCGCGGCGATCAAGGCGGCGCTGCAACGCAAAGTCGCCGACGACGAATCGCCCTGATTTATCGGATGTTATCGAACGAATTTTGATTGGCCGCGCTCCTTCCTGGAATGTAAATCGGATACAGCGATTCGCCCTCTCGGGTTTTCTCGGGCGAAGGATTGTGGAGCCGATCATGCTGCGAGCCGTTGTCCGCCGGGTGGTCATCGTTGCCGTCCTCTGCTGCGGGTCAATCACCTTGGCCGGGAGCACGTGGACTGCCCCCGGTTGGTCGGCCGGGCAAGGCGGGAACCTCGGGCCGGTGGCGACGGACAACGTCGACGTCGGCGAGACCGTCGCCAACCTCGTCAGCGCCAAGGCCGGCCGCTCCAGCCCGCGGATGGCTGCCGGCCTGACGGGCGACTGGGCCGTCGCCGAACGTGCCACCCAGCCGCCGGTCACACTCGCCGCTGCCGATCCACTACCGAAACCTGTCGCGATCGCTTCGGACGTCTACGCGCTGGATGACGACACATTAGCCACGCACGCCATCGCCGTTCCCCTGCCGCCGGCGATGATCGCGGGCCTGCCGGCCCTGGCGCTGGCGTGGCTGGTCGGGCGGCGAATCGTCCGCGGATAAGCCGAACGGTCTGCCGTCGGACAAACCTTTAGCCGCCAAAGTCATTCAAGCCGCAAAGGCGGACCGGTCGATGTTGGATCGGTATGCAATTCGATCCGATCATCACCAACCCGGGCCGGCTTTCGATCCTGACGGCGCTGCTGAACGACGCGCAGCAGGATTTTGTCACGCTCCGCAAAAACACGCGGATGACCGACGGCAACCTCACCACCCACGCCCGCAAGCTGGCGACCGCCGGCATGGTGACGATCGAGAAAGCCGCCCGCGCGGGTCGGCCGGTGACGATCATCACGCTGACCAACGAGGGCCGCACCGCCTTCGAGCAGCACGTGCACCGGCTGACGGATTCGATCAAGCCCAACGGGTCGGTCGAACAGCCCCCGATGGGGCAGGAATCGCAAGCTGCGGCGATGCACTAAGTGCTTTGCCAGCCATCGCTTCGGCCGGAAATTGGGTTTGTTTTTTCCAAACACATTCCGCCGCCGCCCCTCCCTCGATGCCGCGACGCGGCGAGATCCTAAGCCTCTCCCTGTGGGAGAGGTTGGGTGAGGGCAGGCCGAAGATATCGAGTCGAGTCGTTCATCCGGATCGATGGGTCTTGAGGCCTCTCTTCTCAAAGACGTTCTTTACGCTCCTCCGCGACCCGTTTCAGCATGCCCTCACCTAACCTCTCCCCGAGGGAGAGGGACTGAGGCGGGCACCCGTGAGCCCCCTGGCACTTCCCGATCCTACCGCCGTCGCGGCGACAAATCGGCGGAAAAACAGGCCGTTTCCGCTAATCCGTCACCACGAACCGGCTCTTGATCTGCTGCCGGCCGTACGTCCGGGTGATATCCAGCGTCGCCGGGTCGTCGGTCGGTTTACCGTGCACGCTCAGCCACTTTTGCGAGCGCTGGAAGAGCGTATCGAACTCCTCGGCCGACATCGGGCGAGCGAAATACGTGTCGCGGCGGACGGGGATGATCCGGCAGAGCGGCGTCCCCTTGGTGATCGTGATCTGCTTCTCGCCCGGGTGCAGTTCCAGCACCGCGTGCCACGGGTAGCTGGCGGGGTACCAGTCGGTGTCCGCCAACGCCGTCACCGCGTGCCATGGCCGCTCCATATTGGGCACGTCGGTCATGTACAGCAGCTCGTTCGGATCCGTTTTCAGGAACAGGAACGAGCTGACCTTCACCTGGTTCTTGATCTCCGCGTAGACGTTCTCGCTGATCTTGTGCGGCACGGTCTGCCCGCGCTCCCACGGCCAGGCGTATTGCTGCACGAGCGGGCGCGCCTCCGCCTCTTCGTGGGCGGCGTAGTCGAAATCGCTTTCGATGACGGTGTCGGGCTCGATGCGCCACGTGCCGTCGCGCTTGCGGGCGAAGGTGACGTCGAAATTCGCCAGGATGTCGAACCCGAAGGCGTTGGCGGCTCGGATCGGCGGACATTCCTCGGGCCACCCCCGGCCGGGGCCGCGCTTGATGTAGATTTCCTTCGCGGGGGCCGGATCGAACAGGTCCTGGCGGAATTTGAAAAAGTGCAGCATCGGATGGCGAGTGTAACCGAACCGCTGATGCCGATCGCGCGCCGACAGCAGGTTCCGCCGTTAGCGGCCTCGCTCGAGAGGCCTTCCCCGGACACCGCCTCGCAAGCGAGGCCGCTAGCCTTGAGCGGTTGACCTGCGCGCTGCCCAACGGTATCGTGTTACGTCCCTCGCTCGGCCCCCGCCGTGCGTGTGGAAGTTCGGCCCCATCGTCTAGAGGCCTAGGACACCGCCCTTTCACGGCGGCGACAGGGGTTCAAATCCCCTTGGGGTCAGTTCGATTGTGAAACAAAGCGGCCTTTGCTCCTTCGGGGGCAAAGGCCGCTTTCGTTTTTTTGCGCTTACGCCGCGGCGTTGGCGACGATGCGCAGCGGGTGCTCCTGCATCGTCTCACGCACGGCGTCGAACTGGCTCTGCACCGCGACGAAGACCTCGATCAGGCCCGGATCGAAGTGCGAGCCCTTGCCTTCGAGCATGATTTTCACCGCTTCGGCGTGCGAGAACGCGTCCTTGTAGGCACGGCGGCTGGTCAGCGCGTCATACACGTCGGCGACGGCAACGATGCGCGCCGCCAGCGGAATGTCTTCGCCGGATAAGCCCTGCGGATAGCCGCTGCCGTCCCAGCGTTCGTGGTGGCTTTGGGCGATCTGCCGGGCCATCACCAGGTAGCCGACGTTCGGCCGATGAGCCGCGGCGGCGGCGAGGGTGTCGGCGCCAAGAGCCGAATGATGCTTCATCACCGCGAACTCGGCCGGCGTCAGCTTGCCCGGCTTTTGCAGCACGGCGTCGGGGATGCCGACCTTGCCGATGTCGTGCAGCGGCGAGGTCTGTTTCAGCAGCCGGATGAATCCGGCATCCACTTGCGGCCAGGCGCCCAGCTCACGCATCTTGTCGGCCAGGATGGTGCAGTAGCTCTGCACGCGCTCGATGTGTCGGCCGGTGTCGTTGTCGCGCGATTCGGCGAGCTTGGCCAGGGCGACCACCGTCACGTCCTGCATCTCCAGCTGCAGAATGCGCTCGGCCACGCGCACGCGGGCGAGCAGCTCGTCCGGGTCGAACGGCTTTTTCAGGAAGTCGTCGGCGCCCGAGCCGAAGCCGAGTAGGTTGCTCGCCTTGTCATCGCGCCCGGTGAGCAGGATGAAGTAGACGTAGCAGCCCCAATCGGCCGAACGCACGGCCTTGCACAGTTCCATGCCGCTCATCACGGGCATGTCCCAATCGCTGATGATCAGCGGGAAGGGCGTCTCCTGCATGTTCTTCAGCGCCGCGGCGCCGTCGGTATGCAGCGTCACCTCGTGCCCGGCGCCACGCAGCACCTCGGCCAGCATCTCCCCCGCGATGAAATCGTCTTCAACAACTAAGACTTGCATTTCGCGTCCACTCCGACAGCAACTACATCCCCTTTGTTCAGGCTCAAACGATCCGTGACATGCGGAATTTCTTTCACGCAGCGATCGACCTCGTGCCGCAATGAATCGAGCAGCGCGGCGACGTCGTTCAGATTTCCATCGGCCGACAGGTGCTCCAGCTCGGCCGCCACCTTCGATAGTGACGTGGCCGCCACGGTCGCCGCGGTACCTTTGAGCTGGTGGGCCGATTTGCGGCAGGCGTCGGCGTCGTGCGCATCGGCGGCGGTGAGGATTTCGTCCAGTCGCGCGTCGAGCTGCTCGCCGAACTTCTGCAGCACCTTGGCGGCGAATGTCGCGTTGCCGCGGCAGCGGTGGATGAGCTGATCGATATCGACGGCCCCCGGCTCGGCTGCCGCTGGCGTTTCCGCCGGCGCCGCCGGTTCGACTGCAGGCTCGGCCGATTCAGACTTCCGCTCGATCTTGACGGCCGGCCGCTGCGGCAGGTGGCGCAGGATCGTTGCCACGAGCACATCGGCGTCGATCGGCTTGGTGACGTAATCGGTCATGCCGGCTTCGAGGCACTTCTCGCGATCGCCGTTGATGGCATTGGCGGTAAGGGCGATGACCGGCAGATCCTTCGGCAGATCGCCCGACACCTTGCGACGGCGAATGTGCGAGGCGGCTTCGAAGCCGTCCATCACCGGCATCTGGCAATCGAGCAGCACAACGTCGAACGTCGCCGCCGCGAGGCATTCCAGTGCCACGCGACCGTTGCCCGCGATTTCGGAGGAGCAACCAAGCTGCTGCAGCAGGTCGCTGGCGACCATCTGGTTGATTTCGTTGTCTTCGACCAGCAGCACGCGCAGCCCGCCCAGCGTGCCGTTACGCGGCGCGGGCGCATCGGCCTTCGAACGCGGCTTGGGCGCAATAGACCCGCCCCGGCCGATGGTCGTCATGATCGAATCGAACAGCGTCGACTGGTGCACCGGCTTGGCGATCACACCGGCGAAGCCGTGCTGCCGCGCCGCTTCCACGCCGCCGGAGTCGTCCAAGCCGCACAGCAGCATGATCGGCAGGTCGGTCAGGTTCGGATCGTTGCGCAGCTGCGTCGAAAGCTCGACACCGCTCATGTCGCGCAGCAGGCGGTCAGTGATCAGCATCGAATACGGCCGGCCGAGTGCCTTGGCCTCGCGGATGGCATTCAGAGCGTCGTCGCCGTGCTCGAACACATCCGCTTCGATCTGCGAGGCTTCGAGCTGACCCTTGATGACCTGCAGGTGAACCGGGTTTTCGTCGGCCACAGCGACGCGCATCGCCCGCGCGTCGATCATCGGCCGCGGCAGCGCCACCGGCATGGCGACGTGCACCAGGCGCACGGTGAACCAGAACGTCGATCCTTCGCCGAGCGTGCTGCTCACGCCGATGCGGCCGCCCATCATTTCTGAAAGCTGCTTGCTGATCGCCAGGCCCAGGCCCGTGCCGCCGAACTTGCGGGTGGTCGACGCATCGACTTGCGAAAAGCTCTGAAACAGCCGATTGCGCTTCTCTTCCGGAATGCCCGGTCCGCTGTCTGTGATATCGAAGCGCAGCGCGATTCGACCATCGCTGCCGGCGTCGGCGGCATCGGCGTAGACCTTCACGATCACGTGGCCGCGCTCGGTGAACTTCAGCGCGTTGCCGATCAGGTTCACCAGCACCTGCCGCAGCCGGGCCGAGTCGCCGCGGTACTGGCCTCCGACATTAGGGGCGATGTGGCAGGCCAGATCGAGCCCGCGCCGCGACGCGCGCTCGCCAAAGGTGTCGATCACGTCGGCCACCAGTTGATCGAGGTTGAACGCGTCTTCGAGCAGTTCCAGTTTGCCGGCCTCGATCTTGGAGAAGTCCAGAATGTCGTTGATGATCGACAGCAGGTTCATCGCGCTGCTCTTCACGATCGTCGCGTGCTTCCGCTGGCGATCATCGAGCTTGGTGACCAGCAGCAAGTCGGTCATGCCGATGACGCCGTTCATGGGCGTACGGATTTCGTGGCTCATGGCGGCCAGGAATTCGCTCTTGGCACGGCTGGCGGCTTCGGCGGCCTGCTTCGCGGCTTCAAGTTCGGCGGTGTGACGCGCGATCTGCTTCATCTCGCGCAGCGAGCGCCTCGTCGAGATGAATAGAAAAAACTCGATGAAAACGATCCAGCTCGCGTGCTCGAGGAACCGCCACGGGCCGACATGCACGGTGCCGTAAATTCCCTGGGGCGACACCTCGCCACGCAACAGATGGTCGACAACGACAACCGCGGTGGCCGGAATGAGCACCGTCCAATCGCAATAGAACGCCAGGATCGCCAGCGAGCCGAAAATGTGGAAGTGCGATTCGAGGCGGCCGCCGGTGATGTGCATCAGCAGCGAGCTGAACGACAGCTGCGCGACCGCATTCACGTACCGCTTGTACGAATCGCCGAAGCGCGACAACGACAGAATTGCCGGCGGCGCGGAAATCAAGCCGCCGATGATCAACGCCGCCCAGATGTGCGGATGGACGGTGGCAACAGCGCCCTCATAGGTGTACGGCGTGCGCACCAGGGCGATCACGATGGCGGCCAGCCACTGGATCAGGAACAGGGCAGCCATCAAGTGATCGGTGTGACGGAACAGCGCGTGGCGCGTCCGCTCAAAATTCTGCTGTGCGACGCCGGTGAGTTTGATGTCTGCGATGCGATCCGACATTACGACGGGCTCCGATTGGATGAGGCAATGCGATACAGCGCACAGCCGAAGACCGGCGAGCGCAACGGTTGAACGTTTGCTTCGTGGTCCACCAGCACGCGGGTGATCAGATCGCGGCCGGCGGTTTCGCCGTCGTGGCCGCGCGACTGGGTGAGGCCGCCGCTGAAGATGCAATGGCCGTTGGCGTCGAACAGCAGCGCGTGTCCGCTGACTCGGCCGCCAAAGCGGGCGGATTCGATGCCGTCTTCATCGAAATGAATGGTGGTGCCCGGAATTTTACCGGCCTGTGCGACAAGATCATTTTGACGCCAATCCTGGCCGGCGTTCTTCGGCAGCGAGAACAACACGTGGATCGGCGCATCGTCCGCGAAGCCGGGCAGCGCGCGGGCCAGTTCGTTCAACGTCGCTTCGCTGCAGGGGCAGCGCGGGTGCAATAGCAGAACGAGGGTTGGCTTGCCCGGCAGCCGCGACAACGTCGACTCTGCCGGCCAATCTGAGCGCACCGTTGGTGGCCCGGGTTTGGCGGCGTATGCATTCAGCGCCGCCAGCGCGGCAACGGTCAAGATCGCCCAGAAGGCGACGGCGCCAACTACGTATTTTTCTTTGAACAATGCCCGCATATCCGTTCCAACCTGTGAGTCTTCCTTCCCATCGGCCCGGTTGAGGCGCGACTTTGCTAAAGGAATCTGTTTTTCCGGTGGTGGAGCGAAGGCGACGGCGTGTGTAGGCTCGGCGTATGGCAAAGCCCGATAAGAAGTCGCCCCGCCCCGCCCCTCGCCCCGGCGCCCGTCCGCCGCTGCCTTCGACGACGGATTGGTCCGATATCTCGGCCTGGTACGATGCGCTGGTCGGCAACGAAGGATCGGAATACCACCGCGAAGTGGTGCTGCCGGGGGTGGTGCGGTTGCTGAAGGCGACGCCGGGGCAGCGTGTGCTCGATGTCGCCTGCGGGCAAGGGGTGCTGTGTCGCTGGCTCATGCAGCAAGGGATCGAAACGACGGGCATCGATGCGGCGCCCGATTTGATCACCGCGGCCCGCAGCCACGGGGCCGGAGAATTTCTGGTGGGCGATGCGCGGGATCTGTCGATGCTGCAACGCGACGCCTACGACGCGGCCGCGTGCGTGCTGGCGATCCAGAACATTCACCCGATCGGCGGCGTCTTCACCGGGGTGGCGGCGGCGCTGAAAACGGGCGGCCGGTTCGTGATCGCGATGATGCACCCGGCCTTTCGCGGGCCCAAAGAAACGCACTGGGGATGGGACGACGCGGAAAAAGTGCAGTATCGGCGCGTCGACCGCTACCTGCTGCCCCGCAAGATTCCGATCACGGCGCACCCGGGCAAAAAGGCGTCGGCGTACACATGGTCGTTCCACAAGCCGATCGAGCACTACATTAAGGCCGCCTCCCGCGCCGGCCTGCTGATCGACGCACTCGAAGAATGGCCCAGCCACAAGACCAGCCAGCCCGGCCCGCGGCAAGCGGCGGAGAACCAGGCGCGCAAAGAGATCCCCATGTTCATGGCGCTGCGCTGCGTGAAAGCGCAGCCGCCGAGCGATGAGCTGGATGAGTTTCCAGAGTAACTCTTCCAGAATAACGCGATGACCTTGACGGCGCCGCTTCTTATCCCTCCCCCTCCGGGGGAGGTTAGGTGGGGGCGGTGAGCGTCCACCGACGATCGAACGCCTTTCCACGCTCCCCGCCGCCACCCCGCCTCCCCCCGGAGGCGGAGGGGTAAGAAATGTGCACCGCTCGCGATCGCGGTGCCCCATCACCTTCCACTGCGGGCGACATGTATGTCGCCCCTACGAAAGCCCCTACAATCGCCCCCATGCGCTCCATCGGCATCCTGCCCACCGAGGCGGCTTCGCGTCGTTTCTGCGATTACCTGCTCACCCGCGGCGTGGCCGCGCACGCGGAGGAAAGCGCCAGCGGCTGGCTGATCTGGATCGAGCACGACGACCAGCTCGATCTGGGCCGCGGCGAATTGCAGCAGTTCAGCGCCGCGCCGGGTGATGCGCGCTACGACACCGCCGCCGAGGCCCAGCGGCTGCGCTCGCAGGCCGAGAAGGCGGCGGTGCGGCGGCGGGCGAATTACCGCGACGTGCGCACCAGCCAGGCCTCCGTTTTCGGCCGGCCGACGCCGGTGACGGTGACGATCATCTTTATCGCCGTTGTCGCCGCGGCGCTGATGAAGTTCGGCGACATCCGCGGGCTGATGACCGACCCGGATTCGTTCGGCGCGCGGCTCTTCCGGGCCATGCTGTTCAACAACCCGATCCATAACCTGCGTTCTTCACTGCCGGATTCGCTGGCCATGTTCGCCAGCATCGCGCACGGCCAGCTGTGGCGGTTGATCACACCGATCTTCATCCATTTCGGCGTGCTGCACCTGGTCTTCAACATGATGTGGATGTTCGACCTCGGCCGACGCATCGAGCCGGTGCGCGGGCCGGTCAAAATGGTGTTGCTGGTGGTGGTGATCGCGGCACTCAGTTGTTGTGCCGAAGCGCTGTGGGTCAACAACTCGCCGTTCGGGCATGAACTTTACACGACCTTCGGCGGCATGAGCGGCGTGGTGGCCGGGTTGTTCGGGTACGCGTGGATGTGCGGGCACTTCAGGCCTTACGAGCAGATCGGCGTGACGCAGTATGAGACAGGGCTGATGCTGGGGTGGCTGGTCCTTTGCTCGCTCGGCTTTGTCGGACCGATCGCGAACGCGGCCCACTGGGGCGGGTTGATCGTCGGCGTGGTCTGGGGCGCGGCGCCGTCGCTGGTGAAAAAAGTTCGGCGGCCGTAGCTGCGACGCCTGCGTCGCCCCGCGCTGACGACAATCATTCGAGGCGAACGAAGAGGCGACGCAGGCGTCGCAGCTACGTGGCGGCTACCCGCGGAACGGCGAATACCCGCGCGGCGGCGTTGCGCCGATCACTACGTCGCTCTTCACCATTGTTCGTGCCGGTGCTTCAGGCGTCGGAGCAGACGCCGGCGTCGGCTGCGGTTGTTGCTGAGGCGGCGGCGGTACCACCGGTCCCTGTCGCGGGTTCACCGGCTCGGCCGTCACCGGATGCGGCCGTTCGAGGCCTTCCTGGGCGTTCCGGGCGTCTTCGTACATCTGCAGCATTTGCGGCAGCACGGCCTCGAGCGAATATTTCTCGACCACCATTTGCTCCGCGGCCCGGCCGAGCGGACGGAAGGCGGCCGGGTCGGCCAGGGCGGAGCAGGCCTTTTCGGCGAACGCGGCGGGGTCGAAGAAATCGGCCAGCAGGCCGTTCACGCCGTCGGTGATCATCTCACGCACCGGCGCCGTATCGCTGCCGAGCACGACGGCGCCGCAGCTCATCGCGTCCATCATGCTCCAGCTCAGCACGAACGGAACGGTGAGGTAGATGTGCAGATCGCTCGCCGCCAGCAGCTTGCCGAGCTCGTCCTGCGGCAGCCGGCCGACGAAGCGGATCTTCTCCAAGTCGTAACTGTCCTGGCCGAGCGTCCAGTTTTTGAACGTCTTGCCGCCGGTGTAGGCGTCGTCGCCGCCGTAGGCGATGCGGTCGGTGCCGACGACGAAGAAGATCGTGTTCGGCATTCGCTCGTAGATCAGCTTGGCGGCCTTCATGAAAATGTCGAAGCCGCGCATCGATTCGAACCCGCGCGAGACGTACGTCACCACCCGCACGTCGGCCGGCACCTGCACGCCGCAGATGGTCCGCGTGCCGCGCTGGCCCGGCGCCGGGCGGAGCATTTCGTTGTAGCCGTGGTAGAGGTTGCGGTCGACGCCGTCAAAAATCGTCCGAATCTTGCCGTTGTACTCGGCCGGGAAGCGGCTGCGCTGGAAGCGGGTGGGCGTGTAGCCGATCTGGCAGTTCTGCAGATCGAGCAGGATCATCGCGTTGCGGGCCCGGCTGCGCAGGTATTTGATCTGCGGCGTCTTCCAGCCGAGATCGCGGCGAAAATCCATGTCGCTCTCGGGGCCGTGCGCGTGGTAGTAGTATTCGAAAAAGTTGATGACCGGCACGTCCGGATAAAGTTCGCGCAAAAACAGCGTGCTGCCGAAGCCGCTGTGGCCGACGATCAGGTCAGGCTTGATGTCGGGGCGCTTCAGCAGCGCGTCGTACACGCCGTGGCAGTGCCAGACGTTGTTTTCGAACGTGCGGGTACAGAAGTGGTTGTGCTTAGTCGCCCCGCCGGCCAGCTTGTACTCGACCTTCTCGATCCCGTCGGAAATACCGGCCGGCTGCTGGCTAACGAACGTGCACCGCCATCCCTGCGCAGCGACCAGGTGCCGGGCGATGTGGCCGAACTGGGCCGGGAAATTCTGATGAACGTACAGGACGTGCATGGGCGATCCACCATACCGCAAAGCCCCGAAGGGTGCAGGCTTTCGCACGACTGATGCGAACCGCCGGGGTAGTGGTTTTACCCGATGGGTCAATCGGGCGAATGGATGATTTTTGTCGATAAACAGTGCGTCAAAATTGCCTTAGCTTCTTTATAGACAGGCGGTAAGATACGCCCGTCTGTCCATGTCATGAGGGGTTGTTATTAGAAGTCGGATTCATCGGCGGAAGAGGGTGTGTACATGCGGTTCGGCCGCGGGTGCACGGATTGGTGCGGCGGCAATTTTTGCCTCCGATGCTGCCAATCGGCTGCAGGAATATTCCCGGACGCAGGGACGTCCGGTAATGGCGGCACTTTCGAAAGTAACACCCATGCTCTCTCGGCGTCTTTCCCTGATGGAACTAAAGCGGCTCTCTCGGGCGTCGATATATCAAGTACCGGCGGCACAGTTCGTGCACCCGGAACAGGGAGAACGATGCTAATGTCCGCCACGAAAACTAAAGATGTCCTGACCACAGGTGAAGTTGCGAAGATCTGTAATGTCGCGCCCCGCACTGTGAGCAAGTGGTTCGATACCGGCGCACTGACCGGCTACCGCATTCCCGGCAGCAAGGATCGCCGCATTCCGCTCGCACAGCTGATCAAGTTCATGAAGGCTCACGGCATGCCGCTGAACGGGCTGATGACCGGCGCTACCCGCGTGATGATCGTCGATGACGAATCGGACGTGGTCGAGGTGCTGGAAAAGATCCTGGAAGACGAGGCCCGCTACGAAGTGGAAGTTGCTCGCAGCGGCTTCATGGCCGGCATCACAGCGGAGAAGTTCAAGCCGCACGTCATCCTGCTGGACATGCACCTGAAAGATATCGACGGCCGCGAAGTGGCCAAGGTCGTCAAGGGCAATCCGGAACTGCAGCTGACCAAGACCATCGCCATGAGCGGCAAGATGGCCGAGCACGAACTGAAATTGCTCGTGGGCGGCGGGTTCGACGGTTATCTGAAAAAGCCCTTCAACGTGCGCCACGTGATCCAGACGATCGAAGACGCGACCAGCGTGGTGTACTAAAGCGGTCCGCGGGAACGAGTCTTGAAAACAACAACGCTGGGGTGGCGATTTAGGTCGCCACCCCAGTCGTTTTGGTACGAGTATCGAATTGCGCTAATCGCTCGGTGCCGTCGTCGCCTTGTTCGTCGCGGGAACGAGACGCTCGAAATTCGCGCCCGCCCCCGTGAGGCGATTCATGCGGGCCTCGACGATCTGGTCGATGTTTTTGGAGTCCTCGTTGTACGTGTCCTCTTCCGCATCGAGCGCCTGCTTGGCCATGTCGAGGCGGCGGCGGCGCTCTTCGAGGGAGGTCTTTTCCAGTTGCATGACGGCATCGTGCAGCTGCTGCGTCAGATCCGCGTTGCCCGGGTCGGCCTGCAGTTGCTGGGCGATGCCCCAGGCCTGGTCTTCCAACTTTCCCTGCTCCAGCGCGGTCTCGTACACGCCGGGCGCGTCGGTCTGGGCCTTCATCAGGGCGCGGTAGCGGTTCGCCATGCGCAACTTCAGCTGGGCGACGACCGGAGAGTCGTCGCCGCGGTTGTCGCGGACGCGCTCGAACATCTTCCAGCGGTTGGGGAAGTTGTCCTGGCTGAATTTGCCGACCTGTTCCCATTCCTCGTCGCTGGGCGCGTCGGTGCGCTGCAGCTCGGCCAGCGGGCGCTCGCCGTTGTTGGCGTTGCGGCCACGGAAGCCGTTGAACCAGCGGCCCATCCTGCCGCCGCGGCGCGCGCGATCGGGGGCGGGCGCGTTTTCACTCGCAGGCGGTGCATTGTCGCTCGCGGGCGGGGCATTGTCGGCCGCGGGGGCGCTGTCGGAGGCGTTACCCGGCTGCGTCGTGGGCCCGTCCGCCAAGGCAAGGCCGGCCGCGAGCATGAGTGCGAGGGGAATCATCTTGCAACGCATGTGAAGTACTCGATTTCTAGTTACTGCAGCGATTCGTCCAGGAAACGGATGGCCGCGACCTGGCGCTGCGCCTCGGAGCCGGGATCACGGATCACCGGTTCGAATGCCCGCAGGATCTGCAGGTCGTCCATATCAATGCCTTGCATGCCGGGCGGCGGCCCCCACTGACCGCCACCCCATCGGCCGCTCCAGCGGTGGTCGTAGCCGCCATCGGTGACCATCACCGGTTGCGGCTTCATCAGGTCGTCGCGGGCGCTTTGCCACCACAGGAACATGCCGATCGCCAGTGCGGCGGCGGCGGCGATGGGGTAGGCCACCCAGTGCAGACGGCGATGCTCCTCATGGTCGTCGACCGACGGCATCTCGGGCCGGCGCGAACGCAGGACATCGCCGACGGCATGGGCGGCGGTGAACGGCGAAGTCGGCGGCGTCGAGGCATCGGCCTGACGCATGATGCCGTGATAGCCCGCGTAGGCCTGCTGAATCTGCGCGAACTCCAGCCGCAGGTGGCCGTCACGCTCGAGCATGTGCTCGACTTCATCCCGGTCCTGGGCCGGCAATTCGTTGGCCAGGTACATCAGGAGGATGGCTTCGTTGTTCTCAAGCTGGTGTAGAAGGCTGTTCATTCCATCATCTCCTTCAGCTTGTTCATCGCCTTGTGCATGCGGCCCAGCGCCGTGTTCAGCGGGCAGCCAAGCGTTTCGGCGATTTCGACAAACTTCAGCCCGCTGTAATAACGCAGCAGCAAGACCTGCCGCTGCGCCTCGGGCAGCCGGGCAATGGCGTCGCGGAGCTTGGCAGCTTCTTCGACGCCTTCGATCCGCTGGCCGGCCTGCGGGGCTTCGCCGGGGGCGATTCGCATCGCCCCGTCGTACGCCGACCGCTGCCGCTTGGCCGAGCGCCACAGATCGTTGGCCTTGTTCGTGGCGATGCGGAACAGCCACGCCTTGAACCCGCCCCCGCCGGTGGAGACATCGAACTTCTCGATGTGCTCCATCACGCTCAGCCACGTCTGCTGGTGCAGATCCTCGGCGGTCGGCATCGATCCGCTCAGGCGGTACAGGTACCGGATCAGCGGCTCGTGATACCGCAGGACGAGCTTCTCGCCGGCGTCCGGATCGTTGTCGCGCATCCGCCCGAGCAGGAACGCGTCCGTCTCGGGGCCGATTAGGGCGTCTTTGGCTTTGACCAGGCTCAGCGGCATCTCGCTCGCGTGTATCGTCATGGGTAGAACGCCCCTGCCGCAGCTTTATTCTGCAGATTCCCTGACAACGGCTCGCTTTTTGCCATGAAGCGAATTCCCGCCAGCCATTGTAGCCGGCGGCGCAGGAATTGCCGCACCCCGAAATCCCCCGCTCCCCCCGCGCCAGCCCCGGCCGGGGGCGGATTTTATCGGATCGCAAGCCGCGGCTAAAATCACACCGGTCATTCCGTTGCCTTTGCCGACATTAGTGGCGGAAATGACCATGTCTTACCTGTCGGAGTTAAGAGCGGAGTTCGATGTGCGTTTCACCGCCGGCCAGCGACGCTGGGTGCTCTTGCCATTGCTGCTGGCCTTCCCATTGGCCGTGCTGCTGGGGCAGTGGGTGGGGTCGCTGACCGCATCGAACGTCCCGCCGGTCGCCTTCCCGCTGTTGTGGCTGGCGTCGCTGGCGTTTGTGATCGAGCGGAAGGCCTGAACCCGCCGCGGCCGGCTCAATGAGCTTCGACCGGTTGGAACCCTTGCGGCGTCAGATCAGATTCCCCCAACGTGGCCACTTTTTCCGTCTCAGTGCCGTTCACGATGTAGCCGGGCAGATCGAGAGACTTTACGCGCCCGGCGGTCGGGTGCGAGGCGTCGGCCACGTCCTGCTCGATCGATTGGTTCCCCTTGTGGTTCAGAATAAATCCGGCCCCGTACTTCAACTCGCGTGTCCAGATCGGCTTGCCGTCCTTCGTGAGGACGAATGTGACGATCGTGCTGGGCGCATCGACCGTGTGCATTTCCGGCGGCCCAAGGCGGACCGGAATGCGGTAGGTGATTTTGTCGGTCGGCCCGGCCGCCGAGGTGACATTGATCTGGTATTGGGTGGCCGCCGGATCCGACTTGTGACCGACGGCGGCCAGCACGCCCTCAAGGTTCTTCTTCGCCTCGGCCGGATTGTCGAACATCGCAAAGTCGCCCTTGATCGCGATATGCGCCCCCGCTGCGATGACGAATTGCTCGGGCTTCGCCTTCGCGATCGCACCCGCACCGGCCGCATCGGGCAGCGCCGTCATGCACAGCACCCGTTGATTTTTATTGGTCATGCCGGCGCAGAAGAATTGCCCGTTCGCTAACTGAAGCATTTCCGTTCGACCCGTGTCGTAGGTCCAGGTCGGGATGCCGGTTTTGATGTCGTAATAGTATTTCTGTCCGTTCAGGATGCCCGTGCCGCCGATCAGAAAATGGCGGAAGCCGATCCCGCCAAGGCCGGCCAGGTGGCCGAGCGGGTTTTTGCTGCCGAACTTGGTGATCGTCACCGTCGAACCGTTCCACGCGGCCGCATAAGCGCCAGTCGGATCAATCGTCAAGCCGCCAAACGTATCCGGTATGTCGGCCACGATTGCCAAGTCGCTCGCCCGCACGACCAGCCCGTCGCGGTTTTTTGAGGTGATCAGGTACTGTCCACTCGGATGCAGCGTCACCTCGTGGCATTGCAGGAACGCCAGCTGACGGCCGGTGCGCACGTCGAGCAGGAAGACGTCGCCGAACCCTGTGCGCAAGATCAGCCGAGTCGGGCTCAGCAGGATCGCCTGGTCCGGCTGCAATTGGTCCTTGCCGTCCCAGAACGTGTATTCGGCCTTCGCCTTGTACACACCGTCGACGTATTCCCAGAGCGCGAGTTTCCTGGGCGAATAATCGTTGGGGCGCGTGATAACGACGTTGCCGCCGTCGGCGACCGACAAGATGGAGTGGTCGTGAACGTGCAGCGTGCGCGTCTCGGTGGCATCGGGATCGTTCACGTCGATGCACAGTAGCGGCGTGTAATCGTGGTCATTGTCACCGACGACGATCACCTTCCATGGCTTGTCGGCGCATTCGAACAGTTTCGGCACACCGTTGAAGGGAAAACCCGATGGTGGCATGAAATCGGTGAAGACGGTCGATGGCTGCGTCGTCGGCTTGACGTAGATCGGCGCATTCACGCGCTTGTCGACGACCTTCGCGCGATTCACCATCACCCTGATCTGCGGCGGCGTCGCCACGTCGGCCGCCCGCAAGCGAGGTTGGGTCAAAAACAAAGCCATCGCGCCCGAAAGCGCGATGGCCAGTGTGCTGCGAGGGTTGCTGCGAATCATCCGTTACCTCCGGCCGAAAAAGCGGGCCTGCGATGCGGATGAATCTATACAACTTACGAGGCGATTTGTCGTGCGATTCAGACCAGTTTTGGGGTCAAATTACGCCGCTCCGACCGGCGCCAGCAGGCGCTCCTTGTAGAACTCGATCATCTTACCCAGACCTTCTTTGCGGGTAACGACCGGCTCCCAGCCGAGCAGTTCCTTCGCCCGGCTGATGTCGGGCTTGCGGATCTTCGGATCGTCCGGCGGCATTTCGCGGTGGACGATCTTGCTGGTGCTCTGCGGGATCAGGGCCAGGATTTCCTTGGCGATGTCGTAGATCGTCAGTTCGTGCGGGTTGCCGAGGTTGATCGGCTCGACGAACGACGGGTTCTCCATCACCTTGTTGATGCCGCGGACCAGGTCGCTCACGTAGCAGAGGCTGCGGGTCTGCTTGCCGTCGCCGAAGACGGTCAGCGGCTCGTTGTTCAGCGCCTGCTTGATGAAGGTGATGACGACGCGGCCGTCGTACGGGTCCATGCGCGGGCCGTAGGTGTTGAAGATGCGGATCAGGCGCGTCTGCACGCCGCGCTCGCGGTGGTAGGCCATCGTGCAGGCTTCGCTGAAGCGCTTGGCCTCGTCGTACATGCTTCGCATGCCGATGGGGTTCACGTTGCCCCAGTAGCTTTCCGGCTGCGGGTGGACGGCCGGGTCGCCGTAGCACTCGCTGGTGCTGGCCATCAGGAAGCGGGCGTTGTGCTGGACCGCCATCTCGAGCAGGTTCCAGGTGCCCTGGCTATTCACCTTCAGCGTGGCGACCTGGTGCTTCACGTACCCGATCGGGCTGGCCGGGGAGGCCATGTGATAGATGCGGTCGATCTTTTCGGAGATCTCCAGCGGCTCGATCACGTCGTGCTTGACGAAGCGGTAGTGCGGGTTGCCCTGGAGGTGGGCGATGTTCTGGGGTTTGCCGGTGATGAAGTTATCGACGCCGACGAC
>Ga0070658_10001879_pt1 | contig 17693 bp, 15 predicted proteins | sample KBSC13metaG_FD_64664 | JGI IMG/M metagenome (GOLD analysis project Ga0070658, IMG submission 64664) | Corn rhizosphere microbial communities from Kellogg Biological Station, Michigan, USA - KBS C1-3 metaG | ecosystem: Host-associated > Plants > Roots > Rhizosphere > Soil ...
AAAACGGTTCTTGTCGAGACCCCTTTCGTGACCCGATACAGCCGTCAAGACGTTCTTCGTATCCTGCATCTCCGAGCCCGGCAGCTACAGGCATGGGAGCAGGCCGGACTGATCCCCGCCAACGAAACCTATACGTTTGAAGATCTCGGGCAGCTGCGTACGCTGCAGGCGCTTCGCGCGACGCGTATCCGGGTGAAGAGCATCCGCGAGTCCGTGGACGCGATGCGCAAGGCTTCGGGCATGTGCAATCCGCTGGTAGAGGCCAGTGCCGTGTGGCATGGGTCGCACCTCAGATTCCGGCATAGCGGAGCACTGGTGGATCCCGTGACGCAGCAGCTCGCGTTCGACTTTGAAGCAGCCGCACACGGGCGATTGCGGGTGGTGGGTGATCCGGGCGACACCCGCGCGCAGAGCTCCAACGTTCAGGAGATGTTCCAAAGGGCGGTGCAACTGGAGGAAGACGCAGCCACGCTTCCACAGGCGGCCGAGCTATACCGCAAGATACTAGCAATGCGCCCGCAGTATGCGGCGGCCTGCATCAACCTGGGCACGATCCACTACAACATGCGTGATTATGGGGTAGCGGAGCAGTTCTATCGTCGTGCGACGGAGGCAGACCCGAACTATGCGCTGGCGTTCTTCGATCTCGGGAACGTTCTGGATGAGCTGAAGCGGCTGCCGGATGCGATTGGCGCATATCAGCGAGCCGTTGCTCTGGTGCCACAGTATGCGGACGCACACTACAACCTGGCGCTGGCTTGGGAGCGGCAGGGCCACAAGCGCCGTGCATTGCGTCACTGGCTGGCGTACGTTCGCCTTGATCCGGTGGGTCCGTGGGCGAACCATGCCAAGGCGCAGGCCAAGAAGATTCTGAGCACCGAACGGCTCGCGATTGTGTATCGCAGCGGACGACCAGTGCAGACCCGCTAACCACCACAAAGAAGTTGTACCCGTAGCCTCGGCGTGTTCTTATCATCCAGACTGCACCCACTGGTGCGACAGGAGCGCCAATGCTGTATCACATTTCACGAGATGGCCAGAATTATGGGCCTTATACGCTCGAAGACCTGCAGCGGTACGTCACCTCCGGCAACGTACTGCTTACCGATATGGCACGCGTGGAGGATGGCACCGAGTGGGTGCCTGTGTCACAGATCCTGGGAGCTACAGCTGCTGTTCCGGAGCCCGCGGGAACGCCAGTTGGATTTCCTGCTGCTGCGATGCCGGGAACCCTTACTCCAGTAGGCGTGTACCCGGATCCGCCGAACCTCCACTGGGCGCTGGTGCTGGTCATCAGCATCTTCACCTGCGGCCTGTTTGGCGTGGTGTGGAACTTTGTGCAGGCGGTATGGATGCGCAAAGTGAACCCACGCAGCAATGCGTTGTTCTTTTACATCGCCTATGTGATTGTCAGCTTTGGCGGGTCGTTCCTGCGAGTGGGGCTCATGGCGGCAAGTGGCTTCCACAATCGTTACGTCGGTCTGATCGGAGTTCCAGTGACGCTGATCTGGTTCGTTCTGATCGAGATCGGATTCTTCGATATGAAGCGGTCGATGGAGGAGCACTTCAACGGACCGGAGCCGGTTGGACTGTCACTGAGCCCCGTGATGACGTTTTTCTTCGGACCGCTGTACTTCCAGTACCATATGTCCCGCATCAACGAGCTGAAGCGGATGGCGCGGTATCGGGGCGCGGCGATCTAACTATGGATGGCGTGGCGCAGAACGGGTGGACTCGACAAAGGCGGGCACACGCTTCGGCCATTGGTGTGGGTCTGTTGGCCGGTGCAGCCTGGGCATTGCCAGGCGTCACAAGGCTGGGGCCGGCCTGCCCGATTCACGAATACTTCGGAGTGCTGTGTCCGGGATGCGGAGGCACTCGGGCGATGCTCGCTCTGCTGCATGGACGTGTGGCCGATGCATGGCACTTGAATGCTCTGCTGGTAATGCTGCTGCCCATGGCGCTGACGTTTGCGGCTGCTTGCTACTGGCGAGCCGTGAAGGCAAGCGAATTTGAATGGCCGAAGATTCCGGCGGCGGCGATGTATGGATTGCTCGCCGCCGGATGTCTGTTTGGAGTTCTGCGGAACCTGGCGTGAGGACCCGCTCAGGCCTTCGGGTTGCCGTCGGGTTTCTTCTCCAGGTGGCCGCCGAACTGATAGCGCAGTGCTGAGAGCAGCTTGTCGGCGAACTCATCTTCGCCACGGGAGCTGAAGCGCTCATAAAGCGCGGCGCTGAGCACAGGCGCGGGAACGCTCTCGTCGATGGCAGCGCGTATAGTCCACCGGCCCTCTCCGGAGTCGGAGACATGGCCACCGAAGTTTTCGAGATCAGGGCTGTCGATGAGTGCGCGCGCTGCGAGATCAAGCAGCCATGAGGCGACCACGCTGCCGCGGCGCCAGACCTCGGTCACGTCGGCCAGGTTTATGTCGTACTGGTAGTACTCGGGACAGCGGAGCGGAGTGGTTTCGGCGTCAATGTCGTGCTGCTGCTTGCCTACGTTGGCGTGCCGGAGGATGTTCAGACCCTCGGCGTAAGCGGCCATCATCCCGTATTCGATTCCGTTATGCACCATCTTGACGAAGTGGCCGGCACCGCTGGGGCCGCAATGTAGATAGCCTTGCTCGGCGGTGCCGCCGAGCTTTTCTCGACCTGGGGTGCGGGATACGCCATCCACGCCCGGAGCGAGGCTGGAGAAGATAGGATCGAGATGCTTCACGATCGCGTCCTCGCCGCCGATCATGAGGCAATAGCCGCGCTCGGCGCCCCACACGCCACCCGAAGTTCCCGCGTCGACGTAGTGAATGCCTTTGGCTTTCAGCTCGGCGGAGCGGCGAATGTCGTCGTGATAGTAGGAGTTGCCGCCGTCGATGACGATGTCGTCGGACTCGAGCAGCGGGATGAGCTTCTCAAGCGTGGAATCAACCACACCGGCGGGCACCATAAGCCAGACGGCACGCGGCTTGGTCAGCTTCTGGACGAAGTCCTCGAGTGAAGTAGAGCCGCTTGCGCCCTCCTTGACGAGCGACTGCACGGCGTCCTGCGAGACGTCAAAAACGACAGACTTGTGCCCCGCGCGCTGCAGCCGCAGCACCATGCTGCGTCCCATCCTGCCCAGTCCGATCATGCCAAGTTCCATGATTGTCCTCCACAAAGCAATCTGATGCGGGAAGCGGGGATTCCAGTGCATTCTCTTTCGGCACAGGAAGGTGTTGGCACAAAGAAAGGCCCGGTGCGGGACCGGGCCTTTCGTGCGCTGCGTGAGTTTATGCTTGCGGAGTTTCCGGGACAGCCTTCGTCTGGGCGACGGTCCAGTCCGGAGCGCCGACCTTGAAGCGGGCGAAGCGGCGGACGGAGATGTTCTCACCGAGCTTGGCCACCTTGGATGCGATGATCTGCGAGATGGTGGTGGACTGCTCCTTGATGAAGGGCTGGTCGAGCAGGCAAACCTCCTCGTAGAACTTGGCCATCTTGCCTTCGAGCATCTTCTCGACGATGTTGGCTGGCTTCCCGCTCGCGGCAGCCTGCGCGCGGTAGATCTCCCGCTCGCGCTCTAGGTCGGCCTCGGTGACTTCCTCACGGCTGACGAAGCGAGGGTCGGTCGCGGCGATGTGCATAGCGATGTCGCGCAGCAGCTCCTGGAAGTCCTCGGTACGGGCAACGAAGTCAGACTCGCAGTTCAGCTCGACCAGAACGCCGATTTTTCCGCCGGCGTGAATATATGTTCCCACCGCGCCCTCGTTGGTAGTGCGCGTGGCCTTCTTGGCAGCGGAAGCCATGCCGCGCTTGCGCAGGACGACAAAGGCGTTCTCCATGTCGCCGCTGGCCTCCTGCAGCGCCTTCAGGCAGTCGCCCATGGGCGCGCCAGACCGCTCGCGGAGTTCCTTTACCTGCTTTGCATCAATCTTCACTGCGCTCTCGGTGCTCATTGTCTCTGATTCTCCTGGTTCAAATGCGTTCTGCTTCTGAAGCAGGGTACGCGTGTGATGTTTCGTTCGTGTGTTCTGCCTGGCAGCACACATAGAAAAAGCGTGGAGCGGTATGACCCGGCGTCCACGCTCTCTCCAAAAGAGAAGTTGCTGGTTTAGGCGCCGGTTGCGTGTGCCGGTTCGGGCTCGTCCTCGGTAGCGGCAACGGGTGCCTTGCGGATATTGCCGCCCAGCACTGCCTCGAGGTCGACGTTCTCGTCTTCTGCAGACTCATCGGGTGCAGCTTCAGTAATCGCAGCAGACTCCTGAATTTCACCAGTGGTCTCGCCTTCTTCGCCGACAAACTCCGGCGCGACTTCAGCGGGACGAACATCCGCAACCTCGGTCGCGAACGCCTTCTCTGAGACCATCTGAACGCCCTCGGCGGCAGAGTCGGAGATCTTCGTGGTGAAGAGGCGGATGGCGCGCAGCGCGTCATCGTTGCCGGGGATTACGTAATCGACCAGAGTGGGGTCGCAGTTCGTGTCTACGACCGCGACGACCGGGATACCCAGCTTGTGCGCCTCGGCCACCGCGATTGCTTCGTTGTTCGAGTCGACGACGAAGAGCGCATCGGGCAAACGTTTCATGTTCTTGATGCCGGACAGGTTGGTGGACAAGTGCTTGCGCTCACGCTCAAGCTTGATGACTTCCTTCTTGGTCAGCAGCTCATAGCGGCCGTCCGTCGACATGTCGTCAAGCTCCTGCAGACGCTTTACCGACTTCTGGACCGTCACCCAATTGGTGAGCAGACCACCCAGCCAGCGGCTGTTGATGTATGGCATACCGCAGCGGTTTGCCTCTTCGGCGACGGCGTCCTGAGCCTGACGCTTGGTGCCGACGAACAGGATCACCTTGCCCTGCGCAGTTATTTCCGTGACAAACTTTGAAGCTTCCTTGAACATCTTCAGCGTCTTCTGCAGATCGATGATGTAAATCCCGTTCCGCTCACCGAAGATGTATTCCTTCATCCGTGGGTTCCAGCGCTTCGTCTGATGGCCGAAGTGGACACCCGCTTCAAGCAGCTCCTTCATGGTTATGTTTGCCAAATGCGTCTCCTTCGTTGAGGCAACCGGATTTGCCGGGTGCCTGTATTGATCCCTGGTAAGGGAGATTTGACTCCTTGCCCCGGGCAGTTTCACCCGGGGGTCCTGCTTCATCTCATGCGAGCAACTACTAGCGCTTCGAGAACTGGAACCGTGCGCGTGCGCCCTTCTGGCCGTACTTCTTACGCTCCTTGCCACGCGAGTCGCGGGTTACGAGACCCTCGGACTTGAGCGCCTTGCGCAGTTCGGGGTTGAACACCATCAACGCACGCGCGATGCCGAGCTTGACGGCATCCGCCTGACCCATAACTCCGCCACCGCGTACGGTGGTGATGACGTCGAAGGTCTCGCCGATGTCAGGAATGCCGAGCGAACGCTTTGCTGCCGCACGCTGCTGCTCGGTGACGAAATAGACGTCAAATTCCTTCTTGTTCACGGTAAACTTGCCGCTGCCCGGGCGGAGAAACACACGCGCGATGGAGGACTTGCGCCGGCCCGTTCCGTAGTACTGAACTAAATCTGCCATGATGCTCCTTGAACTCTTTCTAACTGCTGGGTGCCTAGCCATCGGCCCTGGTCACCGGTTTCTCTAAACCCAAACTGCAAGGGCTACTTAGGCGAGCGCCTGTGGCTGCTGCGCCATGTGCGGGTGGTGCGGTCCCTTGTAAACCTTCAGCTTGGTCGCCATCTGCCGGCCCATCCGGGACTTCGGCAGCATGCCCTTGATCGCCTGCTCCACGATCGCTTCAGGGCGCCGCGCCAGCAGCTTGACGAAGGACTCTTCCCGCAGTCCGCCGGGAAAGCCGGTATAGCGCCGGTACATCTTGGCATCGGCCTTCATGCCGGTAAGGACAATCTTCTCGCAGTTGACGACGACCACGTGGTCGCCCATGTCGATATAGGGCGTGTACTGCACGTTGTTTTTGCCGGCGAGAATGCTGGCAGCCTGCGTCGCCAGCCGGCCTAGTGTCTTACCGCTTGCGTCCAGCACAAACCACTTGCGCTGGATGTTTTTTCCGCTCGGAATCGTGGTGGTGTTGTTCATAAAACTTCGCTTTACTCCCTGGTTCTGCCGTCTTCCCTCTCAGCCCGGCGTGTTACGGAAGAATTGACTATGTACTGCGTTGTACTCCGATGCGGACCGCAAACCAGCACGGAACGCCCAATCTCATTGCCTATTGAACCGAAGCGGCACAGCACCGGCAGCATCAGGCACAAACCTGAGCCCTACTCGAAACACAGGAAAACCGGACCGCATGGAACTCGCACATTGGCCTGGTAAGTGGGTGCTTCAGGGCGGCTCGCTTACGAGCTGCTCCCGGTGGATCCACCACGGTGCCCCGTCCTGCTGCGAGGCCCGGAGTTTCTCCGGGCGTGCAGACGCGGGACTGCGCGAGTTTTCAGGATAGCCGAGGGGCTACCCTAAGTCAATGGAATCCTTTACCCATGCGCCCTAGCGCGGAGCAGCGAAGAACGCGGTGAGCGTCTTCTTCGATCGGCGCTGGTGCGGATTGATAAAGTAACGCCTGCGCCCGGTGCGACCTCGCCGCGGCGAGTTGACTGGATCCAAACGGTAAAGAATGAGAAGGTTACGTTCCGGGTCGTCGTACGCCGGGTACGCGCCTATTTTGACCAGCCGGTACATGGGGGCGAGCGCCGCCATCTTGTCGTCTTCCACGTTGTTCCATGCAGCGAACCAGCCCGGCTTATACGTGGCCACCCGGTCCGGTAGTTCCATGACTCCGAAATCATCGCAGATGGATGGCAGGCCATCTATAAGCGAAATATCCGACCCGCTAATTGACAGCACCAGCCGGGAATGGCGCGGGTTGACCGCACTTTCCCGCTGAACAGCGTCTCCCAGCCGGTGTATGGCAGTAAGAAATGTGTACTCGGGATGGGTAGCGTAATGAACGGTCTGCTGCGCGCCATGGATGAGGATGAATAGCATCGTGGCCGTGGAACCGAGAGCGGTGACGCTCAGACCCCATTTGAATGCGCTGACGCGCCCGTGAATCAGCGGTAGGCGCGGGATCGCGAATCCGAGCAGGACGTCGAACGCCATAGCAAGCAACAGGATCAGTGGAACTACTATGACCGTGTAATAGCGCGGCGCGAAGTTTGCGTGATAGGCGAGGAAAGCTGCGTATCCGAAGACCCAGAGCACGAGTGCGATCGGCAGTGAGTGTGCGCGGAATCGCTTTGCGGCCGAGGCCGCCAGCCAGGCGCCCAGAGCAATCAGCGAACTCCAGAAGAGGGTGTCACCGATCCATGTGCCATCGAGAAGCGTGTCTTGCAGGACCGACCAGAAGGTCGCTGCCGTGATTTTAGTGTAGGTATTGGCGCTGAAGAGGTACTGGTAGTCGCTGAGATAGTGACGCCGGACGACCAGTCCGTAGTAGGAGATCCAGACCGCGGCCGTGACTGCGAGCGACGTGCCGGCGGCAGGCACGAAATTTCTCCATCGTCGGCCAGTGACACCCCACAGCGCGTATAGAACGGCGGGAAAAAGGAACAACGCGGTGGTCTTGGTGAGCACCATGAGCGGCAGGACGAGCCCAAGCACGACGACGGGAACAAGCTGGCGGTACCGCAGCGTTGTGGCGGCGGGCCAACTCCGCAGGAAGAGCGATCCGCCACTGATGCGCGTGGCCAGCAAAAGCGCGCATAAGGTAAGGAGCACCAGTAGCGGCTCCAGGATCGCCATGCGCATGAACGCGAAGCAGAACGGGTTTGTCGCAAGCAGAAGAACCGCAATTGCGGGCGCAAACGATGGCCGCACAGATTCGGCCATTCGCGAGCTGGCCCAGCGGCGCAGCAGAAAGTAGCTCGCCAGCAAGATGAGGCCAAAGATCGAGACGGTCAGAACTCGCGCCGCGACCAGGCTTACGCCCGTAAAGCGGAAGAGCACAGCTTCTAGCACTGGCCAGACTGGCAGCGCCGCGGCTGGATTGAAGTCGCCGGGAAGATTCCAGCGACCCCACAGGTAATGGCGGATCGCGGCGTCTCCGTACCAGCCTTCGTCCGTGTACTTAGCCCAGTCCATCCACGGCGAGTGGTTTGGGAAATCCGCACGAAGATGCATGAAATGCAGCGCGTAGAAGATGGCGGCGAGGCCGAGCAGAGCCTGTTCTGCCCAATAGAAACCCTTCACCGGTCGTACGCGAACCCGCGGAGAAGCGCTGGCCTGCACCTGAACCGGCGGCTCGAGGATGGATCCGGTCATCATCGTGTTGGCGAGCCGAGAAGGCGAGAATCAGGCATCATGACAAGCGTATACGACGGCGACGATCCGACGGAGGATGCAACGCAGAACCGGGCAATTCCTAAATGGCGCACCGTAGACATTTGAATCGGCTAACTTGCGATTTCCGCGAGCCACGCCTCGGGTCCGTTCTCCACACCTTCGAGCTCGTTACTTTCCACCCGGAAGTGTTTCAACTCGGCGTTGCCAAAGGAGGTTGTGATCGCCACGTCTGCGGCATCGCGGCCCGTCGCCATCAACACCCGTCCATAACGGGGTTCATTGTGCCGGGCGTCCATGGTCCACCAGCGGCCATCGAGCCAGACCTCATACCACGCACTGAAATCGCCGGGGCCTGAAAATGGGTGGCGCACGTCTCCGAGATAGCCGGTTACGTAGCGAGCCGGGATGTTCTGGCATCGAGACAGTGTTACGGCAAGGTGCTGAAAGTCGCGGCAGACGCCCACCCGTTCTGTGAATACGTCCATGGCTGTTTTGGTCGGGCGAGCGGCTGCGTAGTCAAACCGCACCTTCTCGTGAACCCAGTCACGAATGGCGGCAGCCCGTGCCCATCCCTCAGGAATCCCGCCGAACAGATCTTGCGCTACGGCGACGAACCGATCAACCTCGCAATATCGGCTGGACAGCAGAAACTGCAGGACGTTATCTGGAAGCTCCTGGACTGGCCATTGTTGCGCGTGCGCAGGCATGGGATCGGGACGATTCGCCAACTCCACGATATTCAGGCCACTCAGCCGGACTGTGCCCGCCGGGGAGACGAAACGCGTACAACGATTTCCGAACGAGTCGAGGTACTCTGAGGAGTCGATCGGCTGGCCGAAGCCCGACGCCGTCCCCAACGACTCGTGTTCGATGCGTAGTTCGTTCCCGCCCTTCACAAAACGGGCAAGCGAAGGATGCACGTGAAGCATCGCGATCATCGGGGTCGAACGCGACACGTGAAAACGGATATCGAACTCGGAGCGAATGAGCATGTTGGATCTAGGTCGCTGACGCGGCGTTCAGATTAGATGCAGATCCAGAGCTATCCGGTTAACTGGCCTATGCGGGACGGGACCAAACCTCAGCGGTCCTATGCGGCTTTGCACGGCCGAGAAACCTATTCATGACCACCAAAAGGACTGTACCCACCACGATGCTGCACATCGCATCTCCCACCAGCATGCCAGTGAGCCCGTATCGCGTATGGAAATGTCCATCGGCGCGTGTCATGTAGGTGATCGGCACATTCGCGGCGGCGGAGAGTAGAGCCATCTGAGTGGAGGCCAAAGGGTTGCCGGGCCCGACGATCTCAAAACAAAGCGACGAGAATGCAGTGTAGTTAACGCCCTGGAAGAACACGTATGTCAATACGCCCGCGGCAAAGAATGCGAAAGTATGCGGCACCTGAGTCAAAGCCAGCGCAGCTGCGGCTCCCCCAAAGCCCGTCAGGAGATACACGTTTCGTCGGAGGAAGCGGTTAGTAAACCAGATCCCGGTGAGGCACCCGATGGAGCACGCAATGGCTACGCCCATGCCGGAAACGGCCGTGACCAGTTTTTCCGGAGTATGGAAGTCCGTGCCAAGTGCGGAGAACAGGTTTGTAAGAGCGAAACATGCGGTGGGTGATAGGAAGCAAACGAGGCCGACGATACACCCCGGCTGGCCCACCACACCGCGGAGATCGCGGAAAAAAGTCCGAAACGTCTCGCCCGCACCGCGCGTCGGTTTCGTCGGAAGCGGAATAAAGAATAGAAGGATCGTGGGAGCGACGATGATTGCCGCCAGAAGCACGGCGGCGGAGAGAGGAGACAGGTTGCGAACCAGGACGACGGCCGCCGTGGTAAAGAGGCCCGCGGCGCCAAGATTCGCAACGTTCGTCGTGGCTCCGACCTGCGAATAGTGTTGGTCCGAGATAACATCGGGCATCCAGCCCTGATGCGCGTTGCCGAAGAGAACGGCCGAAGTGCAGCCCAGCGTTAGAACCGCGGTGAATGCGTTGAGGTTCGACGTGATGAGGGTCGAGATGCCGAGACATACGGCCGCGATGGCCGCGAAGAAGATTGCGTAGGTGCGCTTGCTGAAGCGCACGTCGAGGATGGGGCAAAGCAGAAACGCCCAGAATGTGGGTGAGAATGCGACGAAGGAGACACGAGAAACGTCTTCTACACCAACCTGATGAGCCGAGAGCAAAATCGGCATAGCAGCAGCGATAAAGCCGTAGTAGAAGCCGAGCGGCGCAATTGCGAGTCCCATCGCCCACGGTGGTAGCTGCCGACGCATCTTGCCTCCGGATCGCGACTGTCGGTCCCGCGATACCCGCACACTAACAAAACGGGCGGATCGCATGGGATCCGCCCGTTCCAAATTCTACTTCTTGTGAATGTGGCCTATGCCGAAACAGCCTGCTGGGCTCCGGCCTTGAGAGCGGCTGCTTTATCGGTCGCCTCCCAGGTGAAGTCCTTGCCGTCGCGGCCGAAATGGCCGTAAGCGGCGGTTTGCTTATAGATCGGGCGACGAAGGTTAAGGCTATCGATGATGCCCTTCGGCGTGAGCGAGAAGTTAGCTCGCACCAGTGCCTCAAGCTTGTCCTCAGCGACTTTACCAGTACCGAACGTGTCGACCAGAACGCTCACCGGCTCGGCAACGCCGATGGCGTATGCAAGCTGCACTTCGCAGCGATCGGCCAAACCGGCGGCAACGATATTTTTTGCCACGTAGCGTGCCATGTAGGCGGCCGAACGGTCGACCTTTGTCGGGTCCTTGCCGCTGAATGCGCCGCCACCATGACGGCCCATGCCGCCGTAGGTATCGACGATGATCTTGCGGCCGGTCAAGCCGGTATCACCCATTGGGCCACCAATGACGAAACGGCCGGTCGGGTTGATGTGATATTTCGTGTTCTCGTCGAGAAGATTGGCCGGAAGAACAGCCTGAATGACGTGCTTGAGGATATCGGCGCGAAGCTCCTCGTTCGTCACGGTCTCGGCGTGTTGGGTTGAAATGACCACAGCATCCACGCGAACCGGCTTATTATCAGCGTCGTACTCCACCGTCACCTGGCTCTTGCCATCCGGACGGAGATACGCCATGAGCCCCGTCTTGCGAACTTCCGAGAGCCGTCGGGTCAGCTTTTGAGCCAGAGAGATCGGTGTCGGCATCAGCTCCGGGGTCTCGTTCGTCGCATAGCCAAACATCATTCCCTGGTCGCCAGCGCCGCCCGTATCCACGCCCATGGCGATATCGCCCGACTGCTTGTTAATGGTCGAGATAACGGCACAGGTATTCGAGTCGAAACCGTAAAGCGCATTGTTGTAGCCGATGGAGCCGACGGTTCCACGGACGATGCTCTGGAAATCCACGTAGGCCTTGGTGGTGATTTCACCGGCGATCACGACCAACCCCGTGCAGGTCAGCGTTTCGCAGGCAACGCGGCTGAACGGATCCTCGGCGAGGCAGGCGTCCAGAATTGCGTCGGAGATCTGATCGGCGATCTTGTCCGGGTGACCTTCGGTCACAGATTCACTGGTAAATAAGAAGCGGTCACGTTTCGACAAATTACCCTCCACTGCGTCTTGCCGGAATCCGGCAACTTTACAATTTTACCTTCCGGATTGGCACCCTGCCAAAGCAACTCCGCCCGGTTGCGGGAAATGCCTCTGAAAGGGGAAATTGCGCATTCAACAGCAGAAAAGGGCAGCTGTGAGGACCTGATTGCTACTTGGTAGTTGTCTTTCCCGCCCAGGAGTTTGCATAGATTCCCACCAGCGGTGCAGGCAACAAACGGCGGTGTTTCATCAATCTCCATCCGCACCAGGCTGCCAACGCTAAGGCAATCAGCAGCAGAGCAAATCCCGTTCCCTTGGCCGCACGGCTCGGCGGACTCACAGCTCTGTTGCTCTTCACATTTTCTGCAAATTGGGTCCAGTCAGCGTCCGAGCCTCCGGCCAGACCGCTCTCGCGGCAGACCTCGTCAAAGCGCTTCATCCATCTGACTTCCTCCAGCCCCAGTGCTCCAACATAAGTGCGCACGAACCCGCGACGGAATACTCCGCCCGGGATCTCCGCCAATCGTCCAGCCTCCAGGGCACGAATGTGTTTCGCCGGCACCTTGGTGGATTCGCTAATACGTTCAATCGCAAGGCCCCGCTGCTCGCGAGCCTTCCTTAACTCGTCGCCAAAAGCCGCTTCCCCGCTATGTGCCATGTCTCCGTCAGGGTGTCACTGGCTCATACCATAAGGGATCGAATCTCCCAAATCAAAGAAAATTGCCGCAATCGGCGTGGTTGAACCAGCCTCGTCCACGGTAGCCCCTGGGCACGGAACCAAGCTCAGGCGACAAATGTCCCTGATAAACTTGTGGAACGCGCTGTGCGTATCCCTTTTCCAGAGCGAGTCTCCCTCTCAGGCGTCGCTATCTTTGCGGCCGTACTCTTTGTGGTGCAGCAACTCGAGGGAACGGCACTTTACTTCAGTGCCGGTTGCGTCGCCTTCATTCTGATTGCAGCTATCGGGTTCAATGTCGGGGGAGGACTCTCCCGGACCGCTGGCGCGTACATCTTCTTCTATTCGCTGCTGGTCGTCATCGTCGGGGTGACGTATAAGGCATATCTCGGGGAGCCCGGCCACTCAAACCTGCTAGCGCCCAAGACCGATATCGAGGTCTACGTGGCCGGGATCAGCGGGATGACAATTGCGGCGTTCCTCAGCAAGAAGCTGTCACGCCCCACCCCACTTCTGAAGAATGTGCTGCCACATCGAGCGATGTACCGTGCCTCCGTCGGATGCATTGTTTTCGGTTGCGGGGGTTCAGCGGTCATTGCACTTCTCGGGCAGGCCGGCCTGCGCCTTATTTCGGCCTTTACCCAACTGAATTTTCTTATTCCGCTTGGAATCATCATCGGCGTTATCTATGAAATCCGGGAAAGCGGCGGGAAGAGAAGTCTGAATATGCCCGTCCTGATCGGCGGCACTTACAGCTTTCTACTGTATGGCATCCTGAACTTCTCGAAGCAGGGCATGCTCACGCCGATCCTCTGCTGGTTGCTTCCTGTGTGCGCGCTGCGCTATCGCCTCGCCATACTTCAGGTGATTTCTATTTGTGCCGGATTGTTTCTTATCTTTTACCTGCTTGTGCCCTACGCACAGTACGGTAGACGTTTTCTTGTCGAGGGGCAGACGACCGCTGACAAAATCGCGATAAGCACCCGGCTGTTGAGCGACCCCGCCGAATTGCGGCGCAACTATGAGTTGGACCCAGGAGCACCCAGTTACTACAACACGGCCCAGGGTTTCTGGGACCGGCTCCAGTTCCTCTCTATTGACGATCCATTGGTGGACTTCACCAATCAGGGCAAGACGTTTGGGTACGCTCCGCTTGCGCTCGTATTTGCAAATGTTGTGCCGCACTTTATCTGGCCGAATAAACCGAATTTCAACCTCGGCAATACCTATTCCCACGAGATCGGGAGGATGAACGAAACGGACACTACGACCGGAATTTCGTTCAGCCCTACCGCCGAGGCCTACCATCTTGGGGGATGGGTCTCCCTGCTAGTCGTTGCGCCACTGTTGTGGTCCATGCTGTTCGTGGTGTACGACTTCGTACTTGGAGACCTTCGGGCAACGCCCTGGGGACTACTGATTTTGGCGATGCTTAGCCACGTTGCTCCCGAAGGCGCACTCAATGGGACCATTTACCTCGTAACGTTCGGCCTTGAGATCGTCGTCTTCTGCGCCTATTTTGCCGCGTGGGTTGCTCCCTATTTCGCGATTATCATACTGGGTCCCAAGAAGCCCGCAGACACTCTGTTCACAACCCCGCCAAACCCGATTCGCAGGCAACGAGCCCTCAACACAGAAGCTTAAGTCGTTCTTGGATGGGCCGGGGTCTTCCCAACGTCCTCAGTCCGCACGTGCCGTCGGTTGGGAATATAGCGCTTCAACTTAAGAAAATAAGCCTCGTAGTAGTGATAGCTAAGATACGAGAGCACAACAGAGATCCCACCCACAATCACCGCCGCGCTTAAGATGCCCACCGGCTTGGGAGCGCCGTGCGCCTCAAGAAACCGGCGAAGTGGCCAGGTCAACGAACTGTCCAGTGTGTAGTGGTACACATACAGTCCGTAACTGTACCGACCAAAAAACCGCAGCACAGCGTTACTGCAGCACCTCTGGGTCCGGCTCCCAATCTTCAGACTTGCGGCAACCAGCCCGGTCATTCCAAGCCCCAGGATCGTCATACCGAAAGTTGTAAGGTAGGTGCTCGTCCACCAGTCGAAGTGCTTCTGCCGGAGAGCTTCGGCCAAAGTGATGACAACCGCGCACAGAAAAATGGGCGCTCCCATTCGCAGAGCCTGGTCGCGGAACCGCGATCGCACAAGAAGCGCGAGCGTTCCGCCGAGCAGCAGTGCATCCATGCATCCGAACAGCGTGTGGTTCTGCGGCGCAAAGCCACGCAATGCCATGTAAGTCCGAAATCCCAAAGACAACGCGGCGCCCACCAGCGTCGCCACGAATACCTTCTTCCAACTCCGCATCAGGAAGATCACCAGCGGCCAGATCAGATAGAACTGCTCCTCTACAGCCAGTGACCAGAAATGCCGAAGATTGATATATGGCGACGGAATGTTCACTAATTCAGATGTGAATGGAATATTGACGGTGTAGGTCAGAAACCGCCAGGCTTGGCCATGCCACACCAGGTGCAGCGGTCGAGTGACGATCAGCAATAACAAGAGCACGCCGTAGTAGAGCGGAAAGATACGCAGTGCACGCCGGGCAAAAAAGGTACGGAAATAACCCTCCGACCCAATGGTGTCGAAGAGGATGCCCGTAATCAGGAAACCGGACAAAGAAAAGAAGAGCGTAACGCCAACCCAAAGCAGATCGCGTATATCCAGGAGAAGCTGGACCGCTGGGTAAGGCGAAACATTGTTTGTAAGAAGGAGGTGACTCGCAAGGACTGCCAGGATTGCCAGCCCGCGAACCCCATCCAGCGCAAGAACGTGCCCCGGTTCGGGCACAGCTTTACTGCTTCGGAGCGCCGAATCTCGCGAAGTCACGATATCGCAAAGTTTACCATCTACGCCACATTCGTTCGGCTCTCCGGGTACGAGACGAAGCGCTCCAGCGCACACTCAACCGTCAGCGGGATCAGCACTACTGCATAGGGCAAAAAGATACGGACCTCTTCGATCCTCCCTACCGTAAACCACATCATGACGAACACAGCGGAGCCAAGCAGCGCGCCAAGTTCCGGGCCATCCTGAAGCGTGCGACGTTTAAGCGCAACCCAGATCAGCCATACCCACGGAATCATAAACAGCATGAATGCGAACATGCCCACAGGATTGGTCAGGTTATGCTTCACTTCGAGAACGGCCGTCTTGCCATACGTTGCATGTGGATACACAACGTGCATGAGATAAAACTGGACTCCCCCGGAGACCAGCGTTGCCGCAAGACTCGTCATGGCCTGCAATCTTCGACCGAGCGCAAAACCTTCGCCCAATCCCGTTAAGCAAACGAGCAGCAGACCGAGGTGAAGTGTAAAAATCAGGTCTGCACGGATGAAGCCCTGCATTACAGCCATGAGCAACATTCCAAGGACACGAATTGGCTTGGCAGCCACGCCGGTAAGGCCGAGTCGTGGGGACGCCAGCAGCAACGTCCCGGCGAGCATCAGCGTGCTCGGCAGCGTCTCCGGCCTTTGAAACCAGGTCACCCAGCTCAGGTACAGGTGCAGCAGAAAAAGGAAAGCCGCCGCGCCCATCCACCGAGCCGCATTCGATGCGCGCCGGTACGCAACGGACTGCTCGAACAAGGCATAGAGGACATATGCGGCAACCATTGCGCTAATCAGATCGAGCAGTGTAAGACCATGCCGCAGGCCAATATGGGCATGCCGCGCAATCCAATCCCCGAGCCACGGGACACCAATCCTGTACTGTTGCGGCGCATCGGCAGTGCCGCGAACTATGTCCATCCAGATATCGGGAGCGCCATGGTATTGGCGGCTGTACTCCCAGTAATCGGCAAAGACGGAGGAGCAAACGACGATGGCGAGCAGAAGCCTTGCGACTCGATTGGGCTCCCGCATCTTCAAAAGGTTCGCTTCCCTCCTGCTAGGAAGATGGTACAAGAGGTGGCAAGTGGCAACATCGTCCCGGTTTGTCCGAATTTGGTGAAATCTGCGGAGTGTCGTCACCACCCGGCTGGGCGGAGGATACTAGCAGGAGAGCAAGCCTGATGATGAACACTTCACGACACGACACACCATCAACGGTCGAACTTCTTTCGTCTCGAAGCGGCAAGACGTTGAGAGAACCCTCAGCCAAGCGGTGGCAACAGGTGCTGGCTCGCGACAAGAGTGCGGACGGGCAGTTCTTTTATGCGGTAAAAACCACTCGTATCTACTGTCGTCCCGGCTGCCCTAGCCGCCGTCCGACTCAACGAAATGTGGAGTTCTTTCCAACTGCCACGGCGGCGGAGCAGGCCGGGTTTCGTCCCTGCAAACGATGCGAGCCCAATCGACGCGCTCCGCAGCTTGATCCGCAGGCGCCGTTGATTGTGGCAGCGGTCAATTACCTCGCGCGCCGTCCCGCCGAAACCGTTCGCCTGGATGAGCTCGCGCGCGCTACCGGAGCCAGCAGGGTGACTGTGCTGCGCGCATTTCGCCGCGTTCTCGGCGTCAGTCCCCGGGAGTACGCCCGCGCACAACGTATCCACAAGTTTCAGCAGACCCTTCGGCCAGAGTCCTCAGCGGGCACTCAGAAGCCAGTCCGCACACAGAGCTCCAATCGCTTGCGGCTATCGAGCAGGAAGAGAATCACCGATGCCATCTATGATGCGGGCTTCAGCTCTTCCAGCCGTCTCTACGAAAAAGGCACTGAGGCACTCGGCATGACACCCACACGGCTCCGCAGCGGCGGAGCGGGCGTGGCCATCCGCTACACCACCGCAAGCTCTCCACTCGGACGCGTTCTCGTGGCGGCGAGCGACATTGGGATCTGCGCCATTACATTTGCGAGTACAGATCACGAAGCACTGCGGGATCTTCAAAAGCGTTTTCCGAATGCGCAGCTCACGGATGACAGCAAGCCGAGCGGGTGGCTGGCGCAGGCCGTCACATACGTGCTGAGCCAGATGACCGAACACCCGATGGCAGCAACATTTCCGCTCGACACTCGCGCCACCGCCTTTCAGCAACGCGTATGGAAGGCACTACAGCAGATTCCCAGGGGCGAGACACGCAGCTACTCCGACGTGGCACGCGAGCTTGGTCAGCCGACGGCGGTCCGCGCCGTAGCAACGGCGATCGCCTCAAATCCCGTGGCGCTCGCGATTCCCTGTCACCGCGTCATCGGACAAGGCGGAGCGCTCACGGGCTATCGCTGGGGACTTGAACGGAAGCGTCAGCTCCTGGACGCGGAGG
>Ga0070658_10001880_pt1 | contig 17692 bp, 7 predicted proteins | sample KBSC13metaG_FD_64664 | JGI IMG/M metagenome (GOLD analysis project Ga0070658, IMG submission 64664) | Corn rhizosphere microbial communities from Kellogg Biological Station, Michigan, USA - KBS C1-3 metaG | ecosystem: Host-associated > Plants > Roots > Rhizosphere > Soil ...
GCCGAGAAGACGAACATCGGGCCGACCAGGCCCTTGAGCAGAATCGACAGCCCGACGAACGCGAAGAACGCCGTGCTGCGCCCCCGCCGCGCCTGCCGGCCCTCGAGCCGGTCGATCTCGGCCAGGATATACAGCGTCATCGCCGCGCACACCGTCGCGGCCATCGGCATGTCGGCTTCGGCCAACCGGGCTTGGAGAATGATGAAGTGGCTGCTCGCCGTCAGCACGCCCGTAATCAGGCCAGCGCGCCGACCGAGCAATCGCGCCGCCAGCGTCGCCGTCATCAGGGTCACCGCGATGCCCGACAATGCCGAAGGCAATCGCGCCACCCATTCGGCGTTGCTATGGAATAGCTCCATCGACGCCGCGATCAGCCACCCCATCCCCGGCGGCTTGATCAGCCGCGGCTGCCCGGCGAACGTCGGGATGATCCAGTGGCCGAACGCCACCATTTCCCGCGCCGGCTCGGCCGCCAGCACTTCGTGACGCGTCAGCACCCGGGCCGACCCCAGGCCGATCAGCAGAAGGCTCGCCACGTACGCCAGCAATAATGCCGTCGCACCGCGGCCGAGCCTGCGCGAAGGCGACAACGAATGAATTGATGGGCCTGCCGAGTTCAAGGGCCGCAGTGTAACGGAGAAAGCCGGATTCAAGGCAACTGCAGATCGGCCCAAATACTGCAGTGATCGGAAGCGCCATTATCCTGCCAGCCGGCCTCTTTGACCTTCAGCCCCCGGACAAGAATGTACTCGACATCCTTCGGCAGATTCTTGCACACGCCGGGCGACATCGTGTTGATCACGTCCGGTCGATTCAGCAGCGGCTGGATGACCGGATCGTCGTAGTCGGTGTTCAAATCCCCCATCAGGATCACCGGCGGCTGCAGCGAGCAGAACAGATCCGAAACGGCCGCCAGCTGCTGCTTGCGATCGACGACGTGGTCGAGGTGCGTCACCAACACCTTGACCGGCCGATCGCCGATCTTCGCCGTCAGCATGGTCACGTTGCGGAACCCGCGCGTCTGGGTGCACGGCAGCGGGATGCGCTGCCAACTCTGCAGCGGACCGCTCGAAAGCACCGCGTTGCCGAAATCGTCCGCCCACCACCGCCGCTCCGCCGGGGCGAACAGGAACGACATCTTCAGCCGCTCGCCAAGGTCCTGGGCCTGGTCGTGGAGTTTGCCGAAGCGATACGCCCGCACTTCGTTCAGGCCGACGATATTCGCGCCGTCAAAATTCTGGCCGACGCGATCGAGGTTCAGCTTGTTATCGGTGCCGACCCCGCTGCGGATGTTCATGGACACCACGCGAAACGTCGCCTGCTCACCCGCCACCAGCGACGGCACGGGCGACGCGCTGAACATGCTCGCAGCCGACGCCGCCGACCGCGTCGACCCTTGCACCGCGACCAGGGCGATCAGCAGCAGAAACGGGATCAAAATAAAAATCGCCCGCCGGCGGCAACAGGTCGGCTTCACGCCGTCCGCACCCACCGGGGGCGGCGGCGAAGCTTCGTCGGTCGGATTGACGGCGGCGGAGGCATCGGTGTTGGTCGATTGCAACGTTCTTACCCGGATCCTGCACCAACGAAGGTGTTTCCTTCAAGACGGACAGCGCCCACCGACATAACGGGCCTGGCAGACAGATGCTAGGGGCGTCACACTCTCGGCCCAACGCGTAAAGCAGATTCACCGCCGATCGACCATCAAACCTGGCTTCGAAGCGGAGGCGTGAAAATGAACCGGTCCGCGACTGAGAGACAGCATTTCCTCCGACATTTCAAGCCGGATTCCTCGCCATTGTCGGAGCGAACCAAACGGTCGTCAACGGCTCGCATCGGCCGGGCCACTGCGGTCGTCTTTGGCCTCGACGCGGTGTTCTACCGGTGCCAACGCGACATCACACGGACAATGGTGCCGTATTTCGGAATCTGGTCGAGCAGCCACTAAGACCGCTCCCGCGGCGCCGTTTGAATATATGTTGTCGGCTTTCAGCACGGTCCTGCGAAATTCGGCATTTCTGCTGCTTTAAATCATCGAAGCCTCTTACTTCAAATCGATCTCGCCCCATGCCGCAGGTACAAGGTCGGCTTCACCTGGCACGTCATTTACCAGGCCCGTTGATTTGTTGCTCCAGTATTGGCGCGAGACAGTGAGCGTGCCGCCGGAGTCGGCGAAGAGCAGTCCGACATCGCCTTTGAGTTTCAGGCCCGGCTTGGGTTCCAGGTTCAAGTCTTTCCACGGAACCGCGACCTCGACGAGGTAGCCGCCGGGCGCCGCAGCCGCTTTAGGTTCGACATCGGCTAACTGATGCACGCGATCGAAATAGATCGTCCGCCACGGGCTACTGAACGGCGCACGGTCTTTCTCCGCCGTGCCCGGGACGTTTTTCTCGTACAGGATGGCCACGGGTTTCCTGTCGAGCATGGAGAAGAGCAGCCGCAGCCCCCCGGCGTCCTTGGGCGCGTCAGCCGATTTCAGCATCAGGTCGACGCAGTCGCCGGTCTTGAAGAGAAGCCGCGGATCCTGTCCGCCGTTGCGCAGGTGATCGGATGTAGCGCGGACGCGGTAGGCGAGATACAGATTCTGGGCATCATAGCGCATTGCCACCTGGCCGAAGTATTGGCCGGTAGCATCTTTCACGACCATGCCGCCGTTGTTGTCGGCGAACTCCGGCCAATCGCTCAGTTTGCCGTTCATCACCGGAGGCTGATCGGCTTTGGCCACGGCGTATTTGTGCGGCGCAGCGGTTCGGCCCGGGTTTTCGGCGGCCAGCTGCTGTGCCGCCGCGTATTGCTGCGGTGTGTAGGTGATTGTGCCGCCGAAGCGCTTGATCGTATCGAGGCCGACCAGTTGCATCACCCGAGCGTCGGTGCCGCCGTTGACGAGGTAGACGCTACCATCCGGCGTGCGGACGAAATTCGAGCCGAAGTCTTCGCCGCCGGAGGTAGTCATGTCCATCGACATGCCGCGGACGGCCTGGTTCGGGAACTCGAACAATCCCCGCGTGTCTTTGAAGAGCGACTGCACGAACAACCCGTCGGCAGTGAAGATGTAATGTTCGCCGAGGTTGCCATTCATTTCGAACAACTGGCCGATGTCGCCGCCCATGTCGGCCACGCCACCGATCAGGATCGGCCCGATGAGGTACCCCGGCCGGGCCACTGTCGCGTTGTGCGAGCCGTGCACGCTCACCACGTCGCTCGGATACGTCCACAACACCTTGCCGTCGGTCGCGATCGACACCAGCGGCGATTGGTTGATGTAAACCCGTCCATCGAACCCGCCCATGACGAAGCCGGCGTTTTTTCCCAGGTCGGCGAACGCTGTCGGAGCGATGGTGGGTTTCGTCGCGTCGTACACGGGCACGCCGTCGCTTGTCCATCTGCTGATCGGGTAGTGCAGCAGTGCCTGCCCGCCAGGCGAGAGGACGGTGATCGTCCCATTCGCATCCGGCAACGTGCCGTTGTACATGCCAATCGCTGCGGGACCTTTACCCTTGCCGGTCGGCGGTGCGAAGAGCGTGACTTCCGCCGACTGCAGCAGGCCATCGCCATTGACGTCCGACCACGCGAAGACATTCCCGACGTGGCCGGCGAATTGCGGGATCCAGTACGGCTTGAAGTGCGAATCGTTCGGACCCGAGATGACGCCGACAGCGCCCGCCGCGAACCAGCGGCCGTTGCGGAACGTCATCACGCGCGTCATCTGGTGGGTAGCGGTGTACACGTAGGTGCGACCGTCGTGCATCTGCACGAGCGATTGGCTATACGCCATCGGCGGGAATACATCGGCCGGGTCGTCGGTCTTGCCGAGAGAGTACGTCGGCCGCCATTTGCCGGTGGCCAGATCGATCCTGTAGACCGTGTTATCGCTGAAGGCCATCGTCGGATCGGCGGCGTTGATCGAGCCGGCGCCGCTGTAGGCGGTCGTACCGACGAGATCTTTCACCAGCGTGCCATCCGACGTATTCCAGATGCTGGTGCGTTTCGGATTCTGCGCCTCCTCGGTCACCCAGAGATGCCCGCGCGTATCGACGGCGATGCCGCCGGGGTTGAGCATGGCATTGTCCGCGAACGGCCCGTTGCTGGGGCGGCCGCCGCGGACGCCGATTTCTTTAGTGAGCTTGCCGGCGGCGTCGAAGACTTTGACGTTTTGCTCCCCGCCGCGGCAAGAGACGTAGATGTTGTGAGACGCATCGACGGCGAGGCCAAAGGGATCGGTGAGTTTGGCATCGCCGAGCGGCGACGCTTTGCCCTCAGTGCTGATCCGCACGAGATGATCACCGGCGACGACGACGAGCGTTCCGTCGCTGTCGTACGCGGCGGCGCGGGGATTGTCGATCGCGACCTCGCCCTTGGTCTTGCCGGTGTCGGCGTCGAGGAGGACGATCTTGTTCGAGCGCGCTTCGCAGGCCGCCAGCGTGCCGTCGTGCAGCGCGAGCGCAGTGAGATTGATTGCTGCGTTCAGGTCATTTTGCGCTGCCCCATCAAACAAGGGCAGGTCGAGGATCTGAAAATCCTGTCCGTTGGCGTCCTTTGCAGTTTGGTTCCAGGGCGCAAACTTACCGTTGGCGCAGTTGACCCGATAGATGTTGCCGCCCTTGTCCTGGCCGACGTAAAGCAGTTTGCCATCCGTCGCCAGCGTGATACGGCCGGCGGAATTGAGCGTGCTGCGATTGGCCAGGCCCCACTGGCGCTGGCCATCCAGATTGCAGCCGACGAGGTGCCGGCCGGCTTCGCCGATCGGGCAGGCGAGCGCGACGAAATCCCCGGCCGTGGCAGCGGCGTGCGGGGCGCTGTGGTCGCCGTAAAACGCGCCTTTGCCGTCGGGCGTGTCCCACGTGGGATTGCCCGGATTGGCGAAGCTCATCGTGTAGATCGTGTGAACGGTCTGGTGATAGATGGCCCTGAACGAATACTCACCCGGCGGGACGGGCTTGCCGGTGTCGTCCAGGCCATCCCATTTTTCTTCGTTGTGGCCCTTCGTGCGCGGGAGTGCGGGGGTGAGATTGCGAATTCGTTTACCCGAGCCGTCGTCGATCGCGATGGTAACGCGCGCGTCTTCCGGCAGGTCATAGCCGATCGCGACAGGCCCGATTGATTCCGGCGGCGTCATTGCCTTCACATAGGCTGGCGTCGGCAGCTGCAGATGCCCCTTTGCCTCCAGATCGACCGGCCCCCAGGCGGGGATGTTCGTGAAGAAAAACTCTCGACTGCTGAAGCCGTCGGCGAGATTGTCCGCATACCGATGCACCGGCCAATCGGCTTCTCCCCAGAGCAACTCGTAACCGCAATTAATTTGATCGCCGGCCTTGTAGTGCTTGTTCAGCGTGACAAGTTTCCAAGGCAGCTTCAGTTCCTGCGTGTACCCGTTGCCATCGGCATCTTTGGAGAAGCCCATCTCAGCCCCCTGCTGCATCTTCCAGCCCTCGGTCTGAAAAAGCTGCAGGTGATCGCCGTGGAATGGCGTCTTGAGGTCCTTGCCATGATCGATATACAGCCCCGGCTCCATCTTCGCGCCGTAGCACCACGCGGTAATGTGGCTGATCTGGTCGGTCTTGATGCGCAACTGCACGCAGTCGCCGGCCCAACCGCGTTCGGGCTGGTAATGCGGGTCATGGCTGTTGCCCAGCGGCGTGTGATCGGTCCAGTGGATGCCGACATACAGATTGTCGGCGTCGTACATCATCGCGACTTGCGCCGAGTAGACGTCCTTGAGCGATTCGACGTCGTAGCACATCAGCACTTGGCCGCTGAGATCCCAGTCGTCGAGCTTTCCGTCGATGACGACATTGGCGGGAGCGGGCACGGCATGCATGCCGTGATTATCGGTCTGCGTAGCCTGGGCAAATGAGACCGCGAACAAACTGCCAAGCGCGACAACTGAGAATCGGATTCGCCGCTCCACAAGACCTCCGCGTTGTTTGCGATTTGAATACGAACGGGCCCCGGCGCCATACGAGCTTCTGGCCCGCAGCACATCGGACGCGTCTTCAGTTCGAGGCATTCGATTGGGCCGTCGACGATGCGAGATACGTCTCGATCGCCTTGCTATACACTTCGTTTAACAACTCGTTGATCGGCCGATTCTGCTTCACGGCGACGGCGTTGAGTTGATCCCATTGCCGGATCGTCAGCATGCCTCGCGCGTCGGCTTTGCACGCCGCGGGGATGTCGAGCCAGGTTTGCTCGGCCTTTGCGATTTGTTCGTCGTTCAAACCGAGCGCGCGGAGTACGCCGCTCGCCATTATGCGATTGCCAAGCGGATTCATGTGTACGCCGTCGACGGTGAGAACCGGGAAGTGCTTCGAATCACCGCCGCCGTTGGCTTTAACTGCCGCCTGCATGTCGGCGTTGAGATCTGCGAAGGGACAGCCTTTTTCTTTCGCGATATCGCGCAGAAAGTTGTTGTATTCGATCAGCTTCTTGTTGTTGTCGTTGCCGGCGTCTTCCCGGATCATCGTGCTGGCCAGCACAACGACCTTGATTCCCGCGGCCTGCGCTTTGTCGATGATGTCGGTGATGTTTTTCTTGTACGGCTCAAGCTCCACGCCTGACTTACCGTGCCAGACGTCGTTCACGCCGCAACTAAGGGTCATGACGTTGGGCTTCTTGCTAATCACGTCGCGATCGACGCGAGCGATCATCTCTCTGGAAGTGTTGCCGCTGATGCCCGCGCCGATCGGCTGCACTTTCAGGCCGTTCGCCTGAAGCGCGCTGATGACCAGTCGGCAGTAGCCTGACTGCGTTTCCATACCGAATTGCGTGATCGAATCGCCGAGGAACGCCAGTTTCTGACCGTCGTTGACGACCAGACTTTGCCTGGTGGTTTGCGCGGGGGCGATGCTTGCCGAGAGCGCAAACACGGAAGCTGCAACGATGGTGCGACGAGCAAATGACAACATGAATGTCCTCACAAGGATGATGTAAGACGGAAAGGTTACTTCTTTTCGCCACCGGTCGGCACGAGTTGGTTGCGATCGAATACCAGCGTCCCCCACGTCGCCGGCAGGAGCGCTGCCGATCCGGGACGGTCGACCACCGCGGCTTCCGATTCGCCGCCCCAGTGGGCCGCTCTCTGTCGAATGTTGCCGGCCGTGTTTGCGAACGCAACCGACGCATCGAAACCGACCTGCGAATCGCGGGTCGGGAAAAGTCCAAGATCCTGTGCCGGCTGCATCCGCACGGCCACCTCGACCGTGTACCCATGCTCGGTTGGCCGCCATGCCCACTTCAAGTCTGGCAGTGGCGCAATGTCATCGAATTTTCGCTGGGCCGCCGGCGAAGTGATCGTCTGCGGGTTCTTCGCGTACTTCGATTTGATCGGGAAGAACCCCATCTGATAGCTCGGCTGCTTGCCGGCGGTGATATTAGCGAGAATGACCCGCGTATCGCCTTCCGCGTTCCCTGCTCGGTTCGGCGATGTCCAATCACGGCCGACGCAGAAATCGACGTACGCCCCGCTGGTGAAGGGTGCGTACGGCAATTCCGTACCGGCGTTTTTGAAGCCGACGTTGTCGGTCACGTCGTACGCGAGGTAAAGCGTTTCCTTGTCGAAAGCCACCTTCAGTGTCGCGACCTGCTTGTCATCCATGCGGATCGGAGCGGCAGCGATATTCGACCATTCTGCGTCGTCTAGCTTTCCGTCGATGTTGATCGTGCGCAGTTGGAACTGCGATTTGTCGCCCTTGTCCCCTTTGTGCTTCTGCGCCCATTCGCGCTCGCCGGCAAAATTGTACAAGCACGTCGCCACGTACGTCGGCCGCTTGCCGGGTGCGGGGCCGTCGGGATCCCACGGCTTGGCGGCTTGGGCGATCGCGGGCGTGACCTTAATCCTGCCGGCGTCGATCGGCGTGAGTTTCGGCAGATCGATCTGGTGCACGAACACGCCGTGATCACCGATGCAGTTGTACACCTTGCCGTTGATCTTGTAGGCGAAGCTGCCCACTGATTCGATGTGCACCCCGTTCGCATCGCGGCCCTCGGTGCCGAACTCGTCGTACAGATCGCCGAGATATAAGCCCGTGTCCGTCCACACCCACGTCTGGCTGAGTGTATCGGGCACGAAAACGCACCCGTCCACGTGTCCGGAGATGCACCGCGGCGAATACATCTCGCCCGGCCTGGCTTTCCCGGGTGCGCGACGTCCGAGCATAAGCCACGACGGCGCGCCGGTCTGCAGATCCAACTGCTCGGGCACGACGCGCCAGTTCCGCCCCGCCCACCACCCATCGCCGTCGATGCCGCCGAGCGTAAGAGTCACGTTTTTTGCCTTGCGCGCCTCCATGCACGTATAGACGGTTGAGCCTTCGACCGAGAACTCGTTCAGTTGCGTGTTGATCGACGCCTTCCACCCGTCGCCGCCGATGCCCGGAGGGATTTGCAGCTCGTGCTCGATCTTTACGTCGGCCCAATCGTAGACCGGCGTGCCGTCGGGTTTAATTTCTTTCGGCGAAAGGCGATAAACCACCCACCGATTCGGCTCCCCGTTCGCCACGCGATCGCCGGCCAGCATTAGCAGGCTCAGATCGGGCTGCAGCTGCCACCCCTGCATCCGCTGCACCTTTTCAAACAACTTGATGTTCGGCGCGAAGGTGATTTCGTCGTACGAAATTTTTCCATCGCCGTTCAAATCCGCCGACGCGAGCCAGCCATTCGGTCCCTGGTCGTACTGCCCTTCGTACGGTCCATCGCCCTGCCGATCGGCCACGCGATGCGTGTAGACCAGTGCGGCCAGCCGCGGCGGTTTAGACGGATCATCGAACTGATAAATCGACGCATCACCGCCGATGAGATACGTATGACCGTTGGTTGCCTTCACCATCGGCCCGGCGAACGACAGATACGGACCGTGACCCTCAAACGACTGCGCGAGCTGGCCGAAAATCTGCTTGTTGCCAATCAGCACGTCGCTCTTCATGGCGGCCATTGGCTGGTCGTAGTGCCACGCCGGGTACCACGTGCCTTTTTCAAAATCGACCTTGTAGCTCGTCAGGCCCGGCGCATCCGAGTAGTTTGGCTGAATGAACAGCATCTGCGAGTGATCGGGACTGAGCTTGCCTTGTCCAGACGAAATGCGGGTGTTGAAGAATTCGCGCACGAGCTTGCCATCGGTCAGGCTCCAAACGCTGACGCGCTGGAAATCTTCATTCGCCTCGGTCACCCAAAGATTGCCGTCCGTGCCGATGCACAGCCCGCGCGGATCGAGCATCCCAGCCGGATCGAACAGGCCGTTCCGCGGCCGTCCACCGGTTTTGCCGATCGTGGCGACCTGCTGTCCGTTGGGCGAAAAGACTTTGACCTGCTGCGCATCGCCACGATCGGAGATGTAGAACCGGCCAGCCGAGTCGATCGCGACATTGCTCGGATCTTCTAATCCCGAAGCAATCACGGTCGCCGCCGTCGAGCCGTCGGGGTTCAGCTTCAGCAGTCGATTGCTGCTGATCGCATACACGTCGCTGCCGTGCGAAGCCACTCCGCGCGGGGCCGGGAGATCGATCGTGTTCAGTATCTTGCCGCTGTTGGTATCGACCACGAAAAGCTTGTTATCGAGCGGAATCGTCGCGTAAATCCGATCGCCGGCGACGGCCAATCCGCGGACGTCGCGGAGGAATCGCCCTTTCCACCGCCCGTCCGGGGCCGGGTGTTTTTGCATGGGCAGATCGGCGAGGATGGTGCCCTTGGGATTATTGATGTCATACTTTGCGATTACGCAGCGGATCGGATCGATCCCCGCGTTGGTGGTGACGGCCATATAAAAATGGCTCGCGTCCATCGCGCCCGCCCAGCGGCCGTCCCACGGAAAGAACGTGTGGTACCGGCCGATGACTTTGCCGGTCGCGTCCATGCGTTGCACGCCAGTATTGAGATTGTCTTCGACGCAGCCGAAGACGGCGATCATGTCTTTGCCGTTGGAGCAGATGTCGGTCGGCGGATAGAGATTCCCGCCCCACCCGCCGGTGCCGTCGGCCAGCGGATACGGCGGCTCGCCGCTGATGCCGACTTTCATCACATAGTTCGCCTTAGGCGGCTGCGTGAAGAAAACCCCGCGGACCGTGTAATCGCCGGGGGAAACTGGTAGGCCGAAATCGTTCGTCGCGTCCCACGCGAGCGAAGTGGCACCCGCTTTCACCGCCTGAGCGGCGGCGAGATGACGGATTAGCGTACCATGGCTGTCGTATACGCCGGCGCTGAGCAGACCGTCACCAGGCGTAGTGATTTTCACCGGCAGGCTCTGGGCCGGCGTCGCCTCTTCCGCCGCGTACACGCCCGTCCCTGCAAACAACATCGACAACGCGATCAATGGCCATTTTTTCATGAACACCTGCAATATGAGCCGTCACTGCTTGCCGCACACAATGCGCCTTAAAACGGATTCGCCCCACTGGTTTTGAACGTCGTTCCGAGATAGGCGCCCTGGTTGTTGACCAATGGATCGGCGGTGCAGCCGTAGCCGTCGACCTGCATGTAAAGCGCATTGAAAGGGAACGCCCGAGTATTGTTCCCAAGCCAGTTGGTAGGAACGAAATTTTGGCTGTACCTGACAGGATTGGGGAACTTCGAAACATACGGGAACCAGACGACCGAGCTGTCCGCACAAGCCACATTCCCACCAGCCGGGATTCGGCCGTTACCGTTCGTGTGGTTGTTGTATTGCATCGCCGTGGAGGCGTAGAATACCTGATCGGAGTAGACGGCAGGATTGTCCTGCACACCGTACGATTGCGCCATGTGGATCAGGTGAGTAAGCCGCATTTTGCGGTTTTCCGCGCTGGCGGGATAAAACGCGTATCCAATCGCGTTGCTGCTTTGCAAATTTGCCTGCGGACAGAACAGAACTCGAAATGCGAATTGCGGATTCGTGGGGATCAAGGTGACATAGTTGTAGCTCGCCGCCGTATTACCGGAATTGACGCCGTTCACATAGATCGGGAGCGGGCCGCCGAATGGTGTAGGCGGGCCGACATGGCGCAGGTATCTGTCACACAGATTGATCATGTCCTGAGCTGCGAAGTCGTCGAGCCCTTGAGCGGCTCCCCACTGGCCCTGCATGCCATAATTGTTTCTCTGAGCGCGCGGAAAAACTCCATTGTTGTCATTCAGATACATCACTGTTGCGACCATGAGCTGATGCAGGTTGGATGCGCACGATACGCGACGAGCCGATTCGCGCGCCCTGCTCAACGCCGGCAGAAGAACAGCAATAAGAGTGGCAATGATCGCAATGACGACAAGGAGCTCAACGAGCGTAAATCCCCGACGACGAGACGGAGTCTCAGACATGACGCCTCCTACTTTGAATGGCCTTTTACAGCTTTCCAACTCAGTGACGTAAACAAAATGTGCGACTCTGATTTTTCTAGCGCTTTCGACCTTCTTGCACTATCAGCGCCACAAAAAAACCAAGCCACCACTCATCTGTTCGGCCCGCCGAATAGCTGCTTCGACATTCCACGGTTCGGCAGACGATTCTTTCCCCGCTTCGATTACTCACCTCGCTCCCCGGCTTCAACGTTGCCACACGCTGTCGCAAGACCATTCCGCTGCGGTCGCCCCCGATGGCCTATTGTGACGAACGGACCTCCGACTCAAACCGCGCCGGAACGATGATCGGCGCGAGAAATTCCTTGTTCCTCTGCTTGTCGATGGCGTCTACACAGTTTCGCAGGCATTCGCGTACGTCATAGCCCAGCCGTTCGATCGGCAGCACGCTCGGCGTCGGCCATGGGAAATTGCAGTGAGCGATCACCTTGGTCTCGGCCGGCACCTTGACGCCGGAATCGATCAGCCCCGCGGTGGCGTATTCGACCAGGTTGTCGTCGCCGATAAACAGCCCGTCCGGACGATCCTCCTCGGGCCCGCGCATCAGTAACTGAACAAGATTTCTCGCCGCCTGCGGGTAGCTGACATCCAAGACCTGCATCCAATACGAACGAACGGCCATTCCTCTTGCCGCGACGCCTTCAGCCCACCGCACCTGCAACTCCCCCGTCGCAGCGGCACTGGAACTCGTCACGAGCGCCAATTTCTTGCAGCCAAGGTCCCGAAAGCGATCCATCGCTTTCTCGTACATTCCGTGTAGCCGGAGCGTCGGGACGTTGTCCGAGGACTCTGAAGCGATGGCCACGCGTGGCAAATTCGGCGCATCCAGCAGCGGCGTCCCGCGGTAACTCTTAACCGGGCTGATGAAAATCAACCCCGCCAGCCGTTGATCGCGAATGTGCTTAACCAGGCGCCTGTATTCGTCCGCATCGGCGCGGCCTTCAATGCCGAGATAGATCGGCATTGAATACCCCGACGAATCGCCGCTCTGGCTGATCTTTTCGGCCTCGTTTTTTAGCGCGACCCAGAACCGAGTCCACGGATGCGCCGGGATATCCGACGCCGGGAACACGAGTCCATAATTCTTTGTAAACGGCAATCGCTGGGAAACGAAAGTGCCCATCGAGCCGCGGGCATAGATAAAGCCGTCGTGAATGAGTTGATCCAGTGCACGCTGCAGCGTCGCACTGCTGACCCCGAACCGTTGCCCCAAAACCTGACGAGTGGGAAGCTGGGACCCAGGCGGAAACTCGCCCTCCACGATCTGACGACGAAGCCGGCTCAGGATGAATTCCTGCTTTACCGCCGTTCTCGTTCGAAAACCCGCCATGCTTGACATTTCTTTCGCTTCGCCTCGTGAAATCATCGCCTGCGAGAATCCCATTTTTAGCGCCATGTCTTCATTTCAGGGCGACCAACGACCCGTCCAAGCAACGTCGTCACCACTCATGCGCGGCATGTATCAACTCGGCTCTTTTACACGTGCGTGCGACTGCATCACGCTCCCCCCAGATTTCGGACCCAACCTCCTGCCTGTAGCTAAAGCCTGTGAGGCACAAGCTTGCCTCCGCCCCTCACATTGCCGAGCCTCGTCCAAACCGCTTCGATCTGCTATGACGAACTCTTGATTTAGTTTAAGAATTGATTTCAGTAGAATAACGATCTCGCATTGGCAGTCAATAAAAAAGCGAAGCCGTAGAAAAACGGGCTGCATCGCAAAGAAGGTTGCCAGAATGCCAGCTGTTGCTGCGGCGACCATCAGCTGCTTGTTAAGGGTCAACGAGCGCCGTAGTGCGGCCGCGGCCTTTGACATGACAACGTATGCAAAGACGATTCAGGCGATCAGCGCCACCCACCCCTGCTGCATGATGAAATACAGGCAAGCATTATCAATGCTGCCAACCCCGCCAAGGCATCGACCGGTCGACTTTTGCTCGCCACCAGCCAAAATTTATCGATTCCCGCGGACTCAGGGCACCAATCGTCCGATCTCCGCAGGCTTTTCCGCCAATGCTGTTGTGATTGATTGCTCGATCCGCCGGCGAGCGAGGAAGGCGCCATCGTTGGTCAGGTGATCGTCGTCCATGAATACCACCTTCCGGCCGTCCAAAACCAAGGTCTTGTCACCGCGCTCATAAAGATCCGCGGTTGGGATCACGCTGCAATTGGGATGACCGGCGGCAAGTTCGCGGATCAACGCTCTTCCCCGTTGGACGCCTTCGCGATTGGCTGCCTCAAAATATTGCTTCACGTTGTCCTGAGGAACATAGCCCTTGTACGCCAGATATTGCATAGAATTGCGATCCCCGATCGGCAACTCGGGTGCCTGCTCGATTAGAAAAACATGGCCGGCATGTTCACACAGATAGTCGACGAAGGGCTTGGTTCCTTTGAGGGAGCGAACGCTCCAGCGGGTGGCGACAAGCACTATCTCCGGTCGCCATTCTTTCAGCAGGTCGATGCGCGCCTGGTCGTATCGCAGCAGATCGTCGGCCGAGAGAAACCAAGGTGCGGTGCGTTTCACGGGTGGAACGCTGAAGAACGGATCCACGCCGCTCATTAACCAGAAAGAGGCCGGCACATTCAATTTGTCCGTACAATCGCGCACGACCGGTCCCCAAAAAGTCGCGTGCGAATCACCGAGCATGACGACCCGTGGTGTCCCCTGCCCTGTCAGAAGCCCCCCATGGACAAAGTCATCTTTGCGAAAACGGGATGGCAGAATCTTCATGCCAGTCCATGTATCGTCGATCGGTGGAGGGGTCGGATTGCAGTCCAGCGCCCGAATATACAGCGTCGGCTCGTTGAACGCGGAGGTGTCGTAGAAGTGACGACGAGATCCCATCGCCAACGAGAAACCAAGTGCGATTAACATGCCTCCGATCATGAATGGCACGATGCCCTTCGCATGCCGGGTCGGCCGCTCGATTGCGTAGTAAGAAGCTACCGCCAATCCAAGACTGAGCAAAAGCGACTGCCATACCTGCAAGTGTGTGCCCATGAACGCCGGGAACGCGATCACAGGCCAGTGCCAAAGATACAGCGAGTAGGACAGCTGACCGATGTAAACCAGGCCGCGGTTCGCGAGGATTCGATAAGCGATGCCCTGGCGCGCGAAGGCAATGACTAGCACGCTGCCAAACACCGCAATCACATTGCCCCAGCCAAAAGCGTCAGCAAGGTGATATGAAGCGATGATCACCAGCAGGCCGAGAGCTCCCAGGAATCCATGCCACCCGCGCCTATTCCGTGGATTGATGACCGCTAAGGTACATCCGGCAGCGAGTTCCCACGCACGCGTGGGCAGCAGATAAAACGCCGCCTGGGGGTTGCGGTGCACGAAATAAAGGAAAGCAGCGAAGGAAAGTGCGAACACCGCCAGACAGGAAGCGAGCAGGAACCGCGGCGAATACCGGTACACCAGCCACACCGCCGGCGGCAAAAAGATGTAGAACTGCTCTTCGACCGCCAGCGACCACATGTGGAGGAACGGCGACTGGCTCGCCGCCAGTCCCCAATAGCTGCCGACGAACTTCCAAAAGTAAATGTTCGCGCCGGAGAGCAACGACCATGAAGCTTGCTTGCCGATGGCAGCTTGGTCTGGGCGATAGACGAAGAAGCACGTGAACACAAGTGACGCGCAAGTCACAGCCAGCATGGCAGGCGCGATACGCCGTATACGCCGGGCCCAGAAGTTCGCGAAACGGAATCGTCCCGCATCGGCTTCCCGCTTAACAATTGAGGTGATTAAGAAGCCACTGATGACGAAAAAGACGTCCACTCCCAGATTGCCGCCGCTGAAGCCGGTAATACCCAGGTGGAAAAGGATCACTGGGATGACGGCAATGGCCCGGAGGCCGTCGATTTCCGGTCGGTAGGTGAGGGACTTTGAGGGCGCAGGCTCTGCCGCGACCGCCGGTTTTGCAGATGGCGCCTCGTAACGCGGGCGGCCCGTATGAACTGGTTCTCTCAGAAGTGTCGTGTCAAGCACATATGCTTTATCGGTCTATCTGAGTCTTGGGATTAGCGGCTACTATTCCGTCAAGAGCTTTTCTCTAACGCCCACAACTCCCAACACCTTCGATATGGCGACCAAATCCGGATGCCATGAAACCACCGGGTGACGAAAATCATGGGGCGAAAGGCCCTTGGCGAGCGCGTAAAAAAGGACAACTCATTAAAGCCGGAGCTCGGCTTTAACCAATTATCTCTGATGACTTTAAGCCAAACGAACTTCGGCGCGGGTCTATCCCCTGCAATATCGACCGATCGCGGGCACCAACAGCAGCGACCGCACCGACACCACCCAATCGATTTTGACCGCTTCCTTCGCGGCACACGCACCAGCAGAACGAAGCGCTTGCCGAGGGAAAAATATCAGTCAAAGAGCGTGTCGCCGGTGCTCAGGTAGAACTCACCGTAAAGCTATCGAGGTTGCCCCCACCCACGCTGTCTGTGGCGACAGCTTTGACGGCAGTCTGGCCAGCAATCATATCCACCTGGATCGAAGCCGTCAGCCACGTGTCCCATGAGCCCGTGGGCGTACAGGCGAGGCTGCCTATGTTCTGCCCGTTGACGTAGATCGCCAACGGGCGGTTGGTCGTGCCGCCGTTGGCGTAGCGAAAGCTGAGCGTCACTTGGCCGGCCGTGTTACGGTTCAGCAGCCACTGGGCCGACGAGTTCTCTCCGCCGTAATCGACGAAGCCGCTGCCGGTATAGCCGCCGTGGTTGTTTGTCGACCATGATCCGCCGCTAACGGTGGCGGTTTCAGCCTCGATGGTGATGCTGGCGGGGTCGGCCGGCGTCGGCGCGGGCATCAGCGCGAAATTTTGATCGTTGACCGTTTCCCCTGGCGCCGGATTGATGCTCCCGGCGTTCCCGAGACTCGCCGCATAACCAGCGGGGACCACCACCCGCGGCCGGTACAGCGTATTCGGCTGTAACCCGGCGAAGCCGTACGACCCGTCGGCCCCGGTGGAGGTGCTGATTTCGCCGGCGTCGAACGCGCCATTGTTGTTGGCGTCGAGATATACCGTCTGATCGGCGGCGTAGCTGTCGGTGTCATCGAACAGACCATCGCCCTCGCCGTCGATGAACACCCGGCCGCTGATCGTCGCCGGCTGAGCGGGAGGGGCCGCTTGAGTGATCGTCAGCGAATCGACGTTGCTGCCGCCGGACCCATCGGTCGCAATGAGGCGAACCGTATCCGGGCCGGCGGCCAGGCTCAGGTTGCCGATGGCAGCCTCTTTCCACGTGTTCCACGATCCGGTCGGGACGCAGGACAATACGCCCACGTTCACGCCGTTGACATACACCGCCAGCGGTCGGTTCGTGGAACCGCCGTTCGCGTAGCGGATGCTCAGCACGGCTGCACCAGCGGTATTGCGGGTGACAGTCCACTGGCCCGCCGAGCCGGCGCCGCCAAAATCGAAGAAGCCGCTGCCGGTGTAGTCGGCATGATTATTGGTGGACCACGTCCCTCCGCTCACGCTGCCGGTTTCCGCTTCGATCGTGACCGAATCCGGTTCGCTCACCGGTGGCGTCACCACGTCGGCCGACAATCCCAACGATGTCGCCGCGGTCGTTTGACCATCGCTGGTCACGGTGAGGGGCTGCGCCGTGGTGCTGTGATAGCCATCGGGCGCGATTGAGCGGATTGCGTACTCGCCCGCCAGCAGACGATCAAACGTCGCAATGCCGTCGTCGCCTGTCACAGCCGTGCGCTCGCCGCCGTCGAGTTGACCGTTGCCATTGGCATCGATGTAAAGCGTGACACCCGAGAGCACGCCTTCGCCGCTATCCTGCGTACCGTTGGTGTTGGCGTCGTTGAAGACGGCGACCTGCTCGCTACCGGCCGTCATCCCGGTCAGGCCGAGATAAATGCTCGTACTGGCCGAGCCGTCGCTCGTTACTGTGATCGGCTGCGGCGTGCTGGCGATCAGTCCAGTGACAGGACGTGTGCGGACCGAATAGGTTCCCGCAGCCAGGCCGGTAAAGGTGGCAACGGCCTTATCGTTTGTACCCTGCGATGGCTCGCCGCTGTCGAACTCGCCGTTGTTATTGAGGTCGAGATAAACCGGAATGCCGGCCATCAGCGATTCGTCGTCCGAGTAGACGGCGTTCGCGTCGGCATCATTGTAGACGGTCACCGAAATCGATCCGGTAGGAGCCGACGCCGACACGGTATAGCCCATGAAGTTGATGTTCTTCGTCGCCCCATCGGCAACGCTGAAGCCGAGCGACAGATTGGCCGACGGCAGTTCCTGCACCCAGCCGTCGGGAATTACCTCGCGCAGCCGATAAGTGCCGGCCGGCACTTTGAAGGTGAACTTGCCGGCGGCGTTGGTGAGCGTGCGCGGCTCGCGATCCT
>Ga0070658_10001882_pt1 | contig 17688 bp, 14 predicted proteins | sample KBSC13metaG_FD_64664 | JGI IMG/M metagenome (GOLD analysis project Ga0070658, IMG submission 64664) | Corn rhizosphere microbial communities from Kellogg Biological Station, Michigan, USA - KBS C1-3 metaG | ecosystem: Host-associated > Plants > Roots > Rhizosphere > Soil ...
ATCTGGCAGGGTGCAGCCATCACTCGAGCCTGCCCAGCATTCAATTCGCGTGGATGAAGGTTGAGAGGTGAGCCAGACACACCCACCCGGGTCTGTATCTGGCGTATCCAAGAAAAAGACTACGAGCGGGTTGAAGTATAAGAATCCAAAAAAAAGCTGATACCCGATCTTCGACAAAGCTGCTTACCGGTTTGAAAACTCGGTCCGGCCCCGCATTTTCCTGAATAAACACGGATTTTCCAGATTGCGGGTCTTTACGCGTTCGATGGCCTAAGTACCAACCGGTATCATCGGTGAATTCAACTTGCCTTATCTCAAGGATGGCTCTCTCGATATCCGCAATGCCTTGCTCACGGGCGTATTTTGTCCAATAGTCAATTTGCTGGGAAGTAGGTCTGATTGTAGTTGCCCCTCCGGGCGGCAAAACATCGATCCGCGGTTCGGACAATCTAAGATCGAGATTGATCACAATCCCGGCGGATTCGGGAGACGCCTCCCGGGTTTCATAAATAGGCTCTTTCAGTATCAGGTCGAGACGTATCGCGCTGATATTCTTCCCAGATATGTTCGTGACCTGGAAACTAACTCTCTTCAGCCAATCCGGACCGGCTTTCGCTACTCGGTCCAACATTTCCTTACCGTCGAGATCCACCACCACTGTTACTGGCGGGTTCGGATGAAGGAATCTGGCTGGCTGGTCGACCTGGCGAGTTCTGTCCTGCGCTCCTCCGTTTAAACTCGCGAAAAAAGTCAGCGCGAGGATAGACACTTTCCTAAGCAACTTCATATGTGGGTACGCCTATTCACTGTATTTTGGAATTTTTGGCCGCGAAGTTACCACGGTTCGCGAGTCTGGTCAAGAGATTTTTCAGTCAGGGTCAGATACTGGAAAACACTGAAATAGGGGGGTCAGGCCTACTTTATTACGATTTTCCCGAGATCAACACGTAATGATAACTCGATATTCAGTGAGCGCCGGACGCAAAAAAGCCCCGGTCAGAAGGAGGGTGATCCAACCGGGGAAGGAGCTCCGAACACGATCATCATAGCGATCCAACTAAACGCATGTTCGAAGCCGGTATTAGGATGAATCGCGCCTCGGGCGCCGTTGTCAAAAAAATGCGGGCGATCACCCCAGTCTCGTAAATGCCATATATCAGCGGTCTTTATGGCTCAATGCGCGTGTGATACCATTTACGCCTGCTCCGAGCACACGAGCCACGGGCCTCGCCCGAGTTGCTTTTACAGGACTTGAGGCGGGCATTCTCTATGGACAAATTCGTCATTCACGGCGGTAAACCGTTATATGGAAAGATCGAAATAGGCGGAGCAAAAAACTCGGCCCTGCCCTGCCTTGCCGCGACGCTGCTCTCGCCTGAAACGGTCATTTTGCACAATGTCCCGTACGTTAAGGACCTGATCACGCAGCGCCGACTCCTCGAGGATCTCGGCGCAACGGTGCTGACGCCGGAGCTCCGGACCCACAAGGTCAATGCAAAGAACGTGGAGCTTTTTGAGGCGCCGTATGAGCTGGTCAAAACCATGCGGGCGAGCGTGCTGGCCCTGGGGCCACTGCTTGCCAGGTTTGGCCAGGCGAAGGTCAGCCTGCCGGGCGGCTGCGCGATAGGGACGCGGCCGATCGACCTGCATCTGCGGGCTTTTGAGCAGCTGGGTGCGACCGTCTCGCTAGAGGCGGGAGATGTCGTCGCACGCGCTCCAAGGGGGCGGCTCCGCGGCAATACGATAGAGTTTGAAAAGGTTACGGTCACCGGCACGGAAAACGTGATGATGGCCGCCGCTCTTGCCGAGGGCCGCACCATCCTTAGGAACGCCGCTATGGAGCCGGAGATCGAGGACCTCGCCGACCTGCTCAACAAAATGGGTGCCCGCATCCGCGGTGCAGGCACCGACACTATCGAGATCGATGGTGTCGAGGGCCTCGGGTCCGCGGAGCACACGATCATACCTGACCGTATCGAGACAGGTACATTCATGGTAGCGGCGGCTATAACGGGTGGAGAACTGGAGATCAAATCCTGCGCTCCCGGGCATCTCACCGCTGTGATCGCAAAGCTCCGCGAGGCCGGTGTGGAGGTCGAGGAGATCAATCCGAGCACGCTGCTCGTCAGGCAGGGGCCGGGTGGGCTCAAGGCTGTGGATGTCACGACCGAGCCGCACCCGCATTTCCCGACAGATATGCAGGCACAGTATATGGCCCTGATGACACAGGCCGAGGGCGAGTCCAAGATCGTCGAGACGATCTTTGAGAACCGCTTTATGCATGCCTCTGAGATGGTCAGGATGGGTGCCGACATACATGTGGCGGGCAACACTGCGACCGTGCGGGGCAAGCGAAAGCTCATGGGTGCTCCTCTGCTCGCCTCAGACCTGCGGGCCTCGGCATCGCTGGTTCTCGCGGCCCTGGCCGCGGAGGGCGAGACGGTGATCGAGCGCGTCTATCACATTGACCGCGGCTACGAGAGGATCGTACGGAAGTTTCGTTCGCTGGGCGGGGATATCGAGCGGATCAAGTCGGGCGTGCAGGAATCGGCCGCGGAGCCGGCACTCGCAACGGTATGAGCGACTGCATCTTTTGTAAGATCGTCGACGGCTCGATACCCGCGTCCCGCGTGTATGAGGATGAGACCTGCATCGCCTTTGATGACCTCAGTCCGCAGGCTCCGACACACATCCTCGTGATCCCGCGTGAACACGTCGATTCGCTCGCGACCGCTTCTGCTGAGCAAAGGGACACGCTGGGGCATCTGCTCCTGGCCTCAGCCGAGATAGCCCGCGAACGCGGATTCTCGGACGACGGGTTCCGCGTGGTGATAAACACAAATTCAGACGGAGGGCAGACGGTCTTTCATCTGCACCTACATCTGCTCGCCGGCCGGCCGTTCGTATTTCCTCCAGGTTAGGCAACTCCCGTCCGCAGTCGTGAACTCGAATAACCATATGCGTCTCTATGCTTTGATCCTCATCATTGTCTGCCTGCTCGGAGCCGGAGCCTGCAAGAGCTGGTTCTCCAAGGGCGGGGAGACTCAAGTAGAGACCGCCAACGCAAATACGGGAGAGTCGCCTTTCGCGTCCATCACGGATGCGAATCAGGCACTTGCAGAGGGCAAGCGTCTGCTCGACGAGAATGATACGCAGAACGCAATCGCGGCACTCGAGAGAGCTGTTGAGCTTGATCCGCAACTTCCCGAGGCGCACTTTCAGCTCGGGATCGCGTACGGCCTGATGGACCTGCAAAACCAACAGGAGGGCAATATTCTGCCCGGGGACGCAGAGAACCGGGTCAAGACGCGAGCGGACAAGGAATTTGAAAAGGCGGCCGCAGCTTACAAAAAGTATCTCGCGCAAAACCCCAAAGACGATGTCGCCCAGTTTAACCTTGGCCGCACATACGTAAAGCTGCTCAAGGACGACGAGGCCGAGGATGCCTTTAGCGAGGCGGTAAAGCTAAAGCCCGAGGACACTGATTATCAGACCGAGCTCGGGGCCATACAGATACGCCTGGCCAAGTACCACGAGGCCGTAACCACACTCAAGAAGGCAGTCGAGATCGATCCGAATAACGCCCGGGCTCAGGACCTCTTAGAAGACGCTCAGGCGGGTGCGAAGCGGCTGGACTACCAGTCCGACTCCAATACGAACGGAAACCGCGCCGCAAACACCAAGACAAATTCGAACGGGGCGTCCAACTCAAGCTCGAATTCGGCGGTCAACGCCAACATCTCGATCTCTCCGGCAAACACCCATCAGCAGCCCTCGCCGACGCCTCGCGAAACGCCGCGTAAGCCCGCAACGGTTGACGGAAAGGTGAAAAGACCGGGCCAGTAAGCTTCGCCTGTGTCAACTTGACACGAGGCGTAGCAAAATCGGACATTAGAGCCGTAGATGAGCGTCCCCGAAGCCCGCGAAACCCGAGATTCACTAGAAGAGCGCCTCCGCATGCATGAGTCGCGCGAGGCCATCATTGACCGGCTCGCACGAGATCTGCCGACGGATATCGACCTTGAGCGGTTCCTGAACGTGGTGGTCTCAGAGATCGGCCGTATGCTCGACGTGGACCGCTGTGACCTCCTGCAGCTCGGTGACAAGGACGAGCTTGTCATTAGCCATGAGTGGCGACGCGACAGGTCGGTCACCAAGAGTCAGGGCACGACGATCCCGTTTGACACGGACAAGCTCGCCGAGAGATTCGACATCACTCGTCCTGTCAGGATCAACGACACCGCCAAGGTGAAAGATCCGACCTTGAAGTTTTTTGCGAAGGCGCTCGACACGCGTTCGCTCCTGATAATCCCGATCACGCTTAGCGGGAGGGTGCTGGGCCTGCTCGGACTGCACGATACGCGGCGGCCACGTGAGTGGAACGACGAGGAAGTTACCTTTCTCGAATCCGTCGCACGGCAGCTCGCCATCGGCTACAACTACACGACGCTTTACGTCGCGCAGGAGAAGGAGAGCCGCAGGACCACCGCGCTCCTGGAGATCGCCAACATCCTGAACTCGCATTCGGCGTTCAGCGAGGCGTCAGAGGGCGTGATCGAGCGAGCCATAGATCTCGTCGGCGCAGATTACGGAGCCCTCGGCGTGCTTGATGAGACCGGCACGCGCATCTCTCTCGCCAGCTTTAAGTCCGCCGAGGGCATCAAGCTCGGAAAGATAATCAGGCTGATCGAGCAGTACGACAAGTCTCTCGCGGTCGATACATTCGCCGCAATTGGAGAGATACTCCGCGACGGCAAGACCATTCAATTGAACGACTCGCAGCTGCCGCTCGCCATCAGGCTGTTCTTCAATACGCAGCTGAAGGGCAAGGCAGCGCTGATCACACCCGTGAACGTGGGGAACCGCGCATTCGGACTGCTGGGATTTGTACGCAGTAAGCAAAGCACATTTGAGGAGCACGACATCGCCCTGATCGAGGGGATCGCCGACCAGATCGGAACGGCGCTTGAGCGGGATAAGCTCTCGGCCGAGGTGATGCGGCTCAAGAGCGAACTCCATCAGCGTCAGAGCGAGATCATCGGTCAGGCGCCGGCGATCCGCAGGGCGATCGAACTCGCCCTGAATGTTGCCGACACTAACACAACGGTCCTCGTCACCGGAGAATCCGGTACGGGTAAGGAGCTGATCGCGAACCTGATCCACTACAATTCCGGCCGCGAGTCCAAGCCCTTTATCAAGATCAACTGCGGAGCGATACCCGAGACGCTGCTCGAGAGCGAGCTCTTTGGCCATGAAAAAGGGGCGTTCACCGATGCAAGGACACAGCGCATCGGCCGGTTTGAGGAGGCGAACAGCGGGACACTCTTCCTGGACGAGATCGGCGAGATGTCACCGAGTGCGCAGGTGAAGCTGCTGCGTGTATTACAGGACGGCGAGCTGACCCGCGTTGGCGGCAAGACCGTCATCAAAACCGATGTGCGAGTGGTCGCAGCAACTAATATCGACCTCGAGCGCGCGATCGGCGACGGTCGTTTCAGGCGTGACCTGTATTACCGTTTATCGGTCTTCCCGATCTCGCTTCCGCCGCTGCGAGCCCGTGTCGAGGACATTCATCTCCTGGTGATCCACTTCCTCGACAGCTACAAGGAGAAGACGGGGCGATTCGTCTCCGGGATCTCAAAGGCCGCGATGCGGGCCCTCGTGAACTACGACTGGCCGGGCAATGTGCGTGAGCTCGAGAATGCTATCGAGAGGGCTATTATCATCGCGTCCGGCCGAGAGATAGATCTCGACGACCTTCCAGAGGCCATACAAAGGGGAGCTGCCGAGCCTGACGCACACGCAAGACATGCCCGAGTCCACAACCGCCGCGGGATCGATCTGGAATTTCCCTCGACCATGGACGACATTGAAAGGCGAGTGATCGAGGCCACGCTCGAGTACACTGACGGCGACAAGTCCCAGGCTGCACGCCTGCTGAACATAGGCCGCAAAACCCTCTACCGAAAGCTTGAGCAATACGAGTCCGAAAACAGCTGATGGACATCATTGTCGGCACTGCCGGACACATCGATCATGGCAAGACGGCGCTCGTAAAGGCGCTCACCGGAGTCGATGCGGACCGCCTGCCAGACGAAAAACGCCGCGGCATCACGATCGATCTCGGGTTTGCCGAGTTGACTGAGTGCGACGTTCATTTCGGCTTTGTTGACGTGCCCGGACACGAGCGGTTTGTACGCAACATGCTGGCGGGTGCATCGGGGATCGACCTCGTGCTGCTGGTCGTCGCTGCTGACGAGGGCGTGATGCCCCAGACGCGAGAGCATTTTGATATCTGCCGGTTGCTCGGCCTCAGGAACGGGGTTATCGCTCTCACAAAATCTGACCTTGCGGATGCAGAGACGATGGAACTCGCGCGGCTGGACGTCGCGGAGCTCGTTGCGGGGTCATTTCTCGAGAATGCGCCGGTGATCCCGGTCAGCTCACGCACAGGAGCCGGCGTCGAGGAGCTGCGCCGCATTCTCGCCCTGGGCGCAAAGACGGATCGGGATGCGGACAGGTTCACTACCTTTTTGCCCATCGATCGCAGCTTCAGCATCAAGGGATTTGGAACGGTGGTAACCGGGACACTGGCCTCAGGCGAGATCGCGGAGGGCAGCGAGCTTGTGCTGCTCCCGGACGGCATGGAGGTACGTGTTCGCGGTGCGCAATCGCACGGGCGGGCCGCTAAGAACGTCTCAGCAGGACAACGCTCCGCGGTAAATCTGGCGGGCGTGGAACACGACCGTGTCACGCGGGGCATGGTACTTACAGAAGGTGGTGTCGTCGCTCCGACGCAGCTGCTCGATTGTGAGATCGAGATGCTGCCGGGTGCACCAAGGCCTCTGCGGTCGCGCCAGCGAGTTAGGGTCCATATCGGAACAGCGGAGGCCCTCGCTCGCGTGAAGGTCCTCAACACCCCGGGTGAGATCGCACCCGGCGAACGCGACATGGTGCAGCTGCGACTCGAAGCTCCGGTCGCTGCATTGCCCGCTCACAGGCTTATACTTCGCAGCTACTCGCCTCAGATCACCATTGGCGGCGGAAGGATACTCGACATCGCACCGAAAAAGCATCGACAAAGAGACCTTGCACAAACACGAGAGTTACTCACCCAGCTCACCTCGGCTGTCGAAGGCGATGCGGCGTGGATCGGGGTACTGGTGCGAAGCAAGGGACGCGGCGGCATGTCGATGACGGAGGTGCGCTCGCGCACGGGACTCGCTGAGGAGCGTTCGAGGTCTGCGATTGCTACGCTGCTTGGTCAGAAGGCTGTTGTGGACCTTGGAGCGGCGTTCATTTCAGCCGACGCCTTCGCCACGATCCGACAGGAAGTCCTCGGCGCTTTGTACGCTTTTCACAAGGCTGACCCGCTGGCGAGGGGAATGACGAGGGAAGCTATCGCCTCCGCCTTGGGAGGGGTGACGCAGGACGTCCTCGGCGGTGTTCTGAGCCGGCTGAGCACGGAGCAACAGGTTGTCGCAGACGCTGAGACAGTACGGCTCTCGTCTCACGTCTCGGAGCTCACGGGTGACGATGCAAAGTTTAGTGACGCCCTGATGCGGATCTACTCGGGAGCCAAACTGGAGGTTCCGCGACTCGAGGAGGCGCTGCGAACCGCGGCCTCGGGGACGACCATCTCAGATGCACAAGCAAGAAAGCTGCTGAAGCTGCTTGTCAATCGGGGCGAGATCGTAAAGGTGACCGAGGAATTCTACTTCTCGCGCGTCGCGATCGGATCTGTAGTCTCCAAACTGCGCGCGTTTGCTGAGGCGACGGCGGACCGCCTCATTGACGTGCCAGGCTTCAAAGAGCTGACGGGCATCTCACGTAAGTACGCGATCCCGCTGCTCGAGCATTTTGACGCTGAGAGGATCACTCGACGCGTCGGTGATAAACGGGTGGTCATCTGATGCGCAAGTTTCTCACCGCACGCTGGGAGGACCTCATCATGGTGAACTACGAGGTAGACCCTGAAGTTCTTGCCTCGCGCGTGCCGCAGGGGACGGAGCTCGATCTGAACGACGGGCGATGCTTCGTCAGCCTGGTCGGGTTTATGTTTAGGGACACTCGCGTGCTCGGTCTGCCTGTACCGTGGCACGTGAATTTCGAAGAGGTGAACCTTCGCTTTTATATTAAACGCGAGCTGCCTGCAGAGACGCGCCGTGCCGTGTGTTTTGTGAAGGAGATCGTGCCGCGACGAGCTATCGCGATGGTGGCGCGTACGCTCTACGGCGAGCCGTACGAGTGCTGGAGCATGGGACACTACCGCTCCGAGACTCACGTTGAATACGACTGGAGCGACGCGGGTATGACGAATCGACTGAACGTAGAGATCGGTGACTCGCAGGGCGTGCCTGAGCCGGGCTCACATGGGGAATTCATAATCGAACATTACTGGGGCTACACGGGCCGCGGCCGCGGACGCGTTGACGAGTATAAGGTCGAGCATCCGAAGTGGGAGCTATTCTCGGTTAAGGAAAAGAGGATCGATGTAGACTTTGCCGCGACGTACGGTGGTGAATTCGGCTTTCTAACCGCGGCTGAACCATACTCAGTTGTACTCGCGAAAGGCTCTGCGGTGTCCGTGTATAAGGGAGCCCGGATCGGCACACTATGACACTCATCGGCATCGTTGCGGTATCGAGGGATCTCGCCATAGGCAAGGACGGGAAGTTGCCCTGGCACTACTCTGCAGACCTGAAATTCTTTAAAGAGACCACCACCGGGCATGCTGTTTTGATGGGCTCCAACACATGGCGGTCGATCGGACGACCGCTCCCGGGACGCGTAAACATCGTTCTCTCACGAAGCAGGAATGTACAGGTACCCGAGGGCGTGTTGCTGCTCGACAGCAAGCCCGCCGCACTCGAGGCCGCACGAAACGCCGCCACTGACCTGTACGTCATCGGCGGTGCTCAGGTGTTTAGAGACTTTGCCGATGATATCGACCGCTGGCTCGTGACCGAGGTGCCGCTCACTATCGATGACGCTGACGTATATATGCCGAGAGACTTTCTCAACGGATTTGAGCTGGAGAGTACCAGGGAACTTGGTGAAGGACTCGTGGTCAAGTCGTATTACCGGACACACGGAACTGATATAAGATAGTCGCCATCGGAGGATCGGAACTTATGATGGGTGGACGCACATGGGACGACTGGATCGACGAATACTCTGAGAGTCACCAGCACCCGATGAATAAGCTTACGCACACACTCGGAATTCCAATGATCGTGCTGTCGCTGATCTTGATCATTCCCGCGTTCTTTGTCAGTGGACTTTGGCGAGTCTCATTGGGACTATTCATCATCGGCTGGGTCCTGCAGTTCATTGGCCACTATTTCGAGGGCAAGCCGCCGGAGTTTTTCAAGGATTACCGCTTCCTCTTCGTCGGCACTCGCTGGTGGGCGAAAAAGACCCTCGGCATCGATCCTAAAGACTGATTCACTCAACCGCTACTACCGCCGGAAACATCTTGCACCCTCCAGGTATTCTCGCCATCGATATCGGCTCGTCCAGCGTGCGAGCCGGAATGTACGACTATCGGGGGGAGCCGCTGAAGAACCTGTCAGTGCGTCGGGAGTGGTCTTTCGAGACGACTCCCGATGGAGGATCTGTGATGGACCCTCTGGCGGCATTTGCTACGGTCTCTTCCACGGTCGATGAGCTGCTAGGCAAGCCCGGAATGCGCAGTGTCAGCCCCACCCATATCGCACTGTGCTCGTTTTGGCACAGCCTGCTAGGGATCGACAGCGGGGGAAAGCCGACGATCCCCGTCCTCGGCTGGGCCGACACTCGGAGCGGCCGCTATTCCGCGCAGCTAAAGAAGCGGTTCGACGAGGCTGAGGTGCACGATCGTACCGGAGCACATTTTCATTCCAGCTTTTGGCCGGCAAAGCTGCTCTGGATCCGGAAAGAATGTCCCGATGCGTTTGCCGCGACTGAAACGTGGATGGGCTTTGGAGACTATGTCGCCATGCGGCTCACCGGCCGGCGGGTGACCAGCGTCTCGATGGCGTCTGCGACAGGCATCATTGATCAGGCTCGATGTGATTGGGACGACCAGTTGCTGAGATACTTGAAGGTGCCGCGTACGCATCTGCCGGAGATTGCACCTTCAGGAACAGGCTTAGAATTGAACCGTACCGCGGCCAAGCGCTTTCCCCAGCTGAAAAACACGCTCCTGCTGCCGGCTATTGGAGATGGCGCAGCGGATCACGTGGGTTCTGCGGGTCTGGGAAAGGACCGAGCCTCATTGATGGTAGGCACCTCAGCTGCCATGCGCGTCGCCTTCAGCGGCCCCGCCCCCAAGCGCGTACCACGAGGGCTCTGGTGCTACCGGATAGATGAGCGTCGGGTCGTCGTCGGCGGTGCCCTCTCTGACGGCGGCAACCTGTACGACCGGTGTACGACAAACTTCGGCTTGGTGCCGAAGTCCGGCGACTTTCGTGCATTGTCCCCGGCCGCGAGCGGTATCACTGTGCTGCCATTTTTCCACGGGGAGCGAAGCACCGGTTACCGGGAGGATATCCAGGGTGCGATCCTAGGCGTGACGGCGGAGAACACCGTGATTGAGATCCTCCACGCCGCGATGGAGGCGGTCGCTTACAGGATCGCCGCCATATCTGACGGATTAGCCAAAGTTTCAAAACTGAAGACGATCGTCGCCTCCGGCGGCGCTCTGCAAAGATCGCCGGTGTGGGCACAAATGATCGCTGACGTACTCGGGCGGGATCTCAAGCTCTCAGCTGCCGAAGAATCAGCTTCGAGGGGCACTGTTTTGCTTGCACTCGAAAGTCTTGGCAAAATAGACTGCATCGACAGTCTTGAATCCAGCGAGGGGCCCACTCTCGCGTTTGATCCGGCCCGGCACGCTGCTTATAAGAAGGCTCGTGCGAGGCATGAAGCGGCTATTTCTAAAGCATATGGCACCGAAAAATAATCTCGACGAACTCTGCATCAACACCATTCGGACGCTCTCGCTCGATGCCATTCAAAAGGCAAATTCCGGCCATCCCGGTCTGCCGCTCGGGATGGCGCCGGCCGCTTATGTCCTGTGGACCAAATTTCTCAGGCACAACCCGAAGAACCCAAAGTGGTTTGGCCGTGACCGCTTCCTGCTCTCAGCCGGACATGGCTCGATGCTGCTGTATTCCCTGCTGCACCTCACGGGCTACGACCTGCCGATGGACGAGCTGAAGCGATTTCGGCAGCTGCACTCTAAAACCCCGGGTCACCCTGAGAACATTCTCACGCCCGGAGTTGAGATCACCACCGGACCGCTCGGGCAGGGCTTTGCCAATGGTGTGGGAATGGGTATCGCGCAGGCCCACCTTGCGGCAACCTTCAACCGCAAGGGCTTCCCGGTGGTCGATAACTACATTTACTGCATCTGCTCCGATGGCGACCTCATGGAGGGCGTGAGCTACGAGGCCGCGTCCCTTGCCGGCCATCTACAGCTCGGCAGGCTGATCTACCTGTACGACGATAACCAGATCACGATCGACGGGTCGACCGACATGGCATTCACGGAGGACCGGACCAAACGCTTTGAAGCCGCGGGGTGGCACGTTAGCGAGGTTGCCGACGGTAACGATCTGCGAGCCATCGAGCGTGCCATCAAGGAGGCTCAGCGGGTGAAGGACAAGCCCTCGCTGATCCGGGTGCACACGATCATCGGATTTGGCATGCCGAAGCAGGGCACCAGCAAAGCGCACTCCGATGCTCCGGGCGAGGATGCGGTGAAAGAGACCAAGCGCAACCTGGGTTGGCCGGAGAACAAGCAGTTCTTTGTACCGAAGGAGGTATCAGCGAAATTCCGCGAGGCGATCAAGAATGGTGCTCAGCAGGAGAAGGATTGGAACGCCCTTGTAAAACAATACGAGAAACAGTACACAGACGAGGGCCGGGCGTTTGCCGACATTCGTAAGAACGTGCTGCCCACAGGCTGGGAACGGTCCCTGCCGACCTTTGACGGAGTTGAATCAAAGGCGACGCGAGCCTATTCGGGTGAAGTGATCAACGCTATCGCAGAAACGATCCCGGGACTCTTTGGCGGATCGGCGGACCTCACGCCTTCTAACAACACATACATCAAGGACTCAGGGGATTTTCAACCGGGGCAGTACCAGAACCGCAACATTCACTTTGGCATACGTGAACATGCGATGGGATCAGCCCTCAACGGAATGTCGCTCTTTGGAAGCGTGATCCCGTATGGCGGGACATTCCAGACCTTCTCGGACTATTGCCGCCCGGCTATCAGGCTTGCGGCTTTGTCGCATATACAGGTGCTTTTTGTATTCACCCACGACTCGATCGGCCTCGGTGAAGACGGCCCGACCCATCAATCGGTCGAGCATCTTGCTGCCCTGCGCGCGATCCCAAACCTGGCGGTCATTCGCCCGTGCGACGCCCACGAGACGCGTGAAGCCTGGCGTGCGGCCCTGCTCCGCGGCAACGGTCCGACAGCTTTTTCGCTATCGCGTCAAAAGGTCGATCTGATAGATCGCAGCAAATTCGCCGATGCGTCGGGGCTCCACAAGGGTGCGTACGTGCTCGCGGACGGCGAAACAAAGAGCGGCAAGGCTGCCAGTCCTAGACTGATCATCATCGCGACCGGCTCCGAGGTCGGGCTTGCGATGAAGGCGCGGGAGGAACTGGGATCTCAGGGCATCCCTACACGTGTGGTATCGATGCCATGTTGGAAGTTTTTTGACGAGCAGCCGCAGGAGTACAAGGACCAGGTGCTGCCGCCAAAGGTCACCGCACGGATCGCGGTGGAGGCCGGCGTCTCGATGGGTTGGGCAAAGTACGTCGGCGACCGTGGCGACACACTCACGGTTGACAGGTTCGGTGCCTCGGCACCGGCAGAAGACGTTTTCAAGGATTACGGCTTCACCGTCGAGGACCTTGTAGCCAAGGCGCGGGCATTAGCGTAGGTCTACTGCCCATCGTCGTCATCGTCCTCATCCTCTGCACAGTCGGAGGGCTCAAAGCTCGTAAGCTTCTTATTCCCCTTCAGATCAATGAAGACGATGGTCGTCGCGGTAAAGATCGCGTCGGCCTCGTCTTCCCGGCCTGAGGACTGGACCTTGACACAAAGCTTGTAATTACGTCCCGCAACCACCTGCACTTCAGCGGAGTTGATCTTGAGGAGCTTGACGGAGCGGCCCATCTTATCGCCCTGTGCGGCCGCAGCGAAGCGCGCGGCGTCGAGCACCGTCGCGTCGTTTACCGCAACATCCTTATAACCTCCCACCTTCTGAGCCGCCGCCGCGGCGGCCAAAGCTGTGACGAGAGCTATTGATAAGGCCGCGAATAAGAATAGTTTCTTCATGTTTTCGTCAGTCTTTGGGGATCGATATTGACGCCGGAGGGTATTTTGAGTCGACTAAGCTTCCGTGCCAAACTTCCTCATCCCACAAGACAGCTATGAGATGGTTCTATCTCGCCGTGGGGCTGCTCCTATTTGCGGCGTTTTGCATCACCGGACGCTACATGCGGCTCGACTTTCCGGATAAGGACGCGATTTCCCCGGAACTGCGTATTCTGATGCGCTCGCGGCATATCTACATGCTATTCAATTCGCTGATCTGGCTCGCACTCGGTACACACCTCCGCCGCGATACGCAGCCGCCGGTGTTAGCGCTGCAACGGGCCGGAGCGTTTCTGCTCGTGATCTCCGCTGGCTGCTTGATGTACGCCTGGTATGCGGAATCATACTTGATCGGACACGTCAGCGATATCAGCCGGTGGGGCGTCTACACGTCACTCGCGGGAGTCGGCTTTCACCTCATCGGGGGACTCTTAAGGGCCCGCGACGATGAGCCGGGATCAACTGAGTAAATGCCTCCTCTAGCGACATGCGGTTAAAGGTCACTCACAAGCGAATGATCCTTCAATTGTATGGCGCTATACGCCGGATGAAACTGGACCCTCTATAATATTTGTCCACGCATCAGGATTAACTTCTTTTACGACAACGGGTTGCAACAACCTTCGACATCTGAAGTCGTAGATTAATCCAGAATTTTGGATTACGACTCCCGGGCTGCTATATTCCGCGCCTAAAAAATCCGCTATAAAAAAGGCTTTCGCAGTAAATAGTGCCGATGGCAAGATAATTGCGAGAATACGTAAGAAATCTTCCTACACGCCTCTGTCAATACCGCGTCTGGAAGAGGCAAGTTCAGAGGGATCCCGTCTCACACCTTGTCGATCGGGATCTACGAGAATGAATCTAAAACTTCAAGGAGTAAAAATGGGAACCAAGATCAAGGTAGTCCTTTCTGCCCTGTGTCTCATCGCGACATTCGTCTTTACGGCGATGGCGCAGGAGACGACGGGTGGACTTCAAGGCACTGTGAAAGATCCGCAGGGGGCAGTTATCCCAGGGGCCAGCATCACGATCACGGGCGTGTCGGTCGGGTATAACCGGACTATCACTGCAGATCAGTCAGGATATTTCCGGATCGAGCAGCTGCCGCCCGGTGATTACACCGTGGCTGTAACGGCGACCGGCTTCACCATGTCGCCGGCCACGGTCCGCGTCGCTGTTGGCAAGGATACTGAGGTACCGCTCAACCTCGCTGTCGCGGGCAGCACGGCTGTGGTAAACGTTTCAAGCGACAATCAGGTGGTCGTTGATCCAACGGACAGCACGGTTCAGAGTAACATCGGCTCTCGTCTGATCGACCAGGTGCCTAAGGGTGTGGGCTTCGACTCACTCCTACGTCTCGACCCGGGCGTGCGTTCCGAGCCCCTCTCGGGCGGCTTTCAGATCGACGGAGCCTCGGGTGCTGAGAACAACTTCATGATCAACGGTCAGGAGGTTAACAACTTCCGTCACGGCGATCTCAACCAGGCGAACGCTATCCCGAATCAGGTCGTGTCTGAGGTTCAGATCAAGACCAGCGGATTCGAGGCTGAGTTTGGCGGCGCGAGCGGCGGCGTAGTGAGCGTTGTAACGAAGAGCGGCACGAACGACTGGCGCGGCGAGTTTGGGATGCAGTTCGTCACCTCAAAGCTCAACGCGGGAAACCGGACCAGTTTTTATCAGTACCGTAACTCTTCCAGCGTACCTTTCGCTTACTCGTACAGGAATCCGCAAGACAGCTACCTGAGCACGTTTCCGACGGCGAATCTCGGCGGCCCGGTCATCAAGAATCGTCTTTGGTTCTTTGCGAGCTATAGCCCACAGATCTTTGAGACGACACGGAACGTCAACTTTTACAATCGGTCGGTAAGCGGCAACACCCTGGTCCTGACGCCGCAAACCGCGACAGCATCAGCCGACTATTTGCTGCCTCGAGAGCAATATCGGACGAAAGTAAAGTATGAGTATGCTCTCACGAGAGTCGATGCTCAGATCACAAACAGCCTCAGATTTAACGGATCTATCCTTTGGAATCCGGAGATCATTGATGGTGGAATGCCCTGCGGCGCGATCTGTATCGGCACTCCTCGAGCACACGCTTTTTACAATGGTCGCTACTATAACGGAGCTGACGCCTACTCGCTGAGCGGCGGCAGGGTTAACTCGAACAACTCAACTGCACAGTTGGTTTGGTCGCCGACAGCCAAGTTCTTTATGAACTTCCGTTATGGCCATAACTTCATCAACGACAAGCCGAACTCGTACGGTGTTTTCGGCCAGCAGTCGGTCACATGCGATGCGGCCGGAGATCCAGGTTCATACAACTCAGGATGCTCACCCGGCTTCTCCAATATTCCTGCCACCTTCATGGAGCAGAGAAACGTCGCTGCACGCGATACCTGGAACATCGATGCCAGTTACATGATCAGCAACTTCCTTGGAAGGCACCAGATCAAAGGCGGATATGAGAGAGGCAAGGTACGCAGCGATGTGGAGGAAGGCTACCTCGGTGGTATCACCGACCTCTTTTACGGCATACCAGTCGACGAGCTGATGGGAGACCCATCGTACACGCCTACGCCGGGTAACTTCGGCAGTGGTGACCTTTTGACGTACGGAAGTCTTGCAAAGGGCAGCAATAGTTGGGACACGCTCTATATCCAGGACAACTGGACGCCTTTCAAGAATCTCACCCTCAACCTTGGACTCAGGACCGAGCGGGAGAACTTGCCGTCGTTCAACACGGGTAACGGCGGTCCCGGAACACCTGTGAAGTTCGGCTTCGGAGACAAGTTGATGCCGAGACTTGGCTTCGCGTGGGATGTTTTTGGAACCGGCAAGACGAAGATCTTTGGAAGCTACGGCTTATTCATGGATCGTCTCCGCTTCGAGCTGCCGATCGGTTCATTTGGCGGTGCGTACTACCGCGAAGACATCTTTGAGCTTACTGGTCCAAACCAGACATTCACTAGCTTCACGCTGCCGAGGATCATCGGATCCTATCCACAGCCGCTTGGCGGCAGCCCGGTCTGCCCTCTCCCGCCGTCGTCCACGACTTTGGTGAGATGCGAATACGACTACCGTATACCTTCGAATCTTCCCGCGTCGGCATATACCGCTCTCGGCCTGCCGGTCGGAGGCGTTGACCCGAATCTCAAGCCTTTCACTCAGCGCGAGATTACCGTGGGTATGGAGCACCAGCTGAGGCAGAACCTTGTATTCCGCTTCCGCTTCTCACACAAGAATGTCGTGAATGCTATCGAGGATATGGCCAATCTCACGAACAGCTTTGGTGAGAGCTACATCATCGGCAACCCCTGCAAAGGACTTGCATTACAGCTCAGGCAGCAGGTTGGATACGCGAAGCAGGATCAGGCATGTGCCATTCGCAAGTATGACGGAGCCGAGTTCGTTCTGGACAAGGGCCCAACCCGAAGCGAGAGGCTGCACGGAGACTGGTTCGTAAACTTTAGTTACACGTACAGCCGTCTCTTCGGCAACTACTCCGGCCTCGCGAGCTCGGATGAGAAAGGACGCAGCGACCCAGGTGTCGAGCGATTCTTCGATTATCCGATCAATGGCTTCACCGCCTCCGGTGCACCTGACGCGGGTAGGCTTCCGACCGACAGACCTCATGTCTTCAAATCGTACGGCGGCTACACCTTCGACTGGTTTGGCAGCCATACGAATGCCACAACTCTGTCGTACTTCACGACGCTGCAGTCAGGTACACCTATCACCACCTTTGTGGATGTGGAGAATAGCTTTATTCCTCTCACGCGTCGCGGCGACCTGGGACGGACGCCCTGGTATAGCCAGACAGACCTGAACTTCTCCCACAGGTACAAGTTCGGTGCTGATCTGCGGTACGCATTAGCGTTTGACGTCAACGTGACCAACCTCTTCAACGAGGCCAACGTCCTGGACATCAACAACACGATCGACTCAGGCCAGGCCGGTACCTTCCACTGCTCGAACCTCGGAGCCGCCGGGTCTACCGCACTGGGATGTATGAATACGATCCTAAACACAGGCGTCGTAAGCAACATCCAGACCTACCTCGCGGCAAACCCATTGAGGAGAACCGCTCTTTACGGACTACCGGCGTCTTATCAGTCTAACCGGTCGATCCGCTTCGGATTCCGATTCCTTTTCTAGTCCTGAAACAGGGACCTCATGAAGGCTGCCGCAAGGCAGCCTTTTTTTGTTTCCGATGTGTGCCGAGGTTAGTTAGCGAACTTTGACGCGGCTCCACCTGATTTGAGTTTTGCAATCAGATCTTCGACATTCTTCTTCTCAGGATCATC
>Ga0070658_10001883_pt1 | contig 17687 bp, 15 predicted proteins | sample KBSC13metaG_FD_64664 | JGI IMG/M metagenome (GOLD analysis project Ga0070658, IMG submission 64664) | Corn rhizosphere microbial communities from Kellogg Biological Station, Michigan, USA - KBS C1-3 metaG | ecosystem: Host-associated > Plants > Roots > Rhizosphere > Soil ...
CCCCAGCAATGACGTTACCGCGAGCGCCGCGACAACGAGGTGCCACTCAGGCATCATCGTCACCGAGCTGAGCAGACTGTGACTGCCTTCGTAGATACCCTGGAATGCAGCCGATCCCCACGTTCCCTGATAGACAGCAAATCGCTGTGGAAATGCGGGAGTGGCCCGTCCCGTTCCGTAAATGCGTCCGCTCCAGCGAACGTGTCCCGCAGCGTTGAACTTCTCCGGCCACTTAGCGGCAAGCATCGCCTCTGCCCTGCCGTAGTTGTACTGCTGCTTCAAATACGCAGAAACGCTGCTTCGACGATGATGCCATACCACCGCAGCAGGACTGAACCCAAGCGTTCCGCCGTATTCCTGAATCTTCCAGCAGACGTCGACGTCGTCGCCCGCAGCGGTGTAGACGAGGTCGAAGCCACCGACCTCCTCGAGCACCTGCCGCCAGAACGCCATGTTGGCGCCCGGAATGTGCTCGGCCCGGTCGTCGGTAAACAGGACGTGGACGGGGCCGCCGGGCGCCCGCGCGACCATCTGCGCAACGGGTCCGTCCGACGGCGGGGGCAGGTTGGGGCCACCGACTCCGCCCACGTTGGGACCGTCGAGACCGAGGGCGAGGTAGTACGGCCATTCCGGCGTCGGGTAGGCGTCGGAGTCGAGGTAGACGACGAGGTCGCCCCTGGCTTCCTGCCAACCGATGTTTCGAGCGCCGGCAAGGCCTTGGTGTGGCGCTCTGATGACGCGCATCCGAGGGTCGCCGTTGCAGGCGGCTTCAGCGAGGTCGGCGGTTGCGTCGACCGAACCGTCGTCGACGACAACGACCTCGAGGTTCGGGTAATCGAGCGCGGCGGTGTGTGCCAGGCACTCGTCGATCGTCGCCTGGGCGTTGTAGGCGCAGACCACGACGCTCATCGATGGCCAGTCGAAGTCGAGATCGCGCACCGTGCGCTCGTTCCACTTGCGGCAAACCTCGAGCGCGGGCCGCGGCCGCCGGTCGTCGGTCGTCACCCCGAAGTGCCAATCCGTGACGGGGTGCTCGCCCACGTGCCACTCGTCGGTCCACGAGAAGACGCACGTGCCGGCCACCCCGCGGTCGAGGGCGACTTCGAGTTGCTCGTCGAGCAGTTCGGCCTGCCGTCGCTCGCCGTCCTCACCGGCAACCTGCCGGCCCAGCTCGCCGAGAACCAGCGGCCGGTCGCCGGCCAGGTGGTGCACCCGCGTCAGGTAGCGCCGCAGGTCTCGGTCGTCGTCCAGGAAGACGTTGAACGTCAGGAAGTCGAGGCCAGGGAGCGGGAGAAACTCCGCGGTCGGGTAGTTGGCATACGTGACGAGGAGCTCAGGGTCCTCCTCGCGTACGACGTCGACCAACTCGTCCAGCGTCCGGCCGATCCGCCGGGTGCCGAACCAGCGCAGGACGTCGGCCGGGATCTCGTTGCCGAGGGCGACCGCCAGCACCTCTTCGCGTCCCGCGAGCCGTCGGACCTGGGTACGCACCTCGTCGCGAGCGTCGCGGGCGACTCGTCGCACGTCGGCGGCCGAGGCGCCGACCAGGTAGCGCCAGTCGGGCCAGAACACGCCGGCGAGAACCCGCAAACCCCAGTCGGCGGCGAGTTCGAGGACGTCATCCGGCGGGGCCGTATAGGTACGGACAGTCGTGAAGCCGGCTGCGGCGATCGCGGCGAAGTCGCGCTTGACCACCTCGCGCGACGGGAACCGCTCGCCGTCCTCCCGGGGAGCGAAGGTTCCGTAGGTGACACCGCGCAGATGGAAGCGTTCACTGCCGACGGCGAAGAATTTGCCGTCGACGCGCACACGAGGAATGACAACCGCCTCCCCGAGGGCCCTGGCTGGTTACGTCAGGAACCTTCGGCGCCGGAGAAGCTGGGCCCTGTTATCCAGCGAAACGGTTATCGAAGTCTTACTTCGAAGCATTACAACTATTTTGTCTGGGTCGCCACGTTGGTGTAGGCAGTGCGCTGCGTGATGTGGCGTACCCAGTCGGCGACGTGCTCCGGGTCGCGCCAGTCGCCGGCGCTCTTCTTGGCCATCTGGCCGGCGATGAAGCCCTTCGGGTGGGCGTCGAGTCGGCCGCCAAAGGTCATGAACCCGGAGATCTCGATCTCCCGCCCCAGCCTGGCCACGCCTGGTGTCGGGGCGATGTCGCCGGAGCGCGCGGAGGCGTCGAGTGGCCCGCTGGAGAAGAACCACACCGGCACTGCCTGCAGCGAGGGCTTGTGGTTGCGCACCCATCGGCGCAGGTGCTTCGGCCAGCGGTTCATGTAGAGCGCGCCGCCGACGACCACCACGTCGACATCGCCCACGCCCGGCCGCGCCGCGGCGTCGTCGACAACGGCCTGCCACCCTTCCGCCGTGAACGCGCTCGCGATCATCCGGGCGAGACCTGCCGTGCCGCCGTTCTTGGAGCCGTAAACGATCTGGACCCGCATCGTGATCACCTCGACCTTCAATCCGACTCCGTCGTACCTCTGGCGCGCGGTTGCGGGAATGGGTCTTTCGTCATCGGTCGGCGGCTACACTGGGCGGGACGGCTTCCCCGTTTGACGTAGCCTCACCATTGGAGTGCCGCCCGGTGATCACTCCCCCGGCGCCCGATCGCACGTTCGACACAACCGACGACGAGCAGCCTCCAAAAGACGCATGCGGCGTCTTCGGGGTGTGGGCACCCGGTGAGGATGTCGCGAAGCTCACTTATTACGGGCTCTACGCCTTGCAACACCGCGGCCAGGAGGCCGCCGGCATGGCGGTGTCCGACGGCACGACCGTGGTCGTCTACAAGGAACTCGGCCTCGTCGCGCAGGTCTTCGACGAGGCGACGCTCTCAGCGCTCGGCGGCCACCTCGCGATCGGTCACTGCCGCTACTCGACGACTGGCTCGTGCACCTGGGAAAACGCCCAGCCGTCGTACCGGCCGGTCACTCACGGCGGCGGGATCGCGCTCGGCCACAACGGCAACCTGACCAATACCTCCGAGCTCGCCAGCAAGGTGAGCGGCCCGGTCGACCCGACCCGCCCGCTGCCCAAGGCGACCAACGACTCCGACCTCATCACCGCCCTGCTCGCGGGGCATCCGGACCGCACCCTCGAAGCCACCGCGCTCGAGGTGCTCCCGCTGCTGCAGGGCGCGTTCTCACTCGTCTTCATGGACGAGCACACCCTGTACGCCGCCCGCGACCCGCACGGTGTGCGGCCCTTGGTGCTCGGCCGGCTCGAGCGCGGCTGGGTCGTCGCGTCCGAGACCGCTGCGCTCGACATCGTCGGCGCGAGCTTCGTCCGCGAGGTCGAGCCGGGCGAGCTGATCGCGGTCGACGAGCACGGTTTGCGCACCCAGCGCTTCGCCGAGGCAACGCCCAAGGGGTGCCTGTTCGAATACGTCTATCTCGCGCGGCCGGACACGAGCATTGCCGGCCGTTCGGTGCACGAGACGCGCGTCGAGGTCGGCCGCCGGCTCGCGCGGGAAGCGCCGGTGGACGCCGACCTGGTCATCCCGGTGCCGGAGAGCGGCACACCCGCGGCGATCGGCTACGCGCAGGAGTCCGGCATTCCCTATGGGACGGGCCTGGTCAAGAACTCCTACGTCGGGCGGACCTTCATCCAGCCGTCCAACACGATCCGCCAGCTCGGCATCCGGCTCAAGCTCAACCCGTTGCGCTCGGCCATCGCGGGCAAGCGGCTCGTCGTCGTCGACGACACCATCGTCCGCGGCAACACCCAACGCGCGATCGTGCGGATGCTCCGCGAGGCGGGCGCGCGCGAGGTGCACGTGCGGATCTCCGCGCCGCCGGTCAAGTGGCCGTGCTTCTACGGCATCGACTTCGCCTCGCGGGCCGAACTCATCGCCAACGGCCTCAACGTCGACGAGATCTGCGCGTCGATCGGCGCCGACTCGCTCGGCTACATCTCGCTCGACGAACTCGTCGCTGCGACCACGATCGATGGCGATCGGCTCTGCCGCGCCTGCTTCGACGGCCAATACCCGATCGACCTGCCCGCCCCCGAGCTCATCGGCAAGCACCTGCTCGAAGGGCTGTTCCGCGAGGTGGCGAAGGACGCCGACGGGGTAGCGGCCGGCGGCCCGGCCGTGGGCGCGGAGGACGCGCTGACTCGCCCGTGACGGACACCTCCTCGGTCGAGGGCGGGGCGACGTACGCCGCGGCGGGCGTCGACATCGAAGCCGGCGACCGTGCGGTCGACCTGATCAAGGGGCGGCTGACCTCGACGCGGCCTGAGGTTGTCGGTGGCCTTGGTGGCTTCGCCGGCCTGTTCCGCATCGACGACGAGCGGCTGCTCGCGACGTCGACCGACGGAGTCGGCACCAAGGTCGCGATCGCGCAGGCGCTCGACGTCCACGACACCATCGGCATCGACCTCGTCGCGATGGTCGTCGACGACATCGTCGTCTGCGGCGCCGAGCCGCTGTTCATGACCGACTACATCGCCTGCGGCCGCGTCGTACCCGAGCGCATCGCCGACATCGTCACCGGCATCGACCGCGGCTGCGCGGTCGCCGGGTGCGCGCTCATCGGCGGTGAAACCGCGGAGCATCCGGGCCTCCTCGGGCCGGACGACTACGACGTGGCCGGCGCCGCTACCGGCATCGTGCGCGCGGACGCGGTGCTCGGCCCCGAGCGCGTCCGCCCCGGCGATGTGCTGATCGCGATGGCGTCGAGCGGCCTGCACGCCAACGGCTTCTCCCTCGCCCGGCACGTTCTGCTCGACGTCGCCCGGATCCCGCTGGGCTCGGACGCGGACCTGGGTCGCCCGCTCGGCGAGGTGCTGCTGACACCCACCCGGATCTATGCCCGCGACTGCCTCGCCCTTGCGGAGACCGGCGACGCGCACGCGTTCGCGCACGTCACCGGCGGTGGGCTCACGGCCAACCTGAGCCGGGTGCTGCCGGCGGGCGTCGAACCGCGGATCGATCGGGCGAGCTGGACGCCGGAGCCGATCTTCGACCTGATCGCCGCCCGCGGCGGCGTCGCGCCGGAGGAGATGGAGCGGACGTTCAACCTCGGCGTCGGGATGGTTGCCGTCGTCGCCGCAGCGGCGGCCGAAAGATCAGTCGCGCTGCTCGCCGACCGCGGCGTCGACGCCTGGATCGCCGGAGACGTCGTCAGCGCGACGTGATCGTCGCTACTCCTCGTCGTCGTACGGGTCGTAGTCTTCGTATTCCTCGTCGTCGGCGTCTTCGTCGACGACGTCGGGCGATGTCACGCCGCGCTCAGCAGCGAGTTCTGCCTGCAGCCGCTCCAGGTCTGTCCCGCCGGAGCTGTACTTCAGCTGGCGGGCGACCTTTGTCTGCTTGGCCTTGGCCCGGCCGCGCCCCATGGCTCGACCCCCTCAGGCGCCGGAGCGTTCCGGCGATCAGTGACGACGAACAACTCTGTGAGCCGGCTGTGCCGGCCCTCACAGAATAACGTGCGCAGCCCGCTACTGGGGCGGGTGCTCAGCGTGCCGGAAGCCAGAACTTACGCAGCCGGCCGATTTCGTTCATCCGCCGCTCGGCCAACCGGTCCGCCGCCACCGCCGGCGGCACGCCCTCCTCGGCCGCGAGCAGGAAGATCTGCCGCGTCGTCTCGAAGATCCCGGCTGCCTTGGCCCGCGCCCGCGCCTCGGAGTAGCCCTCGATCTCGTCGCCCACCTGGATCAGTCCACCGGAGTTGACGACGTAGTCGGGCGCGTAGAGCACGTCCCGGTCCTCCAGCTGTTTTTCGATGCCCGGGTGCGACAGCTGGTTGTTGGCGGCGCCGCAGACGACCTTCGCGGACAGCGCCGCGACCGTCTCGTCCGACAACGCGCCGCCCAGCGCGCACGGCGCGTAGACGTCCATCGACTCCGCGATCAGGTCGTCGACCCCGACCGTGTCCACCTCCGGGTGCAGCAGGCGCACGCGGGAGACGGCGTCCGGGCTGACGTCCGCGACCACGACCGATGCGCCGTCGTCGAGCAGGTGCTCCACCAGGTGGTGGCCGACCTTGCCCACGCCCGCGACAGCCACCCGCCGGCCGCGCAGGGTAGGGGAACCCCAGGCCACCTCGGCGGCTGCCCGCATGCCCTGGAACACGCCGTACGCCGTCAGGATTGACGAGTCGCCGGCGCCGCCGTGGGCGGGCGACCGGCCGGTGACATACGACGACTCGCGTGCGACGACGTCCATGTCCTCGACGTAGGTGCCGACATCGCAGGCGGTGTAGTAGCGGCCGTTCAGCGCCTGCACGGCGCGGCCGTAGGCACGCAGCAACGCCTCGGTCTTGTCCGTCACCGGGTCTCCGATGATGACGGCCTTGCCGCCGCCGAGGTCGAGTCCCGCGCAGGCGGCTTTGTAGGCCATTGCCTTGGACAGGTTCAGGACGTCGGCCAGCGCCTCGTCCTCACTTGCGTACGGATAGAACCGGGTGCCACCCAGCGCCGGACCGAGCGCGGTGGAGTAGATCGCGATGATGGCCCGAAGCCCGGAATCGGGGTCGTTGAAGAACGCCACTTGCTCGTGGCCGGCCGCTCGTTCGAAGACGCCCATGCGCGTGAGGGTAAACGCCCGCGGTCGCGATGTTGGTGGTTGGATGATGAGCGTGATTGGCTTCGCGGCGCACCTGCGCGTCTATCAGCCGCTCGCCGCCTTCAGCGAGGCCGAGCGCGCGAGGTGGACGGCGTACGCGGAGTCGGCGGATGCGCCGAGCCGGCCGGTGCTGATGGCCCGTGAGCACGAGATCGCACTTGCCGCGGCAATCGCGTCGCCGCCGCGCATTGACCTCGACGTCGCCGAACATGCCTACATCCGCCACCTCGACGGCCTCACCTACGTGTGCCCCTGGCGACTTCAGGTGCGTGCCTGGGAGGCGTTGATCGAGTTCCGGTCGCGCGTGCCGGACGAACTCGCCGACGCGTTCGTCCCGGCCGAGATCGCCGAGGCGGCCGAACGCAGCTTTGACGGATGGGTGGCCGAGCACGCGGAGGATCCGGCGCCGATCATCACCTCGACCTGGCAGGTGCCGATCCCGTGGTTCCTGCTGTTCGAGCCGGAGGAGCGCCGGCTCGTGCTGGGCGAGCGCACCGCGGTCGGGGCCAAGCAGAAGACCGGGCTCGACCGGGCCCTGGTCTACCTCACCGCGATGTCCCGCGCTCGCCGCCGTTCGGCGAAGGCCCGAGGCGTCGTACGACGCAGCCTCGGCGAAGGTTTCGCGCTCGACGCGCTCGAAGAGACGGGCAAGTGGCTGGAGCAGTTCCATCCGCACTCAATCGTGGAGCTCGACTACGGCGGCCTCGTCCACCTGCTCGACGACGACGCGCTGGAGGCGGACGGATCGGTGACCGAGGTGGCCGGCGCGATCGAGGCGCTGGGCCGCGGCGATGGCGAGGCGGCCTCCGAGTGCTACGAGCAGGTCGCCGGCCGCTGGCGCAGCCTGGGTGCCCTCGAACACGCGAACTAGCAGCGGAAATCCGGACGAGCTGCCCTACCCAATAAGGGACGAGCCGGACTAGTCCTGCGCGCCGGAAAGATGGCCCGACCTAGCCATATCGGACAAGCCACCGAAAAGGGCACCATGGCACCAAGGTCGCCACAGGGGTTGCGACCAGGATGAAGGAGTACCTGTCATGAGCGCTCGCACGCCCGACGCGGAGCCGCTGCTCACGCCCGCCGAGGTCGCGACGATGTTCCGCGTCGACCCGAAGACCGTCACCCGTTGGGCGAAGGCCGGCAAGCTGACGTCGATCCGGACGCTCGGCGGTCACCGTCGTTACCGCGAGAGCGAAGTTCGCGCCCTTTTGGCCGGCATCCCGAACCAGCGCTCGGAGTAGCCGAGGCTTTTCCCAGTCTGCTCCGGACCTCGCCGCGGCCCAGTGCCGGCGAGCGTCCGGGACGCGACAGGCCGCGTGCCCAGCCCACGGGTAACGCGGCCTGTCGCATCTGTGGCACCTTGACCGGGTGAGACTCCCGGCTGAAGAGCAGACCTACCTCGAGACCGTCGCCCGCTTTGTCGATGCGGATGTGCGCCCGGTCGTTCGCGAACTCGAACACACCAACACGTTCCCCGCCGAGCTCATCGAGCGGATGCGGGCACTTGGCATCTTCGGGTTGTGCATCCCGGACGGCTATGGCGGCGGCGCGGTCTCGACGTCCTGTTACGCGATGGTGGCCGCCGAGCTCGCCCGCGGCTGGATGAGCCTCGCCGGCGCCATGGGTCCGCACTCGGTCGTCGCCACGCTGATCAAGCATTTCGGCACCGAGGAGCAGCGCCGCAAGTGGCTGCCGCGGATGGCCACCGGCGAGATCCGCGGCGCGATGGCACTCACGGAGCCCGGTGGCGGATCCGACCTGCAGGCGATGCGCACCACCGCGCGGCGCCAGACCGATGGCACCTATGTCGTCAACGGCTCCAAGACGTGGATCACCAACGCCCGACGGGCCGGCGTGATTGCGCTGTTGTGCAAGACCGACCCGCAGGCCTCACCGGCGCACCGGGGGGTGTCGCTCATCCTGGTCGAACCGGGCCCGGGTTTCGTCGTGTCGCGCGACCTGCCGAAGCTCGGCTACAAGGGCGTCGAGTCGTGTGAATTGTCCTTCGCCGACTACCACGCTCCGGCCGACGCCCTGATCGGCGGCATCGAGGGCGAGGGCTTCGCGCAGATGATGCGAGGTCTCGAACTCGGTCGGGTCCAGGTCGCTGCTCGTGCAGTTGGTGTCGCCCAGGCAGCTGTCGACGATGCCGTCCGCTACTCGCAGCAGCGCGAGTCGTTCGGCGTTCCGATCTGGCAGCACCAAGCGGTCGGGCACCTGCTCGCGACGATGGCCACCAAGACCGAGGCGGCTCGGCAGCTGATGCTGTACGCCGCCGAGCGCTACGACAGCGGCGAGCGCAGCGACATGGAAGCCGGTATGGCGAAGCTGTTCGCCTCCGAGGTCTGTCTCGAGGTGAGCGCCGACGCGATGCGGGTGCACGGTGGCTACGGCTACTCGCCGGAATTCGACGTCGAGCGCTATTACCGCGATGCGCCGCTCATGGTCCTCGGCGAAGGCACCAACGAGATCCAGAAGAACGTCATCGCGCGTCAGCTCATCGCCCGCTCTCCGATCGGGCGTTGAGTCAGCGCCGTGACTCAGTGGCCCGGCCAGTCGGGTTTGCGCTTGTCGTTGAACGCGGCGATGCCTTCCTTGCGGTCGGCCGAGAACGCCGCCGTTCGCCAGGCGGCGTCCTCGATGTCCATCGCCGCCGCATAGTCCAGGCCCAGCCCGGAACGAAGTGCGCGTTTGGCTGCTCGCGTCGCGACCGGTGAGTTTGCCGCGATCGCGGCGGCCGTCTCCAGGGCCGCCGCGTGCGCGCTGCCGGCGGGCACCAACCGGTCGATCAAGCCGAGTTCGAGCGCCTCGCCGGCCGGAACACGGCGCCCGGTGAGTACGACGTCGGCCGCGCGGCCCGGTCCGAGCCGACGCAACGCGAGCTGAGTGCCGCCACCGCCCGGCACGAGCCCGATCGTCACTTCAGGCAGCCCGACGACGGCGCTCTCGTCGGCCACGATCAGGTCGCACGACAACGCGATCTCACAGCCGCCACCGAGGGCGAAGCCGTGCACCGCCGCGATGGTTGGTTGCGGCAGTCCGAGCACACCGCCGAACGCCTGCCGGAACAGCAGCCGCTGCTCGGCGAACTCCTGGTCCGTCATGGCGTTGCGTTCTTTCAAGTCGGCGCCGACACAAAACGCCCGGTCGCCGGCCGCGGTCACGACAACCGCGCGCACGTCCCGGTCCGCGCCGACCTCGTTTGTCGTCGCGACCAGCTCACGCGCCAGCGCGGAGGAAATGGCGTTGAGCGATTCGGGCCGATTCAGGGTGATTTCTGCGACGTGGTCATGTCGCTTCAGGGTGACGTTTGCCATGCGCCGGACGCTATCGGCCGCCGTCGAGATAGCGAGATCAAAAAAAGGGAACACCTGTCTTGACGAGAAGGAGGTGACACACCAATGGGTGTGGTGCTCTTGGTGCTGTTGCTAGCGCTGATCCTCGGTGGCCTCGGCTTTGCCGTGCATGTGCTGTGGTGGATCGCGATCGCAGTGTTCGTGCTCTGGCTCATCGGCTTTGCCGTGCGTGGGGCGGAAGGCTCACGCTGGTATCGCTGGTAGCTAGCGCAACGCAGTCCCCTCGGTCGGCGCCGGATGACCTGCAGGTCATCCGGCGCCCTTCCATCTGTTGTCAGCCCATCTGTCGTCAGTGGTCGCGGCAGGTCCCCCGGAACAGATCCGGCCCGGACGTCTCCACCGTGAACAGCGGCCGCGCCGTCGGCAGCTGCGCGCCGGTTGTCGGGTCCACGTGAGTGGTGTCTCCGGTGGCGACGATGACGCATCCATTGCCGTCTGCGGCCAGGGTGAAGAACTCGCCGAGCCGACGGTCATGCCCGGTTGCGACACACGCCGTGCCGCTGGTGCACACCTGCCCGTAGTGGATCGGCCGCCCGATCGGATCGGTCGTCACGAATCGCGGGTGTGTCGCTGTCGCGTTGGTCGACATCGCCAGTCGCACACCCATCTTGGCCGCGTCCGGTGCGCAGTCGAGGTCAACAATGCGGTCGTACTGGTACCAGGCAACGGCGATTCGCCCTCGTGAGCCACCGATGATCCAGGGCCAGTTGACGGTGACGCCCGGATGCGCGACGACGACGGGCTTCGACCACGTGCGCCCGCCATTGGACGATCGGGCAAGCATGACCGAGTTGGCGACCGGGGTCGCCGCGCCGCTGCATCCGCCGCTGGTTCCCGACCTGCGATCGTCGGTGGTCCAGACCAGATAAAGCGTGCCGCTGGCGTCCTGTGCGACCTGCGCCTTCCAGAACGTGTTGAAGGACGTGCCGGCGACCGCCGGGTGGACAGTGAAGTCGCCGGGGTTACCACTGTCGAACTTCTTCGTCGCGCCGGGCAGCGCCATCAACCCGAGGCTCCCGCCGTTGACGGCGGCTTCGTAGAGCGTGTCCGTCCGCTTGTCATAGATGAGCTTGCCGTATCCCATCCAGTTGCCGACCTGACCGTTCGCGGACGCCGACGAGCAGGTCGCGCCGCCGTCGGTGCTGCGTACGACGATGTGCCCGAGCTCTTCGCTGTCGGTGCCGAGGAACACCTCCTTGCCGCGCCCGCCGGCGAGCCAAGGGCGGTCGCCTTCGTGGCACTGCACGCTGCCCGTCGGCCAGGTCGCGCCGCCGTCCGAACTCGAGACCAGCGCGTCGTTGGCCAGGTCGATGCCGGCGACGTAGATGTTGCCGGCGCCGTCCTCGGTCAGGTCCGGGTCGGAGAAGCCGAGGTTGTGATCCGGACCGGTGAAGAAGCCCGTGCCGTTCCAGTCCACGCGCTTCCAGCTGTGACCGTCGTCCGCCGAGGTCCACATGTTGACCTGGTTGCGGTAGTTGGACAGGTAAGCCGTGTCGCCGGTGGGTGCGCCGGTGAGTCCACCGCGCAGCAGCAATGTCGTGCCTTCATGCGTCGCATAGATCAGACGGTGCGACTTTGCGGCGTACAGAACGAAGCCCTCGCTGCCGGCGAGCTGGTCGTCGACGAAGAGGGGCTTGCGGAACGACAGGTGCGAGCCGCTCGCGGTCGCCGGAACTGCGGCCAGCGTGGCGCATCCCACTGTGGCGGCCGCGAGGATCGTGCGGAGCCGACGCGCATTCATGCGCCCGGCTTCGACGTGACCCGAATGCGTTCCTGCTCTCAGGCCACCAGCTTGCGCGCGAAGGCGGCGTAGGTCTCGGCAACCTCGTCAACGCTGATGCCGATGTCGGGACGCCACCACTCCGCAACTCGAATGCCCATGCCGCCGATGGCGGCGACCACGATCATCGGGTCGGCGGGAGAGAACACCCCGAGCCGCTGCCCGCGCTCTACGACATCGAGGAAGAGCCGGTTGGCGTCGAAGCGGATCGCCATCACTTCTGTCTTGTGCTCATCTCGCAGAGCGCCGAGCTCACGGTTGCAGAGCCGGGTGAGCAGCGGGTAGGTGGCGTGCACCCGCACATGCGCGCGAGTCAACGCGTCGACCTGCTCGACCGGGTCGTTGCCCGCCTCGAGCAGGGCCAGCCGGAGCTGGTCGCGATGCTCTTCGTGGCCGAGCCGGATCAGATCCGCCAGCAGGTGTTGCTTGCTCGGTAGATGCGCATACAGCGCGCTCGGTTGCAGGCCCAGAGCGCGGGTGAGATCGCGCACCGACACCGCGTGGAAGCCCCGCTCGGCGAACTGCAGGAGCGCGGTCTCGTGCAGCCGGCGCAAGGTGCCTTCGGCCTGGGCGCGGGGCGGCAGCTTCGGGCCGATCGCGGCCGCATGCGCGCCGGCCTGCTCGGTGACGCGGGCGAGTCGGGAGTAGTCGACGGCAGGCGCGTCGACCGTTGCCGACTCCGAAATCATCCGGGCACTCCTGTCATCCGGGTACTCGTGTCATCCGGCTACTCATGCCGTGGCTGCTGAACGGGTGTTCTCTGACCAACCGTCCTTGACGGTCATATGAGGAGAACACAGACTTACCGACCATCGCAAGGGATGAACGACTGTTCGTTAGGAGCGGCATGAGCGTGCTGGAGGACCGGGGCACGGTTCGCGGCGACGGCATCGCCATGGCGTGGGGCGAGTGGCCCGGCTCCGGCCCTGCGGTGGTGGCGCTGCACGGCGTCACGGCTTCCCGCGCGAACTTCGTCGGCATCGCCGACCGGCTCGACCGACGGCGACCGCTGTGGGCACTGGACCTGCGCGGCCGGGGCGACACGGACAAGCCGGATGCCGGCCCGTTCGGGATGTCGCAGCATGCGCACGACGTCGCCGCTGCAATGGCCGACGCGGGCCTATCGGATGCGGTCGTCGTCGGTCACTCGATGGGCGCGTTCGTGGCGGTGGCGCTGGCGGCCGAGCACCGTGAGCTGGTCCGTGGCCTGGTCCTCATCGATGGCGGCTTGCCGCTCGATCCGCCGCCCGGCATCGCCCCGGAGCAGATGCTCGACGTCGCGCTCGCGCCGCAGATGGCACGACTGCGAACGACGTTTCCGACTGTTGACGCCTACCTGGACTTCTGGCGCGCGCTGCCACCCTTCGAGGGGGAGCGGTGGAACGCATGGGTCGAGTCCTACCTGCGCTACGACCTCGGCGGCGAAGCGCCACACCTCCGCCCGAAGGCGTCCGAAGCAGCGGTGCGCGGCGACTTCCTCGACACGCTGGCCGGCGACCGGCTGCGGTCCCGGCTCGAACAGATCGCGGTGCCCACGCTGCTGTTGCGTGCGACGGAAGGATTCAATCCGGGAACACCTCCGCTGCTCCCCGACGACCTCGTCGCACGCGAGGGTCGGCGCATCTCCGACCTGACCGACCGCGTGGTCGAGGCCACGACGCACTACACGATCGCGCTGGGTCCATCGGGCGCCACTGTCGTCGCCGACGCGATCGTCGAGTGGGCGGAGCGGTGCGGGCGATGACCCGCGCGCGCTTCGCCGTTGCCATTGCCCTGGCCGCCACGCTGCTTGCCGGGTCGGTGGCCGTTGCGGCACCGGGGCCGGCCGGCTCGTTCACGCAGCACACCTACTCGTCGCCACTCGGCTCGCGGTCCTACTGGCTCTACCAGCCGCCGCATGCGCACGGCGGCATGCCGATGGTCGTCTACCTGCACGGCTGCAACGAGACCGCCGAACAGACGGCAACGGCCAGCCACTTCAACCGCATCGCTGCGCAACGCGGTTTCGTCGTCCTCTACCCGCAGCAGAACGTCACGGCGGGTTCGAGCGCACCCCTCGTCGACGGCAACGGCATCGGTTGCTGGAACTGGTTCCTGCCGCAGGACCAGTTACGCGACGCCGGCGAACCAGGAGTCATCGCCGGTCTCACCCGCAGCGTCGCGGCCGCTCAGCACGTCGACCCGCGACGCATCTACGTCGAAGGCATCTCGGCGGGTGCGGACATGGCCGTCATCCTCGGCGCCACCTATCCCGACCTGTTCGCCGCCGTTGGTGCAATCGCCGGCTGTGCCTACCAGACCTGCGGGGACACCACCGGAGAGCTGACCTACCAGGCGATGGGGCCGCGCGCTCGCGTCGTACCGATGTTCATCGAAAACGGCACTGCCGACACGTTGAACAACATGGGCATGGCCGCCGGATTGCTCAGCTCGTGGCTGGGAGCCGACGACCTCGCCGACGACGGATCGATGAACGGCAGCATCTCGCGCACGCCCGCCAGCGCCACCAACTACGACTTCGATCAGACCCCGGATCCCGGCAGCGGCGATGTCTGCGTGCACGACAGCACACTCACCTGCCCGGGAGGCGCTATCGGGTTCCAGCAGAGCTACCCCTACACCGTCGCGACGTACGACGACGCGAGTGGATGCGACGTGCTCCAGACGTGGCTCATCCACTTCATGGAGCACGCGCATCCCGACGCCCCTGGCGACGGCCCTTACACCGATCCGCTCGGCCCGGACGTCTCCGCTGCGTCATACGACTTCTTCAGCCAGCACTCGATCGGGGGAAGGTGCGGTCGATGAACCGGATCGCGCGCATCTTGGTGCCGACGCTGTCCGCCGCGGGGTTCGTCGCGAGCGGACTGCTCGCGACCGCCGGGGCCGCGGCCCCCACACCGGCCGCCGGCTCGTCGTCGAGCCTGGTGGTGCCGGTCGATCGCCAGGACTACACGACACCGGTGACGACGACGAACCCGCACGACGGCTCGACCGTGGATCCCTACGACGGTGACCCGTCGTCGATCCACGTCGCGGTCACCGGCGGCCAGCCATTCGCGACGTCCTACGTGCACCTTGCTCTGGACTACCTGCCACCGGGGGCTGCACCAACCGACGTCGTGATGACCCTGCACCTGACCGGGCAGTCCGACGCATCCAACACGGGTGTCTATCCGATCTACAACGTCAACAACGCGCAGGCGATCATCGCGGCCTGCGCGCTCGTCACCGAGCTTCCGGCCAACTTCGACGCCAAGAACCCGCCTGCCTATGACTGTCAGCACGGGTCGGCGGTCGGCAGGCAGAGCAAGGACGGCCAGATCTGGACGTTCGACCTCAAGGGCCTGCTCGGCTACTGGCATCAGCATGGCAACACTGGTGCGGCGCTCGTCGCGATCGGCTCCGGCGACGGCTCTCAGACCTGGCAGGTCGCCTTCTACCGCAGCCGATCCACCAGCCGTGTGACCTTCACGCCACCGTCGATTTCAAGCAATGACTCCGGCGGCACGGCGCAGCCACCAGCGCATGCTGTCGCCGGGGCGGGTCCCGCGGGGCCCGGCACAGTGCCGCCGGCACCGCCGTCCGGCGCTGCGATGGCGTCGCCGCCCGCGGTCGGACCGCCGGCGACCGCGCCGACGGTTGCCGCTGCACCCGCGGCCACCGTGCCCGGACCGGCCACCCAACCGCGGCAGGACAGCTCGTCGGCGCCGATCTGGCCCTGGGTGCTGGTCGGCTCTATCGCCCTGGCCGGCGGCTCGATCGCCTGGGCACACCGTGCGGCGCTCGTCGCCGCGATGCCTCGCGGCATCGCGATGTTCCGCACGCATCCGCGGGCCTACACGGTTGCCGCGGCTGCACTCTCGTGGGGACTGGTGTTCTCCGGCTACTCCGTCGTGACGACGCCGATCCACCACGGCGCCTCGCAACTGGCGAGCTCGAGCACGGGCACGACGCCCGGCGCTGCGCCCGTGGGCACGTCGAGTGCCGCCCCGGTGACGGCAGGCCGCGCGAGTGGTCCGGCCGCGGCGACAAGCACCGCCACGACGGCCCAGATCACCGGGGGCGCGACCGTGGGCAATCCCAGCATCCGCGCGGCGCAGACGGAGTTCCAGGGGCCGGGGACCTACAGGACCATCGACGGCGTCCGGGTGTTCTTCCCGGCGAATGGTGGCGTGCCCGTGGCGCAGCTCTACAGCGGCGCCGACGACGTCGTCGGGCTGACGGCGAACAGTCTCAAGGTCTGCGCACACGCAGCACTCACCTACGGCCAGGCGTTCCACATCAGCGCAAGCGACCTCGACGTGTTCTGGTCGAAGGTCAACAAGGAGGACGGCGGCATCTACGGCCGCAAGGTCGTCACCAACTACCAGAACGACAACTACGACCCGGGAACTGCGGTTCAGGCCGCGCAGACGTGCAAGGACTGGGGAACCTTCCTGCTGCTCGGCGGCATCGGCTTCGACCAGATCCCGGCGGTGCGCCAGTGGGCGGAGCAGAACCACGAGCTCTACCTGCACCACATCGCCACGATCGAAGGATCGCAAGGGCTGCGCTACAGCTTCTCCGCGTTGCCAACGGTCGAGCAGGTCGGTGCGTTCCTCGGCCAGGTCGCCGTGCGTGAGCTGCAGGCCAAGAAAAAGATCGCGATCATCTACCGGCAGAGCTCCAACTGGACGCCCGCACTCGGGCCGTTCGAGCAGATCGTCAAAGCGGCGGGCATGCAGATCGTCGGCAGCTACGGCGTCCAGATCAACCAGGGCAACTACACCCAGGAGCTCACCGAGGCACGCAGCGCCGGCGCCCAGATCGTGCTGTCGTGGGAGAACGCGCTCTCCGAGATCGAGATGATCAAGCAGGCGCAGAGCCAGAACTGGCACCCGGCCTGGCTCGTCAACGGGTTCAACATCATCACCAACACCCTCGACGAAGATCACAGTGGCGTCGCGCAGGACATGTGGAGCGCGGCCGAGTGGGACGCCTACGACCCCGGCTACTACGGCGGCGGGTTCGCGTCGTACGCCGGACAGATCCACGAGTTCGAGTCCGAGTACAAGAAGTACGACCCGAACGCGGACCTGTCCGGCGACGGTGGCGATCTGCTCTTCCTCAACTGGGAGTCGCAGAAGTGGCTCTATGACCTGCTGCTGGCCTGCGGCAAGGACTGCACGCGCAACAAGCTGGCCGGACTGATGCTGGCCGGCTATCACAAGGTGGCACCGCCCAACTGCCCGGCGCAGTTCGGCATCAAGTACGACCACCACCACGCGGGCTACCTGTTCAACGTCCTGCACGCGATCCGCGATCCCAATGGTCGTGCCAACTTCGTGCCGGTTGCCCGTTGCGTGACGAGCTTCTGAGGCGGACGCAGTGCAACCTCTCGTGCTCGGCGTCATCGCCGGCAGCATCTACGCGCTGATCGCGCTCGGCATCACTTTGGTCTACAAGGCGTCGCGGGTGCTCAACTTCGCTCAGGCCGAGGTCGGCACGTTGACGTTGTATGCCACGTGGTGGGTGACCGTGCGGCAGCACCAGTCGTGGTGGCTCGGGGCCCTCGCCTCCATTGCCGGTGCCGTCGTGATCGGCCTCGTCTTCGAGCGACTCGTCATCCGACGCATGCTGACCGCGTCCCGAGTGACCGTCGCCGTCGCAACGATCGGCCTCTTCTCGCTGACGATCGCCGTCGAGCTGACGCTGTTCGCCGGCACGATCTACATCCTTCCGCCGCCGATATCTTCCGGTGGCGTCTCGGTCGCCGGCGTCTATGTCAACGCCAACCAGTGGCTGGCGCTCGGCGTGGTCGCGGTTGTTGCGGTGGCGCTCGCGGCCTTCCTGCGCTACACGGACTTCGGCCTGGCAGTGCTGGCGTCTGCGGACGACCCGGTGGCAGCGCAGCTGATGGGTGCTCCGCGCGGCCGGATCAGCGCCTTCACCTGGGGCACCGCCGGGGCGCTGTCCGCGCTGGCCGTGCTGCAGGTGA
>Ga0070658_10001884_pt1 | contig 17685 bp, 19 predicted proteins | sample KBSC13metaG_FD_64664 | JGI IMG/M metagenome (GOLD analysis project Ga0070658, IMG submission 64664) | Corn rhizosphere microbial communities from Kellogg Biological Station, Michigan, USA - KBS C1-3 metaG | ecosystem: Host-associated > Plants > Roots > Rhizosphere > Soil ...
GTCGCGCCCGACGGCACGCTCAAGCGCGAAATCTGGTTCGAGAACCCCTAGTATTGCATGATGCACGACTTTGCGGTCACGCGCGATTATGTACTGTTCCACGTCGTGCCGATCACCGGCAGTTGGGAAAGAATGGCGCAGGGCAGGCCGCATTTCGGCTTCGACACCACGCTTCCCGTCCATCTGGGCGTCTTGCCCCGCCGCGAGGGCGCGACCGCCGCCGACATTCGCTGGTTCACCACCGACAATTGCTTCGCCAGCCATGTGATGAATGCCTTCCAGGACGGCGACCGCATCCATTTCGACACGCCCGTCGCCAAGAACAACATGTTCCCCTTCTTTCCCGACGTGCACGGCGCCCCGTTCAATCCGATGGAAGCCGCGAGCTTCCTCACGCGCTGGACGGTGAACATGGCGTCCAACTCGGACGAATTCGAAAGCAAGACGCGGCTGACCAACATGGCGGGCGAGTTTCCGCGGATCGACGATCGGTTTCAGGGACGGCCCTATCGCTATGGCTGGTGGCTGGTGATCGACATGTCCAAGCCGGTCGAGCTCAAGGGAGGCAGCGCGGGCGGCGCGGTGATGAACACGCTTGGCATGATCGACCACAAGACCGGAACCGAACAGAGCTGGTGGTGCGGCCCCGTCTCCAGCCTGCAGGAGCCCTGCTTCATTCCGCGTGGGCCCGACGCGCCCGAAGGCGACGGCTGGATCGTTCAGATCTGCAACCGGCTGGAGGAGCGCGCGAGCGATCTGCTGCTGTTCGACGCGACCGAAATCGCCAAGGGCCCGATCGCGAGCGCGCGCATCCCCGTGCGGATGCGCTTCGGCCTGCACGGCAATTGGGTGCCCGCCGAGGGCGCATGAGCTCAATCCCGGGCGATGTATTGAATAATCATCAACCCTGGGGCAGAACAGGCCGATATCTGCCCAAGATCGCCAGAGGGCGACGGGTTCATGAGCGCGGTGGCACGACATCCCGCATCCGGGATTAGCGCCGAACCGCCGGGGTGGAGAGGATCGGGCCGTTGCAAGACCATGACGAGCGCCTGCTGTCGCCGGGCTACAGACGCCTCTTCCTCGGCATGTCGTTCCTGGTCTGGGTCTTCAATTTCGCCGATCGCTCGATACTCGCGGTCCTCGCCCAGCCGATCAAACACAGTCTTGCGCTCAGCGATTTCCAGCTCGGCATCCTGCAGGGCGTAGCCTTCGCCTTCCTCTACGCGCTGCTCGGCTTGCCGATCGGCCGGCTGGTCGAACGCTCTTCGCGCGTCAAAATCATGTCGGCCGCGATCCTGATCTGGTCGCTGATGACCGCCGCGTGCGGGCTGGTCGGAAGCTTCGGTCAGCTCCTGCTTTGCCGAATGGGCGTCGGGATGGGCGAAGCCGGGGTGCAACCGGTCACCTCCTCGCTCGTGGGGGATCATTTCCCGCCCGAACGGCGCGCATCGGCGATGGCGGTGATCCTGCTCGGGACCCCGGTTGGCACCTTCGTCGGCGCAACGCTGGGTGGCGCGATCGCAGCGCATTGGGGCTGGCGCGCCGCCTTTTTTGTGTTGGGTGTCCCAGGATTGTTGGTCGGCTTGCTGGTGTTGCTGATTCTGCGCGAACCACGCCGCGGGCTCGCCGACAAAGCACCGCGCGAGCCGGCGCCGCTCCCCAATTTCGGCGCCTTCCTGCGCGTCGTCGCGCGCAAGCCTGCGCTGATGTTCGTCATATTGGGTGGCGCGCTGGCGGGCTTCGGTATGACTGCGATCTCGCAATTCCTTGCCGTGTATCTTGCGCGCATCTACCAGCTGCCGGTGCAGCAGGCGGGGGCGCTCTATGGCACGATCTCGGCTATCGCCCTCAGCTGCGGACTGCTGATCGGTTCGTTCGGCACCGACTGGCTATCGCGGCGCGGCGACCGCCGCTGGTCAGCGTGGGGACCCGCGATCGCACTCGCCCTCGCGCCCCTGCTCTATTGGGTGGCGTTCAATGCGCCGTCGATCCTCTGGGGATCGGTGATGCTGTGCATTTCCGGCGCGATGCTGCTGATCTACTATGGCCCGACATTTGCGATGATCCAGAATCTGCTCGAGCCGCGGATGCGCGCGACCGGCGCGGCCTTGTTCGCGATCCTCTTCACGATCTTCGGCTCTGGCCTTGGCCCGGTCGCCGTCGGCTGGATGAGCGACCGCTTTGCCGGATCGGTGTTCGCGGGCGGTGACTATCTCGCGGTGTGCCGCGGCGGCAAGGCCGCGCTGGCGGCTGCCAAGGCGATCGATGACCCATGCGCGGTCGCCGCCACTTACGGGATCAAATCCGCGCTGATCGGCGCGGTGTGCGTCTTCTTCCTCGCCTCGGTCTGCTTCCTGATCGCGTCGCGCACGCTGCGCCGGGATTTCTACGTCGCGGGAGAGGGAAAGGCGTGAGCCACGCCGGCGGCCTCCGCCTCTGGTTCGACGCTTATCTTGCCGCCTTCAACCGCGCCGACTTCCCGGCCTTTGGCGATTATTATGCCGAGGATATGATCTTTCACGGGCAGGCCGCCGAATTGAAGGGGCGGCGCGCGGTGCTGGATTTCTATCATATGGTCCGCTCGCGCCTTCAGGAACGCGTCGAACTGCTCAGCTTTGTCGCCGCGCCCGACGGCAGCCGGATCGCCGCCGAACTGCACACCACCTTGCTGGCGCTGCGCGACTGGCCGGACATGCCGACCGGATCGATGCGCGCGGGCGATGCACGGATGCGTGTGAGCTTTGCGATGTACGACATTGCCGAGGGCCGGTTCACGCGCATCCGTACCGCCCGCTTCTCCCCGCCAGGAGGGAATGCGGCGTGACCCCCGAAGCGCGATTTCGCGCTTATATGCAGGCGTTCAACAGCAGCGACTGGGATGCGTTGCGCGAATATTATGCCCCCGACATCCGGCTCGTGATCGGCAATGGCGCCGAGCTCGTCGGGCGCGACGCGATCATCGATTTCTACAGCGAGGTGAAGCAGCAGGCGCGCCGCACGATCGAGATTGTGCAATGTTTTGCCGACGGGAACACGCTGGCGGCGGAGATCGAGTCGGAGTTCGTGGCGATCGAGGATGCGCCCGATTTCGCGGTGCGGCCGATGGCGAAGGGCGACCGTTATTATCTCAACAGCTTCGTCTTCTACGATTTCGAAGGGGCACAATATACGTGCATCCGCGCCGCCACCTTCCGCCGCGAGTTCAGGCCGGCCGCGGCATATGTCGATCCTGGCGCCGAGATTGAGACCTAGCCGATCGCGGCCATTCGGTGGCGCTCGGCCTTGAGCGTCGTGCAGGTTCGTCGGGCCTGCTGCTGCACCTCATAGAGATGCTGCTCGGCCCAGCGCTGCTCCATCCGCGGCGTCACGTTGGCGAAATGCACATGCTCGTCGGGCTGCATCGCGAAAGCATGGGTGAGATAATGGTCGAACAGGTAACGCAGCGAAAGCCATTCGCCCTGTTCGTTCAACCATGGTGCGCTCGTCGCCGACGTCGTGAAACTCACCAGTTTCTTTCCCGCCAGGAACGAGGTGGGCTCACGCGACACCACCGATTTTGGATCGACGCCGGAGCCGAGCACGCGCTCCACATAGCCCTTCATCATCGCCGGGGGCGTGCCAAACCAGATCGGATAGATCAGGACGAACACATCGTTGCCGCGCAAAAGATCGAGCTCAGCCGTCACATCGGGGCTGACTTGGAAATTCTCGATGGTGGGGCGTTCGTGCGCCTTGAGCACCGGGTCGAAATTGATGGCATATAGATCGCGGACCAAGACCTCCTGACCGCATTCCCGAACCGCGGCACAATATGTGTCGGCGATCGATCGGTTGAAGCTTTTCGGATCGGGGTGGCACAGAATTACCGCATGGCGCGCGGGTGATGTCTGCACGGGCGACATAGTCATGACTTACTCCTCGGGCCGGACATTAGCTCCGAGAGAAGGCGCTACGCGCTTGGGGAATATACGTATCGGGCTGGGCGAGCCTCCGCCGTGGCGAGAGCGGCAGGATTGCTGAGGCCTGGCGCCGCGCGCCTCGTGCTGCCGACCTGACGGGCCGGGTGATGTATCCGTACTATTCCTGATCCCGCGTCGCGCACCTCATCCCTAAATCCTCGCCTTGTTGCTGATGAGGACGTGCGGTGATGAAAGACATCCTTCTGCTGATCCATGACGATGCTGGGCAGGAGGCGCGGCTTCAATGCGCGCTCGATATCGTCCGCGCGGTCGGCGGCCATCTCAGTTGCATCGACGTATCGCTGATGCCCGTGGTGGCCGATTGGGCTTATGATGGGAGTGCTGACGCGATCCTGCTTGAGGAGGAGCGCTCGCGTGAGAGCGCCAACAAGGCAAAGCTGGAGCGGCGGCTCGAGCATGAAGACGTGCCCTGGACCTGGGTCGACATGACCGGTGGCTTCGTACCCTGCCTGAAGGAGGCGGCGGCGCTTGCCGATCTGATCGTTCTCAATCGGAAGCTCGACAATTTCCCCTGCCCCGACATGCAGAAGGTTGCTGCGGAAATCCTGTTGGATACGGGCAAACCGATCCTGGCGGTGCCCGACGACATACGCCGCTTCCCGGTCGACGGCCGCGCGCTGGTCGCGTGGGACGGATCGTCTCATGCGGCAGCGGCGCTGCAGGCGGCGGTGCCATTGCTCCGCTTTGCCGCAGAGGTAATCCTGTTCGAGATCGACGACGGGTCGGTCAGAATGCCGGCTGAGCAGGCTGCAGGCCTTCTTTCGCACAACGATATCCACCCGCGCATCGTCCGCGATTTCGCGCTCGGTAATCCGATAGCTTCCATCCTGCTGGCCGGCGTGAAGGTGCAGCGCGCGGATTATGTCGTGATGGGCGCCTACAGCCATATGCGCATGACCGAGGCTCTGTTCGGCGGCGCGACGCGGCGTATGCTGTCCGAAAGTCCGGTACCTGTGTTCCTGGCGCATTGACGATGTCGCGTAGCGCTTCCGCCTTGCCAATTTGGCGCCGGATCGGGCGACCAGCACTCTGGCTGGCCGCTTCATGGGCCCTCGCCGGCGCAGCCTCGGCCGCGACGCGCTGGTCCGCCTCCGACCTCACCGCCTTATCCGCGGTCGCGGCCTCAGCGTCGGCCGAGGGGCTATCCGGCGATTATGGGGCGGCCGGATTGGCCGATCAGCCCAGCGAGGCGACCGACGTCCAGGCCGACGCTACCGCTCTGGCGCTCGCGCGGGATTATTACGAAGGATCGGCGCTCACGCGCAAGGACCCGTCCTGGCATATCCAGCGCGGCGAATTCGACTATCATGGTTGGCTGGACGATGTCCTGTCCCGGCACAGCGTCCGTTCCAGTTTTCGCGCCCTTCTTCCCGACACGCCAGCTTATTCGGGGTTGAGGCTGGCCTTGGCGCGGTGCCATGACGCCGCCGGTCCTTGCGGAACACTCGCCGCCAATCTCGATCGGCTGCGTGCGCTGCCCCGAAATCTCGGGCCGCGCTATTTATGGGTCAATTTGCCGGCCTACCGACTCGATCTGGTCGAGGATGGTCGCGTGGTCGCCACTCATCGCGTGATCGTCGGCAAGCCGCGTAGCCAGACGCCCAGCTTCCAGGCGGCGGTGACCGGCGTCACGATCAACCCCTGGTGGAACGTCCCGTGCTCGATCGTCGATGAGAGCATAGGCAAACTGATCGCCACCAATCCCGCCGAGGCGGCAAGGCGCGGCTATGTTGCGTCTCGAGATGCGAAGGGCCGGCTCGTCGTCAGGCAGAAACCCGGCCCGGATAATGCGCTCGGCCAGATCAAGCTCGAAATGCCCAACCCATATGATGTCTATATTCACGACACGCCCGCACGGGATCTGTTCGCGCGCGGCACCCGCGCCTTCTCGCATGGCTGCATCCGGACCGAGGATCCGAAAAGCCTCGCAGTGATCCTGCTGGGGCAGGACAAGGAAGCCGCAGTCGACCTGCTGCTCGCGACCGGCGTATCGCGCACGCTGAAGCTGCCGAGCCCGGTGCCGGTTTACGTTCTGTATATGACCGCCGAAGCGGACGCGTCAGGCACGGTGTCGACCTATCCCGATATATATCATCGCGACCGGCGCTGATCGCCCCGATCACACTCAATCCGAATCCAGCCCCAGGCCAGCCGAAAACGCGATGCGTAACGCTTCCGACAGGCTGCGCACATCGAGCTTGCTCATCACATTGGCGCGGTGGACCTCGACCGTGCGCGAGCTGATGCCGAGATCATAGGCGATCGTCTTGTTCGGCAAGCCTCTGGCAAGGCCCTCCAAAACTTCACGCTCACGGGCGGTCAGCGCGGCGATAGCGGTTTCTGCGTCCTGCGCGCGATCGGCACGCCCGGCACGATCTTCCAACTTCTCGAACGCGACTTCGATCGCGTCGAGCAATCGCGCCTTTTCGAACGGCTTTTCGAGGAAATCGACCGCACCCGCCTTCATCGCGCGCACCGCGATCGCGATGTCGCCATGGCCAGTGAGGACGATCACCGGCATCGCGATGCCGCGTTCGGCGAGCGCCTGCTGCACCTCCAGCCCGTCCATTTCGGGCATGCGGACATCGAGCAGAACGCATCCGGGAGCGGCCTGACGCGCCTCCTTCAGAAAGGCCACGCCCGATGGCCAAGTTTCGACATCGAAGCCCGATGTCTTGAGCATGAAACTCGCGGATCGGCGGATCGCTTCTTCGTCATCGACGATGTGGATCAACCGGCGATCAGCCATAGTCCTTCTCCGTATCAGCCTTGAGCAACGTGAAATGAAATGAGGTTCCGCCGCCCGGTCGTGGCTCGGCCCAGATACGCCCACCGCTCGCTTCAACGATTGTGCGGCAGATCGAAAGCCCGAGCCCCATCCCACCGGGCTTGCTTGATTCGAAGGCGCGGAAGAGGCGCTCGGCTACGTCGGGCCCGATTCCGTGCCCGGTATCCTCAACCGATACCCGGATCATGCCGCCTGGCTCGTTGCGCGTCGTCACCACCAGCTCGCGCAGCGGCCCATCGTCCATCGCCTCGACCGCATTGCGCATAAGGTTGATCAATACCTGCTGTGTCTGGATGCGATCGACCAGAACCGGCGTCGCTGTCGGATCGAGGTTGAAACGCGCGGAAACGCCGCGTTCGCGCGCACCCATCAGCGCCAATTCGGACGCTTCGACGATCAGCTTGGGCAGATCTTCGACGCCCTTTTCGATCTCACCCCGGGCGACGAACTCCCGCAAGCGGCGCACGATCTGCCCCGCGCGAAGCGCTTCACCCGCCGCGTCCGCGAGCGCTTCGCGGATCATCGGCATGTCGTCCATTTTCGGCGTTTCGAGCAGGCTTCCTATGCCCTCCATATAATTGGCGATCGCCGTGATCGGCTGGTTCAGCTCGTGCGCGAGGGTGGATGCCATTGTGCCCATCGCGCTTATCCGTGCGGCATGGACCAGTCCCGAGCGCAGCTCCTCGATCCGCTGCTCGGCGGCCTGCTTGTCGCTGAGATCGCGTACGAAGCCGGTGAAGATGCGCTCGCCGCCCGCCAGCGCCTCTCCGACGAACAGATCCATCGGAAAGGTCGAGCCATCCTTGCGGCGCCCGGTTACGGTGCGGCCGCGGCCAATGATCCGGCGCTCGCCGGTTGTCAGATAATGCGTGATATAGCCGTCGTGGCGTTCCCGGTCCGGCGAGGGCATCAGCATGCTGACATTGGCGCCAAGCACCTCCCGCTCCGAATATCCGAACAATTTCTCGGCGGTGGCGCTGAACGAGAGCATATATCCGCGCGCATCGATCACCACCATCGCGTCGGGCACGGTCGACAGGATCGATTCGAGATGCGCGGCGCTTGCCTGGATCTTGCGCTCGATCGCGCGCTGTTCGGTGACGTCACGGACGATCTTGCTGAAGCCGCGCAGCAGCCCGGCATCGTCGTGCAAGGGCGCTATTATGATATGCGCGAGGAATTCCGAACCGTCCTTGCGCAAGCGCCAAGCCTCTTCTTCAAGCTTGCCCGCCGTACGTGCTAGCTCGAGGTCTAGCTCCGGCTTACCCGCATCGCGCTGATCCGCCGGGTAGAAGAGAGACGTATGTTGGCCCAGGGCCTCGGCCTCGCTCCATCCTTTCAGTCGTTCCGCCCCCTTGTTCCAGAGCGTTACCCGGCCGGCTGGATCGAGCATGTAGATGGCATAGTCCTGCGCGGCGTCGATCAAGAGACCGAGTTCTTCGGCAAGGCTGCCGTCCTGCCTTATCCTGGTCTCCCTGCGCCGAGCCATCGCCGCCTCCTCGCGCTGCTCTTAGCCCCTTCCCGCTGCCAGGAGAATGCTTGCAGGCGCGAAAAAGCGAGGGGATCCACGCTGCCCGGTCATCGCAGCGCGATAGGAGACGGCCTCAACACCGCCACCGCGAGCCCCGCGATGACATGTACGATGCTTGCATCCGCTTTCGGGCAGGATCAGCTTGGCTCGACGAACTTGCTCAACATGAACTCCATCGGATCGGCCGAATGGAGACGCGCGACGAAACCCATCTCCCTCTGGAGATTGATCGCTTCGATATCGTCGCCGCTCTCGAGGGAATTCACGCGCGTCAGCCCGCGCGCGGCGGCGCAGGCCAGCACATGTTCGAGCAGGGTCCAACTCACCCCGCGGCCTTTCCAATCGGACCGGACTGAAAGCGTGACCTCGGCGCTGAGTCCATCGGGTTGGTCGGCAAGGGTGCAGCATGCCACCGGGCATCCCGCCTCGTCGAACGCGATGAAGGTGGTCATCCCCTGGCTCGCATCGAGCAGAGTGAGAAGCTGGTCCGCACTCAGCGTCTTCGCGGTTCCCATGAAGCGGAAGCGGAGATCCTCCGCACTTACATGGCGGAAAAGATCCGCAAGAAAGTCGACGTCGGACGGCTGGCCGATCCGAACATGTAACCGGAAACCGCCGCGGGTCGTCAGATCAGCGGACCATCGTCCCTTCGGACTAGCCGCCTTCGCCTTGAAAGGTGCGGTTGCCATGATTCTGCTCCTGGACTTCAGATTCCAAGCCAAGATGATCGCTTTCCCGCCGCCTCTCCATACGTAAAAGTCACATGAATCCGCCGCTGGCCGCGACCGCCGCACACCTAGGGGCATTACGTAAAGATGTTCTTGCCCAGCGCCCGCATAATCCTCCGTATCGGAGGGTGACTTCATGAATGAACGGGCGGCCGAAAGACCGACGATCTTGCTTGTCGAGGACGAACCCGCAGTCCGCCGCTCGGTCCAACTCGTGCTGCAGGGCAGCGGTTTCGCCGTTCGCAGCTATGCCTCGGGCGCGGCATTGCTCGCCGATCCAAATACGGCGCGCGCGGCCGGCATGGTCGCCGATTATCGGCTCCCCGACAGCAACGGATTGGCGGTATTGCGCGACGCGCGGGCGGCGGGGTTTGCAGGTTGGGCGATCCTGATCACGGCCTATCCCTCGCGTGAGCTTGCCGCACAGGCGCGCACCGAGGGATATGCTCACATCTTCGCCAAGCCCTTGGCCGATCGCGTGCTCCGTGACGCCGTCGCCAGTCTGTCGGACTGACCTCCAGGCGCGCCCGGCTCTTTCCAGTCGATCTTCAACCGCGCGTTGCTCGGCGCTTACGATCCTGGCAGAGGGGTGCGTGACAGCCGAACGCACAGGATTTTTCGCGGACCGGCTTGCCGCTCGGCTGGATCGGAAGCTCCAGGAAGCCCCCATGGCAGGACCTGACGTGCAAGGTCGCCGATGCCGGCGCGCCGAGCAGAAGCCCCAACGCAGCGACAATCCCCGACGTTGCGCCCGCCCGGTTCACGCCTCTTCATCCTCATCGATCAGGATGCGGACAGCCGCACCGTCGAGATCCTCATATTGTCCGGCCGAGAGCGACCAGAGGAAGGCCGCAAGTCCGGCGAGGCCGAGCAGCAAGGCGATCGGAATAAGAAGGCCGAGCCCGCTCACCGTGCGCAGCGCCGCAGCCGCAGCGCATTACCCAGTACGAGCAGCGAGGAAGCGGACATGGCCGCCGCCGCGATCATCGGCGTGACCAGCCCGCAGATGGCCAGAGGCACCGCAAGCAGATTATAGCCTATCGCGAGCGCGAAATTCTGCCGCACCACAGCCCGCGTACGCCGCGCAGCACGCACTGCAATCGCGACCGGCATCAGCCCATCCCCCAGGAAAACCGCGTCGGCGGCGCTCTGCCCGACATCGGTGGCGGAAGCAGGCGCCATCGAGACATGACCGGCCGCCAGAGCCGGGCCATCATTGAGACCGTCGCCAACCATTAGCACGTGCCTTCCTGCCGCCTGCAGCCGGGCGATGGCATCGACCTTGTCGGCAGGCAGGAGCTCGACCAGGGCGGTTGTGCCGAGCGCGTTCGCAACCGGCAACACGGCCTCGCGGCGATCGCCCGAGAGGATCACCGATTCGAGCCCCATCGCACGCAGCTGCGCGATCGTTTCGCCCGCATCGGCCCTTATCTGGTCTGCGAAACGGAGCAGCTTGGGCCGGCAACCATCCAGCCCAAATGCCATTTGCGGCGCCACGCTTGTGCCCGCGTCGAGCCCGAGCCAACCCGGACGGCCAAGAGCGACCCGGCGGCCATGCAGCCGCCCCTCAATCCCGATGCCCGGCGATTCGCGCAGATCCTCGAGCTGGGCGACCTCAACATGGTCCGCCTCCAGCGCTGCGGTCAATGCGCGTGAAAGCGGGTGCCGCGATGCGCGCGCAAGCCCGAGCGCAGCCTGTTTCTCCTGCGCATCCAGCGGCAATGCCCCCGCCGGCACGAGCCGGCCGCGGGTAATCGTTCCGGTCTTGTCGAACCGCACGCAATCGGCTTCGGCGAGCCGTTCCAGCGCCGAGCCGTCCTTGATCAAGATACCCCGCTTCATGAGCGCGCCCGCGGCGACGATCTGCGAAACCGGCACCGCGAGACCGAGCGCGCACGGGCAGGTGATGATCAGCACCGCGACCGCGATCAGCAGTGACTGGTGCCACCCCGCCCCCGCCAGCATCCACCCGGCGAAGCTCGCCAATGCGAGCGTATGGACTGCAGGCGCGTAAAGCCGCGCCGCCCGATCGGCGATGCGGACATAGAGCGAGCGGCCTTGGCCCGCTGCGTCCATCATGCGAATGATCGCGGCGATACTCGTCTGCTCGCCGGCAGCGGTCACGCGCACCGTAAGCGGATGGCCGAGGTTGAGCGTGCCGGCGAGCGCGGCGCCGCCGCGTGTGAGCGGCTCGGGCATTGTCTCGCCGGTAACGAGCGAACGGTCGACCAGCGTCTCACCCTGCTCGACCAAACCGTCGGCGGCGAACCGCTCGCCGGCCGCGACAAGCATGCGCATGCCGGGTTCGATCTCGTCGGCGCGCTTCCAGGCGGCCCCCCCGTCGGGCAATATTATCGTGGCGCCGGGCGCGGTCTCGCGCATCAGCGCCGTCACTCCGGCGCGCGCCCGATCACGCATCACGCTGTCGAGGAAGCGGCCGACCAACAGGAAGAAGAGCAGGGAAACCGCGCCGTCGAAATACGCATGCGGCCCGCCTTCGATCGTCTCGAACAGGCTGAGCGCGGTCGCAAGCGTCACGCCGATGGAGATCGGCACGTCCATATTGGTCCGGCCCCTCCGCAGCGCCGCCCAGGCGGATTTGAAGAAAGGCCGGCCGGCATAAGCGACGGTTGGCATTGCGATCAGCGCGGACAACCAGTGGAACAGTTCGCGCGTCGCGCCGGACGCTCCCGACCAGACCGAAACCGAAAGCAGCATGACGTTCATCGCGCCGAAGCCCGCAACCGCAAGCGCCCGCAACAGCGCCTTGCTCTCTCGGTCGTCGGCGACAGGCGCGGCGGCTGCCACCGGCTGCGCATCGAAACCAAGCGCGGCAATCGCGCGCCGCAGCGCGTCAGGCGTCAGCTCAGGCGCGTAATCGATCGCAATACGCTTGGTGGTGAAGTTGACCCGCGCGCCGCGCACGCCCTTTATCGGCCGCAGTCCATTCTCGATCTTTGCGATGCACCCAGCGCACTTGACGCCCGGCAGCACGAACTCGACATGCTCGGAAACCGCCGCTTCGCTCACAGCGAAAATTCTTCCGCATAGGAGGCGAGATCGCGGCCATGCCGCGCGGTTACGCGAATCTGCCAACGGCCGTGCGGAAGCTCTTCGATGCTGCGATATTCCCCGCTTGCGCCATGCACAAAACGGATCGTCCGATCGGGCAAATATCCAAGCGGATGGATGGCAATGCCTGAGAGCTGGGCATCGCGGACCAGCGTCGGATCCCCGCTCAAATGTACCGTCACGCGGGCGCCGTCGTGGCCGATCTCCGCATGCCAACCGAGCTTTTCCTGCGCCTTGGCTTCATCGAGCCAGCGATTGAAATGCTGGCTCGCGACATAGCTGTTCTCCACCACCGTGCCGGTGAAGCTGCGCTCGGCGACGGTGGCCATGACCGCGTTCACTCCGATCACGACCAGGAAGAAGCCTATAGTCCAGGCGAGCATGTGATAGCCGGTGAAGCGACGCGTCATTGGTGATCCTCCGGACGTTCGAAACGGACGGTCCTCGCCGCGGTCGAGCTCTCTCGGTCCTGCGCGGTCAGTGTCAGCCGATAATGATCGGGGCCGATCGCGGGCGCGCGCACGTAGATGCGTCGTTTTTCGACCTGATCGGGACCGACGGTGAAGCTGAGCGCCGGCGCCGCCTTCTTCTCGTTGGCGAGCGAATCCCACATCGCGGCCGACGGCAGGCCCGCAATCGTGAGCGTCACCGTCCGCGGCCGCTCCTCCATGTTGCGGACATTGATCGTGTAAGCGTTGCGCAGATCGCCGTTCGACAGACGCGTCCAGAGCGGGTTGCGTTCATGCGCCACGGACAGGTCCAGCCGCGTCCGTTCGCCGAGCGTGAAAGCCATCGCGCAGCCGACCGCCGCCCACAGCCCGAAATAAAGCAAGGTGCGCGAACGCAGCAAAGTGCGCAGCACCGGCACAGGCGGCTCGCCCGCCGCCTCGGCCTCGCAATCTTCCAGCGTCGCATAATCGATCAGCCCGCGCGGGCGGCCGAGCTTGTCCATTACCTGATCGCAGGCGTCGATGCAGAGAGCGCAGGTGATGCATTCGAGCTGGGAGCCGTTGCGGATGTCGATTCCCGCGGGACAGACTTGGACGCAGGCGAGGCAATCGACACAATCGCCAAACTCGCCCTCCTTCTTGATGCCGTGCGAGCGCGGCTCACCACGCCAATCCTTATAGGTGACGATCAGCGACCGTTCGTCGAGCATCGCGCCCTGGATGCGCGGCCAGGGGCACATATAATTGCACACCTGCTCCCGCATCCAGCCCGCCAGGACATAGGTCGTGGCGGTGAGGATGCCGACGGTGGAATAGGCGACCGCAGCGGCATTGCCGACGACGAACTGATGCGCGAGTGTCGGTGCGTCGGCGAAATAGAATATCCAGGCGCCGCCGGTGGCAAGGGCGATCATCAGCCAGAAAGCATGCTTGACCAGCTTGCGCGCGATCTTATCGAGCGACCAGGGGCCACGCTTGAGCTTGAGTTGCGCATTGCGATCGCCTTCGACGAAGCGCTCGATATGCAGGAACAGATCGGTCCAGACCGTCTGGGGGCAGGCATAGCCACACCAGGCCCGGCCCACCGTGGAGGTGACCAGGAACAGGCCTACGCCGGCCATGATAAGCAGGCCGGCTACGTAATAGAATTCGTGCGGCCAGATCTCGATCGAGAAAAAATAGAAGCGGCGATGCGCGAGATCGACCAGCACCGCCTGATGGGGCGCGTACGGCCCCCGATTCCAGCGCAGCCAGGGGGTTACGTAATAGACGGCCAGCGTGGCCGCCATGATCGCCCACTTAAGGCGCCGGAAGAAGCCATCCACCGCCTTCGGAAAGATGTCGGGCCGGCGGGCGTAAAGCCCGCCGCGCCGCGCCTCGAGGCCGGACATCATTCACCGCCGCCGAGCGAATGAACATAGGCCGCGAGCATGTTGAGCGAGGCCTTGTCGAGCTTCTTGCCCCAGGCCGGCATCACCCCATAGCGGGCGTTGGTGACGGTCTGGGTGATCGTGTCACGATCGCCGCCATAGAGCCAGATCGCGTCGGTAAGATTGGGCGCGCCGATCTGGCGGTTGCCGGTGCCGGCGACGCCATGGCAGGCGGCGCAATTGTTCGCGAACAGGGCCGCGCCGCGCTTCGCCGGAACGCTCGCATGATCCTGATGCGAGATGAAGCGAACGTAGGACACCACGTCCTGGATCTGATCGGCCGTAAGAATGCCATCGCGGCCAAACGCTGGCATTTGCGACATGCGGGTCTGCTTGTCATCGGGTTGGCGGATGCCATGCTCCAGCGTCTGGCGAACCGTCCTGATATCGCCGCCCCACAGCCAATCATCATCGGTCAGATTGGGGTAACCCTTGCGCCCGCTCGCGCCGGTACCGTGGCATTGGACGCAATTGACCTTGAAGGCGGCGCGGCCGCCTTCGACGGCAGCGCGCATCAGATCGGAATCGGGCGGAATGCGATCGATCGTGCTGTCCGCAATCGTCTGGCGGAACGCGGCGCGGCCTGCCTCCGCTTTCGCCTGGTCGGCGGCGAGCTGACCGTGGCTGGTCCAATGCAGTACGCCGGCGGTCGCGCGGCTGGCGAGCGGAATGGCGGGATAGGCCACGCAATAGCCGATTGCGAAGACGATCGTCGCATAGAAGGTCCACAACCACCAACGCGGCAATGGCGTGTCGAGCTCCTGGATGCCGTCCCACTCATGCTTGGTGGTGCCGGCCTCGCCCGCGGGCGCGCTCTTGTCCTGTTCAGCCATTGTGCGGCCTCTCGTCTTCGAATGGGATCATGCTGGCGGCGCGCTGCGCAGCACCGGAACCGGGCCTGAAGGCGCGCCACAATGCGACCAGAAACACCAGGAACAGGAACAGCAGGCCGAAGCTGTCGGCGAGCTGGCGGAGTGTCTCGTAGCTCATTGCGCCTGCTCCTTCGCCGCTGCGGCCTTGGTATCGACCATCGTGCCCAGCACCTGGAGATAGGCGACGAGCGCATCCATCTCGGTCACGCGCTTGGGATCACCGTCAAAGTCGCGCACCTGCGCGGTCGCGTAGCGCTTCTGGAAATCGCCGTGATCGGCATCGGGATCGGCCTGTGCGAACAGGTCCGCGGACGCACCGTCAATCTGTGCCTTGGTATAAGGCACGCCGACCCGCTTGAGCGCGCGCAGACTGGCCGACATGTCGGGTACGTTCAGCTCATGCTCGGCCAGAAAGGCATAGGTCGGCATGATCGATTCCGGCACGACCGCCCGCGGATCCTTGAGATGCTGGACATGCCATTCGTCCGAATAGCGGCCGCCGACGCGCGCCAGGTCGGGCCCGGTGCGCTCCGATCCCCATTGGAAGGGGTGATCGTACATGCTCTCGGCGGCGAGGCTGTAATGACCATAGCGCTCCACCTCGTCGCGGAACGGACGGATCATCTGGCTGTGGCAGCTGTAGCAGCCTTCGCGGATATAGATGTCGCGGCCGGCCTGCTCGAGCGGCGTGTACGGGCGCATGCCCTTCACTTTCTCGATCGTGCTGTCGATCCAGAAGAGTGGGGCGATCTCGACAATGCCGCCGATCGCCACCGTGATCAGCGCGAGGACCAGCAGGATCGTGATGTTACGCTCGATCCGCCCATGATCGAAGATACGGGATGCCATTGTCCGGGTTCCTTATTCGGCGGCCAGCAGCTGCGGCGCGAGGTTGCGCCGGTCGTCCGCGGTGAGCGGCACGTCGCGGTCGGCATCATAGGTAGCGTCGGTAAGCGGAGCCTCGTCGCGAAGCTTGCCGCGGATCGTCATGAAGACGTTCCACGCCATCAGGCAGGCGCCGGAGAGGTAAAGCAGGCCACCCGCGGCGCGGATGATGTTGTAGGGCTTCAGCGCCGCCACGACCTCGGCAAAGCTGTAGACGAGGTAGCCGTCCGGCCCATATTCGCGCCACATCAGCCCTTGCATGATGCCCGCGACCCACATCGAGGAGATGTAGAGGACGATGCCCGCCGTCGCGCACCAGAAGTGCCAGTTGATCATGCGCAGCGAATAGAGCCGTTCGCGCTTCCACAACCTTGGCACGAGGAAATAGACGGTCGCGAAGCTGATCATGCCGACCCAGCCGAGCGAACCCGAATGGACGTGGCCGATACCCCAATCGGTATAATGGGAGAGCGAGTTCACGCTCTTGACCGACATCATCGGGCCTTCGAACGTCGCCATGCCGTAGAAAGCGAGCGCGGCGACCTGCATGCGGATGATCGGATCCGTGCGGATCTTGTCCCACGCGCCGGAGAGCGTCATCAGCCCGTTGATCATGCCGCCCCAGCTCGGCATCCACAACATGATCGAGAAGACCATGCCGAGCGTCTGCGCCCAATCAGGCAGCGCGGTGTAATGGAGATGGTGCGGACCCGCCCAGATGTAGAGGAAGATCAACGACCAGAAGTGCACGATCGACAGACGGTAGGAGTAGACCGGCCGCTCGGCCTGCTTCGGCACGAAATAATACATCATGCCGAGGAAGCCTGCGGTCAGGAAGAAGCCCACCGCATTGTGGCCGTACCACCATTGGGTGAGCGCATCCTGTACGCCGGCGAAGGCGGAATAGGATTTAGAACCGAGCAGGCTCACCGGCATCGACAGATTGTTGACGACGTGCAGCATCGCCACCGTGACGATGAAGCCGAGATAGAACCAGTTCGCGACATAGATGTGCGGTTCGTGCCGCCTGACGATCGTTCCCAAGAACACCGCCAGGTAAGATAGCCAGACGACCGTCAGCCACAGGTCGACATACCATTCGGGCTCGGCATATTCGCGGCCCTCGGTGATGCCGAGCAGATAGCCGGTCGCGGCCATCACGATGAAGAATTGGTAGCCCCAGAATACGAAGCGCGCGAGCGGAGGGAAGGCCAGGCGCGCCCGACAGGTGCGCTGCACCACCCAGAAACTCGACGCGATCAGCGCATTGCCGCCGAACGCGAAAATCACCGCCGACGTGTGCAACGGCCGCAGCCGCCCGAAGGTCGTATATTCGAGCCCGAAGCTGAGCGTCGGGAAGGCGAGCTGCAACGCGATGAACAGGCCGACGGCCATGCCCGCCAGCCCCCAGAATACCGTCGCGATCATCCCCCAGCGTATGACATCGTCATAATAGCCGGTTTCGATCCTGCCCTGCGGCGGCCAGGCGGCAAGCGCCTTGAAGTCGGCGGACTTGAGCGTCAGCGCCGCCGCGAGCAGCCCGGCGCACGCCGCAATACCCATCTGGATGGCGAAGGCTTGATCAGCCGTCATCACGCACGCGACGAGCGCCAATAGCGCCAGCCCGAACCAAAAGGTGGATCTGAAATAAAGACCAGTCATGTCACCCCCGCAGCGAACGGCCGCAATCGGGGGTGTCTTTGCCGGTCAGGCGCCGCCACCGGTATACGGGAATCTACATAAGGGGTTTTACGAATCGTGCGCCGACCCGTGAGCGGCTAATTCCCGAGCCTCTTTGTCGAGGCGACCATGCACGCAGCGTATCACCGCGTTTTCACTCAGGCGATCGATCGGCTGCATGCCGAGGGTCGGTATCGGGTGTTCATCGACATATTGCGCAATCGGGGCACGTTTCCGAATGCGCGCTGTTTTGCGGGGCATAATGGC
>Ga0070658_10001885_pt1 | contig 17681 bp, 15 predicted proteins | sample KBSC13metaG_FD_64664 | JGI IMG/M metagenome (GOLD analysis project Ga0070658, IMG submission 64664) | Corn rhizosphere microbial communities from Kellogg Biological Station, Michigan, USA - KBS C1-3 metaG | ecosystem: Host-associated > Plants > Roots > Rhizosphere > Soil ...
CGAGATTCGAGCTGGAGGATTCCATGGCCGCGACCAAAGTGGGCAACTCGGCAGGTGCGCGGGCAGCAACGCGGGCGAACGAGGTCCGGCTCATCGGGCGACTATCGGGTGAGCCAATCGCGCGGTTGTTGCCGAGCGGCGATGAAATCACTACGTGGCGATTGGTCGTCGAACGCGCGGGCGGCGGGCGCACCTCAGCCGATGACCGACGGGTTCCGACCGTCGACACTATCGACTGTGTCGCATATCGGCCGAGCGTGCGGCGCGGCGCCGAAAGGTGGGCGCCGAGCGAGATACTCGAGGTGGAAGGCGCACTACGTCGTAGATTCTGGCGCGGTCCACACGGCGCCGCCAGCCGTTATGAAGTAGAGGTCATCCAAGCTCGCAAAGCGTAGCCGGACGACGAATTGCCGCGGCTACTCAGGTTTCTTCGAATCGGAATGCACGCATGACGAAACCGGAGGCAGGTTTAGGGAGAAACAATGTCGACTTGCGTGGCATGGCGTCGCCGGCTCGGGCAACAGCGAGGATTCCCGCTAATGGCGCAGGGTTCAGTAGGAGTGCGATTCCTGCGGTTTCTCGTGCGATCCTGATGGCAGCGTGCGGGTCGTGTTCAGCGTCGACCTGACCGGCAGCGTCGGTCACTCCCCATAGGTGTTCCATCAAGAAAACGCTGGCAATACTGGCGTCCAGCTGCCACCACGCCGATGTGCGTTCGGCCGGCTTACTGGCTGCGAGCTGGGTAGAGTCGGGGTTGCTGAGCAGTACGAATTGGTCACCGTCGCTTATTACGTAAGCGGGTTCGTGTTGCTTGGCGAGTTCGGTGAGTGCTGAATCGACGTCCGAAATAGTGTCGAGCTCGCGTATTTGGAAACCAAATGCAGCGCGTTTTACCGCGTCGCTCAATGCAAATGCCGGTACGACCCGATGGATCGCCCTGATGTCTGGAGTCGCAACACTATCGTCGACGAGCAGGGTGAGCCCGAAATCCCACGGGCCATTCCCTCGGGTCGCGTGCATCTCGTCGCGAAGATAGCCGTATGTCGTGTATCGGTGGTGACCGTCAGCGATCATCGCCTGGCGCTGGCTCAGGTCGGCTTCAATCCGGGCCAGCTCAACGGGATCTGTCACGGCCCACAACTCGTGGGTGACGCCGTCGGGCGTTTCGGCCGATTGAAGGGCCGGTTGGGTGACGGTGGCGGCTGCGATGTCGCTGGCGGCGCCGCCGCCGTCGTAGAGGAGGAAGATCGGTTCGGGATTGGCGTGCATGGCCCGCATCAGTGCGAGCCTGTCCTCGACCGGGCCCGACCGGACATTTTCGTGCGGCAATATGACACCGGCATCGAGCGGCTGCCAACTGACCGCCCCGAAAAGACCGCGCTGCAAGACAGTCTCGCCGGTGCGCTGCTGGTAAACGTAGAGCGCGGGTTCATCGTCGACCACGAGCATGCCCTCGTCGAGCCACTCGTGGAGAAGATTCGCGGCGGAGGCGTATCGGCCGAGGCCGCCCTCAGCCGGTTCGGACGGCAGGATGAGCCGCACCACGTTATGCGCGTTGCGAGCCGCGAGCGTTGCGCGTTCTTCATCGTCAATCACATCGTAGGGCGGGGAAATCAGGTTGCCGAGCTCGGTCGCGGTCGACGCGCGGTAACGGATTGCACGGAACGGTCGCAGCGCAAGCGTCGTCGGCGGCACAGTGGTCATCATGCTCCCTGGTCGGTTAGGGCCGGACGCGCGCTCATCATGGTAGTGACGCGGCGGGTCCTGGGCTGCGCTGAGTTGGATGGCGTGGCGGTCCGAGTGGGCAAGGAGAAGAGATGCACGACTCGGGTGCGGGCAGCCGCGAGCCAGAGCGCGGTGCCGAAGACGCGCCGCTGCGTGGCGTTGATCGTGATGGCGCGGGCGAGCGTACGCGACCGGCGGAGGAGGGCGCTTACGACTGGTACACGCGCGGGCTCGAACTGCTCGAGCTTCGCAGTGCGGCCGCCGCGGCCCAGGTACTCACCCGTGCGGCTGATGCTGAACCGGAATCACGCAGCATCCTCGAGGCGTTGGGACGGGCGCAGTTCGAGTCCGGACGCTATGCCGAGGCGCGGGTCAGCTTCGCCAAGATCATTGCCGCTAATCCGGCCGACGACTATGCGCAATTCGCGCTCGGCTTGAGCGCAATGCGCACCGGTGACCTCCGTGAGGCAGTTGAACACCTGGCGTTAGCCGCCGCAATGCGACCGGACATCGCCCACTACGGTCGAGAACTGCGGATGGCCCGCGCTCGACTCGGAGGACCTTTGTGACATCAGCTGGCCCCGGGCGTTTCTGGCTTCAGGCAACAGATCGCCCGCTCGCTGAGATCTACGACGTCGCGCTGCTTGATCTTGACGGTGTTGTCTATCTCGGTCGGCAACGCATAGATGGCGTGCCCGAATCACTCGCGGCGGCCCGAGCGCGTGGCATGCGCTTGGCGTTCGTCACGAACAACGCTTCGCGGTCGACTGACATGGTGGCCGCTCACCTGGTCGAAATCGGTGTGCCCGCTCGGCGCGACGACGTGGTTACGTCGTCGCAGGCGGCGGCACATCTGATAGCCGACCGACTCGGCCCCGGTGCTGCGGTACTTGTCGTCGGGAGCCCGGCGTTGCGCGATGTGGTGATCGCCGAAGGATTGCGGCCGGTCGATTCGGCGGACGATCGTCCTGATGCCGTCGTCCAAGGGTTTTGGTCTGAGCTTTGCTACACCGATCTTGCCGAGGCGGCGCTGGCCGTGCGGGCCGGCGCCTTGTGGGTGGCGACCAATGCCGACAGTACGCTGCCGAGCCCGCGTGGTCTTCTCCCCGGAAACGGTTCGTTGGTCGGTGTGGTTCGGGCGGCTGCTGGAGTGGCGCCGATCGTCGCCGGCAAACCGGAACTGCCGCTGCACGCCGAAGGTGTCCGGCGTACTGGGGCGAAGCGTCCGCTTGTGGTTGGTGACCGGCTCGACACTGACATTGAAGGTGCCAATGCGGCCGATACCCCGAGCCTGCTCGTCTTGACCGGCGTCACCTCGGCGACTGATCTGGTGTCGGTTGCCGCGAAGTACCGGCCCACCTACGTCGCTGCTGAGCTGTCGGCGCTTCTAGAGGCGCAACCTGAGGTTGAGGTTGAAGGATTGGTCGGGCGTTGCGAGAAGGCGGAGATCGCGGTGCGCGATGGCGCGTTCAGCGTGGAAGCCGCGGGCACTCCGATCGATGCGTTGCGCGCCCTGCTCGCTCTCGCGTGGACGATGAGCGATCGGGGCGAGCCGATCGCTGATGCCTCGGTTGCGCTGGCGACGCTCGGAATCTGACCGTCGCTACAGCAGCGTGCGCAGCTTCAGCATGTCGGGAAACGACGCATGAACCTTGACCCGGCCCGAAAGCCAGGCCGACCCGAGGGAGATCTCGCCGGCAGCCAGCGCGAGGAGGGCGTCACTGGCCATGCTGAGCCGGATCTGCGCGTGGGTGGTGTCTTTGCCGTCATCCACGGTGATGTCGTCGAGCGTGCCGTCGTGCAGATGACCGAGATAGCGAAGTCCAAGATCGGTAACTTCGGCGCTGACACTGCGGTCGAGGCCGTCGGCGCGGCCGCCTTGTGATGTTCCGAACTTTCCGGCGAGCTTGACGACGGCTGCGTGGCATTCGTCGGGAGTGACCATGAGATCCCTTCAGCGAGCGACATCTCGCGGTGCGCGGGTCGAAGCGAGAGAGCGCCCGGGCGCACGTAGTTCAGGTATGTGCGCGGAGGTTATCCCACACCCTGGCGGACACCGCGATGGAACACCCGCACGACCGGTAGCGTGGCCACCGTGAACGACGACGAGACCACTGACGGCACTGCTGACGCAGTGACCAGTAATGAGTTGCTGGACGACGAGGTGCTGGACGACGAGGTGAACGAGCCGCTCGAACCGGTGTCGGAACCGATGGCCAGCGACTGGTTGCCGCCGGAGTCGACCGGTGTCGACGCGGTCGACACCGCGGTTGGCGCGTTGCGCGACCTCGACGGTCTGCCGACGGCCGAACATGTGGCCCGCTACGAGATCGTGCACCGCCAATTGCAGGATGCGCTAGCCGACCTCGACGGCTCCTGACCCGGCCAGGCGGGGTTGACGTGCGGCGCGCCCGATTGGACGCCGAGCTGGTGCGGCGCGGGCTTGCCCGCTCCCGAACCCAGGCTGCCGAACTTGTCGAAGGTGGCCGGGTGATGGTGAGCGGCCTGATTGCCACCAAGGCGGCGACGGCGGTCGGGCCCGACGACGCGGTCGTGGTACGCGACCCGCGAAGCGGTGAGCCCGATTACGTGTCGCGCGGTGGGCACAAACTTGCGGGCGCGCTCGCTGCTTTCGGCCCGCACGGTTTGCAGGTCGCCGGACGGCGTTGCCTCGACGCAGGCGCGTCGACCGGAGGGTTCACCGACGTCCTGCTTCGGGCTGGTGCGGGGAGTGTGCTCGCGGTCGACGTCGGCTACGGGCAGTTGGCGTGGTCGCTTCGCACTGACCCGAGGGTTGTTGTCATTGATCGAACGAACGTTCGTGAGCTCACGCTCGAACGGGTTGGTACACCGGTCGAGCTCGTTGTCGGTGATCTGTCGTTCATTTCGCTCACCGTTGTGCTTTCTGCGCTCGTCGCCGTGAGCGAGCCGCAGGCGGATCTCGTGCTGATGGTCAAGCCGCAGTTCGAGGTCGGCCGGGATCGGGTTGGCGCAGGGGGCGTCGTTCGCGACCCCACGTTGCGGGCCGAGGCGGTGCGTACCGTCGCCGCCTGCGCGGGAGAACTCGGCCGCGGCGTGCGCGGTGTCGTCGCGAGTCCGTTGCCCGGGCCGGCGGGCAATGTGGAGTATTTCCTTTGGTTGCGCGGCGGTGCGCCCCCACTCGACGATGCCGATCTTGACCGTGCCTTAGCGGAAGGACCTTCGTGACGCGCAGCGTGCTGCTGGTTTGCCACACCGGACGTTCCGACGCAGTCGTCGCGGGCCGCGAAGTGGCCGGCTTCTTGATGGCGGCAGGCGTGGGTGTGCGCGTGATCGATACCGAAGCGGCGCAGCTCGCGGTTGCCGGCGCTGAGGTGGTGCCCAACCGGCCGGAAAGCGCGGCGGGCGCTGAACTGGTCATCGTGCTGGGCGGCGACGGAACGCTTTTGCGCGCGGCTGACCTTGTCCGCGATGCGGGAACGCCCCTGCTCGGCGTGAATTTGGGACACGTCGGCTTCCTTGCCGAAGCGGAGCCTGCTGACCTCGCGGCGACCGTGCGGCGGGTTGTCAACCGTGACTACCAGGTTGAGGAGCGGCTCACTCTCGACGTCGAGGTGAGGGTCGACGGCGGGGTGGTCTGGCGCGACTGGGCGTTGAACGAGGCGTCGGTCGAGAAGTCGTCGCGCGAACGGTTGATGGACGTCATCGTTGCCGTCGATGGCCGCCCACTTACGCAGTTCGGCTGCGACGGCGTGGTGATGGCGACGGCCACCGGCTCGACGGCATACGCGTTCTCAGCCGGCGGACCGGTCGTCTGGCCGGACGTCGAGGCGCTACTCATGGTGCCGCTCAACGCGCACGCGCTGTTCTCGAGGCCCGTCGTCGTGACGCCGAAGTCCGTGCTCTCGGTCGAGGTCGTCGGGTCCGACGCAGTTGGCGCGGTGTGGTGCGACGGGCGGCGGGGAACCGATCTCGCCGCCGGCGCACGGGTGGAGGCCCGCGGGAGCGATCGGCGGTTGCGGCTGGCCCGCCTGCACACGCGGGCGTTCACCGATCGGTTGGTGGCGAAGTTCGGGCTGCCGGTTCGTGGATGGCGTGGCATCGGCGGAGGTTCATTCGGCGGCGCTTCATGATGCCGATGGGAGGGCCGTGATGCTCGAAGAGTTGCGAATCAGCGGGCTCGGCGTGATCGATGATGCCTTGCTCGAGTTCTCGCCCGGACTCACGGTGGTAACCGGCGAAACCGGTGCGGGCAAGACGATGGTCGTCACCGGTCTCGGATTGTTGTTCGGCGGGCGCGCCGAGAGTGGCCTGGTTCGCACCGGTTCGGCGCGAGCGGCGGTCGACGGTCGGGTGCGGGTCAACGACTCGGCCGCATCGACGGCGATATGCCAACGCGTCGAAGAACTCGGGGCCGATCTCGACGACGGCGTGCTGCTGCTGCTGAGCCGCGTCGTCGGTGCCGACGGTCGGTCGCGCGCGCAGGTAGGTGGGCGTTCGGTGCCGGTCGGGGTTTTGGGCGAGCTTGCCGACGAACTGGTTGCCGTGCATGGCCAAACCGATCAACTGCGGTTGCGTTCGCCGGCCACACAGCGCGAATCGATCGACCGGTTCGGCGGCGATGACGTCGGCGATGCCCTTGCGGCGTACGAAGCGGTCTACCGAAAGTGTCTCGATGTCGAGACAACGCTCGAGCGGTTGACAACGCAGGCTCGCGATCGTGCACGTGAGGCCGAGCTGTTGCGGTTCGGGCTATCCGAAATCGAAGCGGCTAACCCGCAAGCTGACGAAGACCTCGCGCTGGCCGCAGAAGTAGCGCGGCTTTCGCACGCCGACCTGTTGAAGAGCGCTGCGTCGTCCGCTCATTCGGGTCTGCTGGGCGACCCGTCGGTCGACGATGTGCCTGACGCGATCGCCCTTGTCGCGGGTGCGCGTTCGGCGCTGGAACGGGTTGCCGAGCACGATCCGGTGCTGGCGACCCTCGGCGCCCGACTGGCCGAGACCGGTTACCTGCTTACTGACATTGCTGCCGAACTTGCGTCGTACGGCGACGACGTCGAGGCTGATCCACAACGACTCGCGATCGCCCAGGAGCGGCAATCGGCACTGGCGGCGTTGAGTCGAAAGTACGACTTACCAGATCTATCCGGTGTTGCGAGCGTGCTCGCGTGGGCCGAACAGGCGGCCGTCCGGTTGGCTGATCTGGACGACGACGACTCCCGCGTCGAGGCGCTCGCCGACGAGGCGAAGGCGTTGCGCGCCGAGCTTGCCGAGCTGGCGGCGGCGCTGAGTGCGGCCCGCAGGCGTGCCGCGGATCGGTTCGCAGCGGCAGTGACGGCTGAGGTACGCGAGCTCGCGATGCCGCACGCGAGTGTTGCGGTTGAGGTGCGCACGAGTGAAACGTACGGCCCGCACGGCGCCGATGAAATCGAACTCCTGCTCACGCCGCACGCTGGGGCGTCGCCGCGACCGCTGGCAAAGGGCGCCAGCGGCGGCGAGCTTTCGCGGGTCATGCTCGCCGTCGAGGTGGTGTTCGCGGGTGCCGGTTCAGTGCCGACGTTCGTCTTTGACGAAGTCGACGCGGGTGTTGGAGGCCGGGCGGCGGTAGAGGTCGGACGCCGACTCGCCCGACTCGCTCGCACGGCGCAGGTGATCGTCGTCACACACTTGCCGCAGGTCGCGGCGTTCGCCGATCGGCACCTCGTTGTCGTGAAATCCGACGACGGCACGGTGACGAGCAGCGGCGTCGTCGCGCTTGACGATGCCGCACGGATCGACGAGTTGTCGCGCATGTTGGCCGGGCTCGACGGCTCGTCGCTTGCTCAAGGTCACGCGGGGGAGCTATTAGCAGCCGCGTCGGCGTTCAAGGCGGCCAGGTAGGCCTACGCACAGGTCCGTAGGCACGGGTCCGCCACACCTGCGCGTGACGCGGCGGGTCAACCCGCTTCTGGCACGATGGAGCCAATGAGGATCGCGACGTTACGGCGACCCCGGCAGCCTGAGCTGCACGGGATCGTAGGCGTGGCCAGGGTCGACTCGCGTACCAAGAACCTCACCAAGCGGCTGCACACCGGCGACATCGCCGTCATCGACCATGTCGATCTTGACCGCATCGCTGCCGAGACCCTCGCCGAATGCGGGGTAGCGGCCGTCGTGAATGCGGCCACCAGCATCAGCGGGCGGTACCCCAACCTCGGCCCTGAAATCTTGGTGCAGCACGGGATTCCGCTGATCGACGCCGTCGGTCCTGGCGTCTTGAGTGAAATACGCGAGGGCGACACGATCCGCATCGACGGCGAGACGGTCTATCGCGGCGAGCGCCCGATCGCCAAAGGCACCCTGCAGACGCTCGAATCCGTACATCTGGCAATGGCCGAGGCACGGGCGGGTCTCGCCGTCCAGCTTGAAGCTTTCGCTGCGAACACGATGGAATTCCTGCGCCGCGAACGCGACTTGTTGCTCGACGGCATCGGTGTTCCTGACATCTCGACCGACCTCGACGGCAAACAGGTGCTCGTGGTGGTGCGTGGCTACCACTATCACGAAGACCTTGCCGTGCTCCGGCCGTACATCCGCGAATATCGTCCGGTGCTGATCGGTGTCGACGGCGGTGCCGACGCGCTGCTCGAAGCCGGCCACGTGCCCGCGATGATCGTTGGCGACATGGATTCGGTCTCTGACGCCGCACTGGCCTGCGGCGCCGAAATCGTCGTGCACGCCTATCGTGACGGGCGGGCGCCGGGGCTCGAACGTATTGAGCGGCTCGGCCTGCCGTCGGTGCTCTTCCCGGCCGCAGGCACCAGTGAAGACGTCGCGATGCTGCTGGCCGACGACAAGGGCGCCAGCCTGATTGTGGCGGTCGGTACGCACGCCACGCTCGTCGAATTTCTCGACAAAGGCAGAGCGGGTATGGCCAGCACGTTCCTCACGCGGTTGCGTGTCGGCGGAAAACTGGTCGACGCCAAGGGTGTCAGTCGGCTTTATCGAAGCCGCATTTCGACGTCCTCGTTGTTTGTGCTCGTACTCGCGGCGGTGCTGACCCTCGGCGTCGTGGTCGCGCTGTCGCCCGTCGGGCAGGTATACCTCACCATTATCGGCGCCAAATGGGACGCCTTTGTCTCTTGGCTTGCGGGGTTGTTCTAACCGTGATTGATTTCAAGTACCACATAGTCTCGATCGTGGCCGTTTTCCTTGCACTCGCGGTTGGAATTGTGCTCGGCACCAATGTGCTGTCCGGAGATGTGCTGAAGAACCTCAAAACGCAGACGAGTGATCTCCGCAAGGAAGCACAGGATTTGCGTGCGCAAAACCAACAACAGCAGGGAGAGCTGTCGTCGAACGAGGATTTCCTCGTCGGTCTCGAACCCATGGCGGTCGCTGGGCGTCTCACCGGACAGCACGTCGCGGTCGTTACCGCGCCAAACGCACCGAAGAGCGTTCGCGACAGCGCAGTCAAGACCTTGGGCGATGCCGGCGCCATTGTCACGGTCAAGGTCGATCTTGACTCGAGTTACAACGATCCCGCTCAGGCCACCACCCTTGATGCGTTGTTGAAGTCGCTGGCGACACCGGCCTTCGACCCGACCGCTGCTGGTGACGTTGCGGCGCGAGCCGCCTCCGTTCTGGCGGCGGCGCTCGTCGGTGATGGCTCTGAGGCGCCGGTCTACGGGCCGTCGGGTCCGCCGCCCTCGAGTGCGCCGGCGTCGCCGAGTACAACCGCGAGCAGCAAGAAGACGAGCGGGCTGCCCGGATCGAAGAAGCCGTCGTCGCCGAGTGCGGCCGCCACGCAGGTGCAGCCAGCCGATGCTTCGGTATCGCCGAAGCCGGGTGGTCGGCCGGTCGGCGCAACAAGTACCGAAGTGCTGGCCGGCCTGCAAAAAGCGGGTTTTCTCAATCTCGACAAACAGCCGGATTCCTACGCCGACATGGTTGTTGTCATCAGCGCTGCAGCTCCAGCGAAAGTCACGGCCACGCCGACGCCTGCGCCCGACACGTCGCTGCTCGACGTCATCGCTGCACTGCAACGCGATGGCTCGCAAGCCGTGGTGATCGGCCCTGCCGGATCGGCAGACAGTGGCGGACTCGTCGCGCAGGTTCGGGCCGACAATTCGCTGTCGAAGGTGGTATCTGGCGTCGACGACGCCGACTCGGCCAGCGGGTTGATCGCGATGGTACTGGCGCTGCGTGCCCAAGCCGAAGGCGCGGTGGGGCAGTACGGTCGCGGCCAAGGGGCGCAAGCGCCGCTGCCAACCGCGTCGCTCACACCGGCCGCACCAGGCGGGCTGTGAAAGCGGCGGTCGTCAGTGCCGCGGGGCGCGCGGCGGCCGGTTGTGCCGCTGCATGGTTCAGTCACGCGACCCTGAATCGAGTGGCCCGCGACTCCTCGTCGAAGCTGATTCGGCGCACGAACTACCGCGGGCACCAGGTGAGCATGCTGGGCGGGCCAGCGGTTGCGGTCGCCGCATTGGCGACCATTTCGCTCGACCCTCACGCCGAGCCCCGTGTGCGCCGAGCCGCTGTTCTTGCCGGAAGTGTGGCGACGCTGGCCGGCCTTCTCGACGACCTGTCGGGAACGCCCGGCGCGCGCGGTTTCCGTGGTCACTTGGGCGCGTTACGGCACGGCAAGGTCACGACTGGCACCGGCAAGCTAGGGCTCATCGGTGCCGGCGGGCTGATGGCGGGTTGGTGCCTTGAGCCGCCGGTGAGTGGGCCGGACGACGCCCGCGAGTCGAGGCGTCACGACTTCCGCGCGATTGGGTACCGGTTGGCCGCGGGTGCCGTGATCGCTGCGGCGGCGAACATGGCGAACCTGCTTGACCTGCGGCCCGGGCGCGTCCTGAAAGCGGTGATTGCCGCCGCGGCGCCGATCGCTGCGAGCGGCGCGCCCGGCTATCGGGTTGCTGCGATCACAGGCGGGTGCGCCGCAGGCATGCTTCCACTGGATCTCAGCGAAGAAGTGATGCTCGGCGACACCGGCGCCAACTGCGTGGGTGCATTACTCGGGGTCGCCTCGGTATCGGGAGCAAAGCCCCGAACCGTGGTGGGTTTACTCAGCGTGCTCGCCGGCTTGACAGCGCTGAGTGAACGGGTGAGCTTCAGCCGGGTGATCGAGGCGAATCCGGCCTTGAACTGGGTCGACCACCTCGGCCGGCGCCCCGCCGAAGACGACCCGTCCGCACAAGCCGAGCAGGCCGGCGGGGTCGGCGATGCCTGACCTGGCCGGCACCACCGAAGCACCGCGGTCGCCCGCACACGGGGGACTGCGGGTCTGGCTCGCTGGTGCGGTCGGAGCAGCGGTAAGTATCGCCGGCGTCACGGCGGCCAGCCGGCTCGTGGGATTCGGGCGCACCGTCACCTTCGCCCACACAGTAGGTGCCACCTGCCTCGGCGATACCTACGTCACCTCGAACACCGTGCCGAACATCGTGTTCGAGGTCGTCGCCGGCGGAGCGCTCGCCAGCATGGTGGTGCCGGTGCTTGCCGGTGCCGCCGCCCGCGGCGATCGCGAGGAAGCAAGCGTTACGGCGTCTGCGTTGCTGTCGTGGGCTTTGCTGGTAGCGGTGCCTGTGACGATCGCCGGGCTGCTGCTTGCGCGCCCTTTCGTCGGGCTGCTGATCGGGTCGAGCAACCCGGGCTGCGATCGTCATGCCGAGTTGGTCGTGGGTACCCGAATGCTCGTCGTGTTCATGCCTCAGGTCGTCCTCTATGCGATTTCTGTTGTGCTCACAGGGGTTTTGCAAGCGCACCGGCGTTTTCTCGGGCCGGCGCTCGGACCACTTCTGTCGAGTCTGGTCGTCATCGGCGCTTACCTGGTCTTCGGTGCCATGCATCAAAGTGACGACCTGACACAGGTGGGTGTCGGCGCGCAGCTTGTGCTCGCGATCGGCACCACACTCGGCGTAGTGGCATTGGCGTTGCCATTGTTGTGGCCGTTGTCGAGGTTGGGTCTGCGGCTGCGTCCGACCTTGCGCTTTCCGCATCAGGTCGGACGACGGGTAGCCGGCCTGGCGCTCGCCGGTGCCCTCACCCTGGCTGCCCAGCAGGCGTCGGTCGCCGTCGTGTTGCGACTATCGCACGGCGGTGACGGCGGCACGCTCGTGCTCTACAACTTGGCGTGGGCGGTGTTCCTGGTTCCGTGGTCTGTGGTCGCGGTGCCGGTGGCAACGAGCGCATTTCCGCGGCTGTCTGCGCGCGCAGACCGCGGCGACCACGGCGGTTTTGCGGCAACCGCTGCGATCGGCCTGCGCACGGTGCTGCTCGCAACCGCAGCAGCGACGGCGATGCTCGTGGCGGTGGCGGTGCCGGTTTCGCGGATCCTGGCGTTGCGCGTTCCTGGCAATGCCGACACCGTGGCGCTCGCCTGGGCGCTTGTCGCGTTCGCGCCAGGTCTGATCGGTTACGCGCTGGTGGCCTATCTCGGCAGGGCGCTTTATGCACTGACGCAGTGGCGGGTGGCCGCGGTTGCTATCTGCGTTGGCTGGCTCGTCGTGATCGTCGCCGATTTGACCCTGGTGCGAGCGTTTTCCGGGCGTTGGCGGGTGGTTGCCCTCGGCTTGGGAAACTCCATCGGCATGACCGTGTCGGCGTTGCTGTTGCTCGCCGGACTCGCGCGCGCCAGCGGGCGGGCGTCGCTGGCTGGTGCTGCACGCACGTCACCGGCTTCGGTCGCCGGTGCCGGCGTCGGAATCGCCGCGGGCCTAGGTGTGGTCACTGTTTTGGGTCAGCACGGTGCGCTGATCTCGGTACTCGTCGCCGCGGTCGCCGCGGTGGTGGCCGGGCTCGCGTGCGTGATCGTTGGGCTGGCCCTCGAGGTGGTTGATGAGCGACGTCGAGTGCTGGCGTTGGTGGCGTCAGCGCGCGGTTTCGGTCGGGCCAGCGATGGCTGACCGGCCGAGGGCGCGTCTACGCGTCGCGCTTGTTCTCGGCACGAGCACTGGGGGAGTCGGTCGGCATGTTCGCGGACTGGCGCGTTGCCTTGCCGAACGCGCGCACACCGTCGACATTCTTGGACCGGCGGCCACTGATCAAGAATTTGCTTTTGCCAAAGGACTTTCGGACGACGCGGTGCGGTTTCGACCGGTTGAAATCGCGTCGGGGTTACCGGCTTTCGGCACACTCAAGGCAGCGCTTCGATTGCGTCGACTTACGCGCAACGCCGACGTCGTTCATGCACACGGAGTGCGCGCGGCCGCCGTGGCAGTGCTCGGCGTTGCCTGTTTTTCGTTGCGGCGCAGGCGACAGCGCCGTCCAGCGCTTGTGATTACGTTTCATAACGCGATTCTCGGATCGACTGCACTGCACTCGGTGCTTCGGCTCGGAATGCGGCTTCTCGCCCGGGCTGCTGACGCGGTGCTCGTCGTCAGCGACGACCTCGCTGCCGAACTGCGTTCGGCAACGGCTGATGTACGCCGTGCCTTGGTTTGTGCCGACCTGCCTGCGTTTTCGGTTGACCCGGCTCTGGTGCGTTCGGAGCTCGGCGTTACCGGCGAAACGCCTTTGGTGCTGGCCATCGGCCGGCTGCACACGCAAAAGGGCTTCGACGTTTTGATCGACGCGGCGGCGCTTTTAGGCAAGACAATTGCCGGCGCTGTCGTCGTAGTTGCCGGTGAAGGGCCGCAACGAATGCACCTCGAGAAGCAGATCGGTTCGACCGGCGCGCGCGTGCGATTGCTCGGTCACCGGGCCGATGCGGCTGATCTGATGAGGGCCGCCGACGTCGTCGTGATGCCGAGCCGGTGGGAAGGCTGGCCGCTAACGGCGGCAGAAGTTCTTGCGGCGGGCCGCCCCTTTATCGCAACGACTGTCGGCGGGCTACCGGAATTGGTCGGCGACGCCGCTGTGTTGGTGCCGCCGGGTTCGGCACAACTGCTGGCGGAAGCTATTGCACGAGTGTTGTCAGATGCTGCGCTTGCTGGTGAACTGGCCGGGCGTGCGCAACGGCGAGCGCTCGAACTACCGACGTCTGAAGACGTCGCGGCCCAGGTTTTGGCTTGCTATCAAGGAGTTTCTGCAGGCAGGCAGCCCGTTACCGAGGCGGTGCGATGATGCACCGGATCGTTGCAGCGGCTCTGAGCGCTGTCTTCATCGTCGTCCCATTTGCAATCGGTGCCACTGACGCGGCAGCCGCACCGGCTGCACTGGCTGCGAACCACGTTGCGCAACACGTCGTCGTGATCGGTACCGAAGGCCTTACCTGGTCGGATGTTTCCGTTACCGGCACCCCTACGTTGTGGCGGTTGGCCGGCGATTCCGCACTCGGATCACTGTCGGTGAAGGCAGCGCCGCCGGTCAGTTGCCTCGACGACGGCTGGCTCACTCTTGGCGCAGGCAACCGAGCCGACGCATTCGACCACCACGGATCGTCATGTGAGAAGTCGGCGCTTGCAGTGCACCAGGACGGCGACGGCGCGACAGTCGCCGGGTTCGCAGAGGTCTACCGCCGCAACCTGCACGGCACCGACGACACACATTTGGGCGCCTTGGCCGACGCCTTGAAGTCGGACGGCGAGTGCATCTCTGCGGCCGGTGCGGCTGCCGCGCTCGGTGCAGCCGACGCCGGTGGCCACGTCGCGAGCTATCGTGCCGACCCGGCAAAAGCGGCGGCAGATAAGGCATTTCTCGCGCATTGCGCGGTCACGCTGTTGAGTGTCACTCCCGGCAACGTCGATCAGGTCGCCGCGGCTGTGACTGGCAATTCGCCGCCTCACTCGGCGTTGTTGATCGTCGGCCTTGCCGAGACACAGGGCGCTACGGCTCATCTGCATGTGGCGATTGGTAACGGCATCGGTTTCGCGCAAGGAGAGTTGGTGAGCGCGTCGACGCGGCGGGCGCCGTTCGTTCAGCTCGTTGACGTGGCGCCGACAGTTGCGAAAGTGCGCGGCGTCGCTGCTCCTAAATCGATGATCGGCCAGCCTTGGCGTCCTACGGGCGGACGCACGGCGAACGTCGCGCAGCGGGTGAAACAGCTCTCCCGTCTCGACCTTGCCGCGCAGCGGCAGGGCGGGGCGATCGTGCCGTACTGGGTGACGCTGGTCGCGTTGATGTTGGCGAGCTGCGGGTTTGCTGCGTGGGCGGCTTGGGCGACTTGGGCGTCACCGGCGGCGTCGACGGCGGCGGCCCTGGCGTGCGCCTGGTGTGCGTTGCTGCCCGGCACCGGATTTGTCGTCGGGATCGCGCCGTGGTGGTCGGCGGGCCACCCGTTGGTGGCGCTGGGGCTTTCGGCCGTGGCTTTCGCAACCGCTGGCCTTGCGATTGCGGTGGGTCTCGAGCGCATCGTGTGGCATGGACGACCGTTCGGCCTTGCGGCGGCCGTCGGCACGTTGACCTTCGCCGTTGTCGCGCTCGACCTGGTCACCGGTGCGCACTTGCAGATCTTTACGATGCCCGGCTATTCACCGCTTGTGGCGGGCCGGTTCGCCGGCATCGGCAACGTCGGCTTCGGGGTGTTCGCCGCCGGTGCGTTGCTAACGGCAGCCGGCTGGAGTGCGCTTGCGTCGCAGTCAGTTGGGTGCCCGCGGTGGCTGAAGCGTTGGCCCGGTTCGGTCTGTCTTGCCATCGGAATCGTTGCTGTTGTGGCTGATGGTGCTCCATCGTTCGGCAGTGACGTCGGGGGAGTGCTGGCACTCGTACCCGCATTCGTCGCACTGGCGTGGATGCTGACGGGTGTAACGATCTCCTGGCGTCGGGCGCTCGTGGGCGCCGGCCTGACGCTCGCGGTCATCGTAGGTTTCGCACTTGTCGATTACGCCCGACCGCCGTCCGATCAAACACACCTCGGCAGGTTCGTCGGCGACGTCGTGCACGGCGGCGCCTGGACGATTCTGCGCCGCAAAGCGCTGGCTGATGTGCACTTGCTTGGCTACAGCGTGCTGACCTTGCTGATCCCGCTCATGGTGGCGGTGGCGATCTGGCTCTTGCGCATGCCGTCGAAGTCGTTGCGGCGGGCATTCGCGGCGTCGCCGGTGCTTCGGCCGGTGCTGATTTCGCTGGTCGTGATGGCCATCGTCGGAGCGGTGCTCAACGACTCGGGGATCGTGATCCCGGCACTCGCGGTACTCGTCGTGCTGCCCGCGACCATGACGGCGGTGGTGGCCGCGCCGGTTCATCCGCGCCGCGGCGATCGGGTGGCGGGTGAACCTGACCAACCCAGCTCGGGCCTGTTACGCTGAGAGCCCGTGGACAACGAAACTTCGGCCGGCCTCGATCATCAGATCGGGCGCCGGCCGTTCGGCTGTTCGACACCAGCGCTTTTGACTCCGATCCGGCCGCTCGGGTCGGGGTTGACTGACCCGGTCCATCGGTGACCGGGCGCTTGAGAAACACGGGAGCCCCCACTTGGCAACGCCGCAGCAGACCAGGCACCTGTTCGTCACCGGGGGCGTTGCCTCCTCACTCGGCAAGGGCTTGACCGCATCGAGCCTTGGCAATTTGCTGAAAGCGCGCGGTCTTCGGGTTGCGATGCAGAAGCTCGACCCATACCTCAACGTCGATCCCGGAACGATGAACCCGTTCCAGCACGGCGAGGTGTTCGTCACCGACGACGGCGCAGAAACCGACCTCGACATCGGCCACTACGAGCGGTTTCTCGACACCGACGCGCACGGTTCGGCGAACGTCACCACCGGCCAGGTGTACTCAACGGTGATCGCCAAGGAGCGCCGTGGTGAATATCTTGGCGACACCGTGCAGGTGATTCCGCACATCACTAACGAAATCAAGTCGCGCATCCGCCGTATGGGTGGCCCCGACGTCGACATCGTCATTACAGAGGTTGGCGGCACGGTCGGCGACATCGAATCGCTGCCATTTCTCGAAGCAGCGCGTCAGGTTCGGCACGAGGTCGGCCGCGACAACGTGTTCTTCCTCCACGTTTCTCTGGTGCCGTACATCGGCCCGTCCGGTGAGTTGAAAACCAAGCCCACCCAACACTCGGTGGCTGCGCTTCGACAAGTCGGTATCCAGCCCGACGCCGTCGTCTGCCGCGCCGATCGGCCGATCCCGCCGAACGTCAAGCGCAAGATCAGCCTGATGTGCGACGTCGACGAGGAAGCTGTCATCGCCGCAGTCGATGCGCCGAGCATCTACGACATCCCGAAAGTACTGCATTCGGAAGGGCTCGACGCTTATGTCGTGCGCCGGCTGGGCTTGCCTTTCCGCGACGTCGATTGGACGGCGTGGGACGACTTGCTCCGTCGGGTGCATCACCCTAAGCACGAAGTGAGCATCGCGCTGGTGGGCAAGTACATCGATTTGCCTGACGCATATCTCTCGGTTACCGAGGCGTTGCGCGCAGGCGGGTTCGCCAACGATGCACGGGTGAACATTCGCTGGGTCACGTCTGACGATTGCGAAACTCCCGAAGGCGCTGCCAAAGCGTTGCGCGGCGTCGATGGAGTCGTCATCCCTGGGGGTTTCGGGGTTCGGGGCATTGAGGGAAAGCTTGGCGCGCTGCGGTATTCCCGCGAGAATTCGCTGCCTACGCTGGGGTTGTGCCTGGGCTTGCAGTGCATGGTGATCGAGGTCGCCCGCAATCTCGCGGGCCTCGAGAACGCGAACTCGGCAGAATTCGACCCGGCGACCCCGCACCCGGTGATCGCGACGATGGCAGATCAGCGTGACGTCGTGGCGGGCGACCGCGATATGGGCGGCACGATGCGGCTCGGTTTGTATCCCGCCGAGCTTGCCGACGGTTCAATTGTGCGCCAGGTCTATGGCGAGCCGTACGTGAAAGAACGCCACCGGCACCGCTACGAAGTGAACAACGACTACCGCAGCCAGCTCGAGGCGGTCGGGTTGGTCATTTCTGGTACATCGCCCGATGGCCGGCTCGTCGAATTCGTCGAGCTATCGCGCGACGTGCACCCGTATTTCGTTGCCACACAGGCACATCCGGAATTACGGTCGCGTCCGGCTAGACCGCATCCCTTGTTCAAGGGCCTTGTCGCCGCATCGTTGGCTCGCGCCGAATCGACCGGAAC
>Ga0070658_10001891_pt1 | contig 17664 bp, 15 predicted proteins | sample KBSC13metaG_FD_64664 | JGI IMG/M metagenome (GOLD analysis project Ga0070658, IMG submission 64664) | Corn rhizosphere microbial communities from Kellogg Biological Station, Michigan, USA - KBS C1-3 metaG | ecosystem: Host-associated > Plants > Roots > Rhizosphere > Soil ...
GTGCTTTGCAACGGGGCGAGTTCCTTCATCACTTCATCGCGAAGCTGGACGAAAAGCTCCTGCTCGAGCGCCTTGGCGCGCTCGTCGGCGCCGAGGATCTTGCCTTCCACCTGCTTGAGTTCCTCGGTTATGAAGCGCTCCCCGGTGGCCACGGTCTGCTTGCGATGCCAGTGCGGTGGCACCGCGCCGAGATTCGATTTGGTGACCTCGATGAAATATCCAAAGACCGAGGTGAAGCGGACCTTGAGCGACTTGATGCCGGTTTCCTCGATCGCCCTTTGCTGAAGCTGGGCGATCCAATCCTTGCCCTCCCGCCCCGCGTTGCGGAGTTCATCGAGCGGAGCGTAGTAGCCGTCGCGGAACATGCCTCCCTCGCGGGTCAGGGCTGGCGGTTCATCGACGATCGCCTTGGCGAGGAGATCGACCAAATGGGGCAGGGGATGCAGGTCGGCGAGAATTTGCGGAGTGAGCCCGGTGGAAGCCGTCTCCTCAGGTCCAGAGACGTCCAGGGGAATGGTCGAGGCCAGGTGATGCGTATTGTGGAGCGCTTCGAGATCGTTTCGGAGCTGCGGGATTTGCTCCAGGCTGGTGCGCAGGACCTGAAGGTCGCGCGCATTGCCACCCGTCTGGGTGAGCCGGCCCACGGTGCGCTCCATGTCCCGGATCGATTTGAGCGTGTCCCGCAGATTACCGAGCAGGAACGGCTCCGCCAGTAGGTCGCCGATCATTTGCTGGCGCTGGTTGAGCGGGGCCAGGTCGCAGAGGGGATGCAGGATCCAGTCACGCAATTTGCGGGCGCCCATCGGGGTGACCGTGCGGTCGAGCGCGCCGAGCAGGGAGGTATCGCGGCCGCCGCCGCGGGACTGCACGAGTTCCAGGTTCGCCTGCGTGGCGGCGTCCACGATCATGAACTGCGAGTTGCGATAAACGATGAGCCGCGAGATGTGGCCGAGCGAGCGGCGTAATTCGCTCTTGAGGTAATGCAGGATCGCGCCCGCGGCACCGATGGCGGAGGGCATCTGCTCGCAGCCAAAACCGTCCAGCGACTGCACTTTGAAATGCTCCCGCAGGGTGAAGTAAGCCTGGTCGAGCAGGAAAGTGTATCCGTCGCGCGCCACGAGTCCGCGGATCTCCCGGAACTGCGAGGCCTGCTCCTCGCTCACCAGCACCTCGGCGGGCTGCACCCGGGCGAGTTCATCGGCGAGTTCCTTGTCGTCGGCCAGCTCGGTCACGCGGAAGTCGCCGGTGGTCAGGTCGACGAAGGCGAAGCCGTATCCGCCCTTGGACCCGGCATGGATCGAGGCGAGGAAGTTGTTCCGCTTCGCGTCGAGCATGTGAAGGTCGGCCACGGTGCCAGGACTGACGATGTGCGAAATCTCCCGCTGCACGATCTGCCCTTTCTGCGGTTCGCCGACCTGGTCGCAAATCGCCACCCTCCGCCCCGCCTTGAGCAGGCGCCGGATGTAATTTTCCGCCGCGTGGTGCGGGATGCCGCACATCGGCACCAGGTTGCGCTTCGTGAGCGCGACATTGAGGATGGCGGAGGCTTCCTTGGCGTCCTCGAAGAACATTTCGTAGAAATCCCCCAGGCGGAAAAGCAGCAGGGTATCCGCCGGGAGCGACCGGCGGATGCCTTGGTATTGCTGCATCATCGGGGTCAGCGTTTCGGACATGCGAGCGAGGGTAGGAGTGGCGAGCACAGCGTTCAAGCCTGCTGCCTGCTTTTGCGAAGCCTGCGGACAGAAGTCAGAGGTCGGAGGTCAGAAAGCGCGCGGCGACACGTCATCTGATCTCTGACTTCTGACTTCTGACATCTAGGGCAACGGGACTAAGCCGCCGATGCCAAGTCCGCCGCGGATGCCGCCTTGGTATCCCTTGCCAGATACCGTATGCCAATGAGCCAGAAGACGCTGGCCACGATCATGACGAGGGAAACCACGTAGAAGGCGGTATTCATGGAGGTCTTGCCCGCGATCCAGCCGATGAGCGGCGGCGAGATCGCGTCGCCCAGCGCGTGAATGACAAAAATGTTCAGTGCGAAGGCCGTCGAGCGCACCGTCGAAGAGGTTACATTGGCGAGAGCGGTATTGGCGGGTCCGGTATTGAAGAAGAGGAAAAAGACCGCGAGAAATACGAAGCCCCACGCCATCGGAAAGGGGGTCCGCAACATCATCACCGTGGCCGGAAACGCACAGAGGATGGCGATGCCGGAGACCAGAAAATAGGCGCCGCCGAAGCGCTGGCGCAGCTTGTCGCCGAGCCAGCCACCGAGCACCGTCCCGAGCAGGCCTCCCACCACGGCGATGATCCCGAAAGTCGTATTGATCTCAGACAGCAGTTTTTCGTCCGGCACAAGCGGTGGAGGCATGAACTCGGCGCCGCGCACTTCGTAGATGTAGCTGGGGATCCAGAAGGAAATTCCGCCAATGGCGAAGGTCATGGCTGTCATGGCCAAAGTGTTCAGGACATAGGACGGCGTTTTTAGCAGGCCCAGGTAGTCGTGGATCGAGGCTTTGTGCGCGGCGACGGCCGGCTTGGCTTCCCGGGGGTCGCGCTGGAAAAAACACAAAGCGGCCAACGCCAGCCCCGGCGGTACCACGAGATAGAATGCCCAGCGCCAGCCGAGATGGCCCGCGGCCCAGCCTCCGAAGACGTAGCCGAGCGCCGAGCCGACCGGGATCGCAAGATAAAAAATCGACATCACCCGGCCGCGCTTTTCCACGGGGAAAAGATCCGAAAGGATGGTCGGCGCCGAAGGGCCGTAGCCCGCCTCGCCGACGCCGACAAACATGCGCGTGATGAACAGCACGACGAACGAGCCAGCCAGCCCGGACCACCCGCTGGCCATGGTCCACAGGGCCACGCTTACGCCCACGAGCAACCAGCGTGAAATCCGGTCCGCCAGCCAGCCAAATACCGGCGCCAGGAGCATGTAACTCATCAGGAAGGCCGTCGCCAGCGAGCCTGTTTTCGCCTTGGCCGTCGGGTCGTCCGGGCTGAAGAAATCGTGCCGCAAGGTGGGCTCCACGGCCGCCAGAATCGAGCGGTCGATGTAGTTAAAGAGATTGATCCCCAGGAGCAGGGTCAGTGCGCGCGCGGCGACGCGATTGGTGGAAGATGTGTGGTCCTGCATACCCTGGAACGCGGCGCATCCCACGCGTTTCGCCTTTCAATGGAAAGCTGATTCTAATACTCCCCCGCCGTGGAACCCTCCCAAAAGCCCTCATTCGCCGGCAGCCTCGTGCGCGGGATCGGCATCTTGCTGGCCAGCGCCGTCTATCGCGTCAACGCGTATGGCCGGGAAAAGCTGCCCGAGGGGGGATTTCTCCTGCTCCCGAATCACCTGACGTGGGTGGACGCCGTGGTGCTGCAACTGGCCTGCCCGCGCCAGATTCGCTTCATCGTCGATGCCGGCATCTACAAGATTTGGTGGTTGAACTGGATTTTCCGCGCGATCGGCGCCCTGCCGATTTCCGGCCGGCGCGCCAAGGAATCGGTGCGGGCGGCGAGCGAAGCGATCCGGGCGGGCGACGTGGTGTGTATCTTTCCGGAGGGCGAGCTGTCGCGCACGGGGATGCTGCTGCGGCTGAAGCGGGGGTTCGAACTGATCGCGCGGGCGGCGGAGGCGCCGGTGGTTCCGGTGTGGCTCGACCGACTCTGGGGTTCCATTTTCTCCTTCGAGCGCGGCAAGTATTTCTTCAAATGGCCACGGCGTTTTCCCTACCCGGTCGAGGTGGCGTTCGGCGATCCGATCCCGGCCGCCGAGGCGGATATCTCCCTGGTGCGCGAGCGCCTGCTGGCCCTCGGTGAGCACTGCTATCAGCAGCGGCCCGATCTCGAGGGACATCTCGCCGAGGCCTGCCTGCGCGGGTTGCGCAAGAACCAGTGGCACACGGCGATCATTGACGGCATGGATCACAGCAAGCTGACCTACGGCATGCTGCTGGCCGCCGCGCTCGCGCTCTCGAGGCGGGTGAAGCGGGATTGTCCCAGCCGCCGGGTCGGCATCGTGCTTCCGCCGGGGAAAGGGGCGGTCATCGCCAACCTGGCCGTGACTCTCGCCGGGAAAGTGCCGGTGAATCTCAACTTTACGGCAGGCCGCGCTTCCGTGGAGGCCGCGATGAGGATCGGCGAGGTGCGCGAATGCCTCACCGCGCACGCCGTGGTGAAGCGTCTTCCGGATTTTCCCTGGCCGGAGCGCTTGCTGCATCTCGACGAAGTCCTGCCACCGCTCAAGCAGGCCATGGTCTTCTGGCGCTTCGCCGTGGCCCTCATCCCATCCTGGGTGCTGGCGCGGGTGGTGGGCATCCCGCGCGCGGGCGATCGCGAGGAAGCGGTGGTCCTCTTCACCAGCGGCTCGAGCGGAGAGCCCAAGGGAGTGGTCCTTAGCCATCGCAACCTGCTCGGCAACGTCTCGCAATTCGCGCTGATGCTGAATCTCTCGCACACCGACACCGTACTCGCGTGCCTGCCCTTTTTTCACAGCTTCGGCAGCACCGTGACACTGTGGTATCCGCTCATCGAAGGAGTGCGCTCGGTCACGTATCCCAACCCGCTGGAGATCGCAAAATGCGCCGACCTCATCGAGCGCTACGAGGTCACGCTTTTTTGCACGACGCCGACTTTTCTCCGTGGCTATTTGCGCAAGGCGGAGCCGGCCCAACTGGCGTCGCTGGAATTCCTCGTCACGGGCGCGGAGAAACTTCCGAGTGAACTTGCGGCGACCTTCAAGGAGCGCTTTGGCAAGGAGGTGCTCCAGGGCTACGGCCTCACTGAGACTTCGCCTGTGGCGGCGGTGAACCTGCCGGAGCCCAAGCCCAGCCGTCCGACGGATAACGTCCAGCCCAGCAATCGCCCCGGGTCTGTGGGCAAGCTGGCGCCCGGCATGGCCGCGGAAATCCGCGACCCCGAGACGGATGCGAAGCTCTCGCTGCACGATACCGGCATGCTCTGGCTGCGCGGACCGAATATCTTCGAGGGCTACCTAGACGATCCGAAGCGCACCGCCGACGTCCTCGTCGATCGCTGGTTCAAGACCGGGGACCTCGCGCGCTTCGACGAAGACGGTTTTTGCTTCATCGAGGGCCGGCTCTCGCGCTTCTCGAAGATTGGCGGTGAGATGGTTCCGCACGAAACGGTGGAATACAAGATCGCAGAAGCGCTTGCGCTGGCGAAAGACGAGCGCGTGATCGCCATCGCCGGCATCCCCGACGAAGCCAAAGGGGAGGCTCTGGTATTGCTCTCCGCACGAGACCTCGATTCCGCGGATGTTCGCAAGAAGCTGGCGGAAGCAGGCGTGCCCAACCTGTGGATCCCGCGCATCATCAAGCGCGTCGACGCCATCCCCATCCTGGCTTCCGGCAAGCTGGACTTGCAGCGGTGCAAGGAACTGGCGCTCGCGTGAAATCCCATGACTTGCGACGTCTGCGGCCAACCCGCCCGCGATGAGGAATTAATTCAAATCAACGACCGCTGGATTTGCGCGTCTTGCAAACCGCTTTTCCTGCAACAGCTCACGGAGGGAACCCTGCCCCCGCCGGCGTTTCCGCTGCCAGATGAGTTCGATGAGCGGATCCTGGACTACTTCGTCCTCGTCAAATTGAGTGCGCGGCTGGTCTGGCGCGACTGGGCTCCAATCCTTGGGCTGTCACTGCTTGCGGCCGTGCCCGTGAATCTCTTTCTTCTGGCTATCGGAGTATTTGAAGGGGAATCGCCGATTAGCGTGGCCCAGCAGTATTGGGCGACGGGCCTTTTGGAGGTGTTGATCGCGGTGGTGGCTTCCCTGGGAATCGCGAAGGTGGTCAGCGAACGCATGGAAGGCCGGCAAATCGGTTTTGGCGGCGGGCTCGAGCATGCCCTGCGGCGCTGGCTGCCGGGTATCGGGACGGGCCTTTTGGGAAACCTCATCGCAGGCTTTTTGCTTCTCTTGCTGATCGTGCCGGGCTTGATCTGGCTGGGCTACTACAGTTTCACCTCACCGATTGTGTCGCTCCGGGGTTGTGCCGGGTCGACGGCGCTGGACTACAGCAAGGCGCTCGTTCGGGGCCGCTGGTGGGCGGTGGTCGGACGCATCTTCGTCCTGGGTGCGATCGTCTTCGTCATCATGGTTCCGATTCAGGTGGCCGTGGCGCTCGCGCCCCCATGGCCCTCGCTGTCGTTCGCCGCCGCCGTCCTGGGCGATCTCTGCTACATCCCGGCCACCGTAGGCACGACGGTGCTCTTCCTGAATCTCGACGCCATGCAACGCCGATCGCCAGATCGAACGCGAATTCCCGACATTCCTGCACTTCGGCCATCGATTTCCACTTGGTAGTGCGGAAAAAAGTGGCATTTTCCCGTTCCATGCGCTCGATCTGCCTGCTCCTCCTCGCTTGTTTTACCCTGGTCGCCGCTCCCGTGCGCGCGGAAGTGGTGCCGCCCGCCAATGGCGAGTACATCATCCTGACCGGCGGAGTTTCCATGTGGATCTGGGAAAAGTGGAAGGCCAGCCCGCACGACAATTGGTGGATGAATTTCGTCCGGGCCTCCCGCATTCGCATCGAGGAAATCAAGACCGCCCAGCCGGATGCCAAGATCACCTGGCTGGTCTACCGCCCCGCCTACGAGCACCGGGCGAAACAAGATAACAACGATCTTATCAGTCACATCACGAGCGTGCGCGATGCCTTTGGCGTGACCCTGATGTGGTTCGACCGGCCCGCCCAGGTCATCAACTACCTCAATGCCGGCCAGCCGCGGGATAAGGTCAAGATCGTGGACTTCGAGTACTTCGGCCACAGCAACAAGGCGTGCTGGATGTTCGATTACTCCAACAACATCGACAGCGCCTCCAAGTGCTGGCTGCACCAGGACGATCTCAAGCAGATCAACAGAGGCATCTTCGCCCGGGACGCCTACGTCAAGGCCTGGGGCTGCTACACCGGCGAAAGCATGAGCAAGATCTTCAAGACGCAGACGGGCGTGACGATGATCGGTGCCGCGGGTAAGACGCAGTACATGACCGACGAGCTGCCCGTCCTGGCCAGCCCCACCGGGCGCTGGATCAAGTAGAAGCTTACTTCACCTCGAAGACGGTATTCTTGTTGAGGCGCAGGGCAGACTCGGCGCTCTCGAAGAGCTTGTTCAGCGAGTCCTTGTCGGTCACGCGGTACTCGATGGTGTGAGAGTGGGTCGTGGTGGGGTAGTTTTTGACGACTTTCTTCCAGACATCCTGGCCGCTGCGCTCGGCGCCTTCCTGGAGGAGTTGCTGCGCTTTCTCGATGGTCGCGGTACCAAGGCCGATCGGCGAGGCCGGGATATTGGGTTCGATGTAGTAGAAACGGGCCAGGGCGTTTCCGGTAGTGTCGATATTCACCTCGGTCACGCGCACGGCGCCATCCACCATGTATTCGTGGCTGCTCACGGAGACGATGCTGCGCAAGGCGACGGAATAAGAACCGCCCGGGAGATTGCAACGCCACATGAGGATATTGGTCGGCGGCGGTGTGGCTGCTGGAGTCTGCGCGCGAAGGAATGGCGCGGAAAGGATGAGGAAAAGGAGCGGGAGGAATTTTTTCATGGCAGGAAGAGTGTGTACCCTGAATGGCTGTTTTTCCAATAAGGAAGGTTGCGGCCGGGTGGGGTAGAGGTGAGAAGTCGGGGGTTCTGACCTCTTACCCGCCACTTCCCTCAGAATCCTCCAAACCGTTCCGTGCTCAGCTCCGGATGATCCACCCGCTCCAGTTCCCAATCCAAGGGCTTCCAACTGGCCTTGTGCCAGACGAATAGAAACGGGTTGTGAAGATCGTTCACCCGCTCCATGACCAGTTGGGCCACGGGGCCGCCACTGCCGCTGATTCGCACGACGGTGTGCGCCGTGGCGTGGTCCCCGTCCATATCGCAGGAATCGGTGTGATTCTCGACGGTCAGGAAAAGGAATTGGCGAAAGGCCTCCCGCGCGTCGCCCATGGCGGTGTCGCGGTCGTGCTGCCAGCGGTCGGTATAGCCGGGAGCCAGAAAATCTCGCGCCCGGTCCCAATTCCGCCTTTCGACATTCTTCAGAAAATGGGAGGTATGCAGGCGCACCTGCCGCTCGGGCTTCCATAGCCAGAGAAGGAAGAGCGCCAGCGCCACAAACGCGACGGCCGCCACGGGCGCATTTTTGCGAATCATCATGAGTGAGACTGAAATTCAATTTAAGGCGAATGTCGCTGGGATTCTGCGTAATGGCCGGGGGAATATCCTGATCGCCGAGCGGCTGGGCGTGCGCGACGGCTGGCAGTTTCCACAAGGAGGCATCGATGGGGACGAGACACCCGAGCAGGCTCTCGTTCGGGAATTGTGGGAAGAGATCGGGGTCGAGGCCCGCCATATCTCGGTCGTGGAACGCACGGGGCCGTATCGCTACCTCTATGGCAATGGACGCGTGAAGAAGGGATTTCACGGGAAAGAGCAGCTCTATTTCCTTTGTGACTACTCCGGGCCCGATGATGGGATCCGCGTTGATACCCGCCATCCCGAGTTTCAGGACTACCGCTGGATTACGCCGTCGGATTTCCAGATCGATTGGCTGCCCGAGATGAAGCGGGCGGTCTACCGGACGGTGTTCGAGGCCTTTTTCGGAATTAAAATATGATGTCCGGCACGAAACGTGTTGACCATAAGAGTCCAATGCGGCACTACGTCCGCGCCATATGCTGACTCTTGGAGCTTTTTCCGTCGTTATTGCCGCTTTCCTCGGCTGTGTCTGGTGGGCGTGCCGGGACGAGGGAACGTGATCGCCTCTTTTCCCGCCTAGATCATGCCGGATTCTGAGGATATTCACTGGGTAAAAGCGACTGCCAACGAACTGAACAACTTGCTCCAGGTCATTTCGGAGTCGAGTCAGGTTCTTGAGAAAATCTGCGCGGAGACCGCCGATAGTGAGAAATATTTCGCGATTTTGAGGAACGGAGTTGAGAGGGCGACCCGGGTCACGCAGATGATGGTTGACCGTGTGGGGGGGCACCGTTCCGAGGCACCGCCTGTTGTGGCCCCGGTAATTCCGCCGCCCCCGGTGGCGAAGCCGACCGTGCCGTCGCTGACTTCCGACGTGAAGATCTTCAATCCCACGGGACCTCGCGAACTGGTGATGATCGTGGACGACGAAGACTTCGTGACCCTGCTCGCCCAGCGGGTCCTGACCGACGAAGGTTACCGCGTGATCACAGCCCGCGACGGTTTCCAGGCGATCGACATCTATCGCAAGCTCAAGGACCAGATCGCTCTCACCATCCTTGATTTCACCATGCCTGTCATGGATGGAGCCGATGTCTTCGAGGAATTGCTGCAAATCAATCCCAAGGTGCCGGTGGTTCTGAGCAGCGGGTTCGCCGAGCAGGAGCGCCTGCGCAGCATGCTTTCCCGCGGCTTGCGGGGCTTCATTCCCAAGCCATACACCCAGCAGAAGCTGCTCACACAGATCCGCTCGGTGCTCGATACGCTGGGTGCGGAGAAGAGCGGGGAGCGGCGAGTGTTCTGATTCGCCGCGGAGTGATCAGTAATCAGGGGTTCGCCGCGGAACCGGGCATGGATTCGCTGATCATTCCCGGGACTGAGAGACAATTCGTTCGCGGGGTCTGCCGACTGATTACTCTGTCCGAACTGATTACTGATCACTTCCCCCACCACGTGGCATCCCTCTAGCTATCTCAATCGGGCAAATGGCCCGTATCGATTCCTTTTTCAAGTTCATGAAGGAGCAGAATGCTTCTGACCTTCATCTCTCGACCGGCAATCCTCCGATGCTCCGCATCCACGGTGAACTGGTGCGCGTGGATACGCCGCCGCTCGCCAATGACGACCTCAAGGCCCTCGTCTACGAGATTGCACCGGAACAGAAGATCAAAGTTTTCGAAGAAACCGGCGATGTGGACTTCGGGTACGAGTACCCGGGCTTCGCCCGCTATCGCGCCAACTTCTTCAATCAGAAAAGCGGCATCGCGGCGGTCTTCCGTCTCATTCCGAGCAAGGTGCTGACGGCCGATGAACTTGGCCTGCCGCCCGTGCTCAAGAAATTCGCCATGTTGAAGAAGGGGTTGGTTCTGGTGACCGGCCCGACCGGTTCCGGTAAATCCACCACCCTCGCGGCGATGGTCGACTACGCCAACCTGCAGCGCAAAGACCACATCATCACGGTCGAAGACCCGATCGAATTCGTACACCGCTCGCAGCAGTCGCTTATCAATCACCGCGAAGTCGGCATGCACACGAAGTCGTTCGCCTCCGCGCTGCGTGGCGCGCTGCGTGAAGATCCGGACATCATTCTGGTCGGTGAAATGCGCGACTTGGAAACGATCGAGCTGGCGCTGACCGCGGCGGCTACCGGTCACCTTGTCTTCGGTACCCTGCACACCCCGAGCGCGCCGAAAACCATCGATCGCGTGATCGACGTTTTTCCGGCCAACCAGCAGAACCAGATTCGCGCCGGTCTTTCCGAGTCGCTCAAGGGCGTGGTGGCGCAGAACCTTTTCCGACGCATCGACAAGCCCGGCCGCGTGGCGGCGCTCGAGGTGCTGGTGGTCGACACGCCGATCGCGAACCTCATCCGCGAAGGCAAGACGCACCAGATTCCCGGCATGATGCAGGTCGGCAAGAAGAAGGGCAACCAGCCGCTCGACGACGCCATCATGGAGCATTTGCGCGCCGCGCGCATTTCGCCCGAAGAGGCTTACGACAAGGCGGCGGACAAAAAGAAATTCCGCGTCTTCCTCAAGACCCCGCCTGACGATTTCGAGGAGTAACCCGTGCTGGCCGAAGTGCTCAGTTCTCAGTGCTTAGTGCTCAGTAAGACAGCGCGCCGCCAAGTGCTGAAACGAAGAACGAAGACCGAAGAACCAAGAACGCTCCAAAAATGAGACAGCCCGAACTCGATACAATCCTCGGCGCGATGCTCGACACGCATCCCGGCATTTCCGACCTCGTCTTCTCCGTGGGGCGACCGCTCCAGGTGGAGAGCTTCGGCGAACTCAAGGAGGCGCACATCTCGCAGCCGCAGGTTCGCAAGCTCACGCGCTACCAGACTGAGCAGATTGCCCTGAACATCATCGGCAACCAGCGCCACCTCTTGCGCGACCTCGTGGCCAAGGGCGCCTGCGATTGCAGCTACGCTCTGGCGGACCGCGCGCGTTTCCGCGTCAATATTTTCAAACAGCGCGGGAACTTTGCCATCGTCATGCGGAAGGCGCAGAGCGAGATGCCGTCCCTCGCTTCGCTCGGGCTGACGCCGATTTTTCGCGACATGGCCCGGGAGAAGAATGGGTTGATCCTGGTGACGGGTGCGACCGGCAGCGGCAAGACGACCACGCTCAGCGCCATCCTCAATGAGATCAATGAGACCCAGGCCGTGCACGTGGTGACGCTGGAGGATCCCATCGAGTTCATTCACCAGCACAAGAAGGCCACTTTCAACCAGCGCGAACTCGGCGCCGATTTCGACGCCTTTCCGAGCGGACTGCGTTCCGCGCTGCGCCAGGCGCCGAAGGTCATCCTCGTGGGTGAAATGCGCGACCGCGCGACGGTCGAAATTGCGCTCACGGCCGCGGAGACGGGTCACCTCGTGCTTTCGACCATTCACACGATCAATGCTGGCCAGTCGATCAATCGTATCCTCGGCATGTTCGAGCTGGCGGAGGAGACGCAGCTGCGCCTGCGCCTCAGCGAAACGATGCGCTACGTGGTCAGCCAGCGCCTGGCGCCGAAGGTCAACGGCGGCCGCATCCTGATCAATGAAATCATGGGGACGAACCTGCGCACGCGGGAGGCCATCGCGCTCGGCGAGGAGGAAGGCCGCAGCTTCTACGACATCATCGAAGCGAACGCGACGTTCGGTTGGACGACCTTCGACCAGGCGCTGCACCGCGCCTACCAGGCGAGCCTCATCACCGAGGAAACGGCCAATCTCTACGCCACGAACAAGGGCAAGATGACGCGTTACATCGACGACGTGAAAAAGAAGCGCGGGCTCGACAACGAAGAATCGAGCGGACTGCGGCTTGATCTCGAGGCGGCGTCCCCGAGTTCCTACGGCAGTCTTCGGATCGGAAAATAATGCCCACCCCCTTTGTCATGGAATTCCAAAGCCGCCTCGATCTTTTCGAACCCGGTGACCTGACCGCGCTGGTCTGCGTGGACGTGCCGGAAGTGCAACGCATCCTGGTCGATCAATTGACCTCGCTGAACTACAAGATTCACACCGGGCTCTTTCTCGAAGACATCCTGCTCAAGCTTCGGGCACATACTTACGACGTGGTCATCATCTCCGAGCATTTCAACGCCAGCGACATCACGACGAACCCCATCGTGGCCACGGCCATTGCGGCTCCCGCGGAGCAACGGCGCAGGCAATTCGTGGTGGCGGTCGGGTCCACGCTGGTGACGAATGACGAATTGCAGGCCTTCCAGCACAGTGTCGATCTGGTCGTGAACCTCGCCGATGTGGTCAATCTGCGACCCGTGCTGCGGCGCGGAGTCCTGCGGATGAGCGAGTTTTACGCTCCTTTCCGCGAGGCGCTTAGCGCGGAAGGTTACGCGGCGTAAGGGGCCTCCAGGGCCCGGCTGACGGCACTCTCGTAAAATTACGTCGCATTCCGGCGTGTTCGGGATTGCTTTCCGCGGCCCGGCTTTTAGATTCATCCCTTATGAAATTAGTGCGCTGGAAGCGCTTCATCTGGCAACTCCCGAAGCTGCCGCCGCTCGACCAAACGCTTCCCGCCCATTTCATCGTTCGCGCGGCAGCTCGCGACGAGGCCAAGGCGGTGGCGCACGTCATCCTGACCGCTTTTTCGCTGGACTCGACGTGGAGCGATACGCTGAATCTTTTCCGCGAACGCCTCGAAATGCAGCTTGATCTCGCTTTCAGCCGCGAATCCACACCCGCCCTGGTCATCACGCACGGACCAAGGATCATCGCCGCCTCGGCGCTCAATACGGAAGTGGAAGCGGATTCGCACCTGGTTTCCGGCCCATGCGTGCTCTCGGAATATTGCAATCGAGGGCTGGGCACGGCGCTCCTTCATGCTTCCCTGCGGCAATTGCACGAGGCGGGTCTCACGCGCGCGGCGGCCATCACCAAGGAAAACACCACGGCCTGCAAGTTCGTCTACCGAAAATTTGGCGCGGAGAGCGCGTCCTGCGAATACTCGCCCGCTCTCGTAGCCACCTGACAGGGAGTTCAGGGAAAAATATGGGACAACCTTTCAGCAAATACGAAGTCGGAGATTTTTACGATGAGATGTTCCAGGCGCCCGGCGAGGCGCGGCCGCACTACCGGATGCTGCTGGAACGGTTTAACGAGATGGTGGACGGCGAAATCGAGCGGAAGCAGGACCTGGCGACCGGAACCTTTCTTAACCAGGGCATTACATTCACGGTCTACAGCGACAACCAGGGCACGGAGCGCATCATGCCCTTCGATCTGCTGCCGCGAATTATTCCGCACCAGGAATGGGAGCACATCGAGCGCGGACTCGTGCAGCGCATTCAGGCGCTGAATCTTTTCCTCCACGACATCTATCACGATCAGAGGATCATCAAGGAAGGCATCATCCCTGAGGACGTAATCAAGAGCGGGAAGCATTTTCGCCCGGAGTTCATGGGTTTCGACGTGCCCAAGGATATCTACATCCACATCTGCGGGAGCGATCTCATCCGCGACCGGGAAGGCAATTATCTGGTGCTCGAGGACAATGGACGGTGCCCATCCGGAGTGAGTTACGTGCTGGAGAACCGGCAGGTGATGAAGCGGGTCTTTCCCAAGCTTTTCCGCCGGCACAAAGTCCGGCCCGTGGACCATTACGGGCAGGAGCTTGTTAACCTGCTCCGCTATGTCGCGCCGCCGAGGTGCGAGGATGCCGATGCGCCGACGGCGGTGCTCCTCACTCCGGGCATTTTCAATTCGGCCTATTTCGAACACTCCTTCCTCGCACGCTCCATGGGCATCGAGATCGTGGTCGGCCAGGATCTCGTGGTGAAGGATGACGTCGTCTACATGAAGACGACCAAGGGCCTCAAACGGGTGGATGTGATCTACCGGCGCATCGACGATGACTTCCTCGATCCCACCGTCTTCCGGAAGGACTCCGTGCTGGGCGTGCCGGGGATCGTCAACGCCTATCGCAAGGGGAACGTGAACCTCGCCAACGCCATCGGCACCGGCATCGCGGATGACAAGGTGACGTATTATTTCGTGCCGAAGATGATCAAGTTCTACCTCGGGGAGGAACCGATCCTGCCGAATGTGGAAACGTACCTGACGATGTTCGAGGAGGATCGGAAGTACGTGCTCGATCACATCCCGGAACTCGTCATCAAGAGCGCCAACGAGAGCGGGGGCTACGGCATGCTCATTGGCCCGCACGCCACCAAGGAAGAGCACGAGAAATTCCGGCAGGCGATTATCAAGGACCCGCGCAACTACATCGGGCAGCCCGTCATCTCACTCTCGCGCTGCCCAAGCTATTGCGACGGGCAGATCGAGGGCCGCCACATCGACCTGCGCCCCTACATCCTCAGCGGAGAAAAGATTACGATCATTCCCGGCGGATTGACGCGCGTCGCCATGCGCAAGGGATCGCTCGTCGTCAATTCGTCCCAAGGCGGAGGGTCGAAGGACACCTGGGTCATCGATGACGAATAGCGCACCGCATTTTCCAAGACACGATTCCATGCTCTCACGCGTTGCTGATTCACTTTACTGGCTGGCTCGCTACATCGAGCGGGCGGAAAACAATGCGCGCATCCTCGACGTGAACCTTCAGGTCACGCTCGACGACGAGTCCGCTGGGGACAGCGACGGCAAATTGGAGTGGGAGCCGATCCTGGCCAGCCTCGAGGACCAGAAGCTTTTTCATTCCCTCTACGCCGTCACGAATGCGGAGACGGTCTGTGAGTTCGTCACCTTCGCGAAGGAAAACCCAAACTCCATCCGCTCGTGCGTAGCCGGCGCGAGGGAGAATGCGCGCACCGTTCGCGAGTACATTTCCAGCGAGATGTGGGAGCGGATCAACAGTCTCTACCTGTGGCTGAATTCGGCCACGGCCCGGCAGCTTTTCGCCTCCAGCGCCATCGATTTCTTCCGGCACGTCGTCGATTATTCGCACCAGTTTCACGGTACGACCAATGCCACTCTCACCCATGGCGAGGGTTGGAATTTTTTGCAAATCGGCAAGTATCTCGAACGGGCGGACAGCACCTCCCGCATCCTCGATCTGAAGTATCATATCCTCCTGCCGAGTGGGGAGAAGGTGGGCGGCAACGTGGACACCGTGCAATGGCAGGCCGTGCTCAAATCGTGCAGCGCCTTCGAGGCCTATCGCAAGCTGCACATCGGACCGGTGGCCCCGTGGAGCGTGGCCGAGTTCATTATCCTGCACGATAGCTTTCCCCGCTCGATCCGCTTCTGCGCCGAAGGGCTTGACGCCTCGCTGCACCGTATTTCGGGCAGCCCCCGGACGCATTTCGCCACGGACGCCGAACGGCTCTCCGGCAAACTCTGCTCGGACCTGAATTACGCGACGATCGCCGACATTTTCAAGATGGGCCTGCACCAGTATTTGGATGCGATCCAGCTTCGCCTCATCGAAATCAGCAGCGCCTTGCTCAAGGAGTATTGCGAGTGGCTCGATCCCTCGGATGAATCCGAGCAAACGCAGTCGCAGTCACAATCTTAAGGCAGCAGTGGCGGTTCGATGACGGTTTCGAAGAGATCAGAGGTCAGAACGCTCCCACGCGCCCTCTGGACTCTCAATCCTTCGCCAAGGCGAGTCTGCTTGGCAGTCAGGAAAACTGCGCGACGGAATGTCTGGCCTCGGACCTCCGACTTCTGACCTCCTGGATGGCCACCGCTCCTTGGCTTCCGCTCGCGCCACCTCCATTCATCGCTGTTGTGCCTGTTTCGCAATTTCTCTATCGAGAAGACATGAAACTGCGTTCCCTCCTCATCGTTGGACTGGCCCTGGCAATCTTCCACGCTCCCGTCGCCACTTTCGCCCAGGCCCCGGCAACTCCTGCGCCCGCCACCCCGGCCCCGCCCAAACTCGCATGGCACAATGTCACCGAATGGGGCGTGGAGGGGCGCGCCTGGACCGATCTGCCACGCAAGCGCTGGTTTGCGCGGCTCCCGGATGCCGCCGAGGGCAAGGTAACTCCCGCCGTGTGGGGATTGAGCCAGGACAGCGCGGGCATGATGGTGCGGTTCAAGACGGATGCGACGGCGATCTGGGCACACTACGTCCTGCGCTCGGACAAACTCGCCATGCCGCACATGCCGGCCACGGGCGTGAGCGGAGTGGACCTTTATGCGCGGGACGATCACGGCCAATGGCGCTGGGTGAACGTAACCAAGCCCGATAAGAAGGAGGTCAACATGGCGATCGTCTCGGGATTGGCGCCGGGAATGCGTGAATACGTGGCCTATCTGCCCCTCTACAATGGGCTGGAATCGCTGGAGATGGGCGTGAATGAAGGCGCGAAGTTCGAAGGACTCGCTCCCCGTGCGGAAAAGCCCATCGTTTTCTATGGCACATCGATCACGCACGGCGCGTGCGCCTCGCGGCCGGGCATGGTTCACACCGCCATTCTCGGGCGGCACCTGGAGTGGCCGGTGGTCAACCTCGGCTTTTCCGGCAACGGGCGCATGGATGCCGCCGTCGGCGAATTCCTCTGCAAAATGGACGCCGCCATTTATGTCATCGATTGCCTGCCCAACATGGGACCGGCGGACGTGCGCTCGAAATGTCCCGCGCTGGTCAAGCAACTCCACAGCGCCCATCCGGAAACGCCGATCGTGCTCGTGGAAGACCGCCGTAACACCAACTCGTGGATCCTTCCCGCGCGCGACAAGTTCCACACGGAAAATCACGAGGCGCTGCGCGAAAGCTACGATGCGCTGAAGAAGGAGGGAATTTCCAATCTCTACTACATCCCAGGCGATGCCCTGCTCGGCGATGACGCGGAGGGATCGACCGACGGCTCGCATCCCAACGATCTCGGCTTCATGCGCCAGGCGGCAATCTTCGAGCCGGTGCTGAAGCCGCTGCTAAAGAAGTAGAGGTCAAAGGGCAGATGTCAGAGATCGGAGGTCAGAGGTCAGAAAAGACTCCCGCGGCGATCTGACTTCTGACTTCTGACCTCTGATCTCTCGAAGAGGTCAGTTGTTTTCGCACTCATCAAACGGCGGGATGCTGCGCCACATCCCGGTGCGTGGGCGTTGGCCGGCCGGGGCGGAAATGCTCGAGGTGCTCGAGGCCGGCGGTCAATCCGGGCACATCCCTTTCCAGGCGTCCGAGGGATTCGCGCACGATCGCAGCGAGCGCTTCGGGCGCGTTTTCCGCGCGCAGGTTGATGATCAATTGTCCTCCGCTGGAGGGGTCCTGCAGTTTCAAGGACAACTCCGGCACGAAATCATTGCGCACGAGATTCACGGCCGCGATTTCGCCGGCGAGCGCTTCGTCGGGACTGTAGGTCATCTTCAGGTGCGCGACCTCCGCATGCTGGGCCTTGAGATGTTCCTGGATGCTCCGTGCCAGCAAGGTGATGACCTTATCGGCATCGAAGGGTGCCGTCGCCGCGAGACGAACGGTGGCGTTGAGCCACCCCAGCAGCGCCTCCCCGTCGGCATACACGTCGTAGTCCACTTCCATGGTCCCC
>Ga0070658_10001892_pt1 | contig 17661 bp, 15 predicted proteins | sample KBSC13metaG_FD_64664 | JGI IMG/M metagenome (GOLD analysis project Ga0070658, IMG submission 64664) | Corn rhizosphere microbial communities from Kellogg Biological Station, Michigan, USA - KBS C1-3 metaG | ecosystem: Host-associated > Plants > Roots > Rhizosphere > Soil ...
GCTATTCCCGCGTGCGCGAATCATAAAGTGGAACGACGCGCCGGGCAAGCACCGCCCAGTGGAGATTACGCCGTCGTTCCGAGCGCGTGCACGGCGTACCACGCGCTCCATGCGACGAGTCCGGAGAGCGCCGCGTCACCGCCGTTCGCGACCGCCCGTCCACTCTCATCCACCTCTTCGGCGGCAAGCCCATTGTCGAGCGGCGACCGTCGCAGCCATTGCAGCACGGCCGCCGATTCAGGACCCATGAGCCGCGCGCACTGCTGCGCCAGGAGCTGCGGAGTGCCCGACATCGCGCGCACCGTGCGGCGATATGTCGAGTCCTCGCGCTCGACCGCTTCGTACAGGGGGAGCCAGAGCGCCGAACCATGCGGGTCGTCGTCCGCCGACGATCCGCCGGCGAGATCGACGGCCGACGCGAACGTCGTCTTGTCGCCGCGCCCGACGACGAAGTGCCGCTTGATGGCGGCGCGGACCGCATCCGGATCTTCGACCTCGCGCGCGGTGTCCTCGTCGAGGGTCCGCCGGAAGACGTCGAGCGCCTGGGCAGCGACCGCATTCCCGTGCAGCGTGAACGGCTGCGTGCTCGGCGTGCCTGACGGTGTCACCTCGGTCGTGAACAGCGGCACGTTGCGGTCCCTTCGCGAGGCGAGATCTTCAGACGACAGGTAGAGCGTGTCGGCGACGACCGGCTCCTCGACGATCTGGTCGTCGTCTGTCGCACGGATGTACCGGTCCACCGCCAGCGCGTACGACGCCGCGCCCTCGAGGGAAAATCCGGGCTCGAACAGCGTCCCGTCGAGGTAGTGCACGCCCTGCCCTGGCGCATATCCGTGCAGCTCGCAGGCGCGGATCAGGATCTCGCGCGCGAGTCCCGCATCGGCGAGCTGCAGCGCGGGCAGCGTCCAGGCGAGCGCCTCCCAGTCGCGCACCGTTAGGCCCCGGCCGTTCCACGGCGCGCGGGTGCGCATCACGTAGTAGTGCGCATCGTCGAGGGCTCGGCCGACCGAGTAGAAGTACGAGAAGAGCAGGTTCCGGTTGATGAGCCGGTCCATCTCGTCGTTGCCGGTCGCCTGCTCCAGCGCCTGGATCGCATCGCGCGTCGCGGTCAGCAGCTCGCGCCAGCCGCGCCGGCGCATCACGCCGACTGTCGCGCGCGCCCCGTCGCGTTCCGGTCCGGCGGCGAGATAGAACGCTGCCTGCGACCGTCCACCCGCCGGCACGCGCAGATCACGGCGCAGTGCGAACGTCGCGGCCGAATCATCGATGTCTATGGAAACGTCGGAGTCGGCGCCGATCGCCAGCGCCACCACACCGGGGAGCGCCGCCCCCTCGAGCACCACGACGCCATCGCTGGTGCGCGAGACCTGGTGCGCGTCGTCGAACGGGCGGGCGGTGCGCACGCGCTGCTGCCGGTGGCCGAGCTTCCCCTCGAGCGAGAGGGTGACGGCGACGGACTGGCTCGACCGGTTCTCGAGGCTGATCGCGTAGACGGCACCGGCCATGTCCGCGTCGCGACCGTAAGGCGCGAAGATCGTCCCGCGGATGATCAGGTTTCCCGCCGAGCATGTGAAGGTCGGGAGCCAGTTGAGGGCGCGCTCCCAGGCAATTCCATGCTGGGCGAGCTCGATACGCTGACCATCGGCAACGATCGTGGGCCGGAGCAACGGGACGCCTTCGCCGTTCACGAACGCCGCGTTGCCGGCGATCTCGATCGCCGCGCGCGCGCCGCGGTGCACGACGCCGACCGCGTGCAGCGCGCCGTCGGCCGGGTGTATGCACGGGAGCGCGAGCCAGTGATTTCCCGTGATCTGCCATGGAACCGAAGGCAGCGGGAGCGCGGCGGATGACACGGTTCGTGTTGACATGCGAGAGTGACGAATGATAACCTACGCCCCATGCATCGTCACGGCGGCAGCGTCCGCCCGCCAATCAGGCTTGCACCCAGGCTCGCCCTCGCCTCCGCGATCGCGAGCGTTTTTTTCGCCGTTCCGTCCGCGGCGCAGGGCTCGTCACCGCGCATCGATGAAGACGCGGCGGTGGTCCCGCGCGGCGTGCTCCGCGTCGGCGTCGGGACCGATTTCGAGTTCACCGAGTCGCTGCACCGCGCCGACGGTACGCGCATCCCCCTCGCTCGCCGGCTGGGCTTCGACTCGGCAACCGACAATGTCGTCGCGTCGGCAGCGGTCTCGGTCACGCGCTTGAACCTGTCGCTCGAGTATGGGGTCACGCGCTGGCTGTCGATCGGCGCGAGTGCGCCGCTGGTGCGACGTCGGGTCGAGGCGGCCGCCGATACCAACCTGCGCCAGGCGCCTCCCGCGACGCCGCCCCACACCCGCGTCACCGACTTCTCGGCGCTGGCCGGCTTCACGCGCACCAACGTCGGCGACGTCGACTTCACGGCGAAGGTCGCGCTGTTCGACAACTCGGTGCGTGGTTCGTCCAGCCGTCTCCGCGTCGCGGCCGGCGGCGGGTTCCGGCTCGCGGCCGGCCCGTCACGGAACGCGAACAGCATGCTCGACCCGGGCGCCGGCGACGGGCAGAACGACGTGATGGCATCGCTGGCCGCCGACGCGACGTTAGGCAGGCGCTGGTCCGTCGCGGCAGTAGGTTCGCGGACCTGGCAGCGTCCTGACCGACAGACGATCGTTGCCAGCGATTCGGTCTTTCCCTCCCAGCAGATCCGCCGCGGCGTCGCGCGCGACCTCGGCGACGTGACGATGGTCATGGTCGCTCCCCGCTACCGGCTCACCCGCTACATCCAGTTCGGCGCATCGGCGACGCAGCTGAACAAGACCGCCGACCGTTATGACGGCGCGCCACCGGCCGAGGGGTGGGGGCTCGTCGCGCCCCCGGTCGGAAGCTTCGGGATCACCCGCACCGGGCTCGGGCTCGTCTTCTCGACAATGCCGGCCGGACGCGCGGTCGGACCGTGGCCGGCCGAGATCGTCTTCGAGCACAGCCGGATCGTCCACAGCTCGGGTGCGGATGTCCCTGACACCCGCATCGACCGCATCGGCGGCCGGATTTTCATCAAGCTGTTCTGACGGGCGCCGCCGCGCCGGGGGCGCCTAACGCTTCTCGCGGGCGGCGCCGCTCTCTTCCGGCGGGAGCTTCGCCGGGCCCGCCGCCCGGCGCCGCGCCGGCTTCGTCTCGGGGACCACCGCGGTCTCGAGCAGCTCGGCGGCGTGGGCGCGGCTGATGTCGCTCTCCGGGTCTCCGCCCAGCATCCGCGCCAGCTCGGTGATGCGGGCGTCCTCGAGCAGCACGGTCACGTCGGCAGTCGTCACGCCGCCGCGCGCGCCCTTGGCGACGAGGATGTGGTGGTGCGCGCGGGCGGCGATCTGCGGCAGATGCGTGATCGCGAACACCTGATGATGCGCGGCCACCCGCCGCATCGTGTCGCCGACCTGCAGCCCGACCTTTCCCCCGATCCCCGCGTCGACCTCGTCGAAGATGAGCGTCGGGACGTGGTCGAGCCGGGCGAGGATCGTCTTCAGCGCGAGCATGACGCGCGACAGCTCTCCACCCGAGGCGACCCGCGACAGCGGTCGCGCATCGTGCCCGACGTTGAGCGCGACCCGGAACTCGGTCTCCTCCGCGCCCGACGGGCCGACCTCGGCACAGGGCACGAGGACCGCCACGAAATGGCCGTCGGACATGCCTAACGACGGGAGCACCTCGTCGACGGCGCGGCCGAGCCGCGACGCCGCGCCGCGGCGCATCGTCGTCAGCGTCGCCGCGCTCTCGGTGAGGCGCGCCGCCGCCTCCGCCTCACGCTGCTCGAGCGCGCGCAGGTCGAGGTCGGCCGATTCGACGAGATCGAGCTCGGCCCGCGCCTTGGCGCCCGTCTCGATGATCGCGCCTAACGATCCGCCGTACTTCTTGGTCAGGCGGAAGATCAGGTCGCGCCGGCGCCGGACCTCGTCGAGCCGCTCCGGATCCAGCTCGACCGCCGCCTCGTACTCCTCGAGCTCGCGGGCCAGCTCCTCGAGCGCGTAGTAGCCGGCGTCGAACAGCTCCTGCAGCCGCCCGCGCGACGGGTCGATGCGCGTGATCGAGGCCAGGGCCCGCTGCACGGCCCCGAGGTGCGTCAGCACCGCTTCCTCGTCTCCGTCGAGGGCGCCGGCTGCGCCGCCGGCGAGCGAGCGCAGTTCTTCGGCGTGCTCGAGACGGCTCGCCTCCTCGTCGAGGCGCACGTCCTCGCCTTCGACCAGCCTCGCCTCCTCGATCTCGCGCACCACGTGGCGCAGGTAGTCGGCCCGCCGCTCGGCGTCCGCCTTGCGCCGCCGCAGCTCGGTGATCTCATGCCGGACGCGGGCGAGGTCGCCGTGCGCGGCACGAACCGCGGCCGCCTGCTCCTGCGCACCGGCGAACGCGTCGAGGATGTCGCGCTGCTCGTCGGGATCGAGCAGCGTCTGCGCCTCGTGCTGGCCGTGCACGTTGACGAGCAGCCGCCCGATCTCCGACAGCGCGGCCGCGGTCACCGCCGACCCGTTCACCCACGCCCGCGCGCGGCCGGCGGCCGCCACTTCGCGCCGCAGCACGACCGTGGACTCCTCGACGTCGATCCCCCGCTCGTCGAGCAGCGCCGCGATCTCGGGGCGGTCGCTGACGTCGAAGGTCCCCTCGACCAGCGCCTTCTCCGCGCCGGTGCGGACGACGTCGGTGTTCGCCCGCTCGCCAAGCAGCAGGCCTAACGCTCCGACGATGATCGACTTCCCGGCCCCGGTCTCGCCCGTCAGCACGTTGAACCCCCGCGCCAGCGGGAGCGTCAGCTGTTCGATGATCGCGAAGTTGCGAACGCGGAGCTCGGTCAGCATCGGTAACTCGTCAGCGGTCCTGCGGGCGCCCGACCCGCTCCTCTCGTCGTTCGTCGCGGTCGACCAGCCCGCCCCATCCCAGCTTGAGGCGCATCCGCGCGAAGAAGCTCGTTCCGGGGAAGCGCACGATCTGCACCGCCCGTTCGCTGCGCGAGATGGCCAGCGTCTCCCCGCGCGCGAACGTCGTGCCGACCTGCCCGTCGACCGTCACCAGAAGCTCTTCCGGACCATCCTCCGCACGCAGCGTGACCTCGGCGCTCGGCGGCAGCACGAGCGGGCGGACCGACATCGTGTGCGGCGAGATCGGCGTCAGGATGATCGATTCCACGGTCGGATACACGATCGGCCCGCCGGCCGACAGGTTGTAGGCGGTGGATCCGGTGGGTGTCGCGACCACGATTCCATCGGCCGAGTACGAAGCGATCGACTCGCCATTCGCCGCGACGTCGAGCGAGACCATTCGCGCGAACCCGCCCTTGTGCAGCACGACGTCGTTGAGCGCGAACCAGCGCATCCGCTCCTCGCCATCCGTGCCGAGCGCGCGCACATCGAGCGTCATCCGCCGTTCAGCCTGGAAGTCGCCGCGGGCGAGCCGCTCGACGCCGGCCTCGAGATCGTCGATCCCGCACGAGGTCAGGAAGCCGAGCCGTCCGAGGTTGATCCCGAGGATGGGCACCGGCGATCCGTCGAGCGCACGCGCGCCGCGGAGCAGCGTGCCGTCGCCGCCTAACGTGAGCAGCGCGTCGAGGGAGCTCGGATCGTCGAGCACATCGTGCTCGCTCGCCACGGTGTGAAGTTCCGGCTCGAAGGCGAGCCGGATGTCGAGGCGGCGAGCGAGGTCGCCGAGCCGCCGCAGGACGTCAGCGAGTCCGTCGTAGCCGCGGTGGCCGACGACGCCGACGCGCATCACCCGGCGACCGCTTCGCTTTCGTGCTCGCTCTCGTGCAGCGCGCGAACCCGCGCCGCGATCCCGGCCGCATCGAGCCCGGTGTCGGCCAGCTGCTTGGCGCGCGACGCGGCATAGACGATCCGGTCGGGGACGCCGTGGGCGATCACCCGCACCGACGGCTCGAGCCGCTCGACGATCGCCGACATGCAGGCGCCGAAGCCATTGGTGACGACGCCTTCCTCGACGGTCACGAGAATCTTGTGGTCGTGCAGGAGCGCGGAGAGCGTCAGCTCGTCGTATGGCTTGAGGAAGCGACAGTTCACGACCGTGACGTCGAGTCCTTCGGCGGCGAGCGTCTCCGCCGCTTCGAGTGACTTGAGCACCATCGTCCCGACTGCGAGGATCGCGACGTCGCGCCCATGGCGCAGCACTTCCCACGTCGCATACGGGACCGCGGAAATCTCGCGGGCGGGCGGCGCCACATCCGGCGCGGCGTCGCGCGGGTACCGGATCGCGAACGGGCCGTCGTGGTTCACACCGGCGCGGAGGAGCCCGAGCATCTCGGTCGCATCTTTCGGCGCGGTGACGACCATGTTCGGAACCGCCAGCATGTAGGCGATGTCGTACAGCCCCATATGCGTCTCGCCGTCTTCGCCGACGAGCCCCGCGCGATCCATGCAGAAGATCACGTGCAGCTTCTGCAGCGCGACGTCGTGGATGACGTTGTCGTACGCGCGTTGCAGGAACGTCGAATAGATCGCGCAGACCGGAATCACGCCGCGCGTCGCCATCCCAGCCGCGAAGGTCACCGCGTGTCCCTCGGCGATCCCGACGTCGAAGAAGCGAGACGGGTGCGACTTGGCGACGATCCCCGTGCCGGTGCCACTCGGCATCGCGCCGGTGATCGCGACGAGATGCTCGTTCTCCTCCATCAGCTCCGACAGTCCCTTGCCGAACACCGCGGTGTAGCCGGGATTGGCCGACGACATCTTGAGCTGCTTTCCAGTGGCGGGGTCGTGGCCCGGGGGCAGCGCATGCCACTTCTCGACGTGCTCTCCGGCGGGGAATCCCTTCCCTTTCTGCGTGATCACGTGCACCAGTCGCGGCGACTTCATCTCGCGCACGGCGGTGAAGGTGTCGATCAGGACGTCGAGGTCGTGCCCGTCGACCGGACCGAAGTATCGGAGGCCGAGCTCCTCGAAGAGCACGCCGGGCGTGAGGAAGTTCTTCACGCTCTCCTCCCAGCGCTTCACAAGGTTCCCGACCATCTGCACCTTCGCCGGCGCCGACGTGAGCATCTCGCCGATCGCGCTCCGGACGCGGTTGTAGAGCGGGTTCCGCTGGATCGATACCAGGTACTTCGACATCGCCCCGACGTTAGGCGCGATCGACATCTCGTTGTCGTTGAGCACGACGATGAGGTCGCGCCCGGAGTGTCCGGCGTTGTTCAGCCCTTCGTACGACAGCCCGCACGTCAGCGCGCCGTCGCCGAGGATCGCGACGACCTTGAGCTCCTCGCCATTCAGCTCGGCGGCGGTGGCCATCCCGAGCCCGGCCGAAATCGCGGTCCCGGCGTGTCCGGCCCCGAACGCGTCGTAGCTGCTCTCGGTCCGCTTGAGGAATCCCGACAGCCCGTTCTCGGTGCGCAGCGTCTCGAACCGGTCGCGACGCCCTGTCAGCATCTTGTGCGGGTAGCCCTGGTGACCGACGTCCCACACCAGCTGGTCGGTGGGAGTGTCGAACACGTAGTGGAGCGCGATCGTCAGCTCGACGACCCCGAGTCCCGCGCCGATGTGGCCGCCCGTGCGCGAGCAGACGTCGATCAGGCGCTCGCGCATCTCGTCTGCGAGCGTTCGCAGCTCGTCGCGAGTGAGGGCCTTGAGGTCAGCTGGTGAATTGACGCGATCGAGAAGCGACATGACGGATCCGCGTTGAAGCGTAGTGCGACTGCCGGACCGGCCGCCCCGTGTGGGTGGTCCCGGCCCTGTACTAATTTCGCCGCGCGACCACGTATCGCGCGAGGTGTTCGAGCGGTTCGGTGAGCAGCCCCGCCGCACGAAGGGCGATGCACCCCTCGTCGACCAATGCGTGGGCCCTCGCTTTCGCTCCCTCGATCCCCAGCAGCGCGGGATAGGTGCTCTTCTGGAGGATCGCGTCGCGCCCCGCCGTCTTGCCAAGAACGTCTGTCGTCTCGGTGACATCGAGCACGTCGTCCGCGATCTGGAACGCGAGCCCCACCGCTCGACCATATACCCCGAGGGCGTGGACGCGGTCGGTCGACGCGCCCGCAGCGATCCCGCCGATCCTCACGGCTGCGCAGATCAGGGCGCCCGTCTTCGCGTTGTGAATCCGCTCGAGCTCCTCGAGAGTGAGCGCGCGCCCTTCACCCTCGAGGTCGAGCAGCTGGCCGCCGATCATTCCGCCCGCCCCCGACGCGCGCATCAGCTCGGAGACAACCTCGCGCGACGTCGCGTCGTCGAGTCCGAGTGCCGCGCTCCCGGCCAGGGCGCATCGCACCGCCAGCGGAACCATCGCCAGCCCCGCCGCGGTCGCGGCCTGCACGCCGAACGCCTTGTGCACAGTTGGCCGGCCGCGGCGCATGTCGTCGTCGTCCATGCAGGGCAGATCGTCGTGCACGAGCGAATAGGCATGCACCACCTCGACCGCCGCCGCGAGCCTGGTCGCATCGCCACGGCCGCCCGCGGCGTCGAACGCCGCGAGTACCAACACGGGCCGCAGCCGCTTTCCTTCGCCGAGCAGCGAGTAGCGGATCGCGTCGGCCACCGATGCCGGAATGCCGCCGAGGAACGTCGCGCAGAACTCCTCGAGGCTCGCATCGATGGCCGCGCGCGAGGCCGCCAGGGCGTCGCGCGCCGCGACCCGCACGTCAGGCATCCAGATCCTCGAGCGAGAAATCTCCCTCGCTCTCTTCGACGAGGAGCTTGACCTGGGACTCCGCTTCGCCGAGTCGTTCGGTCACGGCACGAAGGCGCGCGACGCCCTCCTCGAACAGCTTCAACGCGGCGTCGAGTTCGATGCCGTCGCCGGCGAGCTGGTCGACGATCTCTTCCAGCCGCTCGAGCTGCCGCTCGACGGTCTGCGCCTCGGCGTCGCGCTTCTTCGCGGTCACGCTCCCTCCTCGATCCGCACGTCGGTCGCTCGCGCCGAAATCCTGCCGTCACGGAGTACGAGCTGGAAGTCGTCGCCGGCCGCGAATTGTGCCGCCCGCGCCCGCGCCTTGCCGTCAACCCCGAGCGCGACGGCGAAGCCGCGTCCCAGCGTCGCCAGCGGGCTCAAGGCATGAAGCCGTCCGCCTAACGTTTCGACGGTCGCTCTCCGTTTTTCGACCAGTCGCGTCGTTGCGGCCAGCGCTCGCTCACGGAGCGTGAGCGCCTGGTCGCGCGTCTCGTCTATCTGGCGCTGAACAGCCTCCGCTAGCGCGGCGCGAAGGGAGGCGATCGTTGCCCGGATCTCGGCGTCGAGCGGGACCGCGGCCTCGGCTGCCGCCGACGGCGTCGGCGCACGGAGGTCGGCGACGAGATCGCAAATCGTCATGTCGATCTCGTGACCCACCGCCGAGATCACCGGCATCGGAAGGTTCGCCAGCGCGCGCGCGACACGTTCGTCATTGAACGCCCGCAGGTCGTCACGCGCCCCGCCACCGCGCCCGACGATCGCGACGTCCGCCTTCCCCCAGCGCGCGAGTGCGTCGAGCGCGGCACAGAGCTCGTCGGGCGCATTCTCCCCCTGCACCGCCGCCGGCACCACCACGATCTCGATCCCGGGCGACCGCCGCCGCGCGACTGCGATGACGTCGCGGATCGCCGCACCGTCAGGGCTCGTGACGACGGCGATGCGTCGCGGGTAGCGCGGGAGAGCACGCTTGCGCTCCGGAGCCAGCAGCCCGTCGCGCTCGAGCCGGCGCAGCGCGAGCTCGATCGCCTTGCGCGTCAGCCCGTCGCCTTCAGCTTCCATCCCCGTCACGACCAGCTGCATCTCGCCGCGGGCCGGATATACAGTAAGCTGGCCTAACGCTGCGACCATCATCCCTTCGTCGGGCGCGGCGGGGATACGCCGCTGGTCGCGCGACCAGACGACACAGCGCACCTGCGCCGCACCGTCGCCGAGGCAGAAGTACCAGTGCCCGTTGCGATGCCGCTTGAAGTCGCGCACCTCGCCGCGCACCCAGAGCCGGGGGAACGCGCCCTGCAGCACGTCGCGCGCGGTCTCGTTCAGGATCGCGACCGGGATTGCCGTCGCCGCCGATTCGCCCGGCGCCCCCGATGCGTCGAGGCTCACCTCAGCCGACACTTCGACCGCCGCCTCGACGATCCCGGGTACCGGCGCGCTCTCGATCGAGGCGTTGGCGAGCGCAAAAAGCGGGTCGAGAAACAGGTCGAGCGCCTCGCTCGGCCGCGGCTGCGCGCCGCGTTGCGGGCGGCGCCCCCTCACACGGCCTCCACCGGCGCTCCGCGCGCACTCCGCATCCGCGACGACTGCATCCGCGCCGCGCGGACCGTGTTCTTGAGGAGCATCGCGATCGTCATCGGCCCGACGCCGCCGGGGACGGGAGTGATCTGCGACGCGATCGGCCGGACGCCCTCGAAGTCCACGTCACCGACGAGGCGGTATCCGCGCTTGGCGGTCGCGTCGGGCACGCGGTTGATGCCGACGTCGATGACGACGACCCCCGGCTTGACCATCTCCGCCGTCACGAGCTTCGGGCGGCCAGCGGCCGCGATGAGGATGTCGGCGCGACGCGTGTGCGACGCGAGGTCGCGGGTGTAGCGGTGACAGATCGTCACGGTCGCGTTGGCACCGAGATGATCCTGCAGGAGCAGGGCCGCCATCGGCTTGCCGACGATGTTGCTCCGGCCGATCAGCACGATGTCCTTGCCTAACGTGTTGACCCCGCTCTCGATGAGCAGCTCCTGCACCCCCGCCGGCGTGCATGGGGCGAAACCGTCCTCCTCGCCGATGAGCAGCTTGCCGACGTTGATCGGGTGAAAGCCATCGACGTCCTTCGCCGGGTCGATCGCCCGGATCACGGTGTCGGGCACGATCTGCCTGGGCAGCGGCATCTGGACGAGGATGCCGTGCACCGCCGGGTCATCGTTGAGCGCGCGCACGTGCCCGAGCAGCGTGTCCTGGGTCGTGTCAGCCGGGAGCCGGATCGTACTCCCGTTCATCCCTGCCTCGACGCATGCCCGCTCCTTCGATGCGACGTAGACCGCGCTCGCCGGATCGTCGCCGACGAGGATCACCGACAGACCGGGAACTACACCGTCCCGCGCCAGCTCCGCCACCTCGATCGCGATCCGGTCGCGGATCTTCCTCGCGGTCGCGGTACCGTCGATCAGCCGGCCGCGCTCCTCCGGTCGCGAATCGTCCATCCCGGCCCCGTCAGCGAGCAAAATCGACAGCCCTCGTCTCGCGAATGACCACCACCTTGATCTGCCCGGGGTACTGCAGCTCGGCCTCGATCCGCCGGGCGATCTCTTCGGACAGCGCGGCCGAGCGTGTGTCGTCGACGTCGTCGGGGGTGACGACGACGCGGATCTCGCGGCCGGCCTGGATCGCGTAGACCTTCTCCACGCCACGGTAGCTCGACGCGATCTTCTCCAGCCCCTCGAGGCGCTTCACGTAAGTCTCGAATGCCTCGCGCCGTGCACCCGGGCGCGATCCGGAGATCGCGTCGGCCGCCTGCACCAGCACCGAGATCTCGCTCTCGTGGGGCACATCGTCGTGGTGCGCCGCGATCGCGTTCACCACCAGCGGATGCTCGCCGTACTTGGTCGCGACCTCGACGCCGAGCTGGACGTGCGTGCCCTCGTGCTCGTGCGTCAGCACCTTGCCGACGTCGTGCAGCAGCGCGCCCCGCTTCGCCATCGCGACGTCGAGCTTGAGCTCCGCGGCCATCGTCGCCGCCAGCCAGGTGACTTCCTTCGAGTGCTGCAGGATGTTCTGGCCATAGCTCGTGCGCCAATGCATCCGGCCGATCAGCTTGATCAGCTCCGGGTGGAGCCCGTGCACGCCGACCTCGTAGGCGCTGCTCTCCCCGAGCTCGACGATCTTCGTCGCGATCTCGCCCTGCGCCTTCTTGACGACCTCCTCGATCCGCCCCGGATGGATCCGGCCGTCGGTGACCAGCTTCTCGAGCGCGAGCCGGGCGATCTCGCGCCGAATCGGGTCGAACGAGCTCACGACTACCGTGTCCGGTGTGTCGTCGATGATCACGTCGACCCCGGTCGCGAGCTCGAAGGCGCGGATGTTCCGCCCCTCGCGCCCGATGATCCGGCCCTTCATCTCGTCGTTAGGCAGCGAGACCGCCGATACGGTGCTCTCAGCGGTGTGCTCGGCCGCGATGCGCTGGATCGCGAGGGCCACGATCTTCTTCGCCTCACGGTCGGCGTTGCGCCGCGCGGTCTCGCGGATCTCCCGTATCCGGTTCGCGGCGTCGGCCTGCGCTTCTTCCTCCATCCGCCGCAGCAGCTCGGCCTTCGCGTCCTGCGCAGTCATGCCGGCGAGCTGCTCGAGCCGGTGACGCTGGTCGGCGATCAGCCGCTCGAGCTCCTGCTCGCGATCGGCGGTCGCCTTCTCGCGCCTGGCGACCTCGCTGACCCGCCGATTGAACTCGCGGTCTCGCTGCTCGAGCACGTCGAGCTTCCGGTCGAGGACCGTATCCTTCTCCTGCAGCCGCTTTTCCTCGGCTTCGATCTCGACGCGCCGACCGCGGGCATCCTGTTCGAACGCCTCGCGCAGCTTCATCACTTCTTCCTTGCCGGCGAGCACGGCCCCCTTCCGCGACGATTCCGCCTCGCGCTCGGCATCGCCGACGATCCGCCTGGCAGTCTCTTCTGCCGTCGCTTTGGCTCGCGCCTGGCGCGCAAGCTCGCCCTTCGTCCCGGTGCTTCGACCGATAAAGAAAGACGCCGCGGCGGCCACGATCGTGAGGGTGACCAGCGCGGCGATCAGGAGCGGTTCGCTCATAGATGTATCTATATCTCCAGCGCGCCGTGTGGGCGCGCGTCCGTGGACAAGGGGCAATCGACAGCTCTCGCCCGCCCTCCACAGCGGCGCGGCGTGCGGGGCTAACTACAAACCCCGCTTGGAGCTACGGCCCACGCGATGAAGCTACGTCGTCGGGGCTGCTTTGGCTAGACCGACTCGCCGCGCTTCGCCGGCGGAAGGAGCCGGCGGATCTCGGCGGCGAGGTTCCGCATCTCGTCGGCGAGCTCGTCGCCCTGCTCGCGCGCATGGAATAGCTCGTCGGTGATCTTCATCGCGGCCAGGATCGCCGCCTTCTGAGGCTCGATCACCGTTCCGCTCTCGAGCACCGAACGGATCGTCCGGTCGACGTACTCGGCGACTGCCCGCGTGAACTCGGCTGACCGCTCGGTGCGGATCGAGTACTCCTCGCCGACGATCGCGACCCGGACCGACCGCTTGACGCTCACTTGTCGCCTCGGGTTGCCTGCTGTCGGACGAAGTGCACACGATCGAGCAGCGCCCGAGTCCGTGTCGCGGCGGACTCGAGTCGCCCGGTCAGCTCGGCGTTCTCACGCTTGAGCGCAGCGAGCTCCGACGGATCGCCGCCGGTCACCGACTCGATCTCCTTGAGCCGCGCCTCGGCCGTCAGCGCGCGGCGGCGAAAGGACGCCAGCTCATCCTCGAGATGGCGAACGAGCTGCGCGAGGTCCTGGAACGCCGCGACCTCAGGTCGAACGCTGACGGATTCCGAGCTCATGCTCCAGGGTTTTCAGAAGTTTGGCGCGGCGTCCCTCGACTTCCTTGTCGCGAAGGGTGCGCTCGGGGTGACGCAAGGTCAATCGCCATGCCAGCGATCGAACACCGGGGTCGACCCCCTTGCCGCGATACTCGTCGAACAGCGCGAGGCTCTCGAGCAGATCGCCCGATTCGCGGCGCAGCAAAGCTTCGACCGCCCCTGCCGGCACATCGTCCGGGACGAGGAGCGCGAGATCGAATTCCGTCGCCGGCGTCGTCGGCACCGGGCGATACTCGGTGGTCGCACGCGCCGCCTGCGCCGCCGCATCGGCGTAGCCGTGAGTGCCGGGGAGCGCCACCGGCGCCGACGACACCGTTCCCAGCGAGAGCTCGACGCCGAATGCCGGAGACGCCCAGACCGGCGCGTCGAGCGCGACGCGCCTAACGGTCCCGCGCGGAGCACCGCCCGCCTCGATCCGCCACAGCTCGCCGGCAGCGGTCCCTGGAACGAGCTCGAGTCGCTCGCCGGGATAGGCCATGCGCGCGATGTCTTCCGCGATTCCCTTCGCATCCCACTCGTCGTACGCGGGCGGTTTGCTCTCGGTGAAGTGCGGCGGCCGACGCGCACCCATGACGAGCGCCGCCACGCGCATCTCTTCCGCCGGCAGCGATCCGGCCCCGGGCGCGAAGGCGTTGCCGATCTCGAACAGGCGCACGTCGCCCTGCATCCTCGTCAGGTTGTACTCGGCCCGGCGCGCCAGCGTGTCGAGCAGGTCGCGCCGCAGGTACGCCTCGTTCTCGGCGAGCGGGTTGAGCACGCGCACGTAGCCATGCTCGGCGCCACGCACGAACGGCATCGGACGCACTTCGTAGAGCCCGGCCGCGACCAGTGCATCGCGCAGCGACGCCGCCAACGTCCATTCCCGCGGGATCGGCACCGCCGACGGGCGCGCGCTCCGCAGCTCGTCGGGGAACCGATCGTAGCCGACGAGACGCGCGACTTCCTCGACGAGATCGATCTCGGCGACGACGTCGCCGCGCCAGGTCGGCGGAGCGACCGTCAGCTCTTCGTCCCCAGCCAGCATCTCCGTGCCCGGACGCATCGCTGCCGCGAAGCCGATCGCGCTCAGCACCTTCACGACTTCGCTCGCCGGCACCGGCTCGCCGAGCAGCCGGCGGAGCTGTCCGACGCGAAGCACGACCGGCGCGGGTGGCGCGGCGCGCCCTCCGAGGTCCGCGGGCGCGGCATCCACCGTTCCGCCGGCGAGCGCGGTGATGATCTCGACCACGCGCCGGAGCGCGATCGGCGGGAGCTCGGGATCGATCGTCCGCTCGAAACGGTAACTGGCATCCGTCGACAGGCCTAACGCGCGCCGAGCGGTGCGTGTTCGCCGCGGGTCGAAGATCGCGACTTCGACGAAGACGTCGGTCGTCCCCTCCGTCACCTCGCTGTCCCGGCCACCCATCACCCCGGCGACCGCGTGGGCGCTCGTCGCGTCGGCGATCACGGTGATCCGCTCATCGAGCGTCCGGGTCACGCCGTCGAGGGTGACGAGCGTCTCGCCGGCGCGGGCCGGCCGCACGACGACTGCACCACCCTCGAGCTTCGCGAGGTCGAAGGCGTGGATCGGCTGGCCGAGCTCGTGAAGCACGTAGTTCGTCGCGTCGACGACGTTGTTGATCGAGCGGCCCCCCACGCCCTGCAGCCGCGCGACCAGCCAGTCAGGGCTAGGCGCAACGCGGACGCCGCGAATCACGACGCCCATGTAGCGAGGGGCGAGCGCCGTGTCCGTCACCCGCACCGACAGCGGGCCCGCCTTGCCTTCGCGCTGCGCGACGACGGGCGCCGGCACGGTTGCGGCGCGGCCGGGGATCTCGGGAAGCTGCATCGGAAGACCGGTCGCCGCCGACAGCTCGCGCGCCATGCCGAGGTGCGAGAGCAGGTCGGGACGGTTAGGCAGCACGTCGATCACGAGCCGCGTGTCGCCGGCGGCGACCGCGTCGAGGAACCGCGTTCCCGGTGCCACCGCGACGTCGAGCTCGAGAATCCCGTCGTGGTTCTGACCCAAGCCGAGCTCGCGCGCCGAGCAGAGCATCCCGTTCGACCATGCGCCGCGGATCTTGCGACGATCGAGCTTGAGCCCCCCCGGCATCGTCGTCCCGCTCGGCGCGAAGGGATAGAGCCGTCCGGCGACGACGTTAGGCGCGCCGCAGACGACGTCGATCAGCTCCGGACCTCCCGCGTCGACGCGCGTCACCCAGAGGTGGTCGGAATCCGGGTGGCGCGCCGCCTCGACTACGCGCGCGACCACGATCGGCGCCAGGTCGCTGCGCAGCGCGACGAGCTCCTCGACCGTGGCGACACGCTCGGTGATCAGGTCGCGCAGCTCGGCCGGCGAGAGCGAATGCGGGACGAGCGCGCGAAGCCAGTCGTGCGAGATGTTCATCGGGCGATCTGGTCGAGGAAGCGGACGTCCGAATCGTAGAGGATGCGGATGTCGGGAATCCGGTAGCGCTGCAACGCGATGCGGGCCGGTCCCATCCCGAACGCCCACCCGCTGTACTTCTCCGGATCGACACCCGATGCGGTGAGAACGTTAGGGTGCACCATCCCTGAGCCGAGGATCTCCATCCACCCCGTCCCCTTGCAGCCGGCGCAGCCGCCGCCGCCGCAGAGCCGGCACTCGACGTCCATCTCCGCCGACGGCTCGGTGAACGGGAAGAAGCTCGGACGGAAGCGTGTCTTCGCAGCGCCGAAGAACCGCTTCGCAAAATGCGTCAGCGTCGCCTTCAGGTCGACGAAACTCACCCCCTCATCGATCGCGAGCCCCTCGATCTGCGAGAACATCGGCGCGTGCGAGGGATCGAAGAAGTCGCGCCGATAGACGTTCCCGGGGACGAGCACGCGCACTGGCGGCGCCCACCGCTGCAGCGTGCGCACCTGCACCGGGGAGGTGTGCGTGCGCAGCAGCACCCCGTCGCCGAGGTACAACGTGTCGTGCAAGTCCATCGCCGGGTGATCGGCCGGGAAGTTGAGCGCCGAGAAGTTGTACCATTCGGTCTCGGCCTCCGGGCCTAACGCGATGGTGAAGCCGAGCTCGCGGAAGATCTCCACGATCTCGTCGATCACCAGCGTGACGGGATGCTTCGCGCCGCGCCACTGCCGGCGCGCCGGCATCGTCGGATCGATGGTCGGCCCGCCGGCGACCGCCGCGAACGCGGACTCGCGCTCGGTGAGCGCCGATTCCGCCAGCGTCTTGACGCGATTCATCTCCGCGCCGGCGCTGCGCCGGTCGTCGGGCGCGAGCGCGGGCAGCGCCTTCATCAATTCGGTGAGCCGTCCGCTCTTCCGGCCGAGGAACGCGTTGCGCGCCGCGCTCAGGTCGTCGGCGCTGGTGGCAGCGCCGATCGCGGCTAGCGCGTCCTGCTCGAGGCGTCGGGCGGTGTCGAGGAACTCCTGGAGCGTCACAGACGGAAGATCGAGGGGCTGAGCGGAGAATGCGACGGCGGCGGAACGACCAAGGTCGCGCCGCCGCCGCCGAGCAATCTACTGCGAACTACCGGCGAGCGGCGCCAGGGCCGCTCGCGGCGATCACGCCGCCGGGAGGGCCGAGCGCGCCTTGTCGGCGAGAGCTCCGAACGACTCCGGGTCGTGGACCGCGATGTCCGCGAGGATCTTGCGATCGATCTCGATCCCGGCGAGATGGAGGCCGTTGATCAGCTTCGAGTACGTCATGTCGTGCAGATGGGCCGCGGCGTTGATGCGGACGATCCAGAGGCGACGGAACTCGCGCTTCTTGTTCTTGCGGTCGCGATACGCGTAGCGCCAGCCACGCTCGACCGTCTCCTTCGCCGGCTTCCACAGCTTGCTCCGGGCGCCGAACGCGCCGCGGGCCGCCTTCATGATCTGCTTCTTGCGCTTCAGGCGCGCAGGTGTCGATGTAGCGCGAGGCATGGATGCTCCTTACGCCTGAATGAGGCGCTTGATGTTCTTGATCTCACCGTTCGTGGTGAAGGTCGTGCCGCGACGGAGATTGCGCTTCCGCTTCGACGTCTTCTTGGTGAGGATGTGGCTCTTGAACGCCTTGTTCCGCTTCACCTTTCCCGTCCCGGTGAGCGAGAACCGCTTCGCGGCGCCCTTGTGGGTCTTCATTTTCGGCATGTTACAGCACCCGATTATTTCGGCGTGAGAATCATCGTCATGGACTTTCCTTCCAACCGCCC